>NNBU01000662.1_pt1 | contig 27288 bp, 25 predicted proteins | sample 1173781 | NCBI WGS metagenome assembly NNBU01 (sample SAMN07173937, study PRJNA388173) | plant metagenome | biome: Plant school; feature: Soil; material: Symbiotic tissue of Blasia pusilla L.; isolation source: symbiotic tissue sample KVJ2 | host: Blasia pusilla | place: Norway: Troms, Kvaloya...
CTTCTGGGGCGTGCAGGGTGTGTTGCAGCGCGTCAAGGGCGTGAGCAACGCCGTGTCGGGCTACGCCGGCGGAGACGCCAAGACGGCGCGCTACGACGAAGTGGGCTCGGGGCGCACCGGCCATGCCGAATCGGTGCGCATCACCTACGACCCGCAGCAGGTCAGCTACGGCAAGCTGCTGCAGATCTATTTCTCGGTGGCGCACGACCCCACCGAGCTGAACCGCCAGGGCCCCGACAGCGGCACGCAGTACCGCTCCACCGTGTTCGCCGAGAACGCCGAGCAGGCCCGCATTGCCAAGGACTACATCGCGCAGCTCAACCAGGCCAAGACCTTCGGCAAGCCCCTGGCGACCACCATCGAAATGGCCAAGCCCTTCTATGCGGCCGAGGACTACCACCAGGACTACCTCACCCTGCACCCGAGCCAGCCCTACATCGCGATCAACGACATGCCCAAGATCGACGACCTGAAGAAGCTGTTTCCCGAGAGCTACAAGGCGACACCTTCGCTGGTGAAGGCGGCCAAGGCCGGTTGACCGACCGGCAGGCCCGGCAGGTCTAGAGCAGCTTCAGCCGCTGCGCCTGCTCCGTCAGCTCGGCCCGAAAGGCCGGGTGCGCGATGCCGATCAGCTCGCGTGCGCGCTGCTTGGCCGACTTGCCGCGCAGCTGCGCCACACCGTACTCGGTGACCACGTAGTTGATGTCGTTCTTGCTCGTGCTCACGTGCGTGCCGGGCGACAGCGACGGCACGATGCGCGAGATGGTGTCGTCCTTGGCCGTCGAGGGCAGCACGATGAAGGCCTTGCCGCCGCGCGAGCGGTTGGCCGCGCGCACGAAGTCCGACTGCCCGCCCGTGCCCGAGTACGGCGCATAGCCCAGGCTCTCGGAGCCGCACTGCCCCAGCAGGTCGATCTGCATGGTCGCGTTGATGGCAATGAGGTTGTCGTTCATCCCCGCCAGCGCCGGGTCGTTGGTGAAATTGACCGGGTGCATTTCGAGCGCCGGGTTGCGGTCCATGAAGCGGTAGAGCTTGCTCGATCCCAGCGCGAAGGTGGCGATCGACTTGCCCGGCAGGTAATTCTTGCGCCGGTTGGTGACCGCGCCGCTCTCCACCAGCGTGAGGATGCCGTCGCCGATCATCTCGGTGTGAATGCCCAGGTCCTGCTTGCCCGTGAGCTGCATCACCACCGCGTCGGGAATGCCGCCGTAGCCGATCTGCAGCGTCGAGCCGTCGTCGATCAGGTCGGCCACGTACTTGCCGATGGCTTCCTGCACCACGCCGATCTTGGGCAGGCCGACCTCCATCACCGGCGCCTCGTTTTCCACCAGCGCAGCCACCTGCGAGATGTGCACATGGCAGGCGCCGCAGGCAAAGGGCACGTTCGGGTTCACCTCCAGCACCACGGCGCGGGCGCGGGCGACAGCGGCCATGGTGTAGTCGGCGCCCAGGCTCAGGGCGAAGTAGCCGTGCGCGTCCATGGGCGAGGCCATGCTGAAGACCACATCGGCCGGTATCTGCCCTCGCTCGATCTGCGCGGGAATCTCCGAGAAGTAGTTCGGCAGGAAGTCGATCCAGCCCGCCTGGCCGCCCGCGCGCGTGGCCCCGCCGAAGAACAGCGCCACATGGCGCACATGCTCGACGGTCTCGGGGTCGATGTAGGCGTACTTGCGCATCGCCAAGATCTGCGCCACCTTCACGTCGCGAAAGTCGCGCCGCTGCTCCGACAGCGCCGTGAGCAGCGTGGGCGGCTCGCCGACGCCGGTGGGCACGACGATCATGTCGCCGTTGCGCACCTGGCGCACGGCATCGGCGGGGGCGGCCAGCTTCTGGCGGTACAGGTCCTGGGGCGTGGTCATGCGCGGTTCAATGCCTGTTATTTGTAATCGCCGCGGCGCGCGGCCTGATTGGCGCGGGTGCGAAGCACCAGCGCCTGCTGTGCGACCGCCACGTTGGCGGCGTCGCCCTTCCACGCGTCGAGCGCAGGCTGCTGCACCGCGCGCGAGAACGAGAAGGTCAGCGCCCACGGCATGCGCGATTTGAACCTGAGGTTCATTTCGTTCAACCGGGCGGAGGCCAGCTGCGCCGACTGGCCGCCGGAAAGAAACGCGACGCCCGGCACGGCGGCGGGCACGGTGCGCAAGAGGCAGTTGACCGTGGCCTCGGCCACCGCCTCGACCGAATCCTGCACCGCCGCCTTCTGGCCCGGCAGCACCATGTTCGGCTTCAGCAGCATGCCTTCGAGCAGCACGCCCTGTGCTCGCAGCTGCACGAAGGTCTGGTGCAGCACTTTTTCGGTGACTTCGGCGCAGCGTGCGAGCGAATGGTCGCCGTCCATCAGCACCTCGGGCTCGATGATGGGCACGATACCGGCCTCCTGGCACAGCGCGGCGTAGCGCGCGAGCGCGTGGGCGTTGACGTCGATGCAGGCGCGGCTCGGCAAGCCCTTGTCGATAGCGATCACGCCGCGCCACTTGGCAAAGCGTGCGCCCATGCCAGCGTATTCGGCCAGTCGTTCACGCAGGCCGTCCAGGCCTTCGGTGACGGTTTCGCCGGGGTGCCCGGCCAGCGGCTTGGCCCCCATGTCGACCTTGATGCCGGGGATGATGCCCACGGCCTCCAGCGCCTTGGCGAAGGGCAGGCCCGCGTTCGTCTTCTGGCGGATGGTCTCGTCGAACAGGATGGCGCCGCTGATGCTGTCGCCCAGCCCCGGGGCGGTGACGATCAGCTCGCGCCAGTCGCGCCGCGCCGCCTCGGTCTGCGGGATGCCCAGCGCCGCGAAGCGCTTGTTGCAGGTGGCGTTGCTCTCGTCCATGGCGAGCAAGCCCTTGTCGCCGGCGACCAGCGCGCGGGCGGTAGCTGTCAGTGTCTGTGCGGTCATGTTGCGTATGCCTCTCTGGCGAGGATCGTACGCCTCGCTTCGGCCGCAGTCAGGCCACCCGCACCAGATAGTCGGGAAATTGCGGCTCCGGCAGCACCGCCAGAACCTTCAGTTGCTGCTGAGTGCGCTTGCGCGCAGCCTCCAGATGGGCCCCGAGCGCCTCGGCCGCCAGCGCGAACTGCCGTGCGCAAAGATGCTCGACGATGGCCCGGTACTCATCGATCAGCAACCGACTCGTCGACTGCTGGAACATGCGCAAGAACGTGCGGTTGACGATCAGCGGCATCTGGCACTGCTGAAGGATGCCGAGCATCTTGGCGTTGGGATGCCTGGAGAGGCAATCCCCATGAATCTGGCTTTCGATATGCAGCAGTTCTTCCGTGCCGACGGCCTCAGGATCGCTCAGGGCGCCACGCAGGCCGAGCAGGAACTGTTCGTCGAGCTTCGGCGCGCTGTTCAGCAACGCGGCCGGCGCAAGCAGCAGCAGCACTTCGAAGTCCTGCGCGATGGCGCGCGCCGTGAGCGGGCCGGCGCGCCAAGAGGCATAGGCGCTCTTTTCGACGAGGCCGCGGTCCACCAGCCGACTCAACACCTCGCGCAGCGCCACCCGGTTCACGTTGAAGTGCTTCATGGCCCGCGCTTCGTCGATGCGAAAGTGGCCGAACACGACAGCGGCGGAAATCGATCGCTCGAACTCGCCGTAGATGCGCTCGCTTTCAGAGGGGATGTAGATGGTCGCGCCCTGCGCGTCCTGCCCGAGCGAAGCTTCGTCGATGGCCAGCCGCTGGGGCTCCACCTGCTGGCCGCGCGGCGCCACCATGTAGCCGCGACCGGGAAACTTCTGCAGCAGCCCTTCTTCATGCAAAAGATGAAAGGCCTTTCGCACCGGGACGCGGCTGGTACCGAACACGTCGGCCACCGGTCCCTCCAGCAGCACCAGCCCGGGCACGATGCGCTTGTCGGCAATGGCTTGGCGCAGCCGATTGCGGATCACCTCATAGCGCAACTTCCGCTCGCCGGCTTCGGCGGCCGGGGACACAGAGGGGTCGGGTTCGATGCTCGCACCCCTGTCGCTGCCTCGCGGACTCATTTGCTCTTTGTCACTGTCGTGCAGTCCTGTCTCTTGTCGCTATGGGTGGTCAGCCGCTGCGCAGGAACTCGGTCCATTTGCGCACCAGGTAGTTGTGCTCGTCCATGACGGTGTCCCAGACGGCGATGTTGCTCATTCGCTGGGTGTAGGAACCGCCGTCGCGCACGCTGCCGCGGCGGATCAGGATACTACCGTCAGGCCCCGGAAGGTCTTCGCCGGCCGGCTCGCCTTCATACCAATAACCCCACTCCGCCGCGCTCAGGTGCGCGCGCGAGCGCTGCGGGTTGGAGATGTAGAAGCCCTGCCGCGCCATCGCGGCACCCGCCCAGCCCGAATGCCACCAGTTCAGGTAGCGGTAGGCCGCGTCGAGCTTCGGGCCCTGCGCGCGGCGAGCGATGCCCATGCCGCCGTACCACGCGCGGTAGCCCTCCCTGGGGCAGGCAAGCCGGTAGGCCAGCCCGGCCTTCTCGTAGGCCACGATCGACGGCGACCAGTTGCTCTGGATGGCGACGCGGGCATCGATCATCATCCGCGCGGCGTCGGCGTAGTTGGCCCAGAAACCTCGGAACAGGCCGGCCTTCTTCTTGACCATGAGCAGCGAAATCATCTGGTCGATCTCTTCGATCTCCAGGTTGCTGATGTCGCGGAACGCCATCTCGCCGCTCGCGCGCAGGGCCAGCACCGCGTCGAGCGCGCCGATCGCGGCGTCCGCCTGCAGAGCCACGCGGCCGGTGCATTGGGGCGAAACCAGCCACGACCAGCTTTCCTGCGTGGTGTCGAACCACTGCGAGACCTCGCCCGGCAGATAGACGAAGCTGTCCGCGTTGTGCGTGAGCGGCAGCATGCTGATGCGTGCGCTCGGCGTGTCGCCCACGCTGCCGTCCGCCTGCACGTACAGGCGCGTGACCGGGTTGCAGCCCTGCCCGTAGCGGGAGTCCGGTGCGAGCCGGCCTGTCTTGGGCAAGGCGTTGACTTCCGGCCAGTGCGCGATGCGGTCCAGCTCGACAGCCTGCAGCGCGCCAGCCGGCCAGAGACAGTCGACGCTGTGGAACCACTGGTCGTAGACGTCGAAGCTGCCCTGCTCCATCACGGCCTGGCGCTGCGCGTCGAAGCCGTCGAGCACCTCGAAATGAATGCGCAGCCCCAGGTCCGCCATGGCCCGCTTGCGCACCGCCTCGGTCAGCGTGACCGACGTGCCCAGGACACGCAGCTCGGTTCTCTTCGATGCCGGTGTGGACATGGCTACGCGCTGGCAGTGGAAGGCGCGTAGAAGCGCTCGAACGCTCGCCACGACGCGGTGACGTCCTCTTGCGACAAGCCTTGCGTGATGAAGACCAGACGAGAACGGCGGTCTTCTCCAGGCCAGGCGTCCAGGTGTTCCGGAGGGTGCATCAAGTGTCCGATCCCATGCAAGACAGTGGGTTGCCCGTGCGCAAACCCGTCGGCCGCGATGCCCAGCAGCCCCTTGATTCGAAGCAGCCGATCGCCGTGACGGTGCACCAGGAGGGTCAGCCACAGGGTGAGCGCGAACCATTCTATGGGTCGTTCGAACACCATGCAGAACGAGCTTGCCTGCGTTTGCGCCATGTGCCGCGCATGGTCGCCGCCAAGGCGTGCGGGGGCAAGGTCGGCGCCGGGCCGGGCCCGCAGGGTGCCCGCACTCACGCGCGCAATCCATCTTGCGGTGTCGTCGGAAGACTCATGCGCCAGGTCGTCGTGCCACGGCGTCGGCCCCGTCGGCGCTTCCAGCTGCAGCGCCAGGGGGTTGAGCCTTTCCAGCGTGGCGCGCAACGCAGCCGCCTGCTGCGTGTTCACCAGGTCTGTCTTGCTCAGCCACAGCGTATCGGCCGCCGCAACCTGCGCGATCCATTCGGGATGCGATGCCTGCTGATGCCCGGCATGCATCGCATCGACCACCGTGGACACGAAGGCCGGTCGGAAGTGATGACGCAACTGCGCATCGCCCAGCAGCGTGGCCAGCACCGGCCCCGGAGTCGCAAGGCCCGTGGTCTCGATCACCACGCGGCGGAATGCCGGTAGCTCCCCGCGCTGGCGGCGCGAGAAAAGGCGCATGAGCGCGTCCTTGAGCTCGCCCCTGATCGAGCAGCAGATGCAGCCGTTGTCGAGCAGCACGGTGTCGGCATCGATGGCGCCGACCAGCAGGTGGTCCAGCCCGACGTCGCCGAACTCGTTGATGAGCACCGCCGTGTCTCCGGCGCTGCCGCCGTGCAGCCAGCGCCGCAGCAGCGTGGTCTTTCCGCTCCCGAGAAAGCCGGTGAGGATGCCGACGGGCAGCACGTCGAAGGCGATGTCGGTCATGGCGTGTCCTTGTTCTGCGCCACCGGCCAGGGCATGGCCAGCGGGTCGATGGTGCGGCCCAGCAGTTGCTCGGCCGCGCCCCAGAGCGCGCTGAAGTCGGGCACCAGCACGCTCGCGCCTGTAGGCCCCAGCAGCACATACGACTGCCCATGGAAGTCCTGAAGCTCCAGCCTGAACAGCTTGAGCAACTGGTTGGCCCGCGCGATCTGGAGCAGGCGCTGGCGCCGCCCCTGCACAGAGCCGGCGGCCGCGTGGCTCCAGTGCGCCGAGCCTTGCAACAACCCGCACATTCCGCACATCGTCGGGCTCCTTTTCTTCAGGGCATCACGTCGCCGGAGTTCGGCCCCAGCGTCTGGCCCACGTACAGGTTGCCACCGGGGTCGGACGCCAGCAACAAGGCGGTCGGTGCCACCTCTTCCGGGCGCCCGAAGCGGCCGAGGGGAAGGCTGGCTTCCTTGGCACGCTTCCAGTCGGCGCTGATGCCGTCCACCAGCGGCGTGGCGATCGGGCCTGGCGCAATGGCGTTGACCAGCACGTTGGCCGGCGCCATCTCCAGCGCCAGCGACTTGGTGAAGCCGATCACGCCCGCCTTGGCCGCCGCGTAGTGGCACAGCTCCACGCCGCCCTTGATGCCCAGCTGCGAGGCCACGTTGATCACCCGGCCCCAGCGCTGCGCGGTCATGTGCGGAATGGCCCTGCGCGCGCAGAGGAACACGCTGCGCAGGTCGACGCGCAGCATGTCGTCCCACATCTGCGTGGACATGCTTGCGCACGGCGACTGGGTCAGCATGCCGGCGTTGTTGACCAGGATGTCGATGCCGCCCAGGGCCTCCACGCAGGCGTCGATGGTGCGGTTGGCCACGGCTTCGTCGCTGATGTCGCCCACGACGACCTCGGCCCGGCTGCCTGCGTCGCGGCAACGGCGCGCCACGTCTTCCACCCGCGCGCGGTCGAGGTCGGCCAGCAACAGGTGGGCGCCGGCTTGCGCATAGGCCAGCGCGATGGCGGCGCCGATGCCGCTGCCGGCACCGGTCACCACGGCACGCCGTCCCTGCAGAAGTGCTTGGTTCATATGAAGTCCCTCGGGTTTCAGTCAGGCCAACGCACGGTCAGGCCGCCATCGGCGATCACCGATTGGCCGGTGATGTAGGACGCGTCGTCGCCGGTCAGAAAGCGGATCAGCGCCGCGACTTCACGCGCCTTGCCGACCCGTCCGAGCGGAATGCCGGTGGCCGCCTGCTTCAACCCCTCGGGCCCCAGCGAGTTGACGGGGTCCAGCGATTGCGGCGTCTCGATCAGCCCGGGAATCACGCAGTTGCAGCGGATGCCCCGAGGCGACAGTTCCATGGCCACCGCGCGGCACAAGCCGGTGACGCCCGACTTCGCGGCCGAGTAGTGCACATGGTTCTCCCAACCGTACACGCCGCCGGCAATCGACGACACCGCGACCATCGAGCCGCCATCGCTCATGTGGCGCGCGGCAGCGCGAAAGGTGCGCATGACGCCGCTCAGGTCGACGTTGATCACGTCCATCCATTGCGCATCGCTCATGGCCGTGAGCGCCGACTGGCGCAGCAAGCCGGCGTTGGCGACGGCATGGTCGATGCGCCCGAAGCGCTCTACCGCGACTTGTGCGAAGCGCTCTACCTGTTCGGTGTCACCCACGTCGACGGCCACCATGGCGCAGCGGCCGCCGGCCTCGGCGACCAGGCGCTCGGTCTGCGCCGGGTCGTGCGGATCGCCCGGAAGATAGCCGCCCACCACCGCCACGCCCACCTGCGCGTAAGCCACCGCCAGTGCCTGTCCGATACCGCTGGCGGCGCCGGTGACCAGCGCCACCCTGCCCGCTCCTGATGTCGATGAAGTCATGTCGTGCGCTCCCTACTTGACGGACTTCGGGTCGACGTGCGGCACCAGCATCATCACCACACCCGAAATGATGCAGGGCACCGCACCCCAGTAGACCGCCGCCTGCACCCAGTCGGCCCCGTGCGACAGCGTGTACGTCACGCCGAAGCCGGCCGCGATGGCGCCCACCTGCCCCATCGCATTGACGAACGACCCGGCGGTTGCGCGAATGTGGCTCGGAAAGCTCTCGCCGACCAGGAACAGCACGGCCGCATACGGTCCGATCAGGAAGAACAGGCCGAGCGAGTACAGCGGCACGATGCGCCAGAAATCGCCCTGCGGCGCCTGCAGCATCATGTAGAAGGCCATCCCGCCAAGAACCCAACCGATGGCAACGGCGGTGCGGCGGCCGATGCGGTCACCCAGCCAGCCGTGGAACATGTAGCCGAGGAAGCCGGCCAGGTTGGACAGGATCAGCACCTGCAGGGCGTTGGAAAAATCGATGCCCTTGCCCGGCGTGCCGCCCGAACCGCCGAGCACCGATGTGCCCAGCACGGCGAAGATCACGATGGCGAACCAGTTGAGAAAGAAGGCCAGGGCCAGCGACAGCGTCGGCCGCAGCGAGACACCCTTGAACATCGCGGAGATGCCGGTGTGGTGCCGCGCAGCCAGGTCGATGCCTTGCGCCTGTGCGAGCCGTTGCGCCTCGCCAGTGCGCCCGCTCTGCTGCAACTGAGCGATGCGCTTGCCGGTCAGGAACTGCGGCGTCTCGACCAGCTTGCGCCCGAGGATCGCGATCACGATGGCGGGAAACATCGCGAACACGAAGGACAGCGCCCAGCCGCCGCCCGTGCCGAACCAGCGCTCGCCCAGCGGGTACAGCGCCGCCACCAGCACGGCGGTGAGCACCGCGCCCACAGGCCACCCGCCCTGCACCAGCGAGTAGATGAAGCCGCGCCGCTTCGTCGCGGCCGGGTCGGTGTGCACCAGTGAGAACAGTTCGCTGAGATAGGTGGCGTTGATGCTCTGCTCGGCGTAGCCCAGGCCGGCCAGCGAGCGCACCAGGATCAGCAGCACGAAGCCCACCCCGGCCGACACGCCGATCACCCAGCCCGCGAACGCCGTCAGGCCTGAACACAGGGCCGCGCCGGCGACGGCAATGATGATGCCCTTGCGCCGGCCCAGCCTGTCGGCGATGGGGCCGATGCCGAAGGCAACGATGACCGTGCCCAGGGTGACCCAGGTGTTGAGGTTGGTCTGCTGGTCCGCGGTCCACTTGAAATGATCGCCGAGCCTCGGCAGCAAGGTGCCGAACAGAATGAAGTCGTAGACGGCGAAGACCCAGGCGAAGAAGCAGACCCAGGTGGCGTAGTTGACCTGCTGCTTGGTGACGACGGGCGGCGTCCAGGCGGTGGCGGCTGCTGCCTGCGCGGCGGCTGCAGCGGCTTGAGGAGGCGTAGAGGCGTTCATGGCTGTTGTTCGCTTTCTGTAGGGGGTGCGATGCAATGCCGGTGACTCAGCCGCGCGGGCTGCGGCGCAGGAAGTCGTCCGCGATCTGGTCGCAGGTCATGAAGCGCACCCCGTCGTGGGCCTTGAAATGCTCGATCAACCGTTCGAGCATCAGCAGCACCTGCGGCCTGCCGGACACATCGGGATGGATCGTGATCGGGAACACCGCGTAGTCGTGCTCGCGGTAGACCCAGTCGAACTGGTCGCGCCACATCTGCTCGATGTCGCGCGGGTTCACGAAGCCGTGGCTGTTGGGCGACTTCTTGATGAACATCATCGGCGGCAGGTCGTCCAGGTACCAGTTGGCCGGGATCTCGACCAGCGAGGTTTCGGTGCCGCGCTCCAGCGGCTTCATCCAGGTGTCCGGGTGCTTGCTGTAGTCGATGCGGGTCCACTTGTCGCCCACGCGCACGTAGTACGGGTGAAAGTCGTTGTGCATCAGGCTGTGGTCGTACTTGATGCCCTTCTTGATGAGCAACTCGTTGGTGATGGGGCTGAACTCCCACCACGGCGCCACGTAGCCGGTCGGCGCCCTGCCCGAGAGCCGGGTGATGACGTCGATGCTCTTGTCGAGCACGGCCTCTTCCTGCTCGGGCGTCATCGCGATCGGGTTCTCGTGGCTGTAGCCATGGATGCCCAGCTCATGGCCCGCGTCGACCACGGCCTTCATCTGATCGGGAAAGGTCTCGGCCGAGTGGCCGGGCACGAACCACGTGGTGGTCAGGCCGTACTTCTTGAACATCTTCAGGAGACGCGGCGAGCCCACCTCGCCCGCGAACATGCCGCGCGAGATGTCGTCGGGCGAATCCTCACCGCCATACGAACCGAGCCAGCCGCCGACGGCGTCCACGTCGACGCCGAACGTTACGAAGATTTCCTTGGTCATGGTCACTCACTCCTTGAAGTTGGTTGGGGAAAGCACTTGCTCTAAAGAAAAGGCGATGGCGAGCAGCCGCTCGTCGCCTCCCCGCGCACGCATCAGTTGCATGCCGGTGGGGAGCCGCTCGGTGCTCGCGTCGGGTGCACGCACGCACTCGACGCCGCTGGCCATCGACAGCGCGGGCGCGTCGAGGAAGCTGCCGGGCATCGTCAGGCGCAGGGTCGCGAGGTTGGTCGCGGCGAACAGTTCGTCGTCTTCCTCGAGCGGCTGCAGCAGCGGCGCGGTGTGCGGAGTGGTGGGAAGCACCAGGGTTGCGTTGGCCAGCTCGGCGTCGAACAGCGAGAGGAGCCGGCGGCGTTCCCAACGCAGGTGCAGATAGTGCGCGGCGGTGAAATGGCGCGCGGCTTCAAGGCGGTGGCGCACGCGCGGATCCATGTCCACGGCGTGCGGTCCGTCGAGCCGAGCCTGGTGCATGGCGAATGCCTCATAGGCCCCGAGCCAGCCGTGGCGCTCGGTCAGGGCCTGCACCGACCGGAGGCTGGAGAGCTGCCGGCATGCGACGGTCGCGCCCGCTTCGCGAAGGCCCCGCATCCGTTCCCAGAGGTTGTCGCGCACCGATGCGCTGACGCCGTCGCCGTCCAGCAGTCGCGGATCGACGACGAAGGTCTGCTGGGCCAGAAGGCGACGGGCCTCGTCGAAGGTGCGGGGGATGGCCGCGCGCCCTTCGTTGCCGCAGCCTCCTCGCAAGACCGCGTCCATGGCGATGCAGTCACCCACCGAACGGGTGAGCGAACCGACCGTGTCCAGCGATGGGGCAAGCGCGAACACACCCGCCATCGCGTAACGGTGCCTGCTGGCTCGGTAGCCGATCAGCCCGTTGAACGCCGCCGGAATCCGCACCGAGCCAGCGGTGTCCGTGCCGATGGCGATCGGTGCCACGTCGAGCGCGACGGACAGCGCGGCGCCCGATGAAGACCCGCCAGGCACCCTCGGCCGCTTTCCCAGCGCGGGATTGATCGGCGTGCCGAAAGCCGGGTTCAGCCCCAGCCCCGAATAGGCGAACTCGCTCAGGTTCGTCTTGCCGAGGCAGACCATGCCGGCCGCGTCGGCATGCGTCACCAACGCTGCATCGGCGGTGGCGGGCGCCGCATGGGCCAGCAACGCGGAACCCGCCGTGGTGGGCGTGCCCTTGATGTCGAACAGGTCCTTCCACGTCAGCGGCACGCCGTCCAGCGGACCCAGCGCCGCGCCGGCCTGCCAGCGTGCGGTGGACTGCGCCGCTTGCGCCAGCGCGCGGTCTTCGGTGACCTGCGTGAAGACGCCGCGGGTGGCCTGTGCGCGCACCAGGCACAGCTCGGCGACCGCCAGCGGCGTCAGGTCGCCGCGCCCGTACGCGGCGGCCAGTGCAGTCGCTGTCATGGCGTTCTTCACTTCGTCGGAAAGGTTCATTGGAGCATTTTTGTACTTTGACATCAAAGTACATTTATGCGGAATGTAGAACCTTTTGCCTTGGGATTTTTAGGTGTTAACCCGTACGCCCATGCCTGTACGCAGCAGCGGACCGCCGCTCGCAACGCGGCTTGGCGGCGGTGTGCGAACGGAGAATTCCGGCGGCTGATGCGGTTCGGACCGCATGGATTCCGACACGCGCCTCGGTGGCGCGTGGGCCCCTTAGATCACGTTCTTTTCGAGCATCGGCTCGTTGTCCAGGACGCGCATGAAAGACAGCGCGGACAGATCGAGGCTGCGGTAAGCCCCGAAGCGGATCAGCTCCGCCACCCCTCGCCCCGCGGCCGGACATTGCTGCAGCCCATGGCCCGAGAAGCCGTTCGCGAAGTACAGGTTGTCGCAGGCCGGGTGCAGCCCGAGGATGGCGTTGTGGTCGAACACGTTCATCTCGTAGTAGCCGGCCCAGGCGCCCGTCATGCGGATGGCCTCGAAGGCCGGCACGCGCTCGGCCAGCGCGGGCCAGATGAAGCCGTCGAAGGCGTCGTACTCCACGTCCAAAGGCATGTCGTCGGGGTCCTGGTCTTCGGGCGGCGCGAAGCCGCAGATGAACTGGCGGCCTTCGGGGCGCAGCCAGATCCCCGACGTGTCGATGACCAGAGGACAGCCGGGCAAGGTGTGTGGGCATGAAAAGCTGAACACGCTGCGACGACGGCCACGCACCGGCAGGTCGATGCCAGCCCATTCGGCGACTTTGGCCGCCCAGGCACCTGCGGCATTGACGACGACGTCGGCCTGCAGCGCCTCGCTGTTGCCGAGTTGCACGCCGGTCACGCTGCGACCGTTGCGCTGCAGCCCCGTCGCATGCGCCTGCACATAGCGCACGCCCTGCGACGCGGCCTTCTTGCGAAAGGCCTGCAGCAGGCTGTAGCCGTCGTACCAGCCCTCGCCCGACAGACCGAGCGATGCCAGCGCCACGCCCTCCGTGGAAATCCACGGAAATCGCGCCTTCAATTCAGTGGGCGTCATCAGCGCCACGTCCACCGCATGCGCCTTCTGCATCGCATGGTTCTCGCGCAGCACCTCGACGCCGGCCGGCGAGGCCAGGTAGAGGTAGCCGGGCTCGACCAGGCCGATGTCGGGCACGTTGCCGCCCACGCGCAAGGTCTCGCCCAGCGAGCGGAAAAACGCGATGCCGTACAGCGACATCTCGATGTTGATGGCCGTGGAGAACTGCTGCCGGATGGAACTGGCCGACAGCGCCGAGGACGCCTGCGTGTAAGAGAAATCGCGCTCCACCACCGTGACGTCGAAGGCCTCGCCCTTCGGGTCCGCGGTCAGGAAATACGCAATGGCCGAGCCGATGGCCCCGCCCCCGATGATCACCACACGACGCATGAAATGCCTTTCGTTGCTGCCCGCCCCCAGAATAGCGCCGATGAGAAAAGACATTCCCAACCTGGGCGCGCTGCAGGCCTTCGAGGCCTCGGCGCGGCTGGGGAGCTTTACCCGCGCGGCCACCGAACTGGCGCTCACGCAAAGCGCCGTCGGCCGCCAGGTCGCCATGCTCGAACAGCGCCTGGGCGTGCCGCTGTTCTCGCGCGTGCGCCGGCGCCTGACGCTCACCGACGTGGGCCGCGAATATGCAGCGCGCATCCGCCACCACCTCGACCAGATCCGCCGCGACACGCTGGAGATCAGCGCCGGCCACGAGATGGGCTTCGTGCTGGAGCTGGCCGTGGTGCCGACCTTCGCCACGCAATGGCTCATTCCACGCCTGCCCGACTTCAGCCGGTTGCACCCGAACATCACGGTGAACCTGTCGGCGCGCTCGCAACCCTTCTCGTTCCAGGAGAACGCGTACGACGCGGCCATCTACTTCGGCGACCAGTTCTGGCCGAACACGCGCGGCGGGCTGATCTTTTCCGAAGGCGAGATGGTGCCCATCTGCAGCCCCGCGTTTCGCGACGCACACGGGCCGTGGGACGAGGCCGGCTTCGAGCGCTGCCGCCACGTGCACCTGAGCACGCGCGCCCACGCTTGGCGCGACTGGTACGCGCAGCAGGATTGGGAGTACACGGTGCACGCCTCGCGCGGGCCGCGCTACGAGCTCTTCACCATGGTGGTGGCGGCCACGGCGGCCGGCATGGGCGTGGGGCTGGCGCCGCGCATTCTGGTCGAGCACGAACTGCGCACCGGCGAGCTCGTGATTCCGGTGGACCGGCACCTGGACGTGCGCCAGGGCTATTACTTCGCGTACCCCGAAGGCCGGCCGGCCTCCGGGGCACTGGAGCACTTCAAGCAGTGGGTGCTGGGCCTGACACCGGCCAGACCCGCCTGAACAGGCTCAGACCGGGTTCGGGTTGCGCTCCAGAAAACCCTGCTGGTGCCAGTAAGGGTAGGTTCGCGGCGTCGCGCTGGCCGCGTCCAGTTCGGCGACCTGCGCGGGCGTGAGGTTCCAGCCCACCGCGCCCAGGTTCTGCCGCAGTTGCGCCTCGTCGCGCGCGCCCACCACCACGCTGGACACCGTCGGGCGCTGCAGCAACCAGTTCAGCGCCACCTGCGGCACCGTCTTGCCGACTTCGGCGCCGACCTTTTCCAATGCATCGACCACGCGGTACAGCAGCTCGTCGGGCACCGGCGGGCCCATGTCTGCGGTCACGTGCAGGCGGCTGTTGGCGGGCAGCGGCTGGCCGCGGCGGATCTTGCCCGTGAGGCGGCCCCAGCCCAGCGGGCTCCACACCACGGCGCCCACGCCCTGGTCCTGCGCGAGCGGCATCAGCTCCCATTCGTAGTCGCGGCCCACCAGCGAGTAGTACGCCTGGTGCGCCACGTAGCGCGAATAGCCGTAGCGCTCGGACACGGCCAGCGACTTCATCAGGTGCCAGCCCGAGAAGTTCGACACGCCGATGTAGCGCAGCTTGCCCGCGCGCACCAGGTCGTCGAGCGTGGAGAGCGTTTCTTCCACCGGCGTGCTGGCGTCGAAACCGTGCAGCTGGAACAGGTCGATGTAGTCGGTGCCCAGGCGCTTGAGCGCGTCGTCGACCGCGCGCACGAGGTGAAGGCGCGACGAGCCCACCTCGTTCGCGCCCTTGCCGCTGCGGAAGGTGGCCTTGGTGGAGATCAGCAGCTGGTCGCGCGGCCGGCCCTTGATGGCCTCGCCGAGCACAGACTCGGCCGAGCCGGCCGAATAGATGTCTGCGCTGTCGAACATGTTCACGCCCGCATCGAGGCAGATGTCGATGAGCTTGCGCGCCTCGGCCACGTCGGTGCTGCCTCACGCGCTGAAGAACTCGCCTTTGCCGCCGAAGGTGCCGGTGCCGAAACTCAACACAGGGACCTTGAGGCCCGATTTGCCCAGATGACGGTATTCCAAAGTGGTACTCCTTCGCGCATGCGGATTCATGAAATCGGCAGGCCGACCGGCCTGCCGTTGAAGGCCATTGTTGGGCGAAGCATTGAACCCTGTGACCGGGTGGGCTTTGCGGAGTTCGGCTAAGTAACATCGACCGATGCAGATCTCTCTTGAAAGCCCCGACCAGCCCGACGTCATCCAGCTCATCGACGACCTCGATGCGTACCAGAAGCCGCTGTACCCGCCGGAGAGCCATCACGGCATCGACATTGCCGCGCTGTCCGCCGCGAACGTGCTGTTCGCTGTCGCGCGCAGTGAAGAAGGCAAGGCCATCGGCTGCGGCGCGATCGTCGTGGGGCCCGAGTTCGGCGAACTCAAGCGCATGTTCGTGCGGCCCGAGAACCGGGGGCAAGGCGTTGCCGCGAAGCTGCTGAAGTTTCTTGAAGCGCACGCCGCAGTTGAAGGCTGCACGACGTTCATGCTGGAGACGGGCCCCAGCCAGCCCGAGGCGCTTTCCTTCTATGCGCGATCCGGGTACGAGCGTCGCGGGCCGTTCGGGGGGTACGGGCCGGATCCGTTCAGCGTGTTCATGGAGAAGGCGGCGGTTCGGTAGCGATCTTGTCGGGGGTGCGTGCTCAGGTTTCGGCGTTCCTTGCTCGCGGCGCCTTTGGCACCTTCTTGCTCTTCTGCTGACTGGCTTTCGCGCCCGCCTCCGCCGCCCGCAGGATGCGCCTGAACTTCGGGCATTCCATGTGGCTCGGCGCTGAACACACGGCGGCATGCCGCAGGCCGTCGCGCATCACGCTGAGGTTGCGGATCGTCCTGTCGAGCTCGTCCGCCTTGGCCGTGAGCATCAGCCGGTCGATGCGCGGCTGGCCGTCGGCGCCGAACATGCGCGCGATCTCGTCCAGCGAGAAGCCCGCCGTTCGGCCCAGCGCAATCAACGCCAGCCGCTCCAGCACGCCCGCGTCGAACAGGCGGCGCAGCCCGCGCCGGCCGGTCGAGACGATCAGCCCCTTCTCGTCGTAAAACCGCAATGTGGAGGCCGGCACGCCCGAGCGCTGTGCCACCTCGCTGATATCCAAGTGCATCACCCTCTTGACCTCAAGTCGACTTGAGTTTGCATAGTGCGGTTTCCGCCTTCGCAAGGCAAGCCAAAAAAAGGAAACGAACATGACCACCCCGCAGCCACCCGGCCACGAGCAGGCCAGACTCTGGAACGGTCCCTCCGGACACACCTGGGTCGCCATGCAGGCGACGCTCGACCACCTCTTCCAACCCTTCGAAGACCTGTTGGTCGAAGCGGTCGCGAACACCGGCGCGCAGCGCGTGCTCGACGTCGGCTGCGGCACGGGCGGCACCACGCTCGCCATCTCGCGTTCGGTGCGCTCGCAAGGCGCCGAGGGCCGCATCACGGGCATCGACCTCTCGCAACCCATGATCGCCACGGCCCGCGCGCGCGCCGAGCGGCAAGGCACCCCAACGACATTCGTCTGCGCCGACGTGCAGAGCCACGCTTTCGTGGCGGGCGCATTCGACATGCTGGTGTCGCGCTTCGGCGTGATGTTCTTCGACGACCCGGTGCGCGCGTTCTCGAACCTGCGGCGCGCCGCCACCGACCACGCATCGATGAAGTTCATCGCCTGGCGCAGCGCCGCCGAGAACCCGTTCATGACGACTGCCGAGCGCGCCGCCGCGCCGCTGCTCGACCTCCCCGCGCGCCAGCCCGGCGCGCCGGGACAGTTCGCGTTTGCCGAGCGGCAGCATGTGCACGGCATCCTCCAGCAAAGCGGCTGGTGCGACATAGCCATCGTGCCCATCGACGTGCCCTGCACGCTGCCCGAGAAGGACCTGCTGGGCTACCTGAGCCGGCTCGGCCCGGTCGGGATGAAGCTTCGGGACGCGGACGAACGCACGCGCGCGCAGSYSATCGACACGGTCCGCGCGGCGTTCGATCCGTTCGTGCACGGCGACGAAGTGCGCCTTAGCGCCGCGTGCTGGTCGATCGGTGCGCGCGCGGGCAAAAGCGCCGCTTGACCGAAGCGACACACCGGCCGGCACCTGTGCTCGCGATGCGTCTTGAACGCATTGCGATGGTGTGAGCCAGGCCGGCGCTCAGGGGCTCTGCACAGCAGCGTCTTCGGTCAGCGCCGAGCGCATGGATTGGAGCGTAGTGTCGATCGAATCAATCCGGCGCTGCATTTCCTCGTTGACCAGGCGCACAAGCGCACTCAGTTCAGTGCGCGTCGGGTTCACTTGGTCCGTGTCACCGAGTTCTACCGGCTCGATCAGCTTTTCAAGGCACGCGTAGGCAGACAGCAATTCACGAAGGCTCTCGGTGTTGTCGCAAGCCTGGATGGCAAGAGCCTCGGGATCCGAATCACTCGGCGGGCGTGAGAAAGGAACGGACGGATCGGTCGCATCGGAAGGTGCGTCCGGCGCGCTGCCTCCGGTTTTTGACGAAGCGGAAGACGGCGCAGGAGCGCAAGTAGACGTAGCCATGAATGGCCTCCAAGAGGTGCGGATTGCAAAAACCGCCGCACCCAACGCCAATTGGAGGCGGCGACTCGAACGGGTTGGCGTACCGGGCACCTCCTGCGAGAACCGGCGAGCCTCGCGGCTCCCCGCTCGAGCCGCCAAAAAAGGGGCACGAACGACGAAGCCGCAGAGTCTTTGCGGAGAAATCTGCGGCTTTCGTCGCAGGAGTGCTTTTGGGACGCCAATCCCGAACACGTTTTTTACGTGCGGCGCGAAGTGTATCGCTTGGGACGGGCGCCGACGTGCCTCGTTCGCCCGAGCTATCGAGTCGGCGTGATCAGCCGAAGAAGTTCGTTCGCAGATGCGCTGCGCGTGGCCTCGTGTGAAGGCCGTCGCCGGAGGATGGCCGCCCGAAGTTGTTCAAGCGGCATGCTGCGCAGTCCTTCGGCGGCGCTCATCGCTATGCCAGGCGTGCCAGCGACATACATGTCGACAAGCAGATCTGACTCTCTAGATTCAACGCCATCGCTGAGGATGTAAGCGAGGCGCTCCTGCCATTCGAGAGACTGAGATGCCCACTCCTTTGCGAGCTCTTTCCACTCAGGTCCGGAGAACTGCCGAAGCGTGTGTTGAGAGCGGGCGTAGTCATGGTCGTACCAGAAATCGACAGTGGCTACATCGATGAATGCGAAATCGATCATGGCTCGAAGCGTAGCGCCCGCCTGCCTCCGCCGGCAGTTGAACGCGGCGTTTGAGCCTCACCCGAACAGACCTAGGGAAATCCCTCCCCGCTGGCCCATTCCTTGCAAACCCCACCAAAAATGACCGAAAATTTTCTTATCTGACTTATATTTGTAAACTGGTTTTCAGAAAACGCACACTTTCGGGCACTCCGCACCTTTCATGAGCACCACCGTCGACACCCCAGGCACCACCGTGGCCCAGCGCATCGCGCAGGCGTTGCCGCGGCTGACGCGTTCGCACCGGCAGGTGGCCGACTACGTGCTGGAGCATCCGCTGCAGGTCGCCACGCTGCCGATCGACGAGCTCGCGACCGCGGCGGGCGTCTCTGTCGCCACGGCCAACCGGTTCGCCCGCGCGCTGGACTTCGACGGCTATGCCACCTTCCGCGCCGAACTCGTGCGCGGCTTCGAATCGCTGGTCGCCCCGGTGGAGCGCCTGCGCGGCAACCTGGAGCACCCGACCACGGTGGCCGAGGTGTTCGCCACTGCGCTGGACGAGAGCCGCCGCAACATCGAAGCCACGCGCCAGTCGCTCGACTACGCCGCCTGCGAGGCCGCGGTGGAGCGCATCGGCAAGGCGCGCTCGGTCTACATCGCGGGCTTCGGCGCGAGCGGCTGGCTTGCGGGCCTCTTGCAGCACGGGCTGGACAGCAGCTGCAGCGACGTGCGCCTGCTGCCGGGCGTGAGCGGCGTCACGCATGCAGCCCGCTCGCTCATGCATGCCGGCCCGAAGGACGTGTTCATCGGCCTGACCTTTCCGCGCTACCTCACCGACACCGTGCTGCTTGCGCAGATCGCGCGCGAGCAAGGCTGCGGCGTGATCGCGCTCACGGACAGGCCGACCTCCCCGATGGCGCCGCTCGCCGACATCGCGCTTTACTGCCAGACGGAAACCAACTACCGCCCCAATTGCGAGACCAGCGTGCTCGCGCTGGTCGAGGCGCTGACCAGCGCCGTGGCGTTGCAGGCGTCCGACCCGGTGCAGTCCGCACGCCGCACGCTGCAGGTGCTGCGGCCCTGGCTGCACGGCGCGAACGGCCTGCCGCGCATTGACGGCATCGTCGCGCGCACCGCCGGTACATCCAATGCCGCCGCCCTGAACGGCGCCGGCAAGAAGAAAAAGAAAGCTACCCGATGAAGAACACCACGCCCGTCATCGCCATCCACGGCGGCGCCGGCACCATCAGCGCCGCCACGACCAGCGCAGCGCAAGCCCAGGCCTACCACGACGCGCTCAAGAACATCGTGGCCGCCGCGCAAGCCGCGCTGCTCAAAGGCGCCTCCGCGCTCGACGCCACCTGCCTCGCGGTCGAGTTGCTCGAAGAGTGCCCGCTCTTCAACGCCGGCCACGGCGCGGTGTTCACGCACGACGAAACCCACGAGCTGGACGCCGCCGTGATGGACGGCGCCACGCTCGCCGCCGGCGCCATTGCCGGGGTATGCCACATCCGCCGCCCGGTGCGCGCCGCGCGCGCCGTGCTCGAAGACGGCGCCCACGTGCTGCTGGCCGGCGCGGGCGCCGAGGCCTTCGCGCGCGAACACGGGCTGGAGATGGTCGAGCCCTCGTTCTTTTCCACCGAGGCGCGCCGTGAGCAACTCTTTCGCGTGCGCGACACGGGCCGCGTGGTAACCGACCACGAAGGCGCGTCGATGGCGGCAAAACCGGCCACGCCGCTCGACGAAGACAAGAAGTTCGGCACCGTCGGCGCCGTCGCGCTCGACATGCACGGCCACCTGGCCGCCGCCACCTCCACCGGCGGCATGACCAACAAGCGCGTCGGGCGCATCGGCGATTCGCCGCTGATCGGCGCCGGCACCTATGCCGACGACCGCACCGCCGCCGTGTCGTGCACCGGCAGCGGCGAAATGTTCATCCGCGTGGCGGCCGCCTACGACATCTGCGCCCGCATGGCCTACGGCGGCGCCACGCTGGCAGCGGCCACGCACGCGGTGGTGCAGCAGTCGCTGCCCGCCCTGGGCGGCACCGGCGGGCTGATTGCCGTGGACCGCCACGGCAACCTGAGCCTGGCCTTCAACACCGAAGGCATGTACCGCGGCCACGCGCGCGGCACCGAAGCGCCGCACACGGCCATCTTTGCCTGACAGCCTGACGCCGCGCGTTCCCCTTTTCTCTCGCATTCCCATGTCCACCCCTTCCCTTGCCCTGCCAGACGGCCGCGTTCTCGCCGTCGACGACCTCACCGTTCGCTTCTCGACCTCCGAGCGCACGGTCGATGCCGTGAAAAAGCTGTCCTTCCACATCGACCACGGCGAAACGCTCGCGGTGGTGGGCGAATCGGGCTCGGGCAAGTCGGTCACTTCGCTGGCGCTGATGCGGCTGGTGGAGCACGGCGGCGGCCGCATCCTCGACGGTCGCATGGCGTTTCGCCGCCGCAACGGCGAAGTGCTCGACCTGGCGCAGGCACGCGACCAGACGATGCGCGGCATCCGCGGCGCGGACATCGCCATGATCTTCCAGGAGCCGATGACCTCGCTGAACCCGGTGTTCACCGCCGGCGACCAGATTGCCGAGGCCATCCGCATCCACCAGGACAAGAGCAATTCGGCCGCGCGCGCCGAAGCCCTGCGCATGCTGGACCTGGTGCGCATTCCCGAAGCGCGCAACGTGCTCGACCGCTTTCCGCACCAGCTGTCGGGCGGCATGCGCCAGCGCGTGATGATCGCCATGGCGCTGTCGTGCAAGCCGCAGCTGCTGATTGCCGACGAGCCCACCACGGCGCTGGACGTGACCATCCAGGCGCAGATCCTCCAGCTCATTCGCGAGCTGCAGAAGGAGATGCGCATGGGCGTGCTCTTCATCACTCACGACATGGGCGTGGTCGCCGAAATTGCCGACCGCGTGCTGGTGATGTACCGCGGCGACAAGGTCGAAGCCGGCAGCTCCGACACCGTGTTCGCCGCGCCCCAGCACCCCTACACCCGCGCCCTGCTGTCGGCGGTGCCCAAGCTCGGCGCCATGCAGGGCACCGACCTGCCGGCCAAGTTCGAGCTGCTGCGCACCGAGGATTCGGCCGACACCACGCCAGCCGAGGCCGCCACGCCGCAAGACACGGTGCGCGAAGGCGCGGGCCCGATCCTGCGCGTGCGCGACCTGGTCACGCGCTTCGACGTGCGCAGCGGCATCTTCGGGCGCGTGAAGCGCCGCGTGCATGCGGTCGAAAAAATCAGCTTCGACCTGTACCCCGGCGAAACGCTGGCGCTGGTGGGCGAATCGGGCTGCGGCAAGTCGACCACCGGCCGCTCGCTGCTGCGCCTGGTCGAGAGCCAGAGCGGCGCCATCGAGTTCGGCGGCCAGAACATCCGCGAGCTGCCCACGCGCGAGCTGCAGGCGCTGCGCCGCAACATCCAGTTCATCTTCCAGGACCCGTTCGCCTCGCTGGACCCGCGCGTGACGGTGGGCTTCTCGATCATGGAGCCGCTGCTGATCCACAACATTGCCAAGGGCGCCGAGGCGCAGCAGCGCGTCGACTGGCTGCTGCGCAAGGTCGGCCTGCCGCCTGAGGTGGCGCAGCGCTATCCGCACGAGTTCTCGGGCGGGCAACGGCAGCGCATCGCGATTGCCCGTGCGCTCGCGCTCAACCCCAAGGTGGTGGTGGCCGACGAATCGGTGTCGGCGCTGGACGTGTCCATCCAGGCGCAGATCGTCAACCTGATGCTCGACCTGCAGCGCGAGCTGGGCGTGGCCTTTTTGTTCATCTCGCACGACATGGCCGTGGTCGAGCGCATCAGCCACCGCGTGGCCGTGATGTACCTGGGCCAGATCGTGGAAATCGGCCCGCGCCGCGCGGTGTTCGAAGACCCGCAGCACGCCTACACGCGCAAGCTCATGGCCGCGGTGCCGGTGGCCGACCCGTCGCGCCGCCACAAGCCGCGCGCGCTGCTCGAAGGCGAGATTCCCAGCCCCATTCGCGCCGTGGGCGACGAGCCCGTCGTGCCGCCGCTGGTGCAGGTGGCGCCCGGCCATTTCGTTGCACGCCACGCCGTCGGCGGGGCTTTCTGATTTTTTACCCCCGCAGGCCTGTCCTGTTTTTTTTACTCGAACCGACTGGAGTTCTTTCCATGAAGCAATCTTCTTCCTCCTTGCGATGGGCATCCGCACTGCTGGGCCTGGCCGCGTTGGCCGCTTCGGGCACGGCACTGGCCGCCAAAGACGTGGTGCTGTCGATCGGCTACCAGCCGGAAACGCTGGACCCGTACAACACCAACACCACCATCACCACGGCCGTGACCAAGACCTTCTATGAAGGCCTGTTCCAGTTCGACAAGGACCTGAAGGTGCAGAACGTGCTCGCCGAGAGCTACGACGTGTCGAAAGACGGCCTGGTCTACACGATCAAGCTGCGCAGCGGCGTCAAGTTTCACGACGGCACCGACTTCAATGCCGAAGCGGTGAAGTTCGTGCTCGAGCGCGTGCTCAACCAGGACAACAAGCTGCTGCGCTACAACCAGTTCAACCGTGTGAGCAAGGTCGAGGCGGTGAACGCCACCACCGTGCGCATCACGCTGAAGGAGCCCTTCGGCCCCTTCATCAACTCGCTGGCCCACGCCTCGGCCGCCATGATCTCGCCCACCGCGCTGAAGAAGTGGGGCAACAAGGACATCGCGTTCCACCCCGTGGGCACGGGCCCGTTCGAATTCGTCGAATGGAAGCAGACCGAAGCGGTCAAGGCGAAGAAGTTCGACGGCTACTGGAAGAAGGGCTTCCCCAAGGTCGACACGGTGTCGTGGAAGCCGGTGCTCGAGAACAACACGCGCGCGGCCATGCTGCAGACCGGCGAAGCCGACTTCGCGTTCCCCATTCCCTACGAGCAGGCCGACCTGCTGAAGAAGAGCGACAAGCTCGAAGTGGTGGCCACGCCGTCGATCATCACGCGCTTCCTGGCATTCAACATGCTCGTGAAGCCCTATGACAACCCGAAGGTGCGCGAGGCCATCGGCTACGCCATCAACAAGGAAGCGCTGGCCAAGGTCGCTTTCGGCGGCTATGCGTTCCCCGCGCAGGGCGTGCTGCCCCAGGGCGTGAAGTACGCCGAGAAGATGGCCCCCATTCCCTACGACGTGAAGAAGGCCAAGGAACTGCTGACGGAAGCCGGCTACCCCAACGGCTTCGAGTCGGTGCTGTGGAGCGCCTACAACAACACGACCAGCCAGAAGACAATTCAGTTCGTGCAGCAGCAGCTCGCGCAAGTGGGCATCAAGCTGCAGGTGCAGGCCCTCGAAGTGGGCCAGCGCACCGAGCAGGTCGACGCATGGCCCGATCCGAAGACGGCCAAGGTCCGCATGTACTACACGGGCTGGTCGTCGTCGACCGGTGAAGCCGACTGGGGCCTGCGCCCGCTGTTCGCCTCGGAAGCCTGGGCGCCCAAGCTGAACAACATGTCGTTCTACAAGAGCGACGTGGTCGACAACGCACTGGCCAAGGCACTGGTGACGGTCGACGAAGCCGAGAAGGTCGCGCTGTACAAGACCGCGCAAGAACAGATCCGCAAGGACCTGCCGCGCGTGCCGATGGTGACTGAGCAGAACCTGTCGGCGAACTCCAAGCGCCTGTCGGGCGTGTTCGTGATGCCTGACGGCAACATCAACATCGACGCCATCGCGGTGTCGAACTAACCGACAGCCGGCCTTTCGTTTTCCTGACTGACTGTCCGACGGGCGGAGGCATGTTGCCCCCGCCCGTACGCGACCACCGCACCCCATGCTGAATTACTTTCTCAAACGACTGTTGGGCCTGATCCCGACACTGCTCATCGTGGCGGTGCTGGTGTTCCTGTTCGTCCACATGCTTCCCGGCGACCCGGCGCGCCTTGCCGCCGGCCAGGACGCCGACGAGCAGACCGTGGCCATGGTTCGCCAGGAGCTGGGCCTCGACAAGCCGCTGCCGCAGCAGTTCGTGAGCTTCTTCACCCACATGGTGCAGGGCGACTTCGGCACCTCGATCCGCACGCGGCGGCCGGTGTCGGTGGAAATCGGCGAGCGCTTCTTTCCCACGGTGATGCTCACCATCACCAGCATGGTGTGGGCGGTGATTTTCGGCATGGGCATCGGCATTGTTTCTGCCGTGTACCGCAACAAATGGCCCGACCGGCTGGGCATGACGCTCGCGGTCTCGGGCATCTCCTTTCCCGCATTTGCACTCGGCATGCTGCTGATGCAGATCTTCTCGGTGCAACTCGGCTGGCTGCCCACGGTGGGCGCCAGCACCTGGAAACACTACATCCTGCCCTCGATCACCCTGGGCGCGGCCGTGGCGGCCGTGATGGCGCGCTTCACGCGCGCCTCGTTCGTCGAGGTGATCCAGGAAGACTTCGTGCGCACCGCGCGCGCCAAGGGCGTGCACGAGTCCGGCGTGATCTTCAAGCACACGCTGCGCAACGCGCTGATCCCGGTCGTGACGATGATGGGCCTGCAGTTCGGCTTTCTGCTGGGCGGCTCCATCCTGGTGGAGGCAGTGTTCAACTGGCCCGGCCTGGGCCGCCTGCTGGTGGACGCGGTGCAGATGCGCGACTACCCCGTCATCCAGACGCTGGTGCTGCTGTTCTCGCTCGAGTTCATTTTGATCAACCTGGTCGTCGATGTGCTCTACGGCTACATCAACCCCACCATTCGCTACAAGTGAGCACGCCGACATGACGCAAGCTTCCGGCGCGCCTGCCGACATCATTCTTCCGACCTCCCCGGTCGCCACCCTTCAAACCGCCGGCAAGGTCCGCACGCCCTGGGGCGAGTGCTGGCGCCGCTTCAAGAAGCAGCCCGTGGGCATCGTGGCCGCGCTGTTCGTGGCGCTGCTGGTGTTCATCGCGGTGTTCTCGCCGTGGATCGTGCCCTTCGATCCGGAGAACTTCTTCGACTACGACATGCTCAACAGCGGCCCGTCGGCCACGCACTGGATGGGCGTGGACCCGCTGGGCCGCGACATCTTCAGCCGCATCCTGGCGGGCGCGCGCATCTCGCTGATGGCGGGCTTTCTCTCGGTGCTGGTGGGCGGCTTCATCGGCACCGCCTTCGGCCTGCTCGCGGGCTACTACGAAGGCTGGTGGGACCGCATCGTGATGCGCATCTCGGACGTGCTGTTCGCCTTCCCCGGCATCCTGCTGGCGCTGGGCGTGGTCGCCATCCTGGGCAGCAGCATGACCAACGTGGTGGTGGCGGTGTCGGTGTTCAGCGTGCCGGCGTTCGCGCGCCTGGTGCGCGGCAACACGCTGGTGCTCAAGCAGCAGACCTACATCGAGGCCGAGCGCAGCATCGGCGCGTCGGACTGGACCATCATCGTGCGGCACATCCTGCCGGGCACGATCTCGTCGATCGTGGTGTATTTCTCGATGCGCGTGGGCACCTCGATCATCACGGCAGCCAGCCTGTCGTTCCTGGGCATGGGCGCGCAGGCGCCCACGCCCGAGTGGGGCGCAATGCTCAGCGAAGCGCGCGCCGACATGGTGACTTCGCCGCACGTGGCGCTGTTCCCCAGCCTGGCCATCTTCTTCACCGTGCTCGCCTTCAACCTGCTGGGCGACGCACTGCGCGACGCGCTCGATCCGAAGATCGACCGCCAGTAAATTCCTGGTTCCAGGGTTCCCATGTCTTCCAGCACGCAGCACGCCAGCCTTCCCTTCATCGGCCAACTGCTCCAGGGCGAACGCAACGCGATCACCGACGTGGCGGGCGTCACGGTCGGCCACCAGACGCTGAACGACGGCGGCGTACAGACGGGCGTGACGGTGATCCGGCCGCACGCCGGCGACCCGTTTCGCGACAAGGTGCCGGCCGCTGCCGTGGTGCTCAACGGCTTCGGCAAGAGCGTGGGGCTGGTGCAGCTCGAAGAGCTGGGCGTGCTCGAAACGCCCATCGCACTGACCAACACCTTCTCGGTGGGCACGGTGGCCACGGCGCAGATCCGGGAGTGCGTGGCGAACAACCCCGAGACCGGCCGCGCGCTGCCCACGGTGAACCCGCTGGTGTTCGAGTGCAACGACGGCTATCTCAACGACATCCAACGGCTGGCCGTAAAAGAAGCGGACTACCTGCAGGCGCTGCAAGGCGCCAGCGCCGATTTTGCGCAAGGCTCGGTCGGCGCGGGGCGCGGCATGTCGAGCTTCCAGCTCAAGGGCGGCATCGGCAGTGCATCCCGGCGCGTGTCGTCGCGAAGCGCCGGCCCCGGTCACCCGGGTTCTGCGCGCGGCTGCCACACGGTCGGCACGCTGGTGCTGGCGAACTACGGGCGCCAGCCGCAACTGCTGCTCGCCGGCCAGGCGGTGGGCGAGCGGCTCGCCGCACTGCAGGCCGCGCGCCGGCCGGCGCCGCTGGACGAAGCCGAGAAGGGCTCGATCATCATCGTGGTGGCCACCGACGCACCGCTCGACGCGCGCCAGCTGCGCCGCCTGGCGCTGCGCGCGGGGGCTGGCCTGGCCCGCACGGGCTCGGTCTTCGGCCATGGCAGCGGGGACATCGTGCTGGCCTTTTCCACCGCCTACACCGTGCCGGACCGCGTCGAGCGGCCGATGCCGGCCGTGGCGATGCTGCACGACGCGCTGCTCGACGGTCTGTTCCAGGCCGCGGCCGACAGCACTGAGCAGGCGATTCTTCATGCGCTGTGCCGCGCCACGCCCGGGACGGGGCGCGCTGGCAACCACCGCGCCCCGTCGACCGAGCCTTGCGCAAAATCGCTGCTGGCGCCTTGCATCTCCGGCAGGTAGTCCCCTTCCTTTACGGCCTGCCGCT
>NNBU01000454.1_pt1 | contig 27058 bp, 23 predicted proteins | sample 1173781 | NCBI WGS metagenome assembly NNBU01 (sample SAMN07173937, study PRJNA388173) | plant metagenome | biome: Plant school; feature: Soil; material: Symbiotic tissue of Blasia pusilla L.; isolation source: symbiotic tissue sample KVJ2 | host: Blasia pusilla | place: Norway: Troms, Kvaloya...
GCCCCTGGAAGGTGTCAGCCGCGCTTCGGAATGTTCAGGCCCCGCGCCACGGCGGGGCGCGCCACGAAGGCCTCGAGCACGCGCGCCACGTTCTTGAAGTCCTTGAAGCCCACCAGGTCGCCCGCTTCGTAGAAGCCGACCAGGTTGCGGATCCACGGGAAGGTGGCGATGTCGGCAATGCTGTAGTCGTCGCCCAGGATCCACTTGCGGCCGGCCAGGTGCTTGTCGAGCACGCCCAGCAGGCGCTTCGATTCGGCCACGTAGCGGTCGCGCGGACGCTTGTCTTCGTAGTCCTTGCCGGCGAACTTGTTGAAGAAGCCGAGCTGGCCGAACATGGGGCCGATGCCGCCCATCTGGAACATGACCCACTGCAGCGCTTCGTAGCGCCCGGCGGTGTCCTGCGGAATGAACTTGCCGGTCTTCGACGCCAGGTACACCAGAATGGCGCCCGACTCGAACAGCGGCAGCGGCTTGCCGTCGGGCCCGTTGGGGTCGAGGATGGCCGGGATCTTGTTGTTCGGGTTCAGCGACAGGAACTCCGGCGACATCTGGTCCTGTGTCTCGAAGCTCACCAGGTGCACCTCGTAGGGCAGGCCGGTCTCCTCCAGCATGATCGACACCTTCACGCCGTTGGGCGTGGGCAGCGAGTACAGCTGCAGGCGGTCGGGGTGCTGCGCGGGCCATTTCTTCGTGATGGGGAAGCTCGAGAGATCGGTCATGTGTGGTCCTTGGTGAGGGTCAGGTTTCGCCAAGCGCCGGATTCTGCCCGGCTCGGCCCGCCGGCGTGCGCGCATGGCCTTGCAGGCGGGGCAGCACCTCGCGCCCGAGTTCGTCGACCACGTCCATGGCGGGCCGCGGGCCGCGCACCAGGTTCAGCAGCACGTGGGCGACGCCTGCGTCTTCCATCCGGTCGAGGTAGGCCACGAGCGCATGGCGCCCCGTGCGCAGGCCGAGCTCGATGGGTTCGGCCGGTGCATGCGCATCGTCGAGCAGGTCGAGCTGCAGCGACTGAACAAAGGGCTTGGCCTCGCCGCCGGCGCGATCCCGCAGCGCGCTCTGCCACAGGCCGATGCGGCCCTGCTGGCGCGCCTCGTCACGGTGGTAGGTGGCCCAGCCGTCGGCATGCGTGGCGGTCCATTGCAGCGACTGGCGTGCCGAGCCCACGACCAGCATGCCGATGCGCGTGGCGGGCGGCGCCATCAGGTCGAAGCCGCCCGTGGCCTCGCGCAACGCGGCGCGGTCTTGCACCTCGGGCGCGAGGGCCGAACGCACGAGGTTCCAGCGCTCGCGAAAGGCGTCGCCGCGCAGCGCGATGTCTTCCTTGAAGATGGCGAACTCCGCCTCGCGGTCGCCCGAGCCCAGGCCCAGGATGAAGCGGTCGCCCGACAAGTGGTTCAGCGACAGCGCAGCCTTGGCCACATGCAGCGGGTGGCGCAGCGGCAGCACCGCTGCGGCCGTGCCGAGCGCGATGCGCTGCGTGGCTGCGGCCAGCGTGGCGAGCCAGACGAAGGGCTCGTCGAGCACGGAGATCTCGTCGCCCTGCGGCACCATCACCGGCACGTCGCGCGTCCACAGCGCGGCAAAGCCGAGCTCGTCGGCGCGCTGTGCAAGGCGGCGTTCGAACGCGGGGTCGGCCATGGCGCCGTTGGCGCGGGCCAGGGGCGTCATCAGCCCCAGCGTGAGGCGGCCTGCGAGCAGGGTCTGCCGGTAGGCGATGTTGAAGGGTGTCATGTCGCTCGGGTGAGAAGGCCGCGAAATGATCGCACGGGCAATCTCGTTCGGAGATGCATCGATCTTTAATCCATATGCATCTTGCGCGTTAACCCGCTGCGGCGATGCGTGAGCGGCCACGACCATCGTGGCACCGACAAGACCCACAGAAAGCGAGACAACCGCCCATGAGCTCCACCACCACCGCTGCCGGCACGCAGCCCCACAAGGGTCGCTTCGACAGCACCTCCGACGCGGTCTACCGCAAGGTCGGCTGGCGGCTGATTCCGCTGCTGTTCCTGTGCTACATCGTGGCCTACCTCGACCGCGTGAACGTCGGCTTCGCCAAGCTGCAGATGCAGGGCGACCTGCAGTTCAGCGAGGCGGTCTACGGGCTGGGCGCGGGCATCTTCTTCATCGGCTACTTTTTGTTCGAGGTGCCCAGCAACGTGGTGCTGCACCGCGTGGGCGCGCGCCGCTGGATCGCCCGCATCATGATCACCTGGGGGCTGCTGTCGGCGGCGACCATGTTCGTGAGCTCGCCGATGTCGTTCTACGTCATTCGCTTCCTGCTCGGTGCGGCCGAGGCAGGCTTCTTCCCCGGCATCATCCTGTACCTCACCTACTGGTACCCGGCCGCGCGCCGCGGCAAGGCGACCTCGCTGTTCCTCGCGGCCATTCCTTTCGCGGGCATCCTGGGCGGGCCGATCTCGGGGTGGATCCTGCAGGGCATGGGCGGCGTCAATGGCTGGGCCGGCTGGCAATGGCTGTTTCTGCTGCAGGGCCTGCCGACGGTGGCGCTGGGCCTGGTGGTGTGGCGCTACCTCGACGACCGTGTGAAGGACGCGCAGTGGCTCACCCCCGCCGAGCGCGAGCTCATCGCCCGCGACATCGCCGCCGAAGACGCGGGCAAGGCCGTGCCGCGCCTGCTCACCGTGCTCAGCAACGGGCGGGTATGGCTGCTGGCGCTGGTGTACTTCGCCTACACCTCGGGGCTGTACGGCATCTCGTTCTGGCTGCCGAGCATCATCAAGTCCATCGGCGTGAAGGGCGCGCTCGACATCGGTCTGCTCAGCGCCATTCCGTGGAGCTTCGGCGTGGTGGCGATGTACCTCATGGCGCGCAGCGCCGACCGCCGGCTCGAGTACCGCTGGCACAGTGCGCTGGCCGCCGTTGTCGGTGCCGTCGGGCTGGTGCTCAGCGTGGCGTTCCATGGCAACGCGACGCTCGCGATGGCCGGCCTCACGCTGGCCACCATGGGCATCATGTCGACGCTGCCGATCTTCTGGGGCATGCCCACGGCCTTCCTGGGCGGCGCGGCCGCCGCGGCCGGCATTGCGCTCATCAATTCGTTCGGCAACCTGTCGGGCTTCAGCGCGCCGTTTCTCATCGGCCTGATCAAGGACGCCACGCAAAGCACCGACGCCGGGCTGCACATGCTGGCTGCGCTGCTGGTCATCGGTGCGGTGCTGGTGTTGTTCGTCAAGCCTGAGCGCGCTTCGCCGAAGCGCTGATCCGGTCCCCGCGCCGCGGCTTTCGTCCGCGGCGCTTTTTCCCCTCTTCTGAAAGAACCCCATGGATGCGGTTGTGAGTACCCCTGCGCGTTCGAACGCGCCCGCCGTGGCCCGGCGCTCCCCCTCGCCCGAACTGGTCGCGCTGCTGCAGCGCAAGTTCGCCGAGCGCTTTTCCACCAGCCAGGCGGTGCTGCTGCAGCACGGCACCGACGAGTCGGCCTACCTGCCGCAGCCGCCCGACGCGGTGGTGTTCGTGCAGAGCACGGACGAAGTCGCCTTCGTGGTGCGGGCTTGCGCGCGGGAGCGCGTGCCGATCATCGGCTTCGGCGTCGGCTCATCGGTGGAGGGGCATCTGCTGGCGGTGCAGGGCGGTGTCTGCATCGACTTCTCTCAGATGAACAAGGTGCTGGCAATTCGCCCCGGCGACCTCACGGCCACGGTCGAGGCCGGCGTGACGCGCGGGCAGTTGAACGCGGCGCTGCTGGAGACCGGCTTCTTCTTCTCGGTCGACCCCGGCGCCGATGCATCCATCGGCGGCATGGTGGCCACGGCCGCGTCGGGGACCAACACCGTGCGCTACGGCACCATGCGCGACAACCTGGTGAGCCTCACGGTGGTCACGGCCGACGGCGAGGTGGTGCGCACCGCCTCGCAGGCGCGCAAGAGCTCGGCGGGGTACAACCTCACGCAGCTCTACTGCGGTTCCGAAGGCACGCTGGGGCTCATCGCCGAGGCCACGGTGCGGCTGCATCCGCACCCCGAGGCGTATGCAGCGGCGGTGGTGCACTTTCCATCGGTGCGCGCGGCGGTCGACTGCGTGACCGAAGCGATCCAGATGGGCGTGCCGCTGGCGCGCGCCGAGATGCTGGACGCGCTGACCATCCACTCCGTGAACGCGCACAGCCGCACCACGCTCAGCGAGCACCCCACGCTGTTCCTGGAGTTCGGCGCCAGCCGCGCGCAGATCGACGAGCAGGCCGACGTGGTGCGCGAGATCGTGGCCAACCACGGTGGCGGTGCCTTCCAGTGGGCCATTCGCCAGGAGGAGCGCTCGCGCCTGTGGACGCCGCGGCATCACGCCTACTTCGCATGCCTTCAATTGAAGGCGGGGAGCCGCAGCCTGACGACCGACGCCTGCGTGCCGCTGTCGGCGCTGGCGCAGTGCATCGACGAGACACAGGCCGACATCGCCGAACACGGCTTGCTTGCGCCGGTGTTCGGCCATGTCGGCGACGGCAACTTCCATTGCCTGGTGCTGGTGGACCCGAACAGCGCCGAGGAGAACGACGCGGCCGAGGCCTTCAGCCACCGGCTGGTGCAGCGCGCGCTGCGCCATGGCGGCACATCGACCGGCGAGCACGGCGTGGGGCTGCACAAGATGAAGTACCTGGTGGAGGAGCACGGCGAGCACACCGTGGCGTTGATGCGCGCCATCAAGCAGGCGCTGGACCCGCACGACATCTTCAACCCCGGAAAGATCGTCGGGCCCGCCACGGCCTGAGTGCATCCGCACATCACGAAACAACAACACTGGAGACGCAACGATGAAGAGCTCGAACATGTCTGCAACCGCACGCCGCGCGCTCGTATCAGTGGCCGTGGCCACGTTGGCGGTGGGTTGCGGTGGCGGAGGCGGCAGTGCGAGCGGCTTCCTGCCGCTGTTGCCGCCGGCACCTGCGCCCGGCAGCCCCCCGCCGGCCGCGCCACCGCCGCCTGCCGTTTCGCTCACCGACAAGTGCCCCACGCTCAAGGGCCAGGCCTTCGGCGCAGGTGCGGTCGTGGTCGACGATGCCAAGGTGATGGCTGCGACAGGGCCGCAGCCCGCGTACTGCGTCGTCGCCGCGAGCTTCAAGGGGTCGAGCCTGCGCTTCGAAGCGCGCCTGCCCACCGAAGGCTGGAACGGCAAGCTCGCCTTCATCGGCGGCGGCGGCTTCGACGGGCAGCTGCCCAAGGCCAGCGACCCGCAGTTCAGCGCGTCGATCTTCTCCGAGCGCTACGCCACCCTCGGCACCAACGGCGGCTACGACTACGGCGGGCCGCCCGACGCGGGCTACTTCGCGGCGGGCTTCGCGACCGATCCGGCCAGGCTGCTCGACTTCACTCAGCAGTCCGAGCACCGCGCGTTGCCGCCGGGCAAGGAGGTGATCGCAGCGTTCTTCGGCACCGCGCCCACGCACAGCTATTTCGAAGGCTGCTCCATGGGCGGCCATGACGCGCTGATGCAGGCACAACGTTTTCCCGAAGATTTCGACGGCATCGTGGCGCGCGCACCCGCGGGCAACATCATGGGCCTGTTCATGCAGTTCAATCGCATCTCGAAGCAGGTGCGTACGCCGGCCAACACGCTCAACGCTGCCAAGCAGACGCTGCTGGCGAACGCGGTGCTTGCGCAGTGCGACGCGCTCGACGGTGTGGCCGACGGCATCGTCTCCAAACCCGCCGCCTGCAACTACGACCCCGCGCCGCTGCGCTGCGCGGGCGGCGCGGACACGGGCGACGGCTGCCTGTCGGATGCGCAGATCGCCACCGTGAACACCATCACTTCGGCGGTGGCCACGTCGGACAACGCGTGGTCGCACCCGGGCTACAACTTCGGGCTGGAGAACACGGCCGAAGGTTGGGGCTCGTACATCTGGCCGCAGGCGGCGCTGGGCGGCAACTCTGTCCAGGGCATGTTCTCGGACGGCTTCGTGCGCTCGTTCATCACGCAGGACCCCGGCTTCGACACGCTCACCTGGAACCCCGATCAGTGGCTCACGCGCATGGGCATCATCGGCGGCATGTTCAGCGCGACCGATCCCGACCTGAACCGGCTTCATGCGCGCGGTGCCAGGCTGATCATGTGGAACGGCACCAATGACACCTCGGTGAGCGCGCGCGACACCTCGCGCTACTACGACCGCGTGGTGTCCGCCATGGGCCAGCAGAAGGCCGACGAGACGGTCGAGCTTTTTCTTGCGCCGGGCGTGGGCCATTGCTACGGCGGTCCGGGTGCGGACAAGGTCGACCTGCTGAAGGCCATGTCGACCTGGGTGGAGCAGGGCGTGCCCGCATCGGCGCAGAAGCTGGTGCAGCGCAAGGTCGATGCCGCGAGCGGAGCGATCGCGCTCTCGCGGCCGATGTGCAAGTACCCCGCCTATCCGCGGTACAAGGGCACGGGCGACGCGAAGGATGCGGCGAACTTCGACTGCGTGAACTGAGACCTTGTCCGACCCTTGGCCCTGGACACCGCGTCCTAGAATGATCCGCCGCGCGCAGCACGCCCGCTGCGTGCGGCGGGAGACCCTTCGATGGAACTGCGCCAGTTCAAGTATTTCGTCGCCATCGTGGACTGCGGCAGCCTGTCGCGCGCAGCGCAACAACTCTTCATTGCACAGTCCGCCTTGAGCAAGCAGATGGCCGAGCTCGAGTCCGAACTTGGCACGCAACTGCTGCTGCGCAGCCGCAACGGCGTGGCGATGACCGAGGCGGGCAAGGTGTTCTATGAATACGCCCAGGGCATCACCAAGCAGGTGAGCGACGCCAAGGCCGCGGTGCACGTGGCGTCCGATGCCGTGGCGGGCTCGGTGGTGGCGGCGCTGCCGCAGAGCGTGTCGCCCATGATCGCATTGCCGCTGATGCGCGCGGCGGCCCGGCGGTACCCCGACGTGGTGCTGCACCTGAACGAGGAACTCACCGGCAACATGGCCGACCAGTTGCTGCGCGGCCGTGTCGACGTGGCGGTGTTCTCGCCCACCATGCCGGCGGACGACATCCTGTTCACACCGCTGGTCGAGGAAGACTTCGTGTTCCTCGAATCGCCGCAAAGCCCGCATGCGTTTCCGCCCGGCGACGTGAGCATCCGGCAGGCCACTGCGCGGCCGCTGGTGTGGCCCGCCAATGCGCACGGTCACTGCACGCGTTGGCTGGTCGATGCGGTGCTGGAGCGGGAGGGCCATTCCGCGGCGCAGGTGGCCGTGGAGATCAACTCGGTCTACACGCTGAAGGCCGCGGTGGAGGCGGGGCTCGGGCCGACCGTCATGCCGTTCGGGCTCGCGCAGCGCGAGGTGCAGGAAGGCCGGCTGGCCGCGCACCGCATCGATTCGCCTTCGATGTTCCGCACGCTGGGGCTGTGCGTGTCGGTCCATCTGCCGACCACGAACGCCAAGCGCGCCGTGTGTACGTTGATCGGCGACGTGATGCGCGAGCTGTGCGAGAGCGGGCAGTGGGCGGGTGCGCGCGTGGTGGCCCCGCCAGGAAAGCCGAAGGAGCCGAAGGCATAGCGCCCTCGGCGGTTCGCCTCAGGCGCTGCGCCTGGTGGCCGTCTTTGCCGCCTTGCGGGGCGCGGCTTTTGCGGGCGCGGCGAACAGGCGCGTGAGGGCCTGTCGCACATCGGCCTGCATGGCTTCGATGGCCTTCGCATCGCCCGACAGGTGCTTGAGCAGCGCCTGCTGGAACAGCCCGTCGAACAGCGCATAGGCGGCCGATGGTGGCATGCCGCACGGCTCGCCGGAGAGTTCGGCGAAGCGGCTCACGATGCGCCAGATCATGTCTTCCAGGCTCTTGTCGATCTGCACGACGTCGGCGCGGAAGGCCTCTTCGAACAGCGCCTGCGAACGCAGGTCGTACCAGAGGCGGTGCACGTGGCCTTCGCCCTGCAAGGTGTCGCCCAGGCTCTGCAGGAAGCCTTCCATCAGTTCGTCGTACGTGGTGGCGCTTTCCACCGCATGGTCGTAGCGCTTGACGCAGCGCGCCTTGTACTGCTTCACGCTGCAGATGATGAGGTCGACCTTGTCGCTGAAGTAGTAGTGCAGCACGCCGTGCGAGAACTCCGAGTTCTGCGCGATCTCTCGCAGGCTGGTGCGCGCATAGCCCAGCGCGGCCAGCGTGGTGAGCGCTGCCTCGCCGAGTTCGGCGCGCCGCTCGGAGAACTTGTCGACCCGTGTCTTGGGCACCCGTTCTGCGTGTTTCTGGACCCGTTGATGTGTCGTCATTGAAAGCCTGGCCGCATGGTGCCGGCCGCTGTGTTCCTCTTGATGCCAAACCTTAGCACGCAAGCGGGAGAACCCGCATCCGGCGTATCACGCATGGCTTTTTTTGAAACTGGACATGTGTCAAAGAAAAAATCTTGACACTCGTCAAGTCGATTTCTAGCATGACCGCTCCATCTCACAACACATACACAGGAGACAAGCGATGGCCAAGTTCGACTTGAAAGGGCGCAAGGCGCTCGTGACAGGCGGTGCGCGCGGCATTGGCGCGAGCATTGCCGAGGCGCTGGCGGCGGCTGGCGCGTCCGTGATGATCGGCGACGTGCTCGCCGACCTGGGGCGCGAAACCGCTGCCAGGTTGTCGGCGTCGGGGGCGAAGGTGGGCTTCGTGCCGCTCGACGTCACCAAGGACGCGGACTGGGCCTCGGCCAGCGCGGCCACCGTCGAGGCGCTCGGGGGTTTCGACATCCTCGTGAACAACGCCGGCATCGAGATCACCTCGCTGGTGATCGACGTCGACGGCGACGACCTGCGCCGCATGCTCGACGTGAACGTGGCCGGCACACTGCTCGGCATGAAGCACGCCTTCCGCGCGATGCGCCCCGGCGGCAGCGCGGGCGGCGGCGGGGCGGTGGTCAACATCGCATCGGTCGCGGCAACCATCGCGTTCCCGGCCATCGCCGGCTACTCGGCCACCAAGTCCGCTGTCGACCGCGCCACGCGCGTGGCGGCCATGGAGTCCGGCAAGCTGGGCTACGGCGTGCGCGTGAACTGCATCTACCCAGGGCTGGTGCCCACCGACATGGGCATGAAGCTCGCCAACGACATCGTGGCTGCGGGGCTGGCACCCAGCGTCGAGGCCGCGGTGGGCGACGTGATCGGCCAGACGCCGCTCGGGCGCCTGGGCGAGGTCGGCGACATGGCCGACGTGGTGGTCTTCCTCTGCAGCGACGCGGCCCGGTTCATCACCGGCGCGGGCCTGGCGGTGGACGGCGGCATGGGCATGTGAGCACACAACAAAGGAGACACAGCATGAGCATCGGCAAGAAGAAACCCGTCGTCGTCTACGGCGCCTCCGGCTACACGGGCCGCCTGGTCTGCGAGTACCTGCGCGAGTACAACATTCCCTTCATCGCCGCGGGCCGCAGCGCGCAGAAGGTGGACGCGGCGATGAAGTCCAACGTGCCCGGCATCGAGACCGCGAGCTACGAGGTGGTGGAGGTCGCGCACTCGGTGGGGGCGCTCACCGATCTGTTCACCGGTGCCTCGGTGGTGCTCAACACCGTGGGGCCTTTCGCCAGATTCGGCCCCGAGGTGGTCGAAGCCTGCCTGGCTGCCGGGTGCCACTACACCGACACCACGGGCGAACAGGACTGGCTCATCACGCTCGAGCGGGAATGGGGCGACAGGTTCGCCAAGTCAGGCCTGCTGCTCTCGCCCGGCCTGGCGCAGATGTACACCACCGGCGAGATCGCGGCGCAGCTGTGCCTGGAGACGCCCGGGCTCGACACGCTGGACATCGCCGTGTTCTGGGGCGGCAGCCCAACCATCGCATCCACCCAGACCATCCTGGTCAATGCGGCCACCTCCAAGGCCTACTACCTGGAGCAGAACGAGTACGTGGAATGGCAACCCGATGCGGGCCTGTACCACCTGGCCATTCCCGGGCAGCATGAGGCGGCGCTCGCGCTGCCCTGGGGCGGCACCTCGCACCCCGTGTGGTTCAAGCGCGATCCGCGCGTGGCCAATGTGAAGGTGCTGGGCGGGGTCTTCAACAAGGCGCTGATGCAGGGCGTGCCGCAGATCGTGGCCGCCGCGCTCAAGGCCACCGAGGGCATGAACGACGACGACCGCTATGCCGCCCTGGCCCGGACGGCCGCGGGCGTGATGAACACCATGCCCCCGCGCGAGAACCCGCGCATCAACAAGTCCGTCGATTCGGTGCATGCCTCCGGCCCGCTGGGCCGCATGCACTGCGTGATCTTCGGAAACTGCAACTACAAGCAGACCGGCCTGTTGCAGGCCTATGCGGCGGCGTCGCTGTTGCAGCAGCCGCCGCGGCGCGCCGGCTTCGCCTCGGGTTGCCAGGCCTTCGGGCATCGCGAGCTGCTGGGTGCGCTGCGCAGCTTCGGGCTGGTGCAGGAGCCCGTGCTCACGCGGCTGGGCTGACTCCGATGCGCCTCGTCGACTACCTCGACAAGGGCGCCCAGTTGGGCGCCCATGCGCCGTGCCTGACCCTGGGCGGCACCGACCTGAGCTATGCCCAGGTGCAGCGCATCAGCTGGCGCGTGGCGCGCGGCCTGCAGCGCGCCGGCATCCGGCCGGGGGACAAGGTGGCCGTGCTCTCGGGCAACGATGCGATGGCATTCGCCACGGTGTTCGGCATTTCGCGCGCGGGCTGCGTGTGGTGTCCGATCAATCCGCGCAACGAGGCGAGCGAGAACGCCTTCGTGCTCGATGCCTTCGATTGCGCGTGCCTGGTCTTCCACGGCAACTACGCGGCCATGGTCGAGCAGATGCGCCCGCAGCTGCCCAAGCTGCGGGCGCTGGTATGCCTGGACGGGCCGCAGGCCTTCGCGCCTTCCATGGACGAGTGGCTGGAAGGGCTGGACGATTCGCCCCTCGATATCGCGCCACCCGACGACGTGGCCATGATCGCCGGCACCGGCGGCACCACCGGACAGCCCAAGGGCGTGATGCTCTCGGGGCGCAACCTCGAGGCGATGTCGGCGCTCACGCTGATGGGCTATCCCTTCGAAGGCCGGCCCGCCTACCTGGCGCTCGCGCCGCTCACGCATGCGGCCGGTGTGCTGTGCCTGCCGGTGATGGCGCTGGGCGGGCGCGTGGTGATCATGCCCAGGCCTGACCTGGGCGAGTTCCTCGGGCTCATCGAGGAACACCGCATCACCCACACCTTCCTGCCGCCCACGCTGATCTACATACTGCTGCAGCATCCGCAACTGGCCGCCACGGCGCTCGATTCGCTGCAATGCTTCTGGTACGGCGCGGCGCCCATGTCCACCGCGCGGCTCGAAGAGGCGCTGCAGAAGATCGGCCCGGTCATGGCGCAGCTCTTCGGCCAGACCGAGGCGCCGATGATGATCTCGATGATGTCGCCGCGCGACCACTTCAACGCCGACGGATCGGTCGCCGTGCAGCGCCTGGCGTCGGCGGGGCGCCCGGGCCCGCTGGTGCAGGTGGGCGTGATGAACGGCGACGGCGCGTTGCTGCCCACGGGCGAGAGCGGCGAGATCGTGGTGCGCGGCTCGCTCGTGATGCAGGGCTACTACAAGGACCCGCGCGCCACCGAGGAGGCCTCGCGCTTCGGCTGGCACCACACGGGCGACATCGGCTACCTCGACGCGGACGGTTTCTTGTACATCGTGGACCGCGCCAAGGACATGATCATCTCGGGCGGCTTCAACGTGTATTCCGCCGAGGTCGAACAGGCGCTCATGCAGCACCCCGACGTGCAGGACAGCGCGGTGGTCGGCCTGCCCGACGAGAAGTGGGGCGAGCGCGTGGTGGCGGTGTTGCAACTCCACACCGGCCGGCAGGTGGACGTGGACGACATCAAGGCCTTCGTGAAGGCGCGCATCGGCAGCGTGAAGGCGCCCAAGCAGATCGAGGTGTGGCTCGACCTGCCGCGCTCCAAGGTGGGCAAGGTGCTGAAGAAGGACGTGCGCTCCGCCTTGCTGGCTGCACTGCCGCATTGAGCGGACTGCGCCGGCTCAGGCGCGTTGGTACAGCGCCTGGTGCGCCTTGCGCAGCTCGAACTTCTGGATCTTGCCCGTGGAGGTCATCGGCAGCGCGGGCAGGAAGACGATTTCCTTCGGCACCTCGAAGCCGCCGAGGTGCGCCTTGCAATGCGCCGTGAGCGCGGCTTCGTCGAAGTCCGCCGGCGCATCGGGCCGGCGCGTCACGAAGGCGGTGATGGCCTCGCCCCAGTGGTCGTGCGGCAAGCCCACCACCGCCGCGTTCATCACGCCCGGGTGGCGCAACAGCACCTCCTCGACCTTGATCGACGGCACGTTCTCGCCACCCGACTTCACCATGTCCTTCAGGCGGTCGAGAAAGATGAGCTGGCCATCGTCGTCCATCTTGCCCAGGTCGCCCGAGTGGTGCCAGCCGAAGCGCTGGGCGTTGGCGGTGGCCTCCGGGTCCTTGTAGTAGCCGAGCATCACGTTGGGGCCGCGAAAGACGATTTCGCCGACCTGGTTCGCTGCGAGCAGTTCGCCGTCGTCGCCCATCACCGAGACCTCGTTCACCAGCGTGCCCACGCCCCAGTAGGAGCCGAAGCGCTTGCGCTGTTCGTGCGCTTCGAAGATGGTGGCGCCGGGGTACATCTCGGTCTGGCCCGACACCAGCGCGAAGTTGGGGCAGAACTCGTCGAGCAGGCGCAGCAGCAGCGTGCGCGGCATGGGGGCCATCGCATACACGCACAGCCGCAGGCTCGACAGGTCGCGCGACGCGCGCTGCGGGTGGGCCAGCAGCGCGCCGTACATCATCGGCAGGCCGACCATCACGGTGATGCGATGGCGCTCGATGGCGCCGAGCACCGCGCCGGGGTCGAAGCCGCGCAGCACGACCAGTGCGCCGCCCACCGCGAGCGCGGACATCAGCACGGTGTGCTGGCCGCAATGGAACAGCGGCAGCACGCTGCTCCATACGTCGGCGCGCTCCGGGCTGCTGCCCCACTCGACCATGTTGCTCAGCAGCACCGAGTGCACCGACGCATGCGAATGCATCACGCCCTTCTGGCGGCCGGTGGTGCCGCTGGTGTACATGATGAGCGCGAGTTGCGTGCTGTCGATGGGCACGTCGGGCAGCGTCTGCGGCCCTTGCGCAATGGCCTGCGCCACGGTGGCGACGCCCGCCGGTGGCGTGTCTCCGTCGAGCACGCACAGCAGCGGCGCAATGCCCGCGCCGTCGATCAGTGCGCGCAGCTCGGGCTTGGCATGCAGCGCGGTGTCGATCACCAGGTGGCGCACCTCGGCGTGCGCGAGGATGTAGCCCACGGCGTCCACCGCCAGCGCGGTGTTGATGGGCACCCACACCAGCCCCGCCTTCTGGATGCCCAGCAGTGCCACCACCATCTCGATGGAGTTGTTGCACAACATGCCCACGCGCGCGCCGCCTTGCAGGCCCAGGCCCAGCAGGTGGTGCGCGAAGCGGTTCGACGCGGCGTCGAGTTCGCCATACGACATGCGGTGCTCGCCCTCGATCAGCGCGGTGCGTGCGCCGAAGCGGCGCGCGCTGCGGTGGACCACGTCACCCAGCGCAACGCGCGAGATGCGGGGGTGGAACTGCGAGGGCGCGAGGCCCGTGTCGGCTGCAGGCATGCTCTGTGTCTCCGGTCTTCTGTGGTGGTGCGCAGCCTAAGGCTGGCCTCCCCACGCGTCTTGCGAAGACTGGCTACACAGCGCAGCCTGCTCTGGCAGGCCCTGGAAGCGCGCCTTCAGGAAGGCCGACGTGCTTGTAGGACGTGTTCGATGGCTCGGGGGCGCGGCCTCGGCGACGACGCCAGCAGGGCTACAGTGGCGCGCATGCTCAAACACCTCTCCACCACCACCGGCAAACAGCGTCTTCTGTATGGCGGCATCGCCGCTGCCGCGGTGATCGCGGCGCTGATGCCGGTGCCGATCAGCAGCATGGCGCGCGGCCTGGCCGGATGGTGCGCGGGGGTTCTGGTCTACCAGGTGCTCACATGGTGGCTGGTCGACACCTTCGATGCCCGGCGCACACGCGAGCGTGCGCAGCAGCTCGACCAGCCCAACATCGTGATCCTGGTGTCGATGCTGGTGGTGGTGGCCATGAGCGTGGTGGCCATCGCCATGCTGCTGCAGCAGGTCAAGCAGCTGAACGGCTGGGAGCGCGCGGCGCATGTCGCGCTCGGGCTGGTGGCGCTGGCGGGCTCCTGGCTGATGATCCACACCATCTACGCCTTTCACTACGCGCACCGCTACTACATCGACCAGAAGAGCGGCACGCCCGACGGCGGGCTCGACTTTCCGGGCAAGGACGACGCGCCCGACTACTTCGACTTTCTGTATTACTCGTTCGTGATCGGCATGACCTCGCAGGTGTCCGACGTGCAGGCCACCTCCAGGGAGATGCGGCGCATCACGCTGTTCCACAGCATCCTGGCGTTCGCTTTCAACATGCTGGTGCTGGCACTGTCCGTCAACGTGGTGGCCGGCGCGATGTAGCCAGTCAGGTCGCGCGCCTGCGCGGCATGCCCGGCTTGACGATGCCCGTCGACAGCGCCACGCCGCACACGATCACCGCCGCGCAGATCAGCATCCACTGCGTGATGCTCTCCTGGAGAAACACCGCGCCGTAGAACAGCGCGAACACCGGCACCAGGAAGGTCACCGTCAGCGCGCGGGCCGGGCCGGCCCGCTCGATCAGGCGAAAGAACAGGATGTAGGCCACGCCGGTGCAGGCGATGCCCAGGGCCAGCAGCGCAAGCCAGGCGCGCAGGCTGGGCATTTGCGCGGGCCACAGCCAGATCGCCGGCAGGGCCAGGAACAGCGTGGCGCCCAGCTGGCTGCCGGTGGCGGTGGTGAGCGCGGGCACGCCGCCCAGGTGGGCGCGCGTGGCACTGGCCGAGATGCCGTAGCACAGGCACGCGGCCAGGCAGGCCAGCACCGCGAAGAGTGCGGCATTGCCGCTCGCGCCCGCTTGCAGGCCGGCGCTGCGGCTGGCCAGCATGGCGACGCCGGCAAAGCCGATCACCAGCCCGACGATGCGCCAACCCGCGGGGCGTTCGCGAAACCATGCCCACGCCACGAGCGCGCCGAACATCGGCGTGGTCGCGTTGAGCACCGCCGCCAGGCCGGTGTTGATGGTCAGCAGCGCGAAGCAGAACAACGCGAAGGGCATGCCCGAGTTGAAGACACCGACCGCGAAGCTCGCCTTCCAGTGCTTGGAAAGACTGGGTCCCTGGCCGCGCAGCAGCGCGATGGGCAGCAGGAACAGCGCGGCGATGGCCACCCGCACTGCGGCCGTCGGCAGCGCACCGAACTCGGCCGCGCCGATGCGCATGAACAGAAAGGACGCGCCCCAAAGCGCGCCCAGCAGCACCAGGTCGACGAGCCAGGCCGTGGGGGCGAGGGTTTTGGCGGGGATGTTGTTGTTCGTTGTGGTGGTCATGCGTCGTCTGTTCTTCTTCGGTGCCCGGCGCTCAGAGCGCCTTTTCGAGTTCAAGCAGGGCGGTCTTGCGCTCGAGCCCGCCAGCGTAACCGGTCAGCGAACCGTCGGCGCCCAGCACGCGGTGGCAGGGCACGATCACGCTGATCGGGTTGCGCCCCACGGCTGCGCCCACCGCCCGCACCGCCGCGGGGTTGCCCACGTTCACGCTCAATGCACCGTAGCTGGTGGTGGCGCCGGCCGGAATGGCCAGCAGCTGCTGCCACACGCTTTGCTGGAACGCGGTGCCGTGCGAGAGGTCGAGCGTCATGTCGAAGCTGTCGCGCCGGCCGGCGAAGTAGTCGCGCAACTGGGCGGCCGCCTCGACCAGCGCGGGGTGGTCGTCCCGGGTGATCCAGCCGGTGGTGTCGGGCCAGTGGCGCTGCTGGTCGAACCAGACGCCGGCCAGGCCCTGGTCGGTGGCCGCCATCGTCATGCCGCCCAGCGGCGTGTCGAGGTGCGAGGTGTAGATGACTTTGCTCTTGAACTTCATGGCATTTCAGGCGCTGAGGCCTGCCGTGATGACGAGGGGAGATGCCGTGGCCGCCGTCCCGGCGGTGGGCAATGCGGAAGGCGAAGAGGGCGCATGCCAGGCGCGCAGCACCGCGTAGCTGCGCCATGGCCGCCAGGCCTGAGACGCCTCGCCGGCGGCGCGCGCCGTGCTCACGCCCAGTGCCTTCTGCAGCGCGACGTCGCCGGCCGGAAAGGCGTCGGGCCAGCGCAGCGCGCGCATGGCGATGTACTGCGCGGTCCAGGCACCGATGCCCGGAAGCTCCTGCAGCGCGGCGATGGTCGAGGGCACGTCGGCGCCCGCATGCAGGGCCAGCTTGCCGGCCACCACGTGCTGGGCGATGGCGTGCAGCGCGGTCTGCCGCTGGCGCACGATGCCGAGCTGGCCGAGGGCGTCGCCGCTGGCCGCGGCAATGGCGGCGGGCGTGGGGAACAACCGGTCCAGTCCTTCGACCGGCGTGGCCATCGGCTCGCCGAAGGCCTCGACCAGCCGCGAGCCCAGCGTGCGCGCCGCGGCCACCGTGACCTGCTGGCCCAGCACCGCGCGCACGGCCAGTTCGAAGCCGTCGACCGCGCCGGGCACGCGCAGCCCGTCGCCGTGCGGAAAGGCCGCATGCAGCGCGGCGTTGATCGCCATCGGCTCGGCGTCGAGGTCGAACAGCGCCCGCGCCCGGCTGATGACGATGGGCAGCACCGCGGCGAGCGAGTCGCTGACCGACAGCAGCACCAGTTCGCGCTCCAGGTCGAAGCGCAGCTGCATCCAGCCGGCGTGCGCCTGTGTGCCTTGCTGGACGCGCAGGGTGCGGGTCAGCTTCACATACGTGGGCGTGCTGCCCTTGACAGGCGCCTTGCCGTCGGCCGTGGTCACGACCTCCACGCCCCGCAACGCGCGGCGTGCGAAGAACGCGAGCATGGCGTTGGCGTCGTACGGCGGTCTGAATCCCAGCCGCACCTCGATGGCCCTGGCCTTGTTGCCCTCGGCCGCGGCGCCACCGGCCCTGCGCAGCGCGCTCGGGTTCAGGCCGTAGTGTTCGAGAAACGCCGCGTTGAAGCGGCGCACGCTCGCAAAGCCGCTGGCCAGTGCCACCTGCGTCATCGGCAGTCGGGTGTCGGCGATCAGCTGCTTGGCAGCCAGCAGGCGGCGCGTCTGCAGGTACTGCAGGGGCGACACGCCGAACTGCACCTCGAAGATGCGGCGCAGGTGCCGGTCGCTCACGCCGAGCCGTGCGGCGATCTGCGCCGCACCGGGGCCGTCTTCCGACCACGCGTCAGGCTCGTCGATGAGCCGGGCCGCCTGCAGTGCGAGGATGCGCGAGGCGTCTTCGGTCGACCAGCTGGCCGCACGCGGTGCCAGCTCGGGCCGGCAGCGCAGGCAGGGGCGGAACCCCGCCGCCTCGGCCTGCGCCGCATGGCGGAAGAAGCGGCAGTTCTCGCGCCGCGGCAGCTTCACGCGGCACACCGGGCGGCAATAGATGCCGGTGGAGGTCACCGCAGTGAAGAACGAGCCGTCGAAGCGCGCGTCGTGCGTCTTCATCGCCAGGTAGCAGGCGTCGCTCTCGAGCGCTTCGTGGGGTGTGTGGGCGGCGGGCATGGGGAAATGATACGGTTTCGACTCGTTTCAACTGGCCGTTTTCGGACATGTGGCCCTCCGGGGCGTTGCCTACAATGCCCCGTTCGCAAAACCAACCGGGAAACGCCTTTCATGCAGCTCAGCGCGTCGATCTTCAAGGCCTATGACATTCGTGGCGTCGTGCCCGTCACTCTCGACACCGAGGTGGCCGAGGCGCTCGGCCGGGCCTTCGGCAGCGCCGCGCGCGCAGCCGGTGAGAAGTCGGTCGCCGTGGGGCGCGACGGCCGCCTGTCGGGGCCCGCGCTCGCTGAAGCGCTGATCCAGGGCCTGGTGGCGACCGGCGTCGAAGTGATCGACGTGGGCGCGGTCACCACGCCCATGCTCTATTTCGCGGCCCACACGCTGTGCACCAGCGGCATCCAGGTCACCGGCAGCCACAACCCCAAGGACTACAACGGCTTCAAGATGGTGCTGGCCGGCCGCGCGATCTACGGCGAAGAGATCCAGGGCCTGCGCAAGACCATGGAAGCCGGCACAGCGCACCTCGCCCCCGGCGGCAGCGTGCGCAAGGTCGACGTGACCGAGGCGTACGTGAAGCGCATCGCCGGCGACATCAAGCTGGCGCGCCCCATGAAGATCGTGATCGACTCGGGCAATGGCATCGCGGGCGCCTCTGCCCCTGCCATCTTCCGCGCCCTCGGTTGCGAAGTGACCGAGCTGTTCAGCGAGGTCGACGGCAACTTCCCCAACCACCACCCCGACCCGAGCAAGCCCGAGAACCTCAAGGACCTGATGGCCGCGCTGGCCGCGGGCGACGCCGAACTGGGCCTGGCCTTCGACGGCGACGGCGACCGGCTGGGCATCGTCACCAAGGACGGCCAGAACATCTTCCCCGACCGCCAGATGCAGCTGTTTGCGCAGGACGTGCTGTCGCGCGTGCCGGGCGGCACCATTGTCTTCGACGTGAAGTGTTCGCAGCGCCTGGCGCCGGCCATCGAGGCCGCGGGCGGCAAGGCCATGATCTACAAGACCGGCCACTCGCTCATCAAGGCCAAGATGAAGGAAATCGATTCGCCGCTGGGCGGCGAGATGAGCGGCCACATCTTCTTCAAGGAGCGCTGGTTCGGTTTCGACGACGGCACCTATGCGGGTTGCCGCCTGCTCGAAATCCTGAGCAAGAGCCCGGACGCCAACGCCGTGCTCAACGCCTTGCCCACCAGCTTCTCCACGCCTGAACTGAACGTGGCCTGCGCCGAGGGCGAGCCGCATGCGGTGGTCGACCAACTGGTGAAAGGCGCGCGCTTCGCGGCGCCCGCCACGGTCTCGACCATCGACGGCTTGCGCGTGGACTGGCCCGACGGCTTCGGGCTGATCCGTGCGTCGAACACCACCCCCGTGCTGGTGCTGCGCTTCGAAGGCCAGACCGATGCGGCGCTCAAGCGCATCGAGGCCGAGATGCTGGCCCTGTTGAGAACCGTCAAGCCCGACGCCAGCCTGGCCGAAGCCTCCCACTGAACCGAGCCTGTGCGTTCCCTGTTGCTCCGCCTTTACGGCGTATTCACCACCGTTGTGCAACCGCTGGTCCGTCGCAAGCTGCGGCGCCGCGCGCAGGCAGAGCCGGGCTATGGCGTGGCCGTGGAAGAACGCTTCGGGCACTACGACGAGGCCACCACCGGCCAGGCCCAGTGCTGGGTGCATGCCGTGTCGCTGGGCGAAACGCGCGCTGCAGCCATCCTGATCGCCGAACTGCGCCGCCAGTACCCCGGCATTCCCATCCTGCTCACCCATGGCACCGCCACCGGCCGCGAAGAGGGCGCCAAGCTGCTCGAGCCCGGTGACACGCAGGTGTGGCAGCCCTGGGACACGCCGGGTGCCGTGGCACGCTTTCTAGACAAGTTCCAGCCCCGCATCGGCGTGCTGATGGAAACCGAGGTGTGGCCGGTGATGGCCGCGGCCTGTGCCGAGCGCCGCATTCCGTTGGTGCTGGCCAATGCGCGGCTCAGCGAAAAGTCGCTGGCCGCCGCCGAGCGCCTGGCCTGGCTGTCGCGGCCCGCGTATTCGGCGCTCACCGCCGTGTGGGCGCAAACCGAGGCCGATTCGCACCGGCTGGTGTCGCTGGGCGCCAAGGTGGCCGGCGTGTACGGCAACCTGAAGTTCGACGCCACGCCCGACGAGCGGCAGCTCACGGCGGCCGTCTCGCTGCGCGAGCGCCTGCCCAAGCCGATGGTGGTGCTCGCGAGCTCGCGCGACGGCGAAGAGCGCATGCTGCTCGACGTGCTCAAGCGCTTCGGCGCCACGTCGCCGGTGCCGCCGGAGCAGGGCGCGGTGCGCTCGATTGCGAAGCGGGTGCACGACGTGCAATGGATGATCGTGCCGCGCCATCCGCAGCGCTTCGACGAAGTGGCCGCGCTGATCGAGGCCGAAGGCTTTGCCGTGGCGCGCCGCAGCGCGGCGGGGCAGCCGGCCGAGGCCGAGATCTGGCTGGGCGATTCGCTCGGTGAAATGGCGCTTTACTACGGCCTGGCCGACGTGGCGCTGCTTGGCGGCAGCTTCGAGCCGCTGGGCGGGCAGAACCTGATCGAGCCGGCCGCCTGCGGCTGCCCGGTGGTCATGGGGCCGTCGACCTTCAACTTCGCCGAAGCCTCGCAGCTGTCGCTGGCGGCCGGCGCGTCGCTGCGCGTCGAGGGCATGGAGCAGGCGGTGACGGCAGCGCTGAAGCTGGTCGAGAACCCCGAGCGCCGCGCCGTGATGGCGCAGGCCGCGCTGGGCTTCTCGTCGTCGAACCGCGGGGCGGCCGAGCGCACGGCGGCGGCGGTGCTGGCGATTGCGCAGGCCGCGGAGCCGGTCGCGACCGCCGCAGCGCCGCTTGACGGCGGCGAACCGCAGCGCGCGGAACCCACGCTGGACTGAGTTTGCATTTGCGCCTTCCCACTCTGGGGGAAGGCTGGAGGCCGGGATCGGGGCAAGCGCCCAACGAGCGCTGCCAGGGGTTCAAGGCCGTCGTGCCCCCACCCCGACCCTCCCCCGCAGGGGAGGGAAAAATACAAAAGCGCCTCAGCGCACCGGCGGATTCAGGATCACCGGCGGCACGGGTGCCGTCGGCATCGCCGGCGCCGGCGGGTTGAAGGGCTGCACCGGCACGGGCGGAATCACCGGGATGCTCGGCGGCGCAACCGGCACCACGGGCGACGCGCCTCGGTCCGTGCGATCGGGCGCCGTGGCCGCAGGCACCGCCGGCACGCTGCCGTTGCTCGCCAGCGTTGCGTTGATCGCGTTCATGTCGCTTGTCGTCAGCGTGCCGTTGGCCTGGCGCAGCTTCAGGTTGCCCAGCAGCACGTTGTAGCGGGCCTGCGCCAGGTCGCGCTTGGTCTGGAACAGCTGGCTTTGCGAATTCAGCACGTCGATGTTGATGCGCACGCCCACCTGGTAGCCCAGTCGGTTGGCCTCCAGCGCGCTCTGGCTCGACGCCTCGGCCGCTTCCAGCGCCTTCACCTGGCCCGCACCCGACACCAGCCCGAGGTACGCCGCGCGCGTGGCCTGCGCCACGTTGCGGCGGGTGCCTTCGAACACGCTGCGCGACTGGTCTTCGAGCGCCAGCGTTTCCTTGATGCGGTTCTCGGTGGCGAAGCCGGCGAACAGCGGCAGGTTGAACACGACGCCCACCGTGGCGGCATTGGCGCGCGTGCCCACCGTGCTGGTGGTGGTGCCGGTCGGGTTGCGCGTGACGTTGTAGCCCAGGTTGGCGTCCAGCGTGGGCTTGTGGCCAGCCTTGGCCTTTTCCACTTCCAGCCCGGCCACGTCGACGCCCAGGCGCGCCTGCTGGATCGCCGGATGCACGCTGTCGGCCTGCGCAACCCAGGCATTGATGTCCGCGGGCAGGGCCGTGGGCAGCACCACCGGCACCGCGAGCGGCACGGGCACGCTGCCGGGGCGGCCGACCAGCTGGTCGAGCACCACCTTCTTCACCTGCAGGTCGTTCTCGGCCGCGATTTCCTGCGCAATCACGAGGTCGTAGCGGGCCTGCGCCTCGCGCGAATCGGTGATGGTCGAAGTGCCGACCTCGAAGTTGCGCTTGGCCGACGCCAGTTGCTCGGCCACGGCCACCTTCTGCGCGCGCACGAGGGCCAGGCTGTCCTGGCTCGCGAGCACGTCGAAGTAGGCCTGGCTCACGCGCACGATGAGGTCCTGCTCGGCGATGGTGAACACCGCCTGCGCGATGTCGGCCTGCCGCTTGCCTTGCTCGTAGGTGGCCCAGTTCGCGGGCCGGTACAGCGGCTGGGTGGCGTTGATGCCGACGTTCTGCGTGTTGAAGTCGCGCGGCGTGGTGGTGCCGCGGCCGGTGCCGGTGAGGGTGTCGATCTCGATGTCGCTGCGCGACACCCCGGCCGTGAGGCCGACCGCCGGCAGGATGCCGGCCTTGGCCTGTGCGGCGCGCGCCACGTTGGCGTCGTACTGGGCCCGCGCGGCCTGGTAGGTGGCGTCGTAGCCGCGGGCGGCGTCATACAGTTCGTTCAGTGTCTGGCTCTGGGCCGGCAACGCGAGCAGTGCTGCGAAGGTGCTTGCGAGCGCTGCGGTAAGAGGCGAAAGCCGGGGCCTGGAAGGCATTGAACGTCCTTGAGAAAGAGAAATCTTTTTGGGCTTGCTACGCATCGACCACGTCGCGGCCTTGCGGCGAGCGGTGCGCGGCCTCTTCCAGGAACACCACGGAACCGGCTCTGGGGGTGTCATTCAATACCGCGGGACCGTGGGGTCGTGCTGGGACCAGGCGTCGATGCCGCCCGCCACGTTGGCGAGCTCGGCAAAGCCGTTCTGGTTCAGGAAGGCGGCCACGCGCTGGCTGCGCGCGCCGTGATGGCACAGGCAGGCGATGCGATGGTCTTCTCCCAGCTCGGCCAGCCGGCCGGGGATCTCGTTCATCGGAATCGCCAACAGGGTGAAGCCCTGGGGCACCACGCTCGCCGTCTGCAGCTCCCATGGCTCGCGCACGTCGAGCAGCAGCGGGATGGCCGCGGGGTCCTGGGCGAACCAGGCGGCAAGGTCGGCGGGGCGGACTTGGTCGATCATTCGGTCAACCGCCCGCTCAGAACGAGAAGCGCGAGGGCTCGGGGAAATTCAGCAGGCGCGGGGCCATGGTGTCCCAGGGCTGGATGGTGTCCCACTTGCTTTCGCTGGTGCGGGTGACGAAGTGGGCGCGCATCATGGGCTCTTCGCCCACGATGGCCGACAGGCGGCCGCCGACCTTGAGCGAACCCAGCAGGTTCTGCGGAATGCGCGCGACCGAGCCGCTGAGCACGATCACGTCGAAGCTCGGGCCGCTGGCCAGGGGAACCGCGCCGTCGGCGTGGCGCACCTCGACGTTGGTCACGCCGTTCTGGCGCAGCGTCTGGGCGGCGCGCTCGGCCAGCACGGGATTGATTTCGAGCGACAGCACCTGGGCGGCGCGGGCGCCGAGCAGGGCGGCCATGAAGCCGGAGCCGGTGCCGATCTCGAGCACCGATTCGTGCTTCTGGATGTGCAGGTCCTGCAGCGTGCGGGCCTCGACCTTGGGCGACAGCATGAATTCGCCGGGCACCGAGCCGTCGAGCAGGGGCAGTTCCATGTCGAAGAACGACAGGGTGCGGTGCTCTTCGGGCACGTAGTCCTCGCGGTGGATCTGGGCCAGCAGTTCGAGGATGTCGGTTTCAAGCACATCCCAGGGGCGGATCTGCTGCTCGATCATGTTGAAGCGCAAGCGCTCGAGGGTGGGGGTGGGGTTCATGGCGTGGTTTTCCTAGTGGGCTCAGGACAAACCTTCAATTTTAGGTGGCGCCGGTGACGCCAGCGGTGCGCTCGGCCTTCCGGGGTGTGCGCTGAGCCCGTTGATCACCACGTCGGCCTGCGCGGCGACGTACTTCCGGGGGTCGAGCGCGGACATGCCGTCGACGCAGACCATGGCCGAATGCTTCCAGAGCATCAGGAACACCATGGGCGCCACCACCGAATAGATGGCGTGGTCGACGTCCATCGGCGCGAACTCGCCGCTGTCGATGCCGCGCTGGAAGATGCGCCGCAGCAGGTCATGGCCGGGGCGGACCACCTCGCGGCGGTAGAACTCCGCCAGTTCCGGGAAGTTGGCGCCCTCGCTCACCATGAGCTTGGTCAGGCCCGAGGCCTGGGTGTTGCCCACGCGCTCCCACCACACGTTCATGCAGTAGCGCAGCATGTCGGCCGTGGTGCCTTCGAAGGCCTCGAACTCGGCGTTCCACTCGGTGAAGCGGCCGCCGAGGTTCTCCATGACCACGGCCTTGAAGAGCTCTTCCTTGCTCGGAAAGTACAGGAAGAGGGTGCCTTTGGAAACGCCGGCGCGCGCCGCAACTTCTTCGGAACGGGTGGCGGCGAAGCCTTTTTCCACGAACAGGTCGAGCGCGGCAGCCAGCAGTTCGCCGGGACGCGCCTCTTTCCGGCGTTCGCGCTTGGAGCGCACCGGGCAGAGCTTGTCGACGAAGGAACGGGGCGTGGGCATGAGATTAATGACTCGCGGGTTAGTAATGTAGTTGACCGGCAATCGCCGCGTCAAGCCGCGACAATATCGGGTTCGTCTTTTTCCACCCTGCCGGAGCAGCCCATGTCCTCTTCACCGCCGTCGACCGAATCCATCGTGCTCGGCGGGGGCTGCTTCTGGTGCACCGAGGCGGTCTTCGACCGCGTGCAGGGCGTGCTGGACGTGGAATCGGGCTATTGCAACGGCGAGACCGTCAACCCGACCTACGAGCAGGTCTGCACCGGCCGCACCGGCCACAACGAGGTGGTGAAGCTCGAGTTCGACCCGGCACAGATCAGCCTGCGCGAACTGCTGGAGATCTTCTTCGTGGTGCACGACCCGACCACGCTGAACCGCCAGGGCAACGACGCCGGCACCCAGTACCGCAGCGGCATCTACTTCACGAGCGAAGCGCACAGGCAGGTGGCGCAAGCGGTCATCGGCGAGATCGAGGCGAGCAAGACCTACCGCTCGAGCGTGGTCACCGAGGTGGCGCCGCTCGCCAACTACTCGGCCGCCGAGGGCTACCACCAGGACTACTTCCTGAACCACCCGAACCAGGGCTACTGCGCATTCGTCGTGGGCCCGAAGGTCGAGAAGTTCCAGAAGACCTTCGCCTCGCGCGTCAAGGCCTGAGCCCGCCGCCCTGCGTTCCATGCTGACAGCCCGCCGTTCATCCTCCCGTTCCGCCCGCGCGATCATCGTCGCGCTGGCGTTCGCGTTGTGGATCGCGGGCACGCTGGGCGTCATGCACCGTTCGCTGCACGTGCCGGGGCTGACCGAAGCCGCCGCAGCCACCGGGGTCCTGGCGCAGGCCCAGGGCGATGTGCACAAGCACCCCCACGGCCTGGGCAGCCTGTTCGGCGAGCACACCGACGCCGAATGCCGCCTGTACGACCAGCTCGGCGACGGCAGCGCCACGCCGAGCGTGCCGCTGGTGGTGCTGCCGGTGCTGCTGCCGTCGGCCACCTTCGCCTGGTTGCAGGGCGAGGCCCTCGCCCGATGGGTCGCGCTGTTCGACGCGCGCGGCCCGCCTTCCTCTCGCTGAATCCCTTCGTGTTCCGGCTGCCGCCTCCCGCCTTGCGCGGGCGGCGGCGGACGTTCATTGATTCAACGAGTGCCCATCATGATTCCCAATTTCCGTCGCAATGCCATCGGCGTTGCCGTTCTTTCCCTGCTGTCCTGGCCAGCCCTTGCCCAGGACGCCACCACCACCACTACCACCACCGTGGCGCCCGGCGCGTCCACCTCGCCACCCGGCACGCTGTCCACCGTGGAGATCCAGTCCGAGCGCCTGAAGAAGGCGCGCATGGAACTGTCGCCCGAGGTGGGCGCCACCGTCTACCGCATCGACCGCGCCGCCATCGATGCGCTCGGCAAGGGCGACGCCACGCCGCTGGACGACGTGCTGCTGACCTTGCCGGGCGTTGCCAAGGACTCGAAGGCCTCCGGCTCCCTGCATGTGCGCGACGACCACGGCAACGTGCAGTACCGCGTCAACGGCGTGCAGTTGCCCGAGGGCATTTCGGGCTTCGGCCAGTCGCTGGACACGCGCTACATCGACTCGGTCGATTTCCTCACCGGCGCCTTGCCCGCGCAGTACGGCCTGCGCACCGCCGGCGTGGTCGACATCCAGACGAAGCAGGGCTTCGGCAAGCCCGGCGGCTCGCTGGGCTTCACCTTCGGCAGCCACAACACGCTGGAAGAAAGCGCCTCCGTCTACGGCACCACCGGCAACCTGAGCTACTACCTGTCGGGCAGCCTGGTCTCCAACACCAACGGCATCGAGAACCCGCAGCCCACGCTCAATGCGCAGAACGACCGCACGCGCCAGGGCAAGACCTTCGGCAACCTGTCCTACTACCTCGACGCGGACACGCGCCTGGGCCTGATGTTCGGCACGTACAACGGCAAGTTCCAGATTCCGACCAACCCGAACCAGACGCCGGCGTTCTCGCTGGCCGGCTACAGCGACCTGGGCACGGGCTTCAACGGGCTGCCGTCGTCGGACGTGCGCGAGCGCCAGACCGAAGCCACGCGCTTCGTCGCCCTGTCGTTCCAGAAGACGCTCGGCGCGCTGGACTTCCAGGTCTCGGCCTTCCACCAGTACTCGAGCCTGCACTACGTGCCCGACGGCGTGGGCGACCTGATCTACAACGGCGTGGCCTCCGACACGCTGCGCTCCAACTCGTCGAACGGGCTGCAGGCCGATGCCTCGTACAAGCTGAGCGATGCCCACACGCTGCGCTTCGGCGGCGCCTACACGCGGCAGGACACGCGCAGCATCAATGCGGTGAACGTGTTCCCGGTCGACGACAGCGGTGCGCAGGTCGGCAACACGCCGGTGCTGATCAACGACAACTCGGGCAAGGTCGGACAGCTCGCCAGCCTCTACCTGCAGGACGAGTGGCGCATCGACCCCAAGCTCACCTTCAACTACGGCCTGCGCTACGACAGTGTCGACGCGTTCACCAAGGAGCACCAGTGGAGCCCGCGCCTGAACCTGGCGTACAAGCTGACCGGCGACACCGCGCTGCACGCGGGCTATGCGCGCTACTTCACGCCGCCGCCGCAGGAGCTCGCGTCGCAGCAGAGCATCAACCTGTACGCGGGCACCACCAACCAGCCCGAGATCGCCAACTCCGACCCGGTGAAGGCGGAGCGCACCCACTACTTCGACCTGGGCGTGGACCACAAGGTGAACGCCAACCTGTCGCTGTCGGCCGACGTGTACTACAAGAACATCACCAACCTGCTCGACGAAGGGCAGTTCGGCCAGGCGCTGATCCTGTCGCCGTTCAACTACGCCAAGGGCTTCGCGCGCGGGCTGGAGCTGTCGGCGCGCTACAACGACGACCACTGGTCGGCCTATGCGAACTTCGCCTACCAGAAGGCGATGGGCAGGAACATCGTGTCAAGCCAGTCGCTGTTCGGCGCCGATGAGCTGAACTACATCGCCGACCACGACGTGTACCTGGACCACGACCAGACCTACACGCTGTCGGGCGGCGCGAGCTACCGCTTCGGCGACAACCAGGTCAGCGGCGACCTGGTCTTCGGCAGCGGCCTGCGC
>NNBU01000731.1_pt1 | contig 27040 bp, 19 predicted proteins | sample 1173781 | NCBI WGS metagenome assembly NNBU01 (sample SAMN07173937, study PRJNA388173) | plant metagenome | biome: Plant school; feature: Soil; material: Symbiotic tissue of Blasia pusilla L.; isolation source: symbiotic tissue sample KVJ2 | host: Blasia pusilla | place: Norway: Troms, Kvaloya...
TGCCCCTCACCGTCATCGGCGGCTTCCTGGGCGCGGGCAAGACCACGCTGCTCAACCGCTGGCTGCGCGAGGCGAACGGGCTGCGCATGGCGGTGCTGGTGAACGACTTCGGCGCGCTCAACATCGACGCCGAACTCATCGCAGCCACCCACGGCGACACCACCGCGCTGACCAACGGCTGCGTGTGCTGCCAGATCGGTGACGACCTGGGCCGCGCGCTGGTCAGCGTGATCGAGGCGAGCCCGCCCTTCGACGCGGTAGTGATCGAGGCGAGCGGCGTGTCGGACCCCTGGCGCATTGCGCAGATCGGCATGGCCGCGCCGGAGCTGAGCCTGGAAGGCGTGATCGTGCTGGTCGATGCGAGCGCGGTGGCGCAGCAGGCGCTAGACCCGCTGCTGGCCGACACGCTGGTGCGGCAGCTGAAGTCGGCCGACCTCGTGGTGGTGAACAAGGCCGACCTGGCGTCAACCGAGGCGCTGCGGGACGCAACGGACTGGGTCGAGGCAACGGTACCCGGCACGCCGTGCATCGAGACGCGCAACGCGGCGGTGCCGCTGGCGCTGCTGTCTGGGTTGCCGCATGCGGAGCAAACACCGCATGCTTGCGGCCCTGGCTGTCACGCAGACCACGGACATGACGCGCCCGACCACGGCGCGATGTTCCAGACCTGGAGCGCGAAACCCGAAGCCGTGATTCCCGCCGCCACGCTGCGCGCCTGGCTGCGCCAGATGCCGCCGGGCGTGCTGCGGCTCAAGGGGCTGCTGCGCACCGCCGACGGCGAATGGTCGGAGCTTCAGTTCGCCGGGCGCCACGGCTCGCTGCGCAAGGCAGCGCCGCCTGCGGACGACGCGCGCGCCGGTGTGGTCGCCATCGGGCTGCGGGGACGCTTGCCTGAAGGCGCACTGAGGGAATTCTTCGCACCGTGAGATCGCTGCGGAACGCCACTGAACTTCGGCGGCCGCTTCGGCATGACCGGGTTCAAGGTGAGCCCGGCGGCCCCCATCGATTGACTACCGCTGGCGCTCTACTTCAAAGTGGCGCCGCCTCGCGCAAGGTACTGGCTCGACAGGCGGGCGAATTGACCGTCATCGGTGGCAATGGAGGTCTGATGGGCGCCACCTGGGCTGAAGACGATTGCGAACGTGTGGGTGTCGCCGTACTCCTGGGTGTTGCGCAGCATGTAGTCGACATGGTTGTCGCGATAGCGCTGGTCGGTGCCGCCGGGCGTGTCGGACGGCACGCCCATCGGCGTCTGCCACCACAGGACCGGCAGTCCATTGCCCAGCGCGGCGCGATAGTCCGACATCTGACTCTGGGAGTCGTGAAAGTTCGGGCTGGTCTTGTTGCTTGCGTCCCAATAGAACGGCCCGCTTCGTCCTTTGCATTCATCGGGCGGCGATGCGACTTCCCTGCAGCCCGCATCGCGGTCGCTGGTTTGGCCGACGATGAAGTCCGCCTGGTGCGCGCCGACCGCGCGCATCTGGGCGCCGATCTCGGCGGCGGTGCCGCTCCAGAAGGCAGGCGGGAACCCCACAAGCGCCTTGGGCGCGATCTGCCTGCCCATCTGCACGAGGCATTGGCCGAGGCCACCGGCGGTGTTCGGCAACCCCGCACATTCGGGCTGGCTGCTCACCGCAGCGGGCATCTGCGTCGCATCGCGGTTGGGTGCCTTCGACGCAACGAATCCCCAGAAGTCGGGCTCCAGATTGATCAGAACGGGTCCGTTCAGCTTCGCGATGAGCTGGTACATCAGCCGCACCTGCGCCCAGTATTTGTTCATGAAGGTCGCGTCGTTGATGCCGCTCAGATTGCCTTCGCCGTTCGCAGTCATCTGGTAGAGCGTGTACATGGGAATCGCGCCGTAGGCCTGGATCGCCTGTGCGGTGTACGTGAGGTATGCCCCCTCGGGGCTGTTCCAGGTGGGCCACGCGTCTGTGCCAACGCCCACGAGATAGGTGTCCACGATGTCCGGGTGAATGTCCTGGCTTTTCATCTGATCGATGGAACTGGAGCCGAGCCCGATCAGCACCCGGGCGGGCTTGCCGAGCCTGGTCACCAGCGCGGTGGTCGCTGCAACGGGCGAAACGTCACCGCCCGCGCTACCTGTGCCACCTCCGCTTTGGCCATCGCCGCGTTGGCTACCGCTGTTGCCGCCCAGGCCGCTCAAGGCAGCGCCTTGAATACTGGCGCCGCCGCCACCGCCGCCACCGCCACCGCAGCCGAACAGGAGCACCGAAAGAAGCATCAGTGCGGAGATGCTTCGTCGAGAAAAAATGATCATGAAACAGTTCTTCTGAGATAGAAAGAAACCAGCCGTCGCCCGCATCGCGTACTTCGATTGCGGGGATTTGCTATGGGCACGAATGGCCAGCGAAACGTCGCAGGCCCGGGCAAGATCCGCTCGCCGGCCCCGGCACGAAGTGCACGATCCATGCCCACTTTCCTGCCCGGGAAAAACACGCAAAGTTGATCCGTCAAGCGACACGAAGCGTCACTCTGGATTCGACGTGCAATACTTTGTTGTTAGGTCTTAAGTTGAGCTCGACAAAAAAGTAATTACCGAATCAACAGGCCTCGCTTTCGCCGCATACAAACAGTCAGACCCCAAGGAGACATCAATGACGGTCAAGCGCATGGACAACATCGGCATCGTGGTGGACGACATCGACGCAGCCATCGAGTTCTTCATTGAACTGGGTCTTGAACTTGAGGGACGCGCCCCCGTTGAAGGAGACTGGGCAGATGGCGTCACTGGATTGAACGGCATGCGCGTCGAGATTGCCATGATGCGCACGCCGGACGGTCATGGCCGGCTCGAGTTGTCCCGCTTCCTCGCACCGCCTGTGGTCGCAGACCATCGCAGCGCCCCAGTGAATGCGCTCGGCTACCTGCGCGTCATGTTCACCGTGGAGGACATCGGCGATACGCTCGCCCGACTCAGTGGCCGCGGCGCGAAGCTCGTCGGCGAAGTCGTTCAGTATCAAGACATGTACAGGCTCTGCTATATCCGGGGGCCCGAGGGCATTCTCATCGGGCTCGCCCAACAACTCGGGCAGCCGACATCGCCATAGATCCCCATGGCACATGAGTGTCGGGAACTGAAGAATTGACGTGCACCGTTGCTGGCGCTGAATCGCCCCGGCTTGCCTGGACACTTTCAAGCCGTTGGGAACGGTGTCGCGCAGCGCAAGGCTGCGATACTTGTTTTCCATCAGCGTCATTCGAAGTCTCGTGGCCAACTCGAAATCCTCTCCACCGTCTTCCGCCTCTTCCCTGTCCAGCGCTTCGTCCCGCGCGCCTGCGGCAACGGGCGCGGCAGAGCCTGACGCCCGGCTGTTCATCGGCTCGATGGAAAAAGGCATGAGCGTGTTGGAGCTGTTCAACGAGCACGACATGCCGCTGTCCATCGGCGACATCGCAGACCACACGCACATGGGGCGCAGCGCGGCCCAGCGCTACGTCTACACGCTGCACCACCTCGGCTATCTCAACAAGGACGAAGAGTCCAAGAGATATTTCCCTGCGTTGAAGCTGCTCGGGCTCGTGCGCGGCATCCATCGCCATCACTCGCAGAGGGATCTGGCCTGGCCGCTGCTGCAAAGCCTCGCTGCTCAGACCATGGAGACCGTGTCGTGGGTCGAACTCAACGGCGATGACGTGGTGGTGCTGCAGAACATTCCCGGTGCCCACATCACGGCCATCAACCTGCCTGTGGGCAGCCGCTTTCCGGCACTCACCTCGTCTTCGGGTCAAGTGCTGCTGTCGCGCGCGCCGCAGTCGCAGCTCGCAGCCATGCTCGATGCGCTGCCTTCGACCGTGCGCTCGCGCTTCGGCACGCGCAGCCGCGACGAGATCCTGGGAATTTTCGCCAAGGCGGCCAAGGACGGATATTCCTTCACCGAAAAGAATTTCTCGGAGGACGGCGTCTCGGTCTCCGCGCCTGTCACCGACGCCGGGCGCATCGTCGCGGCGATCAACGTCTCGACCGTGCACACGCGCTTTGATCTGGCCAAGGCACGCAAATTGATCCTGCCCAAGCTCCAGCAGGCGGCGCGCGAAGCGTCGATCTAGACCTCTCCTTCGGTCCACCCCCCAGAGGCCCGCTGTCGGGCATCCCGCGCGACGACGTCGGCGCAGTCTGGGAACAAGCACGCCCGTACGTACCCCGGTGCAAGATTTTTCTTGACACCGGTGTGACGAAGGCCGATCCTCCATTAAATTGAATATCAATCTACATAATTGCATTGCAATTTTTTCAGCTTCGGCTTGAAAGGATGACCGTGCCAAGCAAGCTTCAGCCGCACGTCGCGATGGACGAGGTCGGCAATGAAACCATCAGCGCACTTCTTGCGAGGCGCGCCCGGCATCATCCGCAGGAGGTCTACTGCACGTTTCGGGACGAGCGCATTACCTTCGACATGCTCGAGCACCGCGTCAACCAGGTCGCAGCCATGCTCCAGCGCCAAGGCCTGCGTCGCGGCGACCGGGTTGCCGTGATGCTTGCAAGCGACCCCGAGCACCTGTACCTGATCTTTGCGCTCGCGCGCCTGGGCATGGTGCGCGTACCCATCAACATCCATCTGATGGGTTTGCCCCTCGCGCATCTGCTCACCGAGCTCGCGCCCAAGGTGCTCGTGGCCGACGCGACTTTCAAGGCCGCGCTGCACGCGATCGCAACGCCGCTGCCGCCTTGCATCTGGCGCAATGGCGAGGATGGGGAGTTCGACCGCTATGCCGACTTCTCCACGCCCGAATCGCCGCCGGGCACCGGTGCCGCACATGTCGACGACAACGCCGTGCGAGCCGACGACATCATTGCCCTGACTCCCAGTTCGGGCACCACTGGTGCGCCCAAGGGCGTACTCAAGTCCGATCGTCAACTGCGCGCAGGCCCGATGGCGGTGCTTCGACTGACCGAAGCCCGATCCGGCGATGTCTTCCTGTTCTGGGAGGCCCTGCACCACGGTTCAGGCGTCGCGGTCGCAATCGCGGCACTGATGGGCCGCTTTCAGCTGGCGATGCTCGAGCGATTCAGCGCGTCGCGCTTCTGGCACGACGCCAGGCGCCATGGAGCGACGCACATCCATTACCTGGGCAGCGTGCTGCCGATGCTGTTGAAGCAGCCGCCCCGCGCCGACGACCGCCAGCACAACGTCCGCATTGCCTGGGGTGGAGGCTGTCCCGCGCACATCTGGTCCGAGTTTGCCGAGCGCTTCGGGGTGACGATGCGCGAGGGCTATGGCCTGTCGGAACTCATCACCTTCGTGACCGCGAACCTCGACGGCACGCCGGGCGCTATCGGCAAGCCACTGTCCTTCTACGAGATATCCCTGCTCGGAGACGACGGCGCCGTGGTTCCTCCCGGCGAGAAAGGCGAGATTGCAGTGCGCGCCGCCGACCCCCGGCTGGGCTTTCTGGGCTACTTTCGCAATCCGCAGGCAGATGCCGACGCACGCCGGGACGATCTCTTCATGACCGGCGATCTCGCACACGCAGATGCGCAGGGCAATCTCTTCTACGCCGGGCGCAAGAAGGACATGCTGCGCAGGCGGGGGATCAACATTTCCGCCTGGGATGTGGAGCGCGTCTTCGCGCAGCACGAAGACGTCGCGGAAGTGGCGCTGGTGGGCGTGCCCAGCACGCTGGGCGAGGACGAACTCAAGCTCTTCGTGCGGGTGCGCGACGGCGTGCACATACAGCCGCTGGAGCTGATCCGCTGGTCGAGTCAGCACCTGCCCTACTTCCAGATCCCGCGCTACGTCGAATTCATCGACTCATTTCCGAAGACACCCACGCAGCGCATCCAGAAAAAAGAGCTTTCGCGCCAGGTGGCCGGCGTATGGGACGTAGAGACCACCGACTTTCGGGCACCCAAGCGTTAGCGAATCGCAGCCCCCGACGACCCCGCCACTCCTTCGCCCAGTCCATCGTTCATCTTCAAGAGGAAAACCATGATTCGATCCGATCTGAGTTCCTGGTGCCGCGCGACTGCCGCGGGCACGATGTTGTTGCTCGGCGCCAGCGCCCAGGCCGGGTTTCCGGACAAGCCGCTGAACCTGATCGTCGGCTTTTCAGCGGGCGGCGGCGTCGACGTGGTCGCGCGCACGATCGCGCAGGGCCTGTCGCTGCAAGTCAAGCAATCGGTGCTCGTGGACAACAAGACGGGAGCGTCGGGCGCCATCGCGGCGCAGTTCGTCAAGCGCGCGGCCCCCGACGGCTACACCCTGCTCATGGCGCCCACGACCTCGTATGTCATGTCGGAAAAAATGGTCGGCACGGAAGCCACGGGATACGAGATCGCCAAAGACTTCAAACCGGTGGCCACGGTCGGTGAACTGCCGCTGGTGATGCTGGTCTCCAAGCAAAGCGGAATCAACTCTTACGCCGAGCTCAGCGCCCAGGCGCGCAAGGCGCCAGGCAAGCTGGCCTACGGCTCGTCCGGCAATGGCTCGACGGAGCACATCGTCACCGAATGGTTCAGGCAGCAGGCCAGCGTCGACCTGCTGCACGTGCCCTACCGGGGCTCTGCGCCGGCCATGGCCGATCTCTTCGCCGGAGAGATCCAGATCATGCTGACCACTTCACCCACGGCGTTGACCAACCTTGCCACCGGTCGAGTGACCGCCATCGGCGTGGCCAGCGCCAAGAGGCTGGCGGTTCTGCCTGACGTTCCTACCTTTGCCGAGCAAGGACTGCCCCAGTTCGTGGCCGCCTCGGTCTACGCGGTGCTCGCACCGAAGGGCGCGCCCGACGAGGTGATCGCCACGCTGAACACGGCGCTCAACCAGGTGCTCAACGACGACGCAACACAGCGCCGCTTCGCGCAGCTGGGTGTGCAGGTGGTGCACACCACTCCCGCTCAGGCGCGAGAGCTGCTGCAGAACGAATCGACCAAGTGGGAACGCGTGGTGCAGCCAATCAAGGCTGCAGCGCGCTGAGCCTGAAAGCCAACGAGAACCGACCGACCCATGACCGACCAAACCACCGCTGCGCCCTGCATCACCCTCACCATCGACAACGCGGTCGCAACCATCACGATGGACCGCCCACAGGCATTGAACGCCTTCAACCACGAGCAACGAAAGCTGTTTCGCGAAGCGCTGCTGGCGGCGGAAGACGACAACGCCGTGCGTGCGATCGTCGTCACCGGTCGCGGGAAGGCTTTTTGCGCGGGCCAGGACCAGTACGAGAGCGCCGCGATGGACGCTGCAGGATCGGCGGCCCGCATCGACAGCTACCTCGAGGTCTACGAGATCTTTCGTGCACTGAAGAAGCCCACCATCGCACGCGTCAACGGCGTGGCAGCCGGCGCCGGCCTGCAGATCGCGCTTCTTTGCGACTTGCGCATCGCGTCGACCCAGGCGCGCTTCGGCATGACCGAATTCAAGGTGGGCTCCGCGGCCATCGTGGGCAGCGCATTCCTGCAATCCATCGTTGGAGAGGCCGCGATGAAACGGCTCGTCCTGCTGGCGGAGATCGTGCCGGCCGATCAATCGCTGGCGCTGGGCTTGGTACACGAAGTGATCGAGGACGAGCGACTGGACGCACGCATCGCCGACATCTGCGCGCTGATGGCGACCTGGTCTCCCACATCGGTAGCGATCACGAAGTCGTGGTGGAAGCGGATGGGCGACGAACTGTTCTCCGAGGCCTGCGAGGCTGCTCGCCGCGGGCATGCAGAAAATTTTTCCTCCGGAGCGTACTCGGCCGGCGCAAAGAAATTCACGACGCGCGCGCGGTAGACGACTGGCGTTCCTGGCCAGCGTTGAACTTCAACGCGCGGGCCATTGCCAGGGTACCGGCCCGGGCCATCGGTTCGCTCACTCGGCGACTTCGCCTCTTTCGGCGTAGCCGCCAAGAAACACCTGCACCGCGCGCCGGGTTGCCTCCCGGAGCTCCTTGCGGGTCAAGGGTCCCTGGAGGCCCAGCAGGCTCGGCTTGACGGTCTCCGAATCCAGCAGGCCCATCAGATGGTGCGCCGCCGAGACGGGGTCGGCTGTTCGCAAGCGGCCCCTTTGCATCTGCTGCGACAGGAAGCCTGCCAGCGCGGTCACGCCCTTCTTGGGGCCGCCCTCGTAGAAGAGCCGCCCGATGTCGCTGCGGCCGGCCTCGGCGATCACGGCCCTGTGCCCCTGAACGACCTCTTGCGAGCACACCACGGCGAGCACCTTCTCGCCGAAACGCTGCAGCACCTGGGCCAGATCGTCTTCCCCTTCCTGCGCCAGCGCCGAGAAGATGGGGTCGAAATGCTGGCTTGCTGAGGCGTGGATCGCCGCCACGAACAGTTCTTCCTTCGAGCTGAAGTACCCGTACAGGGTCGCCCTGGAGCCGCCCACGCGCGCGGCGATCTCCACCATGGAGGCGCCCTCGAACCCCAGTTCCCTGAAGACCTCCGACGCCACCTGAACGATGGCGTCGCGCTTCGCTTCGGTTTTCACCCGCATGTCGTTGCCTCCTATTTCTGTACACGTTTGATCATTATTGTTTGACACGCCCTCGAAGTCAAAATACATTTCAGTACAGCACTGTCCATTTAACCGCCGATCGGGTCCTCCATGTCCCGTCGCTTTCCCCCCGGAGAACCGCCATGCGCCCCCCTCTCACCTACGGCCTGACCTTTGCCGCGGCCCTCGCTTCCACCTGCATGCTCGTGGCGTGCGGCAAGCCACCGGGCGGGGCGCCGCCGGCGCCCGGCACGCCCCAGGTCGGCGTGGTCACGGTGCAGCCGCAGCGCGTGGCCCTCACGACCGAGCTGCCGGGGCGCACCGCGCCCTTCCTCATTGCCGACGTGCGCCCGCAGGTCGGCGGCATCGTGAAGGCACGCAAGTTCCGCGAAGGCAGCGACGTAAAGGCCGGCGAGGCGCTCTACCAGATCGATCCCGCCACGTACAAGGCCACCTACGACAGCAACGTCGCCGCGCTGGCCAAGGTGCAGGCCAGCCTGGTCACCACGCGGCTCAAGGCCGATCGCTACAAGGAGCTGGTGGCCATCAAGGCGGTGAGCCAGCAGGACTACGACGACGCCGCAGCCGCGCTGCAGCAGGGCGAAGCGGACGTCGCCGCGGCCAGGGCCAATGTGGAAACCAGCCGCATCAACCTGGCCTATTCGCGCATCGATGCGCCGATTTCGGGCCGCATCGGCAAGTCGTCGGTCACACCCGGCGCGCTGGTCACGGCCAGCCAGTCGACCGCGCTGGCCACCATCCAGCAGCTCGACCCGATCTACGTGGACGTGAACCAACCCAGCGCCGCCATGCTCCGGCTCAAGCAGGCCATGGCGCGCGGCGACCTCGAGAAAAGCGGTGCCAATGCCGCCCGGGTGCGGCTGCTGCTCGAAGACGGCAGCACCTACCCGCTGGAAGGCAAGCTCGAGTTCTCGGACGTCACGGTCGACCAGAACACCGGCGCCATCACGCTGCGCGCGGTGTTCCCCAACCCCAATGCGGACCTGTTGCCCGGCATGTACGTGCGCGCGGTGCTGCAGGAAGGCGTGAAGGAACAGGCGCTGCTGGTGCCGCAGCAGGCGGTGTCGCGCGACGGCGCCGGCAAGCCGACGGCCTATGTGGTGGACGCCGGGCACAAGCTGCAGCAACGCGCGCTCGAGACCGATCGCGCCATCGGCGACCAGTGGCTGGTGCGCAGCGGCCTGCAGGCCGGCGACCAGCTCGTGGTGGACGGCCAGCAAAGCGCGGCGCCCGGCGTGCAGGTGAAGACGGTGCCATGGACGCCCAAGCCGAAGGCCCAGGCCCAGGCCCAGGCCCAACCCCAGCCCGAACCCAAGGCGGGCACCGAGACCGCCAAGGCCGCCCAAGCCGCCCCGGCCGGTGCGGCCAACTGATCGGAAGAGACCGTCATGGCACGTTTCTTCATCGACCGCCCCATCTTCGCGTGGGTTCTCGCCATCATCGTGATGCTCGGCGGCGTCATGTCCATTGCCAGCCTGCCGATCGCGCAGTACCCCAGCATCGCGCCGCCGGCCGTCGCCATCACCGCCAACTACCCCGGCGCCTCCGCCAAGACGCTGGAAGACACCGTCACCCAGGTCATCGAGCAGAAGATGAAGGGGCTGGACCGCCTGAGCTACATGGCCTCCACCAGCGAGTCGTCGGGCTCGGTCACCATCACGCTCACCTTCGAGAACGGCACCGACCCCGACACCGCGCAGGTGCAGGTGCAGAACAAGCTGTCGCTGGCCACGCCGCTGCTGCCGCAAGAAGTTCAGCAGCAGGGCGTCACCGTCACCAAGTCGGCCACCAACTTCCTGAACGTGCTGGCCTTCGTCTCCGAGGACGGCCGCATGAACGGCTCCGACCTGTCGGACTACGTGGCGGCGAACGTGCAGGACGCCTTGAGCCGCGTCGAGGGCGTAGGCGACACCACGCTCTTCGGTTCCCAGTACGCCATGCGCATATGGCTAGACCCGAACAAGCTCGCCAACTTCAGCCTCACGCCGCTGGACGTGAAGACCGCGATCCAGGCGCAGAACGCGCAGGTGTCGGCCGGCCAGCTCGGCGGCATGCCGGCGGCGGACAACCAGCAGATCAACGCGACCATCACCTCGCAGACGCGGCTGAAGACCGCGCAGGAGTTCGAGGACATCCTGCTTCGCACACAGACCAACGGCGCGCAGGTGCGCCTGCGCGACGTGGCCCGCATCGAGCTGGGCAGCGAGTCTTACAACACGGTCGGGCGCTACAACGGCAAGCCGGCCGCCGGCCTGGCCATCAAGCTGGCCGCGGGCGCCAACGCACTCGACACGGTCAAGGGCATTGACGCGCGCGTGGCCGAACTCGAGAAGTTCTTTCCGCCGGGCATGAAGGTGCAGAAGCCCTACGACACCACGCCCTTCGTGCGAATCTCCATCGAGGAGGTGGTGCGCACGCTGATCGAGGCCGTGGTGCTGGTGTTCCTGGTGATGTACCTGTTTCTGCAGAACTTTCGCGCCACGCTCATTCCCACCATCGCGGTGCCGGTGGTGCTGCTGGGCACCTTCGGCGTGCTCGCGGCCTTCGGCTTCACCATCAACACCTTGACGATGTTCGCCATGGTGCTGGCCATCGGCCTGCTGGTGGACGACGCCATCGTGGTGGTCGAGAACGTCGAGCGGGTGATGACCGAAGAAGGCCTGTCACCGAAAGAGGCCACGCGCAAGTCGATGGGGCAGATCACCGGCGCGCTGGTCGGCGTGGCCCTGGTGCTGGCGGCGGTGTTCGTGCCGATGGCGTTCTTCGGCGGCTCCACGGGCGTGATCTACCGGCAGTTCTCGATCACCATCGTCTCCGCCATGACGCTGTCGGTGCTGGTGGCGCTGGTGCTCACGCCCGCGCTGTGCGCCACGCTGCTCAAGCCGGTGCACAAGGGCCATGCGATGGCGACCACCGGCTTCTTCGGCTGGTTCAACCGCAGCTTCGACCGTGGAAACACGCGCTACCAGGGCGTGGTGCGGCACATGGTGGGCAAGGGCTGGCGCTACATGGCCCTGTACGCCGTATTGCTCGCCGTCGTGGTGTTCGGCTTCATGAAACTGCCGGTCGGCTTCTTGCCCGACGAAGACCAGGGCACGATGTTTGCGCTGGTGCAGCTGCCGCCGGGCGCCACGAATGCGCGCACGGAAGATGTGATCCGCCAGGTGGAGCACCACTTCCTGGTCGACCAGAAGGACGCGGTCGCGGGCATCTTCACGGTGGCGGGGTTCAGCTTTGCGGGCAGCGGGCAGAACACGGGCTTTGCCTTCATCAAGCTCAAGCCCTGGGACGAACGCAAGGGTGAGGCACTGAGCGTGACCGGCGTGGCGGCGAAGGCCGGCGCCTTCTTCAACACGATTCGCGACGCGAAGGTGTTCGCCTTCGCGCCGCCCGCCGTGGCGGAGCTCGGCAACGCGACCGGCTTCGACCTGATGCTGCAGGACCGCGGCAACCTCGGGCACGCGGCCCTGATGCAGGCGCGCAACCAGCTGCTCGGCACGCTGTCCAAGGACAAGCGCCTGGTGGCCGTGCGCCCCAACGGCATGGAGGACACGCCCGAATTCAGGCTGGAGATCGATCCGCACAAGGCGCAGGCCCTGGGTCTTTCGATGAGCGACATCAACGACACCTTCTCGGCCGCATGGGGCAGCAGCTACGTCAACGACTTCATCGACAAGGGACGCGTGAAGAAGGTGATGCTGCAGGCCGACGCGCAGTACCGCATGCTGCCCGCGGACATCGACCGCTGGTATGTGCGCAACGGCGCAGGCACGATGGTGCCCTTCACCTCGTTCGCCAAGGCGAGCTGGAACTCGGGCTCGCCCCGCCTGGAGCGCTACAACGGCGTTCCGTCGGTGGAGATCCTGGGCATGGCCATGCCGGGCGCCGCATCGAGCGGCGAGGCGCTGGCCATCGTGGAAGCGGCGGTCGCGCAGTTGCCGGCGGGCATCGGCTACGAATGGACGGGCCTGTCGCGCCAGGAAAAGGCGTCGAGCGGGCAGACCGGCCTGCTGTACGGGCTGTCGATCCTGATCGTGTTCCTTTGCCTGGCCGCGCTCTACGAGAGCTGGGCCATTCCGTTCTCGGTGATCCTGGTGGTGCCGCTCGGGGTGCTGGGTGCGCTCATCGGCGCCATCCTCACCTGGAAGATGAACGACGTCTACTTTCAGGTGGGCCTGCTCACCACCATCGGCCTCGCGTCGAAGAACGCCATCCTGATCGTCGAGTTCGCGAAAGACCTGCATGCGCAGGGCAAGGGCCTGGTCGATTCGGCGCTGGAAGCGGCGCGCCTGCGCCTGCGCCCCATCCTCATGACATCGCTGGCCTTCATCCTTGGCGTGCTGCCGCTGGTTCTGGGCAGCGGTGCGGGGGCCGGCGCGCAGCATGCGCTGGGCACGGCCGTGATCGGCGGCATGCTGTCAGGCACCTTGCTCGCGATTTTCTTCGTGCCTCTTTTCTTCGTGCTGGTGCGCCGCCTGTTCAAGGGCACTTCCGCACCGACCGCGCCGACCGCATCGCACACACAACCGGCCGCGGCCGCATCCTGAGGTGTCCGTCATGAACCTGTTCCGCTTCACACCCCTCGCGCTCTGCGCCCTCACGGCCCTGACGGCCGGCTGCAGCCTGATGCCCGCCTACCAGCAACCCGAGGCCCCCGTGCCGCTCAGGTTCGCCGGCGACACGGGTGCCGACACGGCCGCCACGCCGGTCTCCGATCTCGGCTGGCGCGATGTGTTCACCGACGCGTCGCTGCAGCGCGTGATCGAGATGAGCCTTGCCAACAACCGCGACCTGCGTGTGGCGGTGCTGAACATCGAGAAAGCCCGCGCGCAGTACCGGGTGCAGGACGCGGCGCTGTTCCCCAGCGTCAGCGCCAGCGCCGGCGGCAGCGGCAGCCGCACCCCGGCCGACCTGTCGTCCACGGGCTCGGCGCTGACTGCCCACCAGTACAGCGCATCGCTCGGCTTCAGCGCCTACGAAATCGACCTGTTCGGCCGCGTGCGCAGCCTGAGCGCGCAGGCACTGCAGCAGTTTCTTTCCACGGCCGAGGCGCGCCGCAGCACGCAGATCACGCTGGTGTCCGAGGTGGCGACCGCCTACCTCACACTCGCCGCCGACCAGGACCGCCTGCAGTTGGCACGCGACACGCTGCAGAGCCAGAGCGACTCCTACCGGCTCAACCAGCGCAGCTTCGAGCTGGGCGCGGCGTCGGCGCTCACGCTGAGCCAGGCGCAGACCAGCGTGGACGCCGCGCGTGTCGACGTCGAGCGCTACACCTCGCAGGTGGCGCAGGACCGCAATGCGCTCGTGCTGCTCGTGGGCGCCGACGTGCCGAACGAGCTGCTGCCCAAGGCCTTGCCGGACGGCGCGACCGCGGCGGCGAACCCGCTGGCCACCATTCCGCCGGGGCTGCCTTCCGACCTGCTGCAGCGCCGCCCCGACATCGTGCAGGCCGAGCGCGATCTCAAGGCCGCCAATGCCTACATCGGCGCAGCGCGCGCGGCCTTCTATCCGAGCATCAGCCTCACCGCTTCGGCCGGCACGTCGAGCAGCCAGCTCTCGGGCCTGTTCAAGGGCGGCTCGGGCGCCTGGAGCTTTGCGCCGCAGATCTCGCTGCCGATCTTCGACGGCGGTACCAACCGGGCCAACCTGAAGATCGCCACCGTGAGCCGCGACATCTCGGTGGCGCAGTACGAGAAGGCGATCCAGACGGCGTTCCGCGAAGTGTCGGACGCCCTGGCCCAACGCAACACGCTCGGGCGCCAGCTCGACGCACAGCAGTCGCTGGTCAATGCAACGGCGGACAGCTATCGCCTGTCGCAGGCGCGCTTCCAGCGCGGCGTGGACAGCTACCTGAGCGTGCTCGACTCGCAGCGCTCGCTCTACACGGCGCAGCAAGACCTGATCGGCACGCGCCTGTCGCGCTTCACCAACCTGGTGACGTTCTACAAGACGCTGGGCGGTGGATGGGTAGCGACCACGGACACGCCCCAGGCTGCAAAGCCTTCGGTCAATGCCTCTTGACCCGGTGCGACTGGCGCCGCGCCTGGGCGCTTGCACGAACACACCGCATGGTCCGGCACACGAAGATTGACGCAAGGCTCACACACCTGCGGATCGTGGAGGCGGCGCTCGCCGCTTTCGCTGAAAACGGCGTGCCGGCAACCACACTGGAGGACGTTGCCGTGCGCGCGGGTGTCACGCGCGGCGCGGTGTACTGGCACTTCGCGGACAAGCCGGCGCTTGTTTCGGAAGCATCCGAAGGGCTCGTGTGGCCGCTCGACGTCGGTGCCGACATCGATCTCTACCAGGCGCATCCGCTGCCGCTTCAGCTGCTGTGTCAGCGGCTGTGGCAACAGATGGAACAGTGCGTGCGCGCACCCATCCATTGGCAGCGCGTGAAGCTTGTGCTGGCCCCTGGCATTCGGTCGGCGTTGAGTCCCTCTGCTTTCAAGCAAGTGGAAGAGGCCATGGCCAGTGCAGCGCGGCACCTTGGCCAGGTCATGGCGATCGCCCGTGACCGTGGACAGTTGCTCGAGGGGCTGTGTCCGAAGGCCGTCGGGGATGGTTTGCATGCCCTTGGCAAGGGCATGCTGTGGGAGCACGCGAGCGAACGTTCCAACGCTTCTCGCCTGGCCTCTCCCCTCTGCCTCGATCTCTTCCTGTTCGGCGCCACCTGCCCGCAAGCACGCAACGACTGGGCCTGGACCCCTGCGCGACCAGCCCCATAGCCTCACCGCCTGGCGAACTGGAGGCAGGGCCGTGATGCATTCGCGGTGCAGGCGAGCGTTCAGCCGCGCGCAGGAAACACCGGCTCGCCCAGATTCAGCATCAAACGGTTGGCCCACGCGAAGATCGCCACCGCATGCACGGTGTCCAGGATCTCGAGCGGCGTGAGGCCGGCGGCACGCACGGCCTGCAGTTGCGCCGCGCCGAAGCCGCCCGGCTCGCGCGTGAGCGCGATCGACAGCTGCACGATGGCGCGTTCGCGTGCCGTGGTGCCGGCCGTTTCAGGGTCGGTGAAGACCTGCGCGATCACGTCGTTGCGCCGCGCGAGCTGCTCGAAGCGCTGCGCGTGCACCGAGGCGCAGTACACGCAGCCGTTGACGCGCGACACCACCGCGCTGGCCAGCTCGCGCTCGGCGCGCGACAGGCCGCCCGGCGCGTACATGATGGCGTTGAACACCGTGGCGCGCTCCTCCAGGATGCGCGGCTGGTGCACCAGCAGCAGGTAGTAGTCGGAGCTGCGCGCCTTCGGGTGGCTGCTGTCGAGCACCCGCACCTGCTCGGGCGAGGCCTGCGCCAGGTCGATCACCGGCAGCCAGGCCTTCCAGCCCAGCGTCTCGCTGGTGTAGCCGTCGATGCGCAGCGGCTCGCCCGGCGGCGGCAGGTTGGCGGGGTGGACGAAGGGCGCCGCCTGGTCGTCCACCACCGGAGCGGCGCCGTCGCCGCCGTCGCCACGAAGGGCGGCCAGCGCCTGCAGGCCCGCGACCACGCGCACCTGGTAGGCCACGAAGGCGATCAGCTGCGCCAGCGCCACCACCTCGGGCGTCGACAGGCCGGCGGCGGGCAGCTTCAGCAGCGCCTCGCGGTCGCCCTCGATCGGACGATCGGTCAGCGTGCGCGTGAACGCGAGCACCGCCTGCAGCCGCGGCTCAGCGCCGAGCGCTTCGACCGGCGCGCCATCGGCCGCCGCCTGCTGCGCCGCACTCAGCGGCGCCAGCGCATCGAGCCGCGCACGGTAGTGCGCCTGCAGCGCGGCGCTGCCCGCACTGCGCGCGATGGCATGGGCGGCCAGCAGCCGCTCGGCCAGCGGCGGGCCCGACAGCTGCGGATCGAACAAGGCGTCGTAGCTGCCCTGCGTGGCGGCCACCACCTTGTCGCGCTGGTGGCGCACCGCATGCGCAGCGCTGCCGGCGGCCAGCGGCACGCAGGCGTCCACGAGGTCGGCAATGCCGGCGAGATCGACGGAAGGGCTTGAATCAGTCATGGGCGTTGTCTCCGAAGGATGTGTTGCGTGCGGCCACGGCCTGCTGCAGGAAGCGCAGCACGCCCTGCCAGGAGGCCTCGTCCGCATGCGCGTTGTTCGCGGGCGTGCCGCCCGAGGTGCTGCGCCGGCCGGACACCGGATGGGCATAGCCGAGCTGCGTGGTCGGCACATAGGGAAACAGGATCGAATGGCCCGCGCCCTCGAAATCGAGGTGCTCCACCGCGTGCGGATGCGCAAACTGCGCGAGGCGCTCGGTCACCATGCGGCTGTACAGGCTCGACGGCCAGGAGCCGTCGTCGGTGGCCGACAGCAGCATCACCGGGCCGCGGATGCGCTCGACCTTGATGCGCGCGCGCTCCACGGCCTCGGGGTCCTGCAGCGCGGTCAAGAGCGCATCGGCATGGCGGCGCGGCTCCGGGCCTTCGTCCCAGGGCGCCCAGGTCGCGGTGCGGTTGTGCTCCCACACATGCGGCAACGGCTGCCCACGAAAGATCCAGGCCGGGCCCTCGCGGCCGAGCGCCGGGTCGCAGGCGTTCTGCGCGCAATGCACCACGGCGCCGGGCACGTAGCCGACCACGGCCGAGACCGATTCCGGAAACAGCGTGCCCAGCAGCAGCACCAGTTCGCCGCCGCGCGACTGGCCGCTCAGCGCGACGAAGCCCTGCGCCGGTTGCACCGTGCGATGCAGCCAGGCCAGCGCGGTCTCGAAATATTCGAGCTTGGTGTTCGAGATGTAGTCCGACAGGCCCGGCGCCTTGAAGTACGCGAGCGCGAAGGCCGCATAGCCGTGCGAGGCGTACAGCGCGGCGCGCGGCTCGTTGATGCCGCCACCGGAGCCGTTCAGGATCATCACGGCCGGATGCGGCCCCGGACCGGCGGGCAGGTAAAGCGTGCCGACCAGGCCTTCTTCGCGCACCTCGGTGCGTGTCACGCCCTGCCCCGCCAGGCGCTGCACGAAGCCGCCATGGATGTCGCTCGCATCGCCGGCGCGGCGCACGGTGATGCCGGTGCGCAGCGCCGCGCCCGGCTCGGCGCCGAACTGCTCGCGCGCACCGGGCGTGGCGGGCACCTGGGACCAGACCAGGCCCATCGCCGACACACCGTCGTAGCTGCCGGCGATCGGCGCGTCGCGTTGCAGGTCGACCGTGCCCTGCGCATCGGCCACGAAGCGCGCCGCTGCGCGCCAGGGCACGCCCGCGCCGCGCAGCGTCATGCTCGCGATCTCGATCTGCTCGCCCGGTGCCAGCCCTTCGACCGCGATGCGCCGCGGCACGTCGATCAGCGCGTCCTCCGGCGTGATGCTCAGCATGCGCGCCCCCTCACTTGAGCCTGGTGACCTGCATCGCCGTCGTGCGGTCGCTCAGCAGCGGCTCGACCTTCAGGCCCTTCTTCGCGGCCCAGATGTTCTGGTAGTGGTACAGCGGGATCTGGCCCACGTCATCGGTCACCAGCTTGGCGGCGTGGCGGAAGATGGCTTCGCGGCGCTTGGCATCGAACTCGACGGTGGCGGCGTCCAGCGCCTTGTCGACCGACTCGTTGCTGTAGCGGCCCCAGTTGTTCGAGCCGCGCCCGCGCTTGGCGTCGGGCGTGGTCAGGGTCTGCAGCAGGCCGTAGCCGGCCTCGCCGGTGCCGTTGCCCCAGGCGATCACGCTGACCGCAAAGTCGTTCTTGTTCGCGCGGCTCGAGTACACGGCCCACGGCACCACCTCGACCTTGGTCTTCACGCCGATGCGGCTCCAGAACTGCGCCACGGCCTGCACCGTCTCGGGCGCCTGCGGGTAGCGGTCGCCCGGCACGTGGATCGCAATCTGGAAGCCCTGCGGAAAGCCGGCCTCGGCCAGCAGCTTCTTCGCCTGCTCGGGGTTGTAGGCGATGGCGGGCACCTCGGGGTTGTAGCCGAAACTGTTCTTGGGCATCCACTGGTTGGCTTCGGTCACCGTGCCCTGCAGCACCCGGTCGACGATGGCCTTGCGGTTGATCGACAGCGACAGCGCCTGGCGCACGCGCACGTCGAGCAGCGGGTTCTTCTCCAGCGGCTTGCCCGCGTTGTCGGTGATGAACTCGTTGGGGCCCGCCTTGAAGCTCGGCTGCAGCAGCAGCACGCGCAGGCCCGGGTAGGTGTACACGCTGACCTTCGGGTCCTTGCGCAGCTTGTCGACGTCGGTGACGGCCACCTTGTCGATCACGTCCACGTCGCCGGCCAGCAGCGCCGCGGTGCGTGCCGCGCCGTTGTTGATGAAGCGGTAGTTGACCTTCTCCCACAGCGGCTTGGGCCCGTAGTAGCCTGGGTTGCGCTCGAACACCGTGCGGTCGCCCGGCACGTAGGAGACGAACTTGTAGGGGCCGGTGCCGACCACGGCGCGGCCCGCGTTGTAGTCCTCGGTTTTCGACTTCTCGCCCACGTGCTTGCTCACGATGTAGATCGACGCGATCTCCAGCGGCAGCATCGGGTTGGGCGTGTTGGTCTTGACGATCAGCGTGGCCGGGTCCTTGGCGGTGGCGGACTCCACCGAGCGCAGCGCGCCCGAATAGGAGGCCACGCTGCCCGGCACGTTGCGCGCGCGCTGGAAGGAGTACACGATGTCCTCGGCCGTGAAGGGCGTGCCGTCCTGCCACTTGATGTCGGTGCGCAGCTTGAATTCCCAGGTCTTGTCGTCCAGCGTCTTCCAGCTCGACGCGAGCGCGGGTTCCAGCTTGCCGCCGTCGCGCGAGTTGACGACCGAGTCCCAGAAATGCAGCGCGAGCGAACGGTCGCCCGCATGGTTGTTGAGCTGCGGGTCGACCGAGGAGATCGGGTCGGCGAAGCCGATGGACAGCGTCTGGGCCGAGGCACCGACGCCGGTGGCGAGCAGCGTGGCGGCAACGATGGGAAGCAGGCGGTTCATGAAGATCCTTTGGCGAATACGGTGAGCGGTAGGGGCAGGAAGAGTCAGTTCGTGTCGTACAGATGGCAGGCCGTGGCATGCCGGATCGCAATGCCGCGCAGCTGCGGCACCTCGGTGCTGCAGCGCGGCATCGCCTGCGGACATCGCGGATGAAAGTGGCAGCCCGAGGGCGGCGCGATCGGGCTCGGAATCTCGCCGCGAATGGCGCTGAAGGTGGTGCGCCGCGCGTCGATGCTCGGAATCTCAGCCAGCAGCGCCTGCGTGTACGGATGGGCGGGCCGGGCGAACAGCTCGGCCACCGGCGCGCTTTCCACCACGCGGCCCAGATACATCACGACCACGCGGTCGCACAGGTGCTCGATCACGCCCAGGTCGTGGCTGATGAAGAGGTAGGCCAGCCCGAGCTGGTCGCGCAGGTCCATGAAGAGGTTGAGGATCTGCGCCTGGATCGACACGTCCAGCGCGGCCACCGCTTCGTCGCACACCAGCATCGAGGGCTGCACCGCGAGCGCGCGTGCGATGCCGATGCGCTGGCGCTGGCCGCCGCTGAACTGGTGCGGATAGCGATGGCGCAGCGCGGGGTCGAGCCCGGCGCGCCGCAGCTGGGCGCACACGTAGTCGTCCTGCCCGGCGGCATCGGTCAGGCCGTGCAGCAGCGCGGCCTCGCCCACGATGCGCGAAACGCGCAGGCGCGGGTTCAGGCTCGCATACGGGTCCTGGAACACCATCTGGATGCGCAGCCGCGCCGCGAGTTGCTCCTCGTCCGACAGGCTGGCCACCGGCTTGCCGCCGACGATCACCTCGCCCTCGGTCGGCGTGAGCAGGCCCGCGGCGATGCGGCCCAGCGTCGACTTGCCGCAGCCAGATTCGCCGACCAGCCCGACCACCTCGCCCGGCCGCACCGACAGGTCGACTCCGTCGACCGCGTGCGTGACCACCGGCGGCTTGCTCAGGCCGATGCTGCGCAGCGTGCGGCCCACCGCGCCGGGCGGCGGCGTGGCGCCGAAGCGCTGCGCGACCTGGCGCAGTTCGATCAGCGGTACATCGTGTTCCTGTGCGGGGGCGCGCGCCGCGGCGGGCAGCGCGGCCGGCAACGTGCGCACGGGCCTGTCGCGCTGCGGATGAAAGCACCGCACCTCGTGCCAGGGCGCGTCATGCCGCGGGCGAGAAACCTCGGGCCGCGCTTCGCAGGCTGCATCCGCATGCGGGCAGCGCGGGGCGAAGGCGCAGCCGGCCGGCATGTCGAGCAGGCTCGGCGTCATGCCCTGGATCTGCCGCAGCCGTGCGCCGCGCGCGTTGGCGCTCGGCAGGCTGTCGATCAGCCCGCGCGTGTACGGATGCTGCGGATGGTCGAGCACGTCGGCCACCGTGCCGTGTTCGACGATGCGCCCGGCGTACATCACGGCGATCTCGTCGGCCAGGCTCGCCACCACCGAGAGGTCGTGGCTGATCCAGATGAGCGAAGTGCCGGTCTCGCGCACCAGCTTCTGCACCTCCGAGAGGATCTGCGCCTGGATCGTCACGTCCAGCGCCGTGGTGGGCTCGTCCGCGATGATCAGGTCGGGTCCGTGCAGCATCGCGATGGCGATCGCCACGCGCTGGCGCATGCCGCCCGACAGCTGGTGCGGATAGGCGCGCAGCCGCTCCTCGGGGCTGGGAATGCCCATGCGGCCCAACGTGTCGCGCGCATGGCGGCGCGCCTCCTCGGTGGAAACGCGCTGGTGCGCCTTCACCGCCTCGATCATCTGCGTGTCGACCCGCAGCACCGGGTTGAGCGTGGCCATCGGGTCCTGGAAGATCATCGCGATGCGGTTGCCGCGCAGCTCGCGCCGCTCGGTGGCCGGCAGCTGCGTGAGCTCGCGCCCCTGGAACAGCACCTGCCCGCCCTCGACTTTTCCGGGCGGATCGACCAGGCCCATGATCGAGAAGCCGGTCACCGACTTGCCCGAGCCCGACTCGCCCACCAGCCCCAGCACCTTGCCGCGGCCCAGCGTGAAGGACACGCCGTCGACCACCGGCAGCACGCCGGCGCGCGTGTGGAAGCGCGTTTGCAGGTTGCGCACTTCGAGCGTCGGCACCTCGAGGTCTTGCACGGGTACTGCGCTCATTTCTGCAACCTCGGGTTCAGCACGTCGCGCAACTGGTCGCCCACCAGGTTGATCGCGACGATGGCGGCCAGCAAGGCGACGCCTGGGAAGAAGCTGATCCAGTACTCGTTGGACAGCAGGTACTGGTAGCCGTTGGAGATCAGCAGCCCCAGCGATGGCTCGGTGATCGGCACGCCCAGCCCCAGGAACGACAGCGTCGCCTCCAGCGTGATGGCGCGCGCGATCTGCAGCGCGCCGATCACCAGCAGCGGCGGCAGGCAGTTCGGCAGGATGTGGCCGGTGACGATGCGCCAGCGCGCAATGCCCTGCCCGCGCGCCGCGTCCACGTACTCGCGCCGGGCCTCGACCAGCGCCTGGCCGCGCGCGGTGCGCGCGTAGTAGGCCCATTCGAGCAGCACCAACGTGAGCATCACGTTGCCCACGCCCTTGCCGACGTAGGCCAGGATCATCAGCGCCATCAGGATGGTGGGGAAGGACAGCAGCAGGTCGACCAGCCGCATCAGCAGCGCGTCGACCTTGCCGCCGGCATAGGCGGCAATGAGGCCGACCAGCGTGCCGACCACCGCGGCGATCAGCGCCGAGCCCACGCCCACCGTCAGGCTGATGCGCAGCCCGTACACGATGGCCGAGTACAGGTCGCGGCCCTGCCCGTCGGTGCCGAGCCAGTAGGTGTAGCCGCCCTCGCTGCTGTGGGAGCCCGGCGGCAGGCGCGCGTCGAGCACGTCGAGCTGCAGCAGGTCGTAGGGGTTCTGCGGCGTGATCCAGGGCGCGAGCAGCGCGGCCAGCACCACCACGGCGAGCAGCACCAGGCCGCCGACGGCAATGCGCGAATGCAGGAAGTCGGCGGCCACGCGCCACCAGATCGAGCGTTCGTCGTAGCTTTTTGCTGCGCTCATTTCGCACCTTCCAGTCGCACGCGCGGGTCGAGCAATTTGTAGAGCAGGTCGACGATGAGGTTCAGCGTCACGAAGATCACGACGACCACCATCAGGTAGGCCACCACCACCGGCCGGTCGAGCGAATTGATGCTGTCCAGGATCAGCTTGCCCGCCCCCGGCCAGGCGAAGATGGTCTCGGTGACCACCGCATAGGCGATGGTCGCGCCCAGCTCCAGCCCCAGCACCGTGACCAGCGGAATCATGGTGTTGCGCAGCACGTGCATCAGCACCACGCGCGTGGGCGTCAGCCCCTTGGCGCGCGCGAACTTCACGTAGTCCTGCGGCAGCACCTCACGCACGCCGGCGCGCGTGAGCCGCAGCACCAGCGAGATCTTGAACAGCGCCAGGTTGAACGCCGGCAGCAGCAGGTGCTGCCAGCCGTCGAGCGTGAGCCAGGACCACTGCACGCCGAACAGCTCGCGCGTGGCGCCGCGCCCACTGGCGGGCAGCCAGCCGAGCTGCACGCTGAACACCATGATCAGCATCAGCGCGACCCAGAACGCCGGCAGCGAGAAGCCGACGATGCTGGTGGCCATCAGCGTGCGCGACACCGGATGCTCGGGCTTCATGCCTGCAAAGAGCCCCAGCGGCACGCCCACCACGATGGCCATCAGCAGCGCCGCGAAGGCCAGCTCCATGGTGGCCGGCAGGCGCTGCAGGATGAGGCGCACGGCGTCTTCCTGGTAGACGAAGCTGCGCCCCAGGCTGCCGTGCAGCGCGCCGTCGACAAAGGCCAGGTACTGGCGCCACAGCGGCTGGTCGAGCCCGAGCCGGGCGATGGCGGCCAGGCGCTCCTGCTGGTTCATGTCCTCGCCGATGAGGATGTCGATCGGGTTGCCGATGGCATGCAGGCCGACGAAGACGATCAGCGTCATCGCCACCACCACGAGCAGGGCCTGCAGCAGCCGGCGCAGCAGCCAGCCGGTCATGGGGACACCTCGTGGTCGCCGGCTTCGATGTAAGGCGGCAGCACCGAGGGCGTCCATTCGTCGCCGACGAGCTCGGGCTCGGCATAGCGCTGCATGGCGGCGAAGTGCTGGTCGGCGTCCTCGCTCAGCAGCCTGGCCGCCAGGCCGCGCGCAAGGCGCTGGGCGCCGTCGGTGATCTGCGGAATGTCGCCGGCCGCGGCGCCGTGCGAGAGCGAGGCCGCGTAGTTGAAGCAGTGCACGCGCTCCAGGCCGGGGCAGGCGCGGGGCGTCTTTTCCTGGAATTCGAACAGCGGGCCAAGGTCGGGCGATTCGGCCAGCTCGCTGTCGGCCATGCCTTCGGGCGGCGTGAAGCGGTCCTGCCACACGCGCACCTGCGACGAAAATGCAGCGAACTCAGGCCGCAGCGCCCAGTCGGTGCGAAAGCCCGTGCTGAACACGACGAAGTCCGCCGCCAGCGGGCCCTTGGCCGTGTCCAGGCGCAGCGCACCGTCGGCACGCTGCGCGGCACCCCGCACCGGCGTGCCGAGCTGGAAGTGCGCGTTCGCATGGCGCGACACACGCAGCGTGCTGCCGTGCGGGGGCGGCACCTGCTGCACGTTGATGTAGTGGCGAATGCGCCATTTCCACTGGTCCGGCAGTTGCCAGAAACCGTGGACCATGCCCGGGTTGCCAGCGCCCTTGCCCTTGTTGACGCGCGGCAGGTCGGCGCGGCGGATCAGCAGGTCGACGCGCGCGGCGCCGGCTTCGAGCGCGGTCGCGGCGGCATCCATGGCGGAGGCACCGCCGCCGACCACCGCGACGCGTTTTCCGCGCAGGCTTTCGGCGTCCCAGCGCTCCGACGAATGGGCCCAGCGGTCGCGCGGCAACGAAGCCGCCCAGTCGGGCACCCAGGCGCCGCCCAGGCCGTCGCGGCCGGTCGCCAGCACCACATGGCGCGCCTGCACGCTGTACGGCTTGCCCCCGGCAGCGAGGTCGGCCAGGTCGAGCTGCACCACGCCGTCGGCGCGGGGCAGCACCGCCCTCACCTGCTGTTCGTTGCGCACGTCGAGGCCAAGCACATGGCGGTACCAGCGCAGGTACTCGGCCCACTGCAGGCGCGGGATCTTGTCGAGCGCTTCCCAGGCCGCCAGGCCCCACTGCGCCTCGAACCAGGCGCGAAAGGTCAGCGCCGGCAGGCCCAGCGCGGGGCCGGTGAGTTCCTTGGGCGAGCGCAGGGTTTCCATGCGCGCGGTGGTGGCCCAGGGGCCTTCGAAGCCTGCGGGCGACCGGTCGTAGATGCGGGCGTGCAGGCCCAGGTGCGTGAGCGTGGCCAGCAGCGCCAGGCCTGCCATGCCGCCGCCGACGATGGCGACGTCGAGCGGCGCCTCGCCTTGCGCCGGGGTCGACGGCACCCAGCGTTTGGCCGGCAGGCCGAGCCATGACAGGTCTTGCCGCAGGCGCGCCTCGAGCGCGGCCAGGCCGATGGGCACGGCCGTGAGGGGTTGTTCGGTGGGGGCGTTCATCGCAGGGTTTCTCAGGAAGGGCTGTCGTCGCCGGCCACGGCATCGCCGTCGCCGGGATCGTCATGGTCGGTGCCGTACAGGGTGCGCAGCAGCGCGGCATGGGCCGACGTGTCGTGCTGCACGAAATGCGGCAGCGCACGGGCGGCGGCCAGCAGCGCGTCGATCAGCGCGCGCACCGGCGGCGTGATCGGCTTGGCCTGCGGCGTGACCACGCCGAAGACGAAGGGAATGTTCGTATCGAGCGGCCGCACGGCCAGGCCTTCGAGCGGCGCGCCGCAGGCGGTCAGCGGCTCCAGCACCGCCACGCCCAGGCCGGCGCGCGCCAGCGTCTGTGCATTGACCGAGGAGTTGGTCTCGATCAGCGCTTCCCTGCGCGCTGGGCTGTGGCCGGCACGTGCCAGCGTCGCGTCGAGCCGGTGGCGCAGGCGGAAGGGGTTGCTCATGGTGATCAGGCGGCGCTGCGCCAGCGCCGCCAGCGGCACCACCGCGTGCGCGGCGAGCGGGTCGTCCTGCGGCAGCACCGCCACGCACGGCATCTCGCCGATCCAGTGCACCTCGAGGCCGCGGTGCTCCAGCGGCAGGCTGCTTGCGCCGAGCTGCACCGCGCCGCTGAGCACCGCATGCACCACCTGTTCGGGCGAGGCGCTGCGCAACTGGATGGGCACGGCACCGGCCTGCGCCTCCACGTGCCGCAGCGCCTGCGGAAGCAACCCGAGCGCCAGCGCGGAGGTCGCCGCCAGCAACAGCGGCTGCGAACTGCCGCGCGCGATGTCGGCCGCGCGCAGGTGAATCTGCTGGAGGCTGCCCAGCGCGCGGTCGACGTCCTCATAGAGCAGGAAACCCTGCTCGGTGGGCGTCACCCGGGGGCCGTGGCGGGTGAACAGCGCATAGCCGATCTCGGCTTCCAGTTCCTGCACCAGGCGGGAAACCGCAGGCTGGGAACGCGACAGCAACCGCGCAGCGCCGGTGACGCTGCCGGTCGACATGACGGCAGCGAAGGCCTCAAGCTGCCGGAGTTCCATCGGTTTCAGTATCCATTTTCATGATCATGAGGCATTGATCATGTAAATGGCAAATACTTCCTCCTCATAAGCTTAGGCGGGCCCCTTCCATCGGGCGCAAGCCACGCGCCCGCCCGCGGCGGCTCAGTGGCCGCTGGCACCATGGGCGCCGATGCCGGTCTCCGAGCGCACCTGCTGGGCCAGGAAGCCGTCGCGGTCCACCTTGGCGCGCCCGCTGCCGTCCAGCACCGAGAACAGCCAGATGCCCGCGAACGCGATGCTCATCGAGAACAGGCACGGCGACGTGTACGGGAACGGCGATGAGCCCGCCGCATGGCCGAGCGTGGCCTCCCACACCGAGGGGGAGAGCAGCGTCAGCCCCACCGACGACACCAGGCCGAGGAAGCCGCCGATCACCGCGCCGCGCGTGGTGCAGCCCTTCCAGAGCACCGACATGAAGAGCACCGGGAAGTTGGCCGACGCCGCGATCGCGAAGGCCAGCGACACCATGAAGGCGATGTTCTGCTTCTCGAACACGATACCCAGCACCACCGCCAGCGCGCCCAGCGCCAGCGTGGTGATCTTGGACACGCGCAGTTCCGCCGCACTGCCCGCGTCGCCCTTCTTGATGACCGTGGCATACAGGTCGTGCGAGACCGCCGAGGCGCCCGACAGGGTGAGCCCGGCCACCACCGCCAGGATGGTGGCGAACGCCACGGCCGAGATGAAGCCCAGGAACACGTTGCCGCCCACCGCGTTGGCCAGGTGCACCGCCGCCATGTTGCCGCCGCCCTTGAGCACGCCGTTGGCGTCGAGGAAGTCGGGGTTGGTCAGCACGAACGTGATGGCGCCGAAGCCGATGATGAAGGTCAGCAGGTAGAAATAGCCGATCCAGCCCGTGGCCCACATGACCGACTTGCGTGCCTCCTTGGCGCTGGGCACGGTGAAGAAGCGCATCAGGATGTGCGGCAACCCGGCGGTGCCGAACATGAGCGCCATGCCGAAGGAAATTGCCGAGATCGGGTCCTTCACGAAGTTGCCCGGCCCCATGATCGACTGGCCGATGCTGGCCGCCACCTGGGCGGTCTTGCCGTCCTTGAGCGCCAGGTCGGTCTTGACCTTCACCGCGCCGGCGAACATCGCCTCGGGGCTGAAGCCGAAGTGCCACAGCACCGAGAGCGCCATGAAGCTCGCGCCGCCCAGCAGCAGCCCGGCCTTGATG
>NNBU01000780.1_pt1 | contig 26905 bp, 24 predicted proteins | sample 1173781 | NCBI WGS metagenome assembly NNBU01 (sample SAMN07173937, study PRJNA388173) | plant metagenome | biome: Plant school; feature: Soil; material: Symbiotic tissue of Blasia pusilla L.; isolation source: symbiotic tissue sample KVJ2 | host: Blasia pusilla | place: Norway: Troms, Kvaloya...
GATGTGTATAAGGGACAGTCCGTGATGTCCGTGAGCGATTTCTCATTGGGGACCGAGGCTTGGAAGTCGCGGCTGAGGAGGTTCTCGGGCGCTGGACTGATCTCGCCGAGGTATGGCGCATACCTGCGCTTCCTGGGTCTTGGAACAATCAGACTTTCCTGCTTCATCAACCGCTGCACGACCTTCTCGGAGATCGCGACGGCCTCCTGGTCAGAGATGGCGGCAGCCTTCGGTAGCCATAGGAGCGGTGGTTCGACTCAAAGATGTCGGTGATGGAATGCCGCACCTCCAGGTACTTATCGCCCACTGCTGCACGGGCCCGATGGTAGAAGTACGAGCTACGCGCAAGACCCAAATGTGCAAGGAGCTCTGGCAAGCCATAGTGCTCCCTGAGGGCGTCAATCAGCAGTGTCTTCTCCCGGTTGGACAGGAGCTGCAGGTCGACGCCCAGGCCTTTTTTAACAGTTCATTGGCCTTGTTCAAGAGGTTCTGCTCAACGCGAAGTCGCCTGACCTCGCGGCGCAGCGACTGAAGCTGGCGCTCGAGTTCGTCGCGCTCTTGCGACGACGGCGTTTGATTGGTGCGTTTCATGGATGCGGGGGCCTCACGTCCCAGAAGCTGGTTCTTCCAGTTGTTCAGCGCTGGCCGGCACACGCCGAACTTGTCGGCTACAGCCTGGGACCTTTCCTCGGGCGTGCAAAGCTCCATGACTCCCGCTTGCATCCGCTTTCCGGAATGCCTTCGTCGACCCACACTGTCAACGACGGCCCTTCTGGCCTCAGGAAGGGCCTCGCGTTCTTGCCGGGGGGCGCCCGAATGCATCATTACGTGATGCGCTGCGGCCGGGCGCCGGTGCCCTCAGGGGCATCATCGCGGACTGGCTTGCACTCTTGAAGCGGGGCCGTCGCGCTCGCGACTTGCCTGTTTCTTTGTGGCGCGATTCAAGCCATTCACGGCTGTTTCGTGAAAGAAAAAGTCTGCGTGCCGTCCGACGATCGGTGCTCCATTTGAGGAGCGATTATGGATTCTCTCGCTGACAGCAAGGCATCGCCACTGACCACACGCCCGGGCACTCGCCCCACGATGCTCGCTTTCGGTATCACGCGCTTCGGCCCCCCCTCGGTGCTAGGTCTGCGCGAGATCGAACGGCCCGTACCCGGTCCCGGTCAATTGCTGGTCCGGGTGGCGGCCGCGGGTGTGGGCCCTTGGGACGCCTGGCTGCGCGCCGGACAGTCGACGCGTTTGAGCGCCCGGGACTTGCCGGCGACGCTCGGCTCCGAGGTCAGCGGCGTGGTGGAAGCACTCGGCCCTGGCGTCGATTCGCTGTCGGTGGGCGACGCGGTGTACGGCTGCCCGAACGCCTCGTTCACGAACGGCTACGCCGAGTACGCGGTGGTGCAGCGTGACATGGTCGCGCGCATGCCCGCCCGCCTGACATTCGTGCAGGCCGCGTCGATGCCCGTGGTCGCATGCACGGCCTGGGCGATGCTGTTCGAGCATGCCGACGTGCGAGCCGGGGAGCGGCTGCTGGTGCTGGGCGCCGCCGGCAGCGTGGGCGCATTCGCCGTGCAGCTCGCGCGTGTTGAAGGCGCCCGCGTGGTCGCCACCGGTTCGCCGTCGGAGGCGTTCCGGCTGCAGTCGCTCGGCGCGCACGAAGTCATCGATGCGCGTTCGACGCAGGACGACGGACTGGGCGGGCCGTACGACGCGGTGATCGACTTGGTCGGCGGCGCGCTGCAGGCGCGTGCAATGCACGCACTCGCGCCCGGCGGTGTGCTGGTGTCCGCGGTTTCACCTCCCGACGCGGTGTTGGCCGGCACACTGGAAGTGCGCGGCGTGTTCTTCATCGTGAGCGTGGGCTCGGACTGCCTGGAACGTCTGGCTGCCATGGTGGATTCCGGGCATCTGGTGACCCATGTCGGCACCGAACTGCCGCTGGGCGAGGCGAGGCGGGCCCATGAGATGCTGGAAGATGCCGCCGGGGCGCGTCCCGGGAAGATCGTCCTGACGGTGAGTGGCGCCTGAGTGCGCCTGCCCAGGCGTTCAAGCCGTGCCCGGGCCCTCTTCGTACACCGCAGCGGCACCGGCCGCCGCACGCAACTGCCGGGGCGTGCGACCTGTGCGCATTCGGATCACGCGTGCGAAGTGCGACGGGCTCGTGAAGCCGGCCCTGTGGCCGATTTCAGCGGTCAGCACGCGGCGAAACAGCGGCGAGGTCAGCATGCGCACCGCGACGCCCGAGCGGGCCTCGATCAGCTGGCCGCCAAAGGTCTGGTTCGCTGCGGCGAGCGTGCGGTGCAGCGTGCGAACCGACACCTGCGCCGACGCTGCCACGTCCGCCGCCGTGAGGTGCAGCTCGGTGCAGCGCTGCGCGATGCAGTCCTGGATGCGCTCGCGCAACGCGCGCGTGGCGACGGTGCGGGCCTTGAAGGCGGTGCGCATGTTTGCGGCGGTCAAGGCCAGCAGTGCGCCGACTTGGTCCGCGATGACGCTCAGCGGCAGCGGCGGGGCGGCCGCGAGTTCGGGCGACAGTTCGCTCAGGTATGACGACAGCGTGAGTCCCCACAGCGAGGCGCCGGGAATGCGGCGGGCGGCGAGCACGTGCGGATCGGGCACCCACTGGCGCAGCCAGGACGCCGACACCGACACGTTGACCGCGGTGAATGCGGTGCGCACGTCGGTGCGGGTCGGAAACTCCGAATCCATGACGAGCACGTCGCGCGGCGCAATGCGCAGCGCGCCACGATGCTCTGCCGTCCACGCTGAGGTGAGTGACACGAGCAGGTTGAACCTGTGCTCGCCGCTGAGCGCGAGCTCGGCGCGTCCCCGCATGGAGCCGTGGGCGCCGCCCGTGGCCTTGGTCACGCCGATGTCGCCCACGTTCGCGAAGCTCAGGTCCGCATGAAAACTGCGCGGATCTGCCTTGCACACGCGCAGCGGGTTGACAGCCTCGCTGAGCGCGGCGGCGAAGTAGTCCAGCCGTTGAGAAGCCGGCACTGCGGCGGTGGACCAGCGCTGAATCACTTCACTGTCGACGGTCGGCACTCAAGACCTCCAGGGGGAACGCGGCCGGCGGCATGGCCGGGGGCGCTTCACAAGTATGGCCACAGGCGGCTCCCCCCGCAAGGCGGGTTACGCCACGCTGGCGCACACAGGCTGGACAGGTCGGGCTTTTGGCACGCACAGACCATTGGCGGGCAGGGCGGCCCCTAGACTTTGCGCACGCCGCAACACAGACGGGAGCGCGCCCATGAACGACGAACCCTCCATCCAGCACTTCTCCACGCGGAGCCTGCCCGCCGGCATGCGCTTCGATGGCTGGATGAGCGTCATGAAGGACTCGCTTTGGCAAGTGACCGACTGGCGCCAGGTGCCGGTCGACTTCAACGTCGAGCTGCGCGCCGCGCGCCTCGGCGGCCTGATGACCATGGTGGAAGACATGACCGCGCACCATTCGCTGCGCACCCGGGCGGACGTGGAGCGCAGCGCCGAGCGCAGCTACCACCTGTTCGTGAGCCTGCGCCAGCCCTGGGCCTTCACGCACATGGGGCGCCACGAGCGTCTGGAGCGAGGCGACGTGGTCATGATGGGCGAAGGCACGCACGAGACGCATGTCCCCACGGGGTTCCACGGCGTGATCGTCAAGTGCCCCGAGGCGTGGGTTCAGACCTGGCTGCCGGACCCCCTGGCGATCGCGGGACGCACCATCCGGCATGACTCGCGCTGGGGCCGCGTGCTGTCGCCGATGCTCAGCCAGTTCACGCCGGAGTTCGTGGCCGCCTCGCCACTGCCGCATGCAGTGCTCGTCGACCAGCTCGGCGCCATGCTGGCCCTGGTGGCCGGTGACGCCGATGCGCGCTCGGCACCCGCGCTGCTGGCGAAGGCGCTCGAAGCCATCCGCGCGCGCTGCGCGGACGTGGGCCTGACCGCCGCGGATGTGGCCGCTGCGCTGAATGTCCCGGGGCAAGTGATGCACAAAGCGTTGGCCGCAGGCAAGACCACCTTCGCGGCCGCGTTGCTGCAGGCCCGCGTCGAGCGGGCCGTGCCCCTGCTCAGAGCATCCGCGCCCGGCGCGCACACACTGGCAGAGATTGCACGCCAAGCGGGTTTTGCGAGCACATCGCACTTTTCTCGCGTGGTGCGCGAGCGCACTGGACAGGCTCCCCAGGCCTGGCGAGCCGACCGCGCTTGAGCGGGCCACGCGCCCGGCATGCACAGACCAGTCGCGTCAAGAACTTGCAAGGCGGCGCGCGCGCATCGGCCTAGTCTTGGTCGGATGCTGTTGCCTCTCTCTCCATGGCCACTGCCGCTGCCCAGCGCTGCGCTTGGCGGAGCCCGTTGATGGACAGCACCGTGCTCAGCCTGCTCGCGGCTTTCGTGCTGTCGCTCATCGGCCTTTTTGGCTTCATCTGGTCGCTGCGCAAGGGGCTGCTGGTGGAGAACCCGCGCGGCGCCTCGGTCATCTTCGTGCGCGGCGAGGTGGGCGATGTCGACGACCCCGCGCTCGTGAGCCGCGCGCGCCGCGTGCTGCAGGGGGAGGCGGACCGCGTCGGCGGCGCGCATGCGGCGGTGGCTGCGCTGCAGGAGGGCGCGCAGGGAACGCCGGCGCCGTTGAGGGCCGACAGGGGGGACAGAGCTGAACTGGTGCAGCGGGTGCAGGAGGCGCGCGAGGCGCAGGATGCGGGATCGGCGACGGCGGTGGCCGCCGAGGACGTGGTCGATGCCGCCGCGCTGGCCGACCGTCTGGCCGCCGACCGTTCCACGGCCTTCCCGGTGTTCATGTTCATCGCCTTTGCCTGCATGTGGCTGCTGGTCGGCTCGGCCGCGGGGCTGGTGTCCTCGATCAAGCTGCACGAGCCCGACTGGCTGGTCGCACAGGCCTGGACCACCTTCGGCCGGCTGCGCACGGTGCACCTGAACGCCGTCCTCTACGGCTGGATCACCAACGCCGCGCTCGGCACCATCCTGTGGGTGCTGCCGCGGCTGCTGCGCACCCCGCTGGCGGGCGGCATCTGGGCCATGATCGGAGGGGCGCTCATCAACACCGGCATCGCAGGCGGCATCGGCGCCATCGCCGCGGGCTGGAGCGACGGCATGGAGTACCTGGAGATCCCCTGGCCCATCGCCAGCTTCGTGTTCGCGGGCTTCGTGCTGGTGGTCCTGCCCGCGCTGTTCACCCTGGCCAACCGCCGGGTGGAACACCTCTATGTGAGCGTGTGGTACATGGTGGCTGCCCTGCTGTGGATCTCGCTGCTGTTCCTGGTGGCCAAGCTGCCGGGCGTGCACACCGGCGTGCAGCAGGCCACCACCAACTGGTGGTATGGCCACAATGTGCTCGGGCTGTGGTTCACGCCGGCGAGCGTGGGCGCCATCTACTACTTCCTGCCCAAGACCATCGGGCGGCCCGTGCGCTCCTACAACCTCTCGTTGCTGGGCTTCTGGACGCTGGCGTTCTTCTACGGGCAGGTGGGCGGACATCACCTCATCGGCGGGCCAGTGCCGGGCTGGCTCGTGACGCTGTCGATCGTGCAGAGCGTCATGATGATCATCCCCGTCGTGGCCTTCGGGATCAACATGGCCTCGACCCTGCAAGGCCGCTGGCACCTGGCGCGCTACTCGCCCACGCTGCGCTTCATGGTGTTCGGCGGCTTCATGTACCTGGCATCGTCCCTGCAAGGCTCGCTCGAGGCGCTGCGCGGCGTGAACGCGGTAACGCACTTCACCCACTACACCGTGGCGCACGCGCACCTCGGGGCGTACGGGTTCGTGTCGATGGTGATGTTCGGCGCGGTGTACTTCATGATGCCCCGCGTGCTGCACTGGGAGTGGCCCTACCCGCGGTTGATCGGCGTGCACTTCTGGCTGTCGGCGCTGGGCGTGTGCATCTACTTCGGCGGGCTCACGGTCGGCGGGTGGCTGCAGGGCGAGGCGATGCTCGATGCGGCGCGCCCGTTCATGGCATCGGTGCGGCTCACGTTGCCCTACCTGCAGACACGCTCCGTCGGGGGCTCGCTGATGGTGCTGGGACACTTGGCGTTCGTCGGACACTTTCTGGCGATGGTGCTGCGCTTCGGGCCGGCGCGCACCGGCGCGGCGCTGTTCTGGCAGCAGGCCCAGCAGGGCAGGCCGGCCCGCGAGGCGCCGGCGGGCGTTGTCCATGGACAGTGACATCCGCCTGGCCGCCGGCGCCATGGTGGCGCTGGGCTGCGCGACCGCCGCGCTGGTGGTCATGCCCTACATGGAAGTGAAGGACATTCCTCCTGCGCCCGGCCTCAAGCCGTACAGCGCGGCACAGCTGCGCGGGCGAGAGGTCTACATCGCCAACGGCTGCGTCTATTGCCATACCCAGCAGCCGCGCGATCGGCGCGTGGGGCCCGATGCTGCGCGCGGCTGGGGGCGGCCCTCGGTGCCTGGCGACTACGTGTACGACAAGCCGCACCTGCTGGGCAGCATGCGCACCGGGCCCGACCTGTTCAACATCGGCGTGCGGCAGCCGGGCAAGGACTGGCACCTGGGCCACCTTTACCAGCCGCGCGCCTTCGTGGCGGGCTCGATCATGCCGTCCTTCCCCTACCTGTTCACGGTGAAGGAGACGCCCGACCCCGACGAGCAGCCCGTGGCGTTGCCGCCTGGCTGGGGGCCAGGGCCGGGCCGCGTGGTCGTGCCGACGCCCGAGGCCATCGACCTGGTGAAGTACCTGCAGGCGCTCAGGCACGACGATCCCATCCTGCCGGCCCAGGCGGCGGCACCTGCCGCCGCACCGCCCGCGAAACCCTGATCCGCCAAGCCACCATGCCCATGCCTTCAGCGCCGCGCGACCATGCCCAGCAACGCGAGAGCGCCGACCCGGTCGAGCGCACGCGGCCTGCGCCGCTGGCCGTGGCAGCGGTCACCCTGCTGGTTGTGCTGGCGGGCGCCGCCGAGATCCTCTTTTCGGAGCCCACCGGCCCGGCGTTCTACGGCGACGGGCGCACCATGGCCGACCTTCGTGGCACGCGGGAGGTCCAGGGCCCCGGTGCGAGGCCCGACGGTGCGCAGCTCTTCGCCACGCAGTGCGCGGCCTGTCACCAGCCAAGCGGGCAAGGGCTGCCCGGCGTGTTCCCGCCCCTCGACGGCTCCGAGTGGGTCGCGGCACCAGGGCGCGTCATCGCCAACATCCTGCTGCACGGCGTGACGGGCTCACTCACGGTCAAGGGCCAAGGCTTTTCGGGGGCGATGCCCTCGTTCGCCCGGCTGAACGACGCGGAACTGGCGGCTGTCGCGAGCCATGTGCGCGGCGCGTGGTCGAACAAGGCAGCGCCGGTGGAGGCCGACCTGTTCGAGAGCGAACGCAAGGCAGGCGCCGCGCGCTCCGTGCCGTTCGCGGGCGAGGCCGAGCTTGACGCCCTTCGGCGCCCCTGAGGCGCGCGGCAACGCACCGATGGCAGTGGCCGCTCCTGATGCATCGCTCACACGCACGCTGGTCGCCATCCTGGTGATCGCGGGGTTGGCGGCAGCTGCAGCGCACGGGCTCACGCTCGGCTTTGCGGTCTGGACCGCCGAGGGCGCGCGCCGGCTCACATGGACGCAGCAGCCAACAGCGGTGCCCGAGGTCGTCGTCGAAGGCCCCGGCGTGCCGGCACAGCCGTTGTCCGTGGTGCTGGGGCAGGGCGGCGGCCCTGTCCTGGTCGATTTCATCTACACCCGGTGCGAGACGGTTTGCTCCGCAGCAGGCGGCGTGTTTCAGCAGGCCCAGGCCGCCACGGCGCCGAGCCCGCACGTTCAGCTGTTGTCGATCAGCTTCGACCCGGTGCACGACGACATGGCCGCCTTGGGGGCCTACGCGGCGCGACTCGGTGCCGATCCGGCCGTGTGGCGCTTCGTGCGCGTGAGCGATCCGGCGCGTTTGCCGAAGCTGCTCGAGCGCTTCGGCGTCACCGTGGTCGATGACGGCCGCGGCGGCTTCGCGCACAACGCAGCCCTCCTGGTGGTCGACCGGCGGGCGCGGCTGGTGCGCGCGTTCGATTTCGACGACCTCTCAGGCGCGCTGCGTTTCGCGGCGTCGTTGCCGGCCGCGCCCCTGATCCTGCCGCCGCCCGCCCCGTCGGCCGGAGGGGCGCCATGACGCGCGGTGTGGCACTGTGCCTGGCGCTGTCGCTCACCATGCTCGGCGCGCTGGCCTGCCCGCCGCTGCGCGCCGGGCTCGAGGCGGGCATGCGTACGCACATGCTGGTGCAGTTTCCGCTCGTCCTTGCCGCAGGTGCGCTCATGGCGCCGGCCATGCCGGCGTCGGCTGCCCGGGCGCTTGCGAAGTGCAACGCGCTCGGCCTGTCGGGCCTCACGCTGCTGGCCTGCGTGCTCGCGATGGCGATGATTCCGCGCCTGCTCGACCTGGCGCTTGTCGATGGGCGCATCGAAGCGCTGAAGTTCGCCGCGCTCGCGGCAGCCGGCGCAGCGGCACGCGCGTCCTGGCGCGCCGCCGGCCCCGTGGTGCAGGCCTTCTTCGTTGGCAGCGTGCTGCCGATGACGGTCGCGGCAGGTTCGCTCTTCATCGAGGCGCCCGTGCGACTTTGCAACGCCTACCTGCTCGGTGAACAGCAGCGCCTAGGGGCCGAGGTCGTCGCGTTGGCCACCGCGTGCGGCGTGGTGTGGCTCGCGCATGCGCTGTACCGGTCCGGCGCGAACGCTTCCGAGGCGGACGCCGACGTTCCCGCGTGGCACGCCGGGCCCGGCAGGCGTTCACGGTGAGCGACCCGCGCGCTCCTGCGGGTGTGCAGCGCTGGTCTACCGACGATGTGGAGGCGCCGCGCCGCCTGGCTTACTACGCGGCCGCCACCTCCGCAGCGATGGTGCCGCTGTCCGTCACCTGCGCCTCCCGGGTGCTCGATGCCTGCGTCGAACGCGCGGCGCTGGGTCCGCTGGACATCCTGCGCCTCAAGGGCTCCGCGCACGGCGTGGTGCATGGCGCGTGGCACGTGGCGCGCGCCGACGTGCAGCGCTACTACCTGATGCTCAACATTGCCAGCGGATGGGCCGTGGCGCACGGCGGGCATGTGCTGCTGGCGCCGGGCGAAGCCATCTTCATCGATTCGGCACGGCCGTACCGACTGCAGCTGAACGCCTACGAGATCGTCACGGTCGACATGCCGCCGGCGTGGGTCCACCAGTGGCTGCGCCGCCCCGAGTGGCTCGCGGGACGACGACTTCCGAACACTTCGTTCGCCGGGCATGCGCTGTCGACGATGCTCGCGCAGCTTACGCCCGCGTTCGCCGTGGATGCGCCGTTGCCGGGCGATTTCCTGGCCGAGCAGATCGGCGCCTTGCTGTCAGCCCTCGAGGCCGAGATGACGGGTCGCACGCCACTGGCGCGCAACGCCCCCTGCGCGCCGAGCGACACGGCCGCCGGTGCGCAGCGTGCACGCATCGCGGCCCGGATGCTGCAAAGTCGCATGTTCCGTGAGATCTCCCTGGAAGACATCGCCTCCCGCGCGGGATTCGACAGCGTGGCCGACATGAAGCTGTCACTGCTGCAGCACGGCAAACCTCCGGACAGATTTCCGTTCTGACCCCGTGCGGTTTGGCAGGCAGGGAAGAGTCTTCTCGCGTGGCATGGCACTCCCAGGCCATTTTCGGCGCCTGCGCGCTCAACAATGCACGGCACCATGAACCTGCTGCAACACGGCGAGAAGAAGTTCCAGTCGGCCGGCGTGCTCGCCTCGTCCCAGGGGCTCGGCTGGAAGGGCGTCGCCGCGGAGCTTCGCGCGCACCCGGCGTGCGAGCTGCCCGCGTTTCGCTCCGAACACCTGGAACTGACCGTCGCCCTCCAGGGCAACGCCGAGGCCGTGGTGATCCGCCGCGGCGGCGGTGCCCGCCAGCAGACGCGCGTTGCCACCGGGACGGCATGGATCTGCCCCGCCGATGTGGACGAGGACGACATCGCCATCACCGGCGCTTTGCCTCAGATCCTGCACATCTACCTGCCAGGAGCCCCGACGCTGGAGCGGGCCACGGAGGGCGCTGTGCACGGCAGCCCGGTCATTCGCTACCTTGCGGGCCTGCGCGACGAGTTGATCAACCAGTTGTGCATGGCGGTGCTGCGAGAGGCGATGTACCCGAGCGCGGGTGGTGGGGTGTTCGTGGAATCCATGGGCCTCGCTCTGATGTCGCGGCTCGTCCATGCATACGCCGACTGTGGGTCGCCCACCCGGCCGTTCGACGCCGCGCGCACCCGGCCACTGATGGCCGCGCAGCGGCTGGAGCGCGTCATCGAATTCATGAGGGCCAACCTCGAGAACGACATCTCGCTGGAGGCCATCGCGAATGTCGCCTGCTTGAGCCCGTTTCATTTCTCGCGCGTGTTCTGCAAGATGACCGGCATGGCGCCTCATCAGTACCTGGCAAGCCTGCGGATGGCGCACGCCCGGGAGCTGCTCGCGAGCTCGCAGCTGCCGCTCGTCGACATCGCTGCCGCGATCCAGTTTTCCAGCCAGGCCAATTTCAGCCGCGCGTTTCGCCGTGCCGTGGGCATGACGCCGCTGGACTACCGCATCCGGGCGCGGGGAAGCTCGCGCTCATGCTCGGGCGGACCCTTGCGCGACCACGACTGGCGGAAGGCGGAGGGCGTCACCCCGTAGCACGCGTGGAACACACGCGCGAAGTGCGAAGGCGTCGCAAAGCCCGCTCGACGGGCGATTTCCGAGACGGTCACATTCATGAAGATGCGTGACTCCAGCATCCGGTAGGCAATGCGCAGCCGCGCTTCGATGAGCAGGGGACCGAAGGCTTCCTTGGTCCCGGCCAGCACGCGATGCAGCGTCCTGACGGACAGGTTCAGCGACGCCGCCACGTCCTTGGCCGTGAGCGCCGGATCGGTGCACCGCTGTGCGAGCACGTCCACGATGCGCTGGCGTTGCGGGGTCATGCTTCGACGTGAGCCCGCGCTTGGGTCTGTCTCCTCCGCAGCCAGTGCAAGCATCGCGCCCAGATGGTCGCTGAGTAGTCGCGCGGGAAGCGGCGCGTCGAGCAGAAGTTCCGGCGTCAGCACCTTGGCAAACGAAGCGAGGGAATGGCCCCAAGGCGTCGCCGCGGTGATCTTGCGGCCAACCAGCGCGGCCGGCCGCGGCACCCATTGCGCCAGCCAGCTGGCTTCCATCATGAGATGCACCATCTCGTAGGGCACCTCGGTGGCGGAGGTCTGGGCTTGCTGTGAGTCGAGCAACACCGCCTCGCCGGGTGCGAGCGCGACGGCGCCCTGGTGGTGCAGCGTCCAAGGCGTGCCGCAGGTCAGCAGCAGGTGGTACTTGTGCGCGCCGCTGCGCGCGATCTCCCGGTTGCCGCGATAGACCTCGTGCGGGCTTCCGTGGATGCGCAACACCGAAAGTCCGTCGAGGCTGGCCATCTTCATGCGCGAGAAGAACTCGCCCGTGGCCGGCATGCGGATGCCCACCGGGATCATCGACCGGGCGACGGTCTCTTCGTAGTAGTCGACGCGCTGTGTCGTGTCCACATCGTCCGTCGACCAGCAAATCAATTCCGGCGCACCCACATAGCCTCCACGGTGTGTATGGGCTCTGGATTCTGCGCGGTCGAACGCCGCGCGGCTGGTCCCTGCGTGCCAAAAAAGGCATAGGTTGAAAGTAGCAACCCAGGAACAAAACTCAGCATGGCAGGACAACATCCCAGGCAGTGTCCTGCGGACAATGGCCACCGGGGACGTGCCGGGCCCGGTGCGCGACGCGCAGAACGTGCCTGTGATCCCAAGGCAGATTTCCATCCATTGCAGCGGTGATTTCCATGAACCTGGGTGCGTGCGACGGCGACGGCTATGTGATCCTTGTCAACCTGCTTGCGGGCTGGAACCTCACGTACAGGCGCCCGCTGCGTGTGGGGCCGGGGGAGCTTTTCATCGTCGACACCCGCATCGACGCAGACTTCGAGCGCCAGGGCGACGCGAAGCCGATGGCATTCCATTTTTCGCGGCGTGAGATGCGGCAATGGGTCCCCGACCCCGGCGTCATTGTGGGGAACGTCATCGGCGCGCAGTCTCCCTGGGCCAGCGCGCTGTGCAGCTACGTCGCAGGCATGGCGCAGCTGGCGCGCGACGGGACCTTGATGCCGCGTCACCTCGTGCCCGAGCATCTGGGCGCGTTGCTTGCGCTGGCGGCGCACGAACGCTCGATGCCGCGCCCCGAGGCGCCGGCGCGGGAAACGGACAAGTTCACGCAGATCCTGCAGGTGCTCGCGTCGCGCTGCACCGACCATGACCTCGACGTGTGCGCTGTGGCGGCAAGCTGTGCGGTGTCGCCGCGCACGCTGCACCGCGTGCTGGCACGCCACGGCGCGTCCTACGGCGAGCTGATCGTGCGCTGCCGCGTCGATCGTGCGAGCGCGATGCTCCGGGCGCGCCATCTCGGTCATCTGACCACGGCTGAGATCGGCTACCGGGCAGGATTTCGCGATCCGTCGAATTTCAGCAGGGCGATTCGCCAGCATCTGGGCGTGCGGCCCGCCGAACTGCGTGGCTGAACGGATCTGCGCCACGTCGACGGGCAACGGTCGCATCGCGCACGTTGGCACACAGCGACCCACACCGATTGCGGCATGGCAGGAACCACAGTCTGCGGCGGCACGTCGCAGAAAAGAATGGGACATCGCGATCGCGCGACATCCACCATAGGACCTGCCATGAGCGACCCAGACGACTACATCGAACAAGTGGGCGTGCGCGCTGCGCGGCTCAGCATCGTGGCTGCCTCCACCATTGCGGTGGTGCTTGCGGCCGCCACCCCCTTGCCCACTGCGGCGCAGCCGCAGACGGTGGTGCCGGGCCAGGCGCCGAAGGATCTGGTCGATGCGCTGCACGTGGCATTCGGCGAGCACCACGCGCGCGCGGTCCACGCCAAGGGCGTTCTCCTGGTTGGATCGTTCAGTCCCGACCCTGCCGCGCGGGCGTGGAGCCGGGCGTCCCTCTTCGCCGGCGGGGCGCTGCCGGTGACGGCCCGCTTCTCGGACTTCACCGGAATCCCGGATATTTCCGACGCGATTCCGGAGGCCAACCCACGGGGCTTCGCGTTCAAGGTCAAGGCGGCCGACGGCGAAGCCTTCGACGTGGTGACCCACAGCTTCAACGGTTTCCCGGTGGCGACCTCGGACGAGTTCGCCGCCTTCCTTCGCAGCATCGGTGCGAGCGGGCCCGACGCACCGCACCCCACCGCCATCGAGCAGTTCCTCGAGGCGCACCCCATCGCCAAGGCGTTCGTCACCTCGCAGAAACCGCCGCCGGCTTCTTTCGCGACGGCAGCGTATTACGGCGTGAACACGTTCAAGTTCACGAATGCAGGCGGGGTGGGGCAGCACGTGCGCTATCGGTTCGTGCCGTTGGCGGGCGAGCACTACCTGGGCGCCGACGAAGCGAAGGCAAAGGGTGCCGACTACCTGCGGGACGAGCTGCCCGGCCGGTTGCAGGCGGGCGCGCTCAAGTTCGACTGGTACGCCCAGCTCGCAGCTGCAGGCGACAAGATCGAGGATCCCTCCGTCGCTTGGCCGGAGTCCCGCAAACTGGTGCGTCTGGGAACGCTCACCCTGACCGCCATTGTGCAAGACCCCGCACTTGACAAGCAGACCTTGTTCCTGCCCGGTCAGCCACACGCCGGGATCGAAAGCGCCGACGCGATGCTGACGCTGCGCAATGCCGCATATCCCATCTCCTTCGGGGCGCGGCAGTAGCCGCAGCGGGCGCCAGGCGCTGGGTCCTGCTGCAGGTGGTCGCCTCGCGCCAAGCGGTTTCTTGGGTCCGGGCCAGCGTCTGAACCCACGTTCCGGACACCGGCTCCAATGGGCACCGCTCGCTCGGCCGATCCAACCGAGGCATCGCCGCTCAGCGACGCGTCGCACGGCGCGCGCGGCGGTAGCGCACCCCCCGTTCCGCGAGCGCTACCAGGAGGCACACGCCCGCCGCCACTGCGATGATGCTGAAGTAGTCCAGCGACGCCATGAAGGTCGCTTGCTGCGACAGGAGGGCGTTGACCGTGGCCACTGCCATCTGCGCGGCGGCTTGCGGGTCTTGCGTGACGGTGAAGCGTTGCGACAAGAGGCGCAGCGTGTCCTGCAGGGCTACATTCTGGGAGGTGAGTGCCTCGCCGACCTGCACGTAGTGCTGCGCGGTGCGCCATTGCATGAACAGCGTGGTCGCGCAGGTGCCGGCGGCCACGCCAAACTGTGCCAGCACGTTCTTCACTTGGTTCGCATGCGAAAACACCGTCTCGTCGCGCTGCAGGTCCCTAAAAGTCTGAACCGCCGTGGTTGACAGCACCGCGATGATGAAGGCGCCGTTGCACAGCAGCGCTGGCAGCACGTCGGAGCGGATGTCGGCCGTCTCGCTCAGTCCGCCGAGCAGCACACCCGCAGCCCCGAGTAGCGAAAAGCCCAGCACGTAGTAGCGCGTGGGTCCCTGGTGGCGGACCACCAGTCGCGCCAGTGCAATCCACACCACGACGCCGCCGAGCGCGCCCACGGCCACGTAGCGCGCGATCGCTTCCAGCGGCAGATTGAGCCCGCGCATCAGCAGCACAGGCACCGCGGTATTGTTGCCCCCCAGCAACGCGTAGCAGGTGCCGAAGGCGGCCAGACCCAGGAGGTAGCGGCGCTGCGACATCTCGTGTAGGCGGATGGCCGGCAACTCGCTGCGCAGCACCAGCCATACCGCAAGCACCAGCACCGGCAGGCCGACGGCCAGGTAGAGATAGAGCGACAGCCGTTGCGAGAAAAAATCGAACGCGCTGCGCTGGAGCGCGAACAGGAGCAGCGCGCTGCCGCCTGCCAACGTCACCAGGCCGCGCGCATCGAACGGCGAGCGCCTCGGCAGGGGCTCGCCGGGCAGGCACAGCTCGCCGAGCAGCGCAATGAGCGCCGCAGGCACCAACTGCGCCACGAAAGCGAGCCGCCAGTCTTGCAGGGAGAGCGCAGTCGCGGCCAGCAGGGGCCCGCACACGCCACCCCAGGCAATGCCCGAGGCGAAGAACTTCACGCCCGTGAAGCGCCGGGGCGACGGGGGAATGAAGTTCACCAGCACACGCCCCGCCGTGAAAAACGAGGCGCATCCCATGGCGGCGAGGAGGCGCCCGGCCGTGAACATGCCCAGCGTGTTACTGGTGGCGCACACCATGGCACCGCTGGCGAACAGCAGGCTGTTCGCCCGCATGAAGCTGCGCCATCCCATGCGCTCCACCAGCCAGCGGTGGTTGAAGATCATGCCGATGGCCGTCACCGCGTAGAAAGTGGCGACCAGGCTGTATTCCTCAGGGCTCGCGCCGAGATCGCCCATGATCGGCCCGGCGTTGAACGCATACACGCCCGTCTGCAGGAAGTCGCTGAAGGGCAGTACGCCGATGAGCAGCAGCAAGGCGGACCGCTGGGCGCGCGATGAAGGGCCTGCCGATGCAGACACGGCGTTCGAGACGGTGACGGCGGACATGATGAGGATGCCCTCAGTGCGGCGCCCGCGCGCTCAGTCGATCGACGCTCATGCGCCGCAGCGCCGGGCTCGCGCTGGTGCCGGCTGGCACCGATGGCAGCGCGCCGGGCATCGGCACCGCCGCCCCGGCCATCGGCATTGCCGCGCCCGCCGCAGGTTGGGCGTTCGCAGCCAGGTTTTCTCCGATGATGCGTCGCACGGCCTCGTCGGCGGCGTGGTCGTCGCCGTCGAACACGGTGGTGACGGCCGCCGTCGGTCGTGGCGGCGGGCCGGGCCTTGGCCCGCCACTGGGGCGCTGGTCGGCGGACACCGCCACTGAGACCTCCACCGACATGCCGATGCGCAAGGGGTGTGCGGCCACCTCGCGCGGATCAAGCAGGATCCGCACCGGCACGCGCTGCACCACCTTGATCCAGTTGCCGGTGGCGTTCTGCGCGGGCAGCAGCGCAAAGGCCGCGCCGGTGCCCGCCCCCAGCCCGGCGACCGTGCCGTGATAGCGCACCTCCCCGCCATACAGGTCGGACACCAGCGTGGCTTCCTGCCCGAGGCGCAACTGGCGCAGTTGAGCTTCCTTGAAATTGGCGTCGACCCAGATGCCGTCCAGCGGCACCACGGTCATGAGCCCGGCACCGGCCTGAACGCGTTGGCCGACTTGCACGCTGCGCCGCGCCACGAAGCCGTCCACCGGCGCGTGCACGTCAGCACGGCGCAGCGCGAGGTAGGCCTCGCGCACCCGGGCCGATGCCCGAAGCACGTTGGGATGCCGCTCCACGCTCGTGCGGTCTGTCAGCGACAGGTTGGCGGCCAGTTGCGCCTGCGCCGCGCGTGCGCCGGCGCGGGTCGAGGCGAGTGCGCTGCGCGCCGAGGCCAGCTGCGTGGCTGCGTGCTCGAACTCCTCGCGCCCCACCGCGCCATCCTGCACCAGTGCTTCACGACGGTGCATGTCGCGTTGCGCGCGAGCGAGCTCGGTTTCCAGCCGCGCCACATCGGCCCGGCGCACGGCGATTTGCGCGCCCAGCACCTCATTGTTGGCATAGAGCGTGCGCACCTCGCGTACCGTCTGGGCCAGTTGCGACTCGGCCTGGTCGAGCGCCATGCGGGCGTCCGACGGGTCGAGGCGCACCAGGGGCTGGCCGGCGTGCACGAAGTCGGTGTCGTCGGCGCGTACCGCCACGACGGTGCCCCCGGTCTGCGGCGTGACCTGGATAACGTTGCCCTGCACGTAGGCGTTGTCGGTGCTGACCGTGGACGTGGGGCCCAGCATGCGGTACGCCACATAGCCGAGCGCCAGCACCAGCGCGCAGGCCGTGACGCCCAAGCCGGGCATGCTGCGCGGCGCATTCGGTGCGGTTCGCGCGTGCGGCACCGCGGGACTTGCTTGCGGCGCCAAGGCGGCGCCGTTGTGGGATGCGGGGTCGGAGGGCGTGCTGTTCATGGCGGTTTCCTGGGTGAGCGTCACCGCGGCGTCGCGGCCGCCGTCGTTGCGTTGCCGCCGGCGGTGGCCGTCACGGAGGCCGGCGCCTCGCTGGCGTCCAAGGCCGCTGCATAGCCTCCACCGAGTGCGCGCATCAGCTCGGCCTGGCTGTCGAGCGCACGGGCGCTTAGTTCGGCAGCCGCGCGGCGCTGCGCGAGCACGCCTGTCTCGGCACTGAGCACGACCAGGTACGAGCCCAGGCCTGCTTCGTAACGTTCGACCGCCAGCCTGTACGCGCGCTCGGCGAACGCTTGTGCGCGGATCTGGTCCTGTTGCTGGCGCGCGAGCGACTGCAGCGCACTGATCTGGTCGGCCGCGTCCTGTACCGCCGCCAGCACCACGCCGTTGTAGGCTGCGATGGCCGCGTCGAGGTCCGCCGCCTTGGCGCGCTGGCTGGCGCGCAGCCGGCCGGCATCGAAGATTGGCAGGCGGATGGCAGGGCCGATTCCCATGGCGCGGCTGCCGTTGTCGAACAGGCGATCCAGCCCCAGCGCGTTGTAGCCCGCAAAGGCCACGAGGTTGACACTGGGGTAGAAATCGGCGCGGGCTTCGTCCAGCTCGCGCGTGGCCACCTCGGCGCGCCGGCGAGCCGCATCGATGTCGGCGCGCCGACCCAGCAGATCGGCCGGCACGCTCACGGGCAGCGGTTGGGGCTGCAGATGGCCGATGCGCGGCTGCAGCGCAGCGAGCGCCTCGGGGGGGTGCACCGTCAATGCGGCCAACGCATGGCGGCGTGCGGCGATCTGCTCGTCGAGCGCCTCCATCGACTGCCGGTTGTCGGGCACGGCGCCTTCGGCCTGTTGCAGCTCCACCGCGGTGTCGAGTCCGGCGCCGGTGCGGCGACGCACCAGCGCCAGCACCTCGGTGCGCTGCGCCAGCGAGCGCTCGGCCACCTCCCGCAGCGACAGCAGGCGGGCCAATTGCACGTAGCTTCGCACCACCTGCGTCGAGACCAGCAGGCGCGCCATGGCGGCATCCGCCTGCGCCGCTTGCGCTGTGCCCAGTGCGGCGTCCAGCGCGGCGCGGTTGCGTCCGAAGAAGTCGAGCTCCCAGCTGACCGAGAGCTGCGCGGTCGCCAGGTTCTGCCGCGTGCCTCCGATGCTCGGCGGAAACAGCGCATGCTCGGGAAAGCGCTGGCGGCTGTCGTCGAAACGGGCCGTCACCTGTGGCCAGTCTTGCGCATCGATGCGCTGCGCGATCGCCTCGGCGCGCTGCAGACGGGCAGCGGCGATGCCGAGCGACGGGTTGTCCTGCAAGGCCTTGTCCACCAGTGCGTCGAGCTCGGGACGCCCGAACTGGTGCCACCAGGCCGGATCGACGGGTGCGACGGTGGCGTCGGTGCGCAACCCTAGCGTGTGGGCGTCGAGCCGTGCCGGCGGCGGCGCGAGGTGGGCGGGCAGGGCGCAGCCTGAAAGGCCCGCCCCCACCACAATCACCGTGGCCAGCGCCACGCCAAGGTGCCTCACCACGTGGCCGGTGCTCAACGAATCGGCTCGAAACGACCAAGCGATGCGCGCCGTGCGCGCGGTGCACGCGGTGCCCGTGGTAGGTGCGAAAGGAAATGCGTTCATCGAGCACCTCGTCAACTGTGGGGACATGCCTGATGGTCGGGCAGCCGCCGCGCGGCTTATGTCACGGATCACGTGGCTTTGGACGAAATCGATCATGGGACGCACGCCGCCATTTGCTGCCCGAAGGCGGCCAAACACGCCCGCTTCATGCCATCTCCCGTGCGTGCTTCGCGCCACGATGGCGGCCTGCCCCATCACCCCTCCCAGGAGAAATGCCATGTCCTGTTTCAGAACCTCACCCTTCCCGCGGCCCAAGGCTGTGGCCATCGCCGTGTGCCTGGCCGGCGCGGGCGCGTTGCTATGTCACGCGCCACGCGCGACTGCCCACGAGGCCGTCGAGGAGACGGCCTCTTTGAAATTCACGCAGGCGCTGCCGAACGCGCCGGGCAAGAGCTTGAGCACCCTCATCGTGGACTTTGCGCCCGGCGCCAAGGCGCGCCCGCACCGCCATGGCGATGCCTTCGTGTATGCGTATGTGCTGAAGGGGGCCGTGCGCAGCGCGCTGGACGACGGGCCCCCCACCACCTACCGCGCGGGCGACAACTGGTTCGAGCCGCCCGGCGCGCGCCATCCCCTCACGCAGAACGCCAGCCGCACCCAGACCGCGCGGCTGCTCGTGGTGTTCGTCGCGAACACCGGCGACGCATTGAAGACCCCCGACCATCCCTGAAAGGACATCCGCCATGAACCAACGACTGGACCACCAAGCCATCGCCCCCGAGGGCATGCGCGCCCTGGGCGGCGTCTACATGTACGTGCACAAGTCGGGCCTGCCTCCCGCACTGATCGACCTGGTGTACCTGCGCGTGTCGCAGATCAACGGATGTGCGTACTGCATCGCGTCGCACTCGCGCGACCTGATGAAGGCCGGCGTGCCGCCGTCGACCTTGCTGATGCTCGCGGCCTGGCGCGAAGCCGGCACCCTGTTCTCCGTGCGCGAGCGCGCCGCGCTGCAGTGGGCAGAATCGCTCACGCTGGTGTCGCGGACGCATGCCGCCGACGCCGACTACCAGGCGCTGTCGGCCGAGTTCGACGAGCGCGAGCGCGTGGACCTCACGCTGGCAGTGGGCGTCATCAACGCCTACAACCGGCTGGCAATCGGTTTTCGCAAGACGCCGGAGATCGCCGTGCCTTCCTGACATCCCAAGCGCAGCGTCTCTGGCGTGGCACGCACAGACACGCAATGCTGCTTGCCATGGCGCATGCGCACCAAGCAAGACATGCCGAAGCCATGACACTGGATGCCACAGCCTCGGACCTCGAGGCGCTGATTCAACCCCATCCAGAATGATCATGACCCTCTTGGATCGCGCAACGCCCCGTACGACGACGCTCACTCGCTCGATGCGGCCGCATGTCGAACCGCCCGCGCCGGCGTACGGTCGCATACGGCTGGAGCTCGGCGATGCGGCCGGCCTGGATGTCTGGCTTTGGGAAGAGGACGAATTCCTGAGAGAAGGCCGCACCCACGTCGGCGGTGTCCATGTCGTCCTGAGCGATCCTTGCGCACGGGCCTCGCAGGGCCATGGTGCGCCTGGCGCCACGCCGTCCGTCGACACACAGGCGCTGCGCGCCAGCCTGGCCGCGGGCACGGCGCGCCTGCTGCTGCCGCTCGCGAGTGAAGCGCCAGCCACCGCGCTGCCTCGCCCCGCTGCGCCCCCCATTGCGACTGCCGCGCCTTCGTTTCGGGGGGGATTGCCACCCGGTGCCCTGCGCCGCGTGCGCGACTTCGTGGCGCAGCGCATGTCAGAAAGGATCGAACTTTGCCAGTTGGCGCAGATCGCCGGCCTCTCGGTGTGCCACTTCTCGCGCGCCTTCAAGCAGAGCGTGGGCCTGCCGCCGCATCGCTATCTGATGCGCGAGCGCATTTCGGCGGCGGCGCTTCTCATCCGCACGACCGATCGGCCGCTGGTCGAGATCGCCCTCGAGGTGGGCTTCTCCGACCAAAGCCACTTCACGCGGTGCTTCTCCGACGTGATGGGCGACACGCCGCGCGACTACCGGCGCATGCACCGTTAGCGTCGGCCAGGACTGATGGCAGCGCCGGCCCGGACCTGTCGCTCGCCGCTGCCTCGATCTACAGTATCGACTCGGGCACCAGGGGCCCGAGCAGCTTCAGCACGAGTCGCTTCCACAGTGCCGTCTCCGGTTCCTCGTCCAGCACCTGCTCGCCACCGTCGCGCTGTCCGTCGTGCTCCGGGTCGCCGTGCCCGTCGTGGCCGCGGTCGCCGCCGTCGGCCCGATGGTCCGCAAGGTCTTTGAGAGGTGCCGACCACTGCAGGCCGGCGCTGCGCAGGCGCACTTCGTAGGCCGTCTCGCGCGCGATCAGGCTCACGAGCGCCAGCAGTTGGCCTGCCAGTTCGGGACTGTAAGCAATAATTCCCAGCTCGGTGTTGTAGCGCTCTGAGCGCGGATCGAAGTTCAGCGATCCAAGGTACAGCGCGCGCCTGTCCACGACCACGGACTTGCCGTGCAGCCGACCGCCCTCGGAGGCGAATCTTCCGCCGTGCCTGGCCAGGGCCATGCGCCGTGGACTGAGTTCGTAGAGCCGCACGCCCGCAGCCAGCAGCGCCGGGCGGTAGCGCTGGTAGCCGGCGTGCACGATCGACGCGTCGGTGCCGGCCAGCGAATTGGTGACCAGGGTGTAGGCCACGCCGCGCGCGCGAAGCATTCGCACCGTGGCCATGCCGCCCTCGCCCGGCACCAGGTAGGGCGTGGTCTGCACCACCTCGTGACGGGCCGAGCGAATCAGGCGCCTCACGTTGAATCGCACGCCCTCGGGTACCTCGGCCGGCGCCGGCACTTCGCCGCGCGTCCAGTCACTGCCGTGAGGCGGTCCCAGCGCTTTGCCCGGCGCGTCGCAATAGGCTTCGGCCGTCGCCCATGTGAGCGGCAGCCTGCCGTCATCAAGGTCAGCGGAAAGGGGGCGGTTGCCGAGCAGGTCGGGTGCCTGCGGCATCGGCCCAGCCGGCGTGGCGCGCGCGGTCATCGTCTCGAAGCGCTCGCGCAGCCTTGGCGGCGCATCGCTGCGCGGCACGACGTCGGAGAGCGGGTAGACGTACGGACTGTCCCAGTACGCATCGAAAAAGCCGGCCAGTCGAGGGACGATGGCGCCCGCCACCAGGGCGTCGATGTCGATGAAGTTGGACGTGGCTGCGGCCAGGAAGTATTCATTCGCGATGTTGCGCCCACCCACGACCGCCATCGAGGCGTCCGCGATGAACAGCTTGTTGTGCATGCGGCGGTGCAGCCGCCCAATGTCGAACAGCGAGGCCAGCACGCGCGTGGTCATGTGCCCGCGCGCGGCGGGAAACGGATTGAAAAGGCGGATCTCGACGCGGGGTTCGGCCGCAAGCGCTTCCAGCAGCGCGTCGGAACCCGCCGTGTGCAGGTCGTCGAGCAACAGCCGCACACGCACCCCGCGGCGCGCGGCGTTGCGCAGCGTGCGCAGGAACATGCGACCGGTTTCGTCGTTCTGCACCAGGTAGTACTGCACGTCGAGGGTGCGCGTGGCGCGCCGGGCCAGCTCCAGGCGCGCATGCATGGAGAACGGCGGCGTGGGCAGCAGGCGAAAGCCGCTGAGATGCGGCGCCGGCGCATTGTCGGCCGCTGCCTTCGCGAGAGGACTTTCGGGCAGGGGGGGGGCGCGACGAACCACTGGCTCGGCGTGGGCGCCGGCAGGCGTGTGGAGGCCGGCACTCCCCAAAGGAAGACCAGGATCGAGAGGGACCACCAGGGTGGGTGTGGCATGGCTCGCGAACTTTGCGCCGTGCGGAACGCTGTGGCTAGGCAGCGCTTGCGCAAAGTGGCCGGAAACCGGCGGCACGTGGCCGAGGATCTGGTTTTGCGCAGGACGACTGCACATCACGGAAAGCGCGCAGCGCGTCATGAGAAGGCCAGTCGCAGCGAGGGCGTTCAAGCGCTTCGCTAGCTGCATGCCTACGCTGGCGTGCCATTCTTGGAGGACCTCCCGATGACGCCCGCACGCACATCCGTTGTTTTCATTCATGGTCTTTGGCTGCACGCCAGCAGCTGGCACCGCTGGGCCGACATGTTCCGGCTCGCTGGTTACGACACGCACACGCCCGGTTGGCCTGGCGAGCCCGAGACGGTGAGCATGGCGCGCGCGCACCCTGAGCTTGTGGCAGATCGCAGCCTGGCTGAAGTGACCGCGCATTTCGCAGAACTGATGGCGCGTCTGCCGTCGCCACCGGTGGTGATCGGCCATTCGTTCGGTGGGCTCATCGCGCAGAAGCTGCTCGGCGAAGGGCGCTGTCGCGCGGCGATCGCGATCGATCCGGCGCAGATCAAGGGGGTGTTCCGGCTGCCGCTCGCGCAATTGCGCGCCGGCCTGCCGGGGCTGGGCAACCCGATGAACGTCCATAAAGCGGTGGCACTGACCCAGGCGCAGTTCCGCTACGGCTTCGGCAATGCCCTGGAGCGGGCAGAGTCGGACGCGCTGTTCGAACGGTGGTGTATCCCTTCGCCGGTCCGCGGATTGTTCGAGGTCGCGTTCGCGAACGTCACTGGGAACCCGGCCTCTCATGTGGCCACGGACAACGACACGCGCGGGCCGCTGCTGTTGATTTCCGGTACTCACGACCACACGGCGCCGGACGTGACCACGCTGGCGGCATTTCGCATGTACCGGCATTCGAAGGCGCTGACCGAATTGCGGCAGTTCGAAGGCAGGGGCCACTCACTCACCATTGACCACGGATGGCGCGATGTGGCAAGGGTCTGCCTGCGTTGGCTCGAGCGACAGGCCTTGGACAATGCTGCGACCGAACAACGATTTTCAGTGGAAAAAATGGCAGCAGACATGGAGAGTCAGTTCGCTGCCCGGGCGCTTGCTTCGAGCCTGCCTCGTGCCGCCGTCTGTCCGCGCCCGTCGAACCCCTAGGAGCTGGCCCGAACGCATGGCACAGCAAGGTGGGGGCGCTGTTTTTCGAATCTCACGTGCTAGATGCGATGCTCGCAAGCAGGGCGGGGAAGTGCGGAGGGCACGTTGCAGCACGCGCACCCCTGGCCTGCACCGACGGCGCTGGCGGTCGCTCTGCCAGATCGTCGGGGCACGATGCGCGTGCTCCCGCCGCATCCTTGTTGACCCGCCGACTGACCGACCCGCCGACTGAACCGCCGCGCACCCGCCAAAGCGCTCGCCATCGCGTTGATTTTTCAGCGGTGCGGTGTGTCTGGTACGCAGCTACGGATACACCGCGCGTCGCGCTGCAACGAACCGCTTCGCGCCGCCGGCGTTTGCCGTCAGGGTTCGCGCTGCGAAGCACGCGGCCTTCAATGAAAGCGCCAGCGCGATCGTCGCCCGCACGTGGCCGCGACGGGTCGTCGCGCAAGCTGCTGGAGCACGCGAACGTCTGCGAAGCGGCGACTCGCCACGCATGGCGGCGGGGTCTAGCGGGCTCTGCCGATCCCGACACGCAGCGCGACGCAATGGCACGCAGATCCGTCGAGAGGTCGAACTGTGCACATCGGCTGAATGGTCGATCAACCCGATTCGATGCGCGAATTGGTCGAGCGGCGGCGGTTTCGTCAAAGAAAGCAAGAGGGCACGGACTGACGATGGAGCACCATTCAAGGAGCATCCGATGAACCCTCGCCGCCAGCGCCAAGCAATCATCGACGTGACCGTCCCACGTCGCGCTTCTCGTAGCAAGACACCTCGCACGGCGGTTGCTGCGTCGCGCGAGGCCCCTCCGTTCCTGGCTGCACTCGATGCCGAGGGTTTCACGTGCGATGCGTCTGCTGCCCCTGTGCATGCGCGCTTCGGACTGCTGTCAGAGGCGCGGCGCAGGAGCTTGGTCACGGTCGACCGGCTGCTGGCCCACGCAACCTCCCTCTGCGAGTTGTATGCAGCAGCCAAGTGGAGCGGCTCTGACAACCTATCGATACGGGACCTGTTTGCGCGGCACCTTGGCGAGCAGTACGCCCTTGTCGCAGCGATTCTGGCGCGGGCCGACGCGTTGGGAGCCCTCGGGGCGGGGGCGTCTATTCGGCCTGCAGGCAGTGGCATTCCGATGGCGGCGCGATCGGCCGGCCTCCTCGACGACGCCGTGCGACTGAGGCGGTTACTTGAGGTGCATGAGCTCGGACGTTTCGAATTTGAGGCGATGCGGCGTCAGGCCACCGTCGACGGCGACCGCGCGACCTACGATCTGGTGGTCGATGAGGTCGTGCGCACCAACGAACGTCAGAGCTGGCTGGTGGCTGAGCAACTCCTGCAACTTGGTAACCCCGGCGCGCGGCGCTGCCACCGAGATCGGTCCTGAGCGCGTCCTCTGAACCCGTGGGCTGATCGAGCCGCCATCTACCGTGGGGCTGGCTCAAACGGCCCGCCGCAGCGCCCGGGCAACCAGCCGCAGAGCCTCTTCGTTTGAATGCCGACGTGTCGGCAGAGGGCTTCGGTCCGCGCCGGTCGATGGACCTGTGAGAGAAGTCGTGCGCAGGCGCCCATCCTCAGGCAAGCGCAGGATCTTACCGACGAGAAGCACGGACCGCCATGCGCGGGTTGGCATCGCGATGCGTCCTTGCAGGATTTTGTGCGCCCAGCATGACTTCTCGATCGCTCCCGTAGTGCCGGCCGGTGACTCAAAACCAAAGCACCTGAACTGATGCGTGTCACATCGACAACAAATGGTCGAAGTGACTCGAATATTGACGTTGTCAATTTGACTTAGCACGATGCAAGTCGTTGATTTCAAACAGTTTAGTTTCTGGCATGGCTGGTGCAAAGCATCCAGCATCAATCCAACGACACATACCGAGGTTCCATGATCACCCATGCCCAACGCGCCATCGTCGCTTCCACCGTGCCCCTGCTCGAACAGGGCGGCGAGGCGCTGACTACGCATTTCTACAAGATGCTGCTGGCCGAGCACCCCGAGGTGCGGCCTTTCTTCAACGAGACCCACCAAGCCAAGGGCGACCAGCCGCGCGCGCTGGCCAACGGCGTGCTGATGTACGCGAAGAACATCGACCGGCTGGAGGCGATGGGCCCGCTGGCGACCCAGATCGTCAACAAGCACGTGGCGCTGCAGGTGATGCCGGAGCATTACCCGATCGTCGGCGGCTGCCTGCTGCGCGCCATCCGCGACGTGCTGGGCGCTGAGGTGGCGACCGACGAGGTGATCGACGCCTGGGCCGCGGCCTACGGCCAGCTTGCCGACATCCTGATCGGCGCCGAGAAGCAGCTGTACGACGCGCAGGCCTCGGCACCCGGCGGCTGGCGCGGCGTGCGCGATTTCACGGTGGTGCGCAAGGTGGCTGAGAGCGCCGAGATCACCTCGTTCCACTTCGCGCCGGCTGATGGTGGCGCGCTGATGGATTTCGCGCCCGGACAGTACATCGGCATGCTGCTGCGGGTGGACGGCAAGGACATTCGGCGCAACTACTCGCTGTCGGCCGCGCCCAACGGCAAGACCTACCGCATCAGCGTGAAGCGCGAGCCCGGCGGCGTCGCCTCGACCTGGCTGCACGAGCGCGTGCAGATGGGCGACACGCTGCAGTTGCTGCCGCCCTCGGGTGAGTTCGTGCTGACGGACAGCGATCGTCCGGTTGTGCTCATCAGCGGCGGGGTGGGCATCACGCCGACGCTGGCGATGCTGGAGCAGGCGTTGGCCACCGATCGCGACGTGGTGTTCATCCATTGCGCGCGCAACGGCGAGGTGCACGCCTTCCGCGAGCAGATCGAGGCGGCGGCCGCGCGCCATCCGCGACTGCAGCGCTTCTACTGCTACGACGAGGTGAGCGACGAATCTGCGCCCGCGCCGCATGCGGTCGGCCGGCTCGACCTGGACCGGCTGAACGCATGGCTGCCTGCGCACACGCGCGACGTCGACGCCTACTTCCTCGGACCCAAGCCCTTCATGCAGCAGGTGCGCCGCGGGCTTCGAAGTTGGGGCGTGCCAGACGCGCAGTCGCGCTTCGAGTTCTTCGGGCCGGCGTCGGCGCTGGAGTAGGCCGCCGCGGCTCAGCCGCGCGCGATGCCCAGGCGCTTCGCCATCCGCGCCAGGTTGGCCGGATCGATGCGCAAATCGCGCGCGGCAGCGGCCCACCGCTGGTCGTTCTGCGCGAGTGCCTGCATCACCATGCGGCGCTCCAGGTCGCTCACGGCGTCGCGCAGGCCGAGGCCTTGCGCCGGCATAGCAGTGGCCTGCGGCGCGGCAGCGCCTTGCGCGGCGCCGGCCGTGGTCAGGCCGAGGTGGTCCGTGCCCAGCCCGAGGTCTTCGGCGCCCAGCGTAAGGATGCGCGGCCTCTGCGCATGCCGGCCCAGCGCCTTCACCACGCTGCGCCCCAGCAGGTGCTCGAGCTCGCGCACGTTGCCGGGCCAATCTTAGGCCAGCAGCGCGGCCTGCGCGCCGCCTTCGAGCCGCACCGCGACCAGCCCGATGC
>NNBU01000483.1_pt1 | contig 26877 bp, 28 predicted proteins | sample 1173781 | NCBI WGS metagenome assembly NNBU01 (sample SAMN07173937, study PRJNA388173) | plant metagenome | biome: Plant school; feature: Soil; material: Symbiotic tissue of Blasia pusilla L.; isolation source: symbiotic tissue sample KVJ2 | host: Blasia pusilla | place: Norway: Troms, Kvaloya...
CCCGCCGTGCCGGAGGCCGGCTGCGCCTGGGCCGGCAGCGTGTGCAGCATGTTGACCTGGCTGGACGTGACGCCCAGCACCAGCCACTGGCCGCCCACTTCGACCACGACCACGCGTTCGCGCTGGCCGAGCGCGGCGCTGGAGACCACCTTCACCAGGTGGCCGCCGCCCAGGCGCTGAAGGCCGAAGCGGCGCGCCAGCCAGGCGCACAGAAAAATCAGTCCGACCACCACCGCCATGCCGAAGCCGGCCTGCAGCAGGCCCGACGCACCGACCGCGGCGGGCTGGGCCTCGTGCACGGGCGTGGGCACGGTGGGCAGCGCGGCGTGCGCCGTGTGCACGGCATGCACCGCGAGCACGCACACGGCCGACAGCGCTCGAAGGTGGCGGCGCAGGTTCATGAACGGGCGAGCTTCTGCATGCGCTCGGAGGGCGTGACGATGTCGGTCAGGCGAATGCCGTACTTCTCGTTCACCACCACCACTTCGCCCTGGGCGATGAGGTAGCCGTTGATCAGCACGTCCAGCGGCTGGCCGGCCAGGCCGTCGAGCTCCACCACCGAGCCCTGCGACAGCTGCAGCAGGCTCTTGATGGTGATGCGGGTGCGGCCGATTTCGGCGGTGAGCTGCACGGGCACGTCGAGCACGCGCGCGATGTCCACCGCGGTGGTGCTCGACGGCGCCGACGGCGCGTCGTGGATCTGCTGGAAGACCTGCGCGGTGGCCGGGGCCACCGTGGGTTCGGGCGCGGCCGGCGAGGCTGGAGAAGACGCCGCCGTCTGTTCGGCCAGCGCGCTGGCCCAGTCGTCCGCGTCGCTGCTGGCGGAAGAGGTGTTGTCAGTCATGGTCGTTCTTCAAATCGCTGTCTTGGTGGGAGATCATGTGTTGCACGCGCAAGGCGTAGCGCTCGTTCGAGGTGCCGTAGCCGCACTCCATCACCGGCACGCCGCCAACCTTGGCGAGCACCGTGGTGGGCAGCTCGATGGGAATCACGTCGCCGGCCTGCAGCTTCATCACATCGCCCAGCGTGGAGGGCATGGTCACGAAGTCGGCAATGAGTTCGACGTCGGCGGCCTGCATCTGGCGCGACATCTGCTTGACCCAGCGCTTGTCGACCTCGACCTCGTCCTGGATCGGGTTGGACAGCAGGTCCTTGATGGGCTCGATCATCGAGTAGGGAATGCACACGTGCAGGAAGCCGCCCACGGGGCCGAACTCGATCTGCAGCGTGGTGTTGATCACCACCTCGTTGGGCGCCACGATGTTGGCGAGCTTGCCGTGCATCTCGGCGCGCACGTAGTCGAAGTCCAGCGGGAACACCGGCTGCCAGGCGTCGCCGTAGCACTGCAGCGACAGGTCGAGCAGGCGCTTGATGATGCGCTGCTCGGTGCGCGTGAAGTCGCGGCCTTCCACGCGCACGTGGTAGCGCCCGTCGCTGCCGAAGAGGTTGTCCACCACGAGGAACACCAGCTTCGGGTCGAACACGAACAGCGCCGTGCCGCGCAGCGGCTTCAGGTGGATCATGTTGATGTTCGCGGGCACCGGCAGGTGCCGCACGAACTCGCCGTACTGCTGGATCTGCACCGGCCCCACCGAGATGTCGGGGCTGCGGCGCATGAAGTTCAGCAGCGCGCTGCGCAGGCCGCGCGCGAAGCGGTCGTTGATGACCTCCAGCGTGTGCATGCGGTTGCGCACCACGCGGTCGGGCGCGCCGAGGTCGTAGGCCGGCAGGCCGTCCTTGGCCGGCGGCGGGGCGGCCGGCTGGTCGACGTCGCCGGTGACGCCTTGCAGCAGCGCATCGACCTCGTCTTGCGAAAGCACCTGTTCATACGCCATGGGTCGCTTGTCCGAAGGAGGGGGTCACTGCACCACGAAGGTGTTGAAGGACACGTTGGATATGCCCAGCGGAGGAAGCCCTGCGGCCAGCGGCGTGTTCAGCGTGTTGCGGATCTCTTCCGCCAGCTTGGCCTTGCCCTCGGGCGTGACGAGGGTGTCGGGCGTGCGGTTGGACAGCAGCATCAGCAGGCGGCTGCGCAGTTCGGGCATGTACTCCACGATCTGCGCCTTGGTCTTTTCGTCCGGCACGCGCAGCGCCATGCCGATCTGCAGGAAGCGGCTGCGGCCTTCGGACTGCAGGTTGACCGTCAGCGGCTCGAGCATCAGGAAGATCGGCTTTTCCGGTTCGGCGGCCTTTGCCGGATCCGCGGCTTCGGAAGACGAATTCATGAACCGGGGGATGAAGGTGTACGCGGCGGCGGCGACGGCCGCGAGGCCGAGGGCGACCAGGAGCCCGATCAGCAGCTTCGAGAAGCGGCGCGGGGCTTTGGGGGCCGGGACGGCGGTTGCGACGGGGGTGGAGGTAGCCATGGTGATGCGGGGTTGCGGGTCCGGTCTATTCTTTGCGAAGTCCCTCTGCAACGAACGGTCGAACAAGCGCACAAAGGCGTTTCATATCCGTCATTGCGGGCGCCGGGCAGGCGCCGCCGAGGGGAGGGCGGGCGTCAGGCGAAGGTGTCGACCCCCGCGCTCGCGTGGGCGGCAGGCGCCGCGCGAGCGGGCGTCACAGGCGCGGCCGCCACGACGGCGGCGGCACGGCCGGCACCGGGGTAGCTGGCGGCCTGTTGCCGTGCGGCGTTCTGCTGCTGTTGCTGCTGCTGCGCGAACGCGGCGTCCTGGCCGCCGGCCTGACGGGTGTCGGCGCCGACCGAGGCCTGGCCCAGGGTGATGCCCTGTTCCGACAGCGAACTGCGCAGCTGCGGCAGCGCGGCCTCGACGGCCTTGCGCACGCTTTCATGGGCCGACACGAACACGGCCTGCGCCTGGTTGTCGCCCAGCGACAGCGTGACCTTGAGCGGACCGAGCCCGGCGGGGTTGAGGTTGAGCTCGGCCGTGTGGTGGCCGGTGGTGCTCATGCGCGCCAGCTGCTGGCCGAGGGCGGGGCCCCATTTGTCGCTGCCGACCTCGGGCGCGATGGTGTGCACCGCGGGGCGCGCGGCGGCAGTTTCGTCGCTGCCTCCGGCCGAGGCCGTGGCGGCGGCGGGCTGCTGCAGCAAGAACGGCGTTGCGCTCGCCTGGGGGTCTGCGTCGGTGTCCGCGCCGGGGGCGTTGGCGGCGGCAGGCACGGCGGCTGCCGCAGCGGCAATCGCCGCCGTTGCGCCCTCGGCGGCCTTCGGTTGCGCGGCGCTCGCCAGCTGCTCGGCGGTGGTGGCGCTCACGGCGGTGCGCGGACCGGCGCGGCCGGCAGAGGCTGCGCCGGCGGCCAGCCCGGCGGTGGTGGACGCGGGCTTTGCAGCGCCTGCACCCATGGCCTGTGCCGCGACGGCGGCGCGCACGATGTCCTGCAGCGAGGCGGTCGGCGCTGCGTCGGCATCGCGCGCGGCGTCGGCCGCGCTGGCGGAGGCAGTGACAGCCGCGGGTTTGGCCGCGTCCTTGGCCGCCGCTTCCGCTTCGGGCGTGGCCTTGGCGTTCGCGGCCAGGGTGGCTGCATCCGACAGGGGTGCCTGGGCCTTGGCGAGCGGGTCGGTCGCGGCCGCATCGGCGGGCGTGTCCGCTCCCGCGACGGCGCCCTGCGCGGCATCGACCGCCTTGGCGGCGTCGGCTGCGCCGGCGCCCTTGGCCGCCGCGCGCCCCGCGAGGGTCAGCGCATGCAGCGGCGTGTGGGCCGGCGCCAGGAAGGCGAGGTTCGGGTCGGCGGGCAACGCGTCTTTGCTGTCGTCGTCGGCACCGGGCCTGCGCACCGGCTTGCGCTCTGCGGCCGTGGCGGTGGCGCCCGACGCATCGTCCGTGGTCCTGGCGCGCTGGTTGCCGTTGCTGGCGCGCGAGCGCTCCAGCGCGGCGCCGAAGCCCTGGCCCTGCGCTTCGTCCGCGCCGCGGTTGCGCGCGCCGGCCTGCGACACGGACTGGCTGGCGCTGTTGGGCGAGACGGGGGGCGAGATCATGGGTGGCATGTCGGTTCCTGGGGATTCAAAGGGTCGGGTGCGAGACGCGGTCGAAGAACTTGCGCGCCGCGCGTTCGTCGCTGTCGCGCTGCTCGCGCTTGTTCTCGGCCATCATTTCCTGGGCGCGCACGCGCTCGGCCAGGGTGTCGAAGGAGCTCAGGCGGCGCTTTTGCTGCTGCCAGTCGATGCGGCCGTTGTCCAGGCGGGTTTCGGTCTGCGCGGCAATGGCGCGCTGCTGAGCGATGGCGCCGTCCAGCGTGCCGAGGAAGTTGCGGTAGTTGCGCCACTGCGAGGAGGGCAGGCCGTCGCGCATCAGCGCGTCGAGCTGGTCGTGGTAGTCCTGGCGGTACTGCAGCAGCAGCTCGAGTTTCTGGCTGGCGCTGAGGTGCGCGCTCTGCAGCGTGCCCAGGCGACGCGCCGCGTCGTCGGTCTGCGTGTGGGCCAGGTCGATCAGCATGCCGAGGGGAAGCTTGCGGGTCATGAAAGTAGTCCTTGCGTGATGTCGGGTGTGCTTGGCGTGCGGCAGGCCGCTCAGGCGCGCCGCTCGGGCGTGAACAGGCCGTCCAGCTGCGCGATGGAGTCCTCGTAGCCGGTGCGTTCGTGCATCGACTGCTGCAGGAAGGACTCGATGCGCGGGTACATCGCGATGGCCTGGTCCAGCTGCAGGTCGTGGCCGGGCGCATAGGCGCCCACGCTGATCAGGTCGCGGTTGCGCTGGTAGCGCGACAGCATCTGCTTGAAGCGGCGCACGCTGTCGAACTGCGTCTGCGGAATCAGCGCCGTCATGGCGCGGCTGATGGAGGCCTCGATGTCGATGGCGGGGTAGTGCCCGGCTTCGGCCAGCGTGCGCGAGAGCACCACGTGCCCGTCGAGGATGGCGCGCGCCGAGTCGGCAATCGGGTCCTGCTGGTCGTCGCCCTCGGACAGCACCGTATAGAAGGCGGTGATGGAGCCGCCCCGGCCCTGCGCGTCTCGCGCGCCGTTGCCGGCACGTTCCACCAGCGCTGGCAGCTTGGCGAACACCGAGGGCGGGTAGCCCTTGGTGGCCGGCGGCTCGCCCACGGCCAGCGCAATCTCGCGCTGTGCCATGGCGTAGCGGGTGAGCGAGTCCATGATGAGCAGCACGTCCTTGCCCAGGTCGCGGAAGTACTCGGCCAGGCAGGTGGCATAGGCCGCGCCCTGCAGGCGCAGCAGCGGCGAGTTGTCGGCCGGCGCGGCCACCACCACGGCGCGGGCCAGGCCTTCTTCGCCCAGCGTGTTCTCGATGAAGTCCTTCACCTCGCGTCCGCGTTCGCCGATCAGGCCGACGACGATGACCTCGGCGCTGGTGTAGCGCGCCATCATGCCCAGCAGCACGCTCTTGCCCACGCCGGAGCCGGCGAACAGGCCCATGCGCTGGCCGCGGCCCACCGTGAGCATCCCGTTGATGGCGCGCACGCCCACGTCGAGCACCGAATCGATGGGTGCGCGGGTCAGCGGGTTGACCGGCGGAGAGCTCAGCGGCACCTTGCGCGCGAAGTCGAGCGGGCCCAGCCCGTCGAGCGGGCGCCCGGCCGCGTCGACCACGCGGCCGAGCATGCCTTCGCCCACGGGCAGGCGCTTGGTGTGGGCGTTGCCGCTCGTGCCGCCCATGCCGGGCTCCACGGTGACGGGCCGCGCGAACACGCGCGCGCCCGGCACCAGGCCGGCCACTTCGGTCTGCGACATCAGGAACAGGCGGTCGCCCGCGAAGCCGACCACTTCGGCTTCGGCGTAGCGCTGCGCATTGCCCGGCGGCAGTTCGATCAGGCAGTCGCTGCCCACGGGCAGCTGCAGGCCCACCGCTTCGAGCACCAGTCCGACGGCGCGCGTGAGGCGCCCCGAGGCGGTGGTGGTGGTGCACTGGGCGACGCCCTCGCGCGCCCTGTCCAGCGCAGCGCGCACCTTGTGCAGATGGGGGTTGGCGTTCGCGGTGGCGGTAGCGGTCTGCATCGTGGGGGTCTCGCGCATGGCGTTCAGGAGGGGTCGCCGCCGTCGGAGGCGTTCTCGCGCAGCACCGAGGCCACGCGCTTCCAGCGTGTCTCCAGCGTGCCGTCGAGTTCGCCGTTGGCGGACTGCACGCGGCAGCCGCCGCGCGCCAGGGTGTCGTCGCTGCGCACCAGCCAGCCGGCGGCCTCGATCTCGTGCCCCAGGCTGTTCTTCACCAGCGCCACGTCGTCCGGATGCAGCAGCAGGCGCGGCTCGCCACGCAGGGCGGGTTCGGTGTTCAGCATGTCGCGCACCAGCGGCAGCACCCATTCGGGCTCGGCCTTCAGCGTGCGGTGCACCACCTGGCGCGCCACATCGAGCGCCAGCGCGAGCACGGTGTCGGTCAGCTCGCCCTCGGCGCGGCGCAGCGCGTCGGGCAGCGAGAGCGTGAGCGCGCGCAGGCGCTCGGCATGCGCGGTGGCGGCGGCCAGCCCGGCGGCCAGGCCTTCGGTGTGGCCGGCCTTGCGGCCTTCGGCGAGCCCCTCGGCGCGGCCTTCGGCTTCGGCGGCGGTGCGCGCGTCCTTGCGGATGCGGGCCAGCTCGGCCAGGTCGACCTTGGGCGCGGGGGGCGCGGGCTGAGGCACCGGGGAGAGCGGCGCGGCGCCGCGGTTGCCGTTGCGGTTGAACTCGGCGGCGGCTGCGGCCTTGCGGCTCGCGGGCACCGAGGGCTTGCCGTCGAGCGTGCCCATTTCCCAGCGCTCCCAGGCGGAGAGCGCGGGCGGGGGCGGCCTCCTGGTCGTGCCGGTCATGCCCGGCAGGGGGCCAGCGGCGGCCTGCCGTGCGGCGGCGTGGATGGCGGCGAGACGCTCGCTCGCGCCGGTGAATGCGCCCGGGGCGCCGGGGTCAGACGAAGTCATCGGTGCCAGGCGCCGAAATCACGATTTCGCCGGATTCCGCCAGGCGGCGGGCCACCTGCAGGATCGTCTTCTGCTCTGCCTCGACCTGCGACACACGCACGGGGCCGCGCAGTTCCATGTCTTCTCGCAGGGTCTCGGCGGCGCGTTGCGACATGTTGTTGAGGAACTTGTCGCGCAGCTCCATCGGCGCGCCCTTGAGCGCGATGATGAGCGAGTCGCTCTCGATGTCCTTGAGCAGGCGCTGGATGCTGCGGTCTTCCAGGCCCAGCAGGTTCTCGAACACGAACATCTCGTCGACGATGCGCTGGGCCAGCGCCTCGTCGTGTTCGCGCACATGGGCGATGGCTTCTTCTTCCACCGCGGTGCTCATCAGGTTGACGATCTCGGCCGCGGTGCGCACGCCGCCCAGTCGGCTGCGGCGCAGGCCCTGGCCCGCGAGCATCTCGGTGAGCACGTCGGTCAGCTCGGTCAGCGCCGAAGGCTGCACGCCGCCGAAGGTGGCCACGCGCATGATCACGTCGTGGCGCAGGCGGGCGGGCAGCTTCTCCAGCACCTCGGAGGCCTTCATGCGGTCCAGGTGCACCACCAGCGTGGCCAGGATCTGCGGATGCTCGTCGCGGATGAGCTCGGCCACTTCGCCGGCTTCGAGCTCGTTGAGCCGCTCGATGCCGCCGTGCGGCTCGTCGGGCTGCAGGATGTCTTCCAGCAGGTTGCTGGCGCGGTCCTCGCCCAGGGCCTTCTTCAGCACGGCGCGGATGTAGCTGGTCGAGCCCAGGTGCAGGGCCGACAGCTGCTCGGTTTCCTGGCGGAACTCGGCCAGCACTTCGGCCAGCTCTTCCTTGGAGACCGAGCTCAGCTTGGACATCGCGAGACCCAGCGTCTGCACCTCGGAGGTGGGCAGCTGGTGCAGCGCGGCGGCGGCGCGGTCTTCGCCCAGCGCCATCAGCAGGATGGCGCTTTTTCGGGTTCCCAGTTCGTTACTCATGGGTGTTCATCCAGTGCTGGATCAGGGTGGCGACCAGCTTGGGGTCCTTGTCGGCGATCGCGTGCGCATAGTCCATGTCGGCTTTCTTGCGGTTGGCCTCGCGTTCGCGCAGGCTGTCTTGCGGCGAGGGCGCGCTGGCGTCCGGTGCGGGGCTCGGAATGAAGTCGGGCGCAGCGACCGGCACGGGCGCCGGCGGGGGCGCTGCGTGGCGGCGCACCAGCGGACGCAGCACGGCGAACCAGGCGAACAGGGCGAGCAGCGCAAACAGCAGGTACTGGCCCAGCGTCTTGCCGATCTCGATGTTCTCGCGGTCGCGCCAGAACGGCACTTCGGGTGCGGGACCGCTGTCGGCGTCGCGGGCGAAGGCGCTGTTCACCACGTTGAGCGAGTCGCCGCGCTCCGTGCTGAAGCCCATGGCTTCCTTGGCGAGGTTGCGGATCTGTTCCACCTCGGCCGGCGTCAGTGGGCGGCTGGTGGTCTTGCCGGCCGCGTCCACGCTGTCGCGGTTGTTCACCACCACGGCCACCGACAGGCGCTTCACGCCGCCGGCGGATTGCTGCACGTGGCGGATGGTGCGGTCGAGCTCGTAGTTGGTGGTGGTGTCCTTGCGCGTGCTGCTCGGGCCGGTGGCTGCGGTGGAGGTGGTCGCGGCGGTGGCGCCATTCGCACCCGGTGCGCCAGGCGCACCCGGCGCGCCCGGGGTTCCGGGCGGCGGCGTGCCCGGCGCATTCGGTGCGCGCGGGCCGACGATCGGCGCGGTCGGGTTCACCGGCGGCTGGTTCGACAGCGCGCCCGGCACGCCGCCCGCAGGCCCGCTGCCGTGCTGCGCCGACTCGCTGCTCTGCTGGCTGCGCATGGCGGCCTGCGACGGGTCCTGGTTGGGCTTGTACTTCTCGTCGGTGTGCTCGACCACCGAGAAGTCGATGTCGGCCGCCACCTGGGCGCGCACGTTGCTCGCGCCGACCAGGGGCTGCAGGATGGCTTCGATGCGGCGGATGTAGCCCTGCTCGATTTCCTGCGCATATTTGATCTGGCTCACGTCCAGCCCGCGGTCGGTGCCGCGCGCGGAAGACAGCAGGTTGCCGCGCTGGTCGACCACGGTGACGCTCTTGGCGTCCAGGTCGGGCACGCTGCTGGACACCATGTGCACGATGGCGCTGACCTGGCCTTCGTCGATGCTGCGCCCGCGCATGAGCGTGAGCACCACCGAGGCCGAGGGCTTCTTCTGGTCGCGCACGAACAGCGAGGGCTTGGGCAGCGCCAGGTGCACCCGGGCCGCCTCGATGGTGCCGATCGACTCGATGGAGCGCGCCAGCTCGCCTTCCAGCCCGCGCTGGTAGTTGACCTGCTCGGCGAACTGGCTGGTGCCGAACTTCTGGTTGTCCATCAGCTCGAAGCCCACGCCACCGGCCTTGGGCAGCCCCTGCGCGGCGAGCTTCAGGCGCGTTTCCGCCACCTTGTCGCCCGCGATCAGGATCGCGCCGCCGCCTTCGGCGAACTTGTAGGGCACGTTCATCTGCTGGAGCGACGCGATGATCGCGCCGCCGTCGCGGTCCGACACGTTGGTGTAGAGCACCTTGTAGTCGGGCGCGCGGCTCCACAGCATGAACGCGGCGGCGGCGGCCACGAGGGCCGCGCCGCCCACGATCAACGGCAGCTTGGGCTGGGCGCGCATGCGCTCCAGGAAGGGGGGCAGGCCGTTGCCGGAACCCGTTCCGGCAGTGGGCAGGTCGCCCGTGGGCACGGCTGTGCTCATGCGTGCACCTTGGTGGCGCCGGCGTGGCCGCTACGGTCCTGTGCCATGTTTGGAGAGAGATTTCGGTGTTGAGAGTTCATTCCGGAGCGCCGGTGAAGTCGTCCACGGCAGGTTCGTTTCGCGACGATTGTCAACAGTGCATGGGAATTCGAATGCCCGAACAGCCGGGGTTTTCGCCCTCAGTTGCGCGCTTGAATCGGGGTCTTCCCTTGATACGCTGCAGGCCAGCCGGAGGACCCTGCGTCCTCCTTGTCAAGTCACGCAGAAGTGTTCACACAGGAAGAAGAGATCCCATGTCGATCAGCGCCATCGAATCCGTCTTGCAGCAGATGCGCGTCACCGCGCTCAACACCGGCATCGGCCCGTCCTCCGGTGCGGCAGCCCCCGCGGAGGCCGGCGGCTTTGCCGCCGAGCTGAAGCGCTCGCTCGCCAACATCAGCGGCGCGCAGCAAAGCGCCTACGCGCAGGCCGAGTCGTTCGAACTGGGCAAGCCCGGCGTGGCGCTCAACGACGTGATGGTCGACCTGCAGAAGGCCAACGTGGCGTTCCAGACCGGTCTGCAGGTGCGCAACCGCCTGGTGAGCGCCTACCAGGAGGTGATGAATCTGCAGGCTTGAGTGCCTGGGTGGGTGGCTTGGACGGACCTGTGCAACTTTTTTGTGCCCGGCCCTAAAGGTTTGAAGGCGGTCGCCGATAACTAAATCAACGATGGCTTGAGTCTCTCAACGGAAGCGGGTCCAGCGTTACGGCCGATGGCCGGAGTCATACAACCTTTGTCAATCAGGAGTCCATCATGGCGCAAGTCATCAACACGAACAGCCTCTCGCTGCTCACGCAGAACAACCTCAACAAGTCGCAATCGTCGCTGAACACGGCGATCCAGCGCCTGTCGTCGGGCTTGCGCATCAACAGCGCCAAGGACGACGCTGCGGGCCAGGCCATCGCCAACCGCTTCACGGCCAACATCAAGGGCCTGACGGTTGCACAGCGCAATGCCAATGACGGCATCTCGCTGGCGCAAACCACGGAAGGCGCGCTGACCGAAGTCAACAACAACCTGCAACGCATCCGCGAACTGACGGTGCAAGCTTCCAACGGTTCGAACTCGTCGTCCGACCTGAAGTCGATCCAGGACGAAATCACGCAGCGTCTGGACGAAATCGACCGCACCTCGGCTCAAACCGACTTCAACGGCGTGAAGGTCCTGTCGGCCAACAAGACGCTGAGCATCCAGGTCGGCGCCAACGACGGCGAAACCATCAGCATCGACCTGAAGAAGATCGACAAGGCCTCGCTGGGCCTGGGCGGCTTCAACGTCGGCGCATCGTCGGTGGTGTCGTCGTTCTCGACGACCGCGGCAGGCGTCACGACGTCGGCTCCCGTAGACCTGACCGGCGTGAGCGGCGCTTCGCTGCCGACCGGCGGCCTGAAGCTGCAAGGCTACGGCGCCTACACCGCTTCCACCGACACGTACGCCAACTACGCAGTGACCGACGCTTCGGGCAACTCGTACAAGCTGACCGCCGGCGACGTGGACCAAGCCACCGGCAAGGTCACCAACGCCTCGATCTTCGTGGACGCAACGTCCATGGCTGCCGCCAAGGCTGCCTACGACACCGATGCCGCCGCCGGCTCTGCTGCCACGGCAACGCCCCTGGCCGCCATCGACGCCGCCCTGAAGCGCGTCGACGACCTGCGCAGCTCGCTGGGTGCGGTGCAAAACCGTTTCGACTCGGTGATCTCCAACCTGGGCACCACGGTGACCAACCTGTCGTCGTCGCGTTCGCGCATCGAAGACGCCGACTACGCAACGGAAGTGTCGAACATGACCCGCGCGCAGATCCTGCAGCAAGCCGGCACCTCGGTGCTCAAGCAAGCCAACTCGACCACGCAAGGCGTGCTGTCGCTCCTGCAGTAATCGGCGCGGCAACAGGCCGGACCGATCCCGCAAGGGCCAAGGTCCGGCCCGTTCGAAACAGAGAAAAAGCGCACAGGAGGGGCAACGGGAGCAAGCCCGCCTCCGTGCGCGTTTTCCTCTGCGGCCTGGAACCCGCCAGGCCGCAGAGGAAAGCGAACACAACCGAGGAACGAATCATGTCGATACCGGCTGCCGCCCCGGCGGACCGTCAATGGTGGATGCAGGTGATTGCCGGCCGTGCGGCAGGCAGTGCGCCCGCGTTGCCTGCTGCGGCCGAGGCCGCATCGCCGGTGCAGATCGAGAGTGCGGTGAAGGAAGTGAACGCAACGCTCGAGAGCCGCTCGGTCGGCGTCTATCTGGAGGTCGACAAGGACCTCGACACGCTCATCGTGAAGGTGATCGACAAGGAAAGCGGCGAACTGATTCGCCAGATGCCCACCGAAGAGGCGGTCCGCATCGCCAAAGTGCTGCAGGGCAAGTTGCCCGGGCTCCTGGTGAGTCACCAGGCCTGAGGCCGCCTGGGCCTCCCTGTCGAACTCTTGAACCGCATACGAAGAAGGAAGAATATTCATGGCAACCATCAGCAGCCTTGGCGTCGGCTCCAACCTGAATCTGAGCTCCCTGCTCGACCAACTTCAGACGGCGGAAAGCCTGCCGTTGAAGGACATCCAGGCCCGCGCCACCAGCTTCACCAGCAAGCTGTCGGCCTACGGTCAGGTCACGAGCGCGCTCACCACGTTGCAGAACGCCGCGAAGAAGCTGGCTGACCCGGCCTTCTTCCAGAGCGTGAAGACCTCGGTGACGGCGAGCGACGTGCTGGGCGCCACCGCCGACGGCACCGCCGTTGCCAGCAGCTACGCCGTCAACGTGACGCAACTTGCGCAATCGCAGTCTCTGATCACCGGCGGGCAGGCCAGCGCCAAGACGGCCATCGGCAACGGAACGATCACCATCGACTTCGGCGCCATCAGCGGCGGCTCGCTGAACGCCACGACCGGGCAGTACGCCGGTGCGGCCTTCACGCAGGACGCAGCGCGCAAGACGATGACGGTCAACATCGACTCCGACCACAACACGCTCGAAGGCATCCGCGATGCCATCAACGCCGCCAAGGGCGACGTGACGGCGAGCATCGTGAACGACGGCAGCGGCACGCCCAACCGGCTGGTGCTGGTGTCCGCGAAGAGCGGCGAGGCGTCGAGCATGCGCGTGTCGGTTGCCGGCGACGCGGCGCTGCAGAATCTGCTGGGCAACGACCCGGCGGGCACGCAGAACCTGCAGCAGACCGTGGTGGCGCAGAACGCCAAGCTGGTGGTCAACGGCATCGCCGTGACCAGCGCCAGCAACACGGTTCAGGGCGCCATGCAGGGCACCACGCTGAACCTGCTGAAGGTGGGAGCCACCAGCGTGACGATGACGACCGACACCGCGTCGGTGGAGACGGCGGTCAACGATCTGGTGAAGGCCTACAACAGCCTGCTGAGCACGTCTTCGACCCTGACCGCCTACAACGCGGACACCAAGACCGGCGCGGCGTTGATGGGCGACTCCACGCTGCGCAACCTGATGACGCGCGTGCGCCAGACCTTTGTGTCGCCGCAGGACACCGGTGCGAACTCGATGAAGGTGCTGAGCGAAATCGGCGTGTCCTTCCAGAAGGACGGCACGCTGGCGGTCGACGCCACCAAGCTGCACGACGCCACGACCAAGAACCTCAGCGGCGTGGCCAATCTCTTTTCCAGCGCCGCAGGCAGCACCGGCGGCTATGGCAAGCAGTTGAGCGCAGTGGTCGACGACCTGACCGGCACCAACGGCGTGCTGGTGGCGGCGACCAAGGGCGTCAACTCGACGCTCGACGACCTGAGCAAGCAGTACAACGCCATGCAGGCGCGGGTCGACTCCACGGTCGCTCGCTACAAGGCCCAGTTCACGCAGCTGGACGTGATGATCAACAGCATGAACAACACCTTGGCCTACCTCAAGCAGCAGTTCGACTCCATCAGCTCGAGCTCGAGCAACTGAGTCGACGAAGGGACTGGAGCAGACGATGTACACACCCCACAACCTTCGCACCGGTGCCGGCGCCTATGCGCGCGTCGGCCTGGAGACCAGCGTGATGAGTGCGTCGCCGCACCAGCTCATCGTGATGCTGTTCGATGGCGCGATGACCGCGATCGCCATGGCGCGTCACCACATGGCGGCAGGCGAGATCGCAGCCAAGGGAAATTCGATCTCGAAGGCCATCGGCATCGTGAACAACGGATTGAAGGCCGCGCTCGATACGACCGCGCCCGACGATGAATTGGTGGGCAACCTGTCCGCGCTGTACGACTACGTCGCGCGGCGGCTGTTCCAGGCCAACCTGCACAACGATGTGCAGGCACTGGACGAAGCAGGACGGCTGCTCGAAAACGTCGCTTCCGCCTGGCGGGAGATCGACGACCGGAGCCGCGGCTGAGACGCGGCCTTGATTAAAAGACAACAGTCAAAAGACAACAGGGATAGGTGAACAAGATGGCAGTCCGGAGTGAGGTCGTTCATTGTTATGAGGAGCTTGCCGCCAGCGTCGCGCAGATGCTGGTGCTGGCACGGGCCAAGGAATGGGGCAAGCTGCCCGAGCTCGAGGCCCGCTGCTCGACGCTGGTCGAGCGCCTGCGCGCCATCGAGCCGCTGGAAATGCTGGACGCGATACAGATCGAGCGCGTGCTCGGCCTGCTCGACCGCATCCGCACGGACCAGGCCGAGGTTTCCGGCCTGATCAAGCCGCAGCTCGACGACCTGATCGACCGCATGGGTCATCTCCACAAGCAGAAGAGTCTCGGGCGCGCCTACGGGCAGACGCACTGAGCCTGCCTGTATTCGCCTGAGCCCGCCTTAACCCCCACCCGAGATGCCACGCCCATGACTGGACTTGCCGGACTGATCGACGCGCTGCTGGCCGCACGGCTCGCACCGCGCCTCGACGTGCTGGGCATCAAGGGCGAGACCACCATCGGCGCGCCGGGCCCGGCCGTGGGCGTCGGCAAGGTCGACAACGATGTGCGGCTGCCTTCCAATGCCGCGCTCGACCGGCAGATACCGGGTGCGCTGACCGGCGGCGCGGTGCATGCCGGCGGCAGTGCGCCGTCGTCGGTGGCCACGCGGCTGTCGGTGGCGGCACGCGTCATCGGCGCGGTGCTGGCCGACCTGCAGGCGCAGCCGGGGCCGGTGCGCGGCACGGCGCCGCTGCTGGCATCGGGCCAGCAACCCGCCAGCGCCGCGGCACTGGCCGGCGCGCTGGCGCGCGCGGTGTCGGACAGCGGGCTCTTCTACGAAGCGCACTTGGCGGAGTTCGCCACCGGCACCCGCACACTGGCGCAGATGGCGCAGGAGCCGCAGGCGCGTTGGGCGGGGCCCTTGGTTGCGCGGCCCGAGACGGCCGCCTCCCCGGCGAATGCGGCGGCAGCGACGGCAACGGCAGCAGCAACGGCGACTGCGGCAGATGCCGTCGATGTGCTGCTGCCGGCAGGCGCACCGCAGGCTGCTGCCGCCGTGGCGCAAGGTGAGCTGCCGCGCGCCGCCGCACCCAGCCCGCACACACCAGCGACTGTGCCTTCGACCCCTGCCGCGGCACAGCCCGGCGCGGCGCAGGCGTCGGACCCTGCGGCATCGGCCGTGTCGGTCGATGCCTTGCGCCTGCAGGCCGCCTACGGCCAGAGCGATGGCGCACCGGCCCGCACGGCCCTGGACGGCGACATGCCCGCGCACCGCGCCGGCGAGATCGCGCGTTCGTCGGAGAACGCTGCCGTGGCGCAAACCGCGCGCGGCACCGAAGTCATTCATCCGCAAGCTGTCACGCTCGTGCACCAGCAACTCGACCTGCTGGCCAGCGCCGCCTTCCGCTGGAGCGGCCAGGCTTGGCCCGATGTGCCGATGCGCTGGTCCATCGAGCAGGAACAGGACAGCCACGATGCCCGCGAAGGCGCGGATTCGGCACCGCAGGCCGAGCGCCGCTGGTCGACCACGGTGTCGCTGGCGCTGCCGCGCCTGGGCGAAGTCGACCTGCGGCTGAGCCTCGCGGGCGCGGCGGTGCAGGCGCACCTGTCGGCGCGCGAAGCCACCACCACCGAGCGGCTGCGCGGTGACGCGGGTCAGCTCGCGAAACGCTTCGAGGCCGCGGGCCTCCAGCTGCAGCAGTTGCAGGTCACGGAAAAAGCCATGGCGGAGGCCGCATGAGCACGGCCCTGAATGACGCCATGGAGAACCGGCCCAGCGCGATCGCGCTGTCGTACGCCGACAAGACCAAGGCACCCGTCGTCGTGGCCAAGGGCTACGGCGTGGCGGCCGAATCGATCATGCGCGAGGCGCGTGCGCACGGCCTGTACGTGCACTCCTCGGCAGACCTCGTGAAGCTCTTGATGCAGGTCGACCTCGACCAGCACGTCCCGCCCGAGTTGTACCTGGCGGTGGCCGAGGTCATGGCGTGGATCTACGGCCTGGAAGGCCGTGAACAGAATTAGTCAGGCGAGATCAATGCAAAGTCATGGACATTCGGATGAACGGAATCTGAATAGGAAATTCAGCAATTCATTCAATGGCCGAATGCCCATAGTCTTTATTAATTCGCAAACTGAAATGAATAAATTATTCCCGAAAATGTCTTTTTGTAACCACTGGTTGCATGTTTTTGGGTACCCCGTTTCCAGCCCCGATCCACGTCGCTCACAGGGAGAGCGAGTGGCTCTTGTGGGACGTTTCCTACTTTTTTTGTCGCCATCTCTTACAAAGTACTTCAAAGTGTAAAACTTTGTGTATAGAATGTATACACGGTCAATTAGAACCTTTGGTGGACTGAGGAACGGAAATGGAACAAGACATGGAAAACGGTAATTTCAATGCAGGTGGCGTGATTTCCAAGGAAATCGGCGAAATAAACCTGGCGTATATGCTGCTCGCGCAGAAACTGGTCAAGCAGGACAGGGCGGAAGCCATGTTCCGGCTGGGCGTGGGTCGCGAGCTCGCCGACCTGCTGGCGAACATGTCGCTCAGCCAGATCGTGAAGCTGGCGGCTTCCAACTTCCTGCTGTGCAGCTTCAGGCTGGACGACCGCCCGATGTTCGCGGTGGTGGGAGAAGGCAAGGAGCCCGCATTGCAGCAGGCTCACATGTCGATCCTGATGGCGGCGCGCCAGATCCAGGCCCAGGGCCAGATGCGCGACGCGGGCGTGGCGGCTGCATGACCACCCGCAAGAGCGTCCTTGGCGAGGTCCGTGAAGTCCAGCTCGCTGTCGAGCTGATCGGACTCGGCGCGCGCCTGCAGTTTCTCGAAGCGGCGGTGTCGCTGAGCCGGGAGCGACTGATCCGCCTGTACAAGGAACTCAAGGGCGTTTCGCCGCCCAAGGGCCTGCTGCCGTTCTCGACCGACTGGTACATGACCTGGCTGGCCAACATTCACTCGTCGATGTTCTACAACATCTACCGCTTCATGCTGGACGAGGCGGACGAGAACGAACTGCCCGCGCTCATCAAGGCCTACCGGCTCTATGTGGAGCAGGTGTCCTCCCAGGGCGGCGAGGTCGTGCTCGATTTCACCCGCGCCGAGACGATGGTGCGCTTCTTCGACAGCGACATGCTGCAACTGAGCCCCTGCAGCCGGTGTGGCGGCCACTTCGTGGCGCATGCGCACGATCACAAGAACGGATATGTGTGTGTCCTGTGCCGTCCGCCTTCGCGCGCTGGCAAGGCACGCAAGCCCAAGCTCGCCGAAGTGCGACTGAGCGGCTTCGGTGGGTTGGTGGCCGCAGGGCCAGCGATGGACCTCGGCGGCGCAAGCTAGAAAAAGTACCCCCGCGCCCGTCTTGCGGACGTTCGGGGATTGAATGAATTGACGCCTCAGGGCGATAGGGGTAGCCCGTGCTGGTTCTGGTTGGATACATCGTGGTGATCGGTTGCGTGTTCGGGGGCTACGCCCTCATGGGCGGGCACTTCGGCGTCCTGTTCCAGCCGATCGAACTGCTCATGATCGGCGGCTCCGCGCTGGGCGCGTTCATCGCCGGCAACAACGGCAAGACCATCAAGGCGACCATCAAGGAGCTGCCGCTCCTGCTGCGCAGCTCCAAGCACAACCGCCAGCTCTACATGGACCTGATGGCGCTCCTGTACGAGCTGCTCGCCAAGGCCCGCAAGGAAGGGATGATGAAGCTGGAGTCCGACGTGGAGAACCCGGCCCAGAGCGAGATCTTCTCGCGCTACCCGAACATCCTGGGACACGAGGGCATCACCGTGTTCCTGAGCGACTACCTGCGCCTGGTCATCAGCGGCAACACCGACGCCCACGAGATCGAGGCCCTGATGGACCACGAGATCGAGACCATCCGCCACGAGGCCATGGTGCCCGGCCACAGCCTGGCCCGCGTGGGCGACGCGCTGCCGGCGCTGGGCATCGTTGCGGCCGTGATGGGCGTGGTGCACGCGCTGGCCTCGGCCAACCTGCCGCCTTCCGAAATGGGTGCACTGATTGCCCACGCCATGGTCGGCACCTTCCTGGGCGTGCTGCTGGCCTACGGCTTCGTGTCGCCGCTGGCCTCGCTGATCGAGCAGAAGGTGGAAGAGAGCATGAAGATCTACCAGTGCGCCAAGGTCACGCTGCTGGCCAACCTCAATGGCTACGCGCCGCAGCTGGCCGTGGAGTTCGGCCGCAAGGTGCTGTTCTCGACCGAACGCCCGTCCTTCTCCGAACTGGATGACCACGTTCGCGAAGTCAAGGCGCGCTGACGCGCCGCCCGACCCGATACCCCAGCCATCGAGCGAACGACAGAGCCACCATGAGCGAAGGCAAGCCAAGGATCATCATCAAGCACGTGCACAAGGCGCACGGCGGCGGCCACCATGGCGGCGGCTGGAAGATCGCGTATGCCGACTTCATGACGGCCATGATGGCGTTCTTCCTGGTGATGTGGCTGCTGTCCATCTCCAGCCCGAAGCAGCGCGACGGCATTGCCGAGCACTTCCGCATGCCGCTTCGCGTGGCGATGAACGGCGGCGACAAGGCCAGCCTGAGCTCCAGCATGATCTCCGGCGGCGGCGCCGACCCGATGCATGTCGAGGGCGAGGTCAGGAACACCGAGAGCACGAGCGAGGACGAGGCCGACGCCAGCCGCCTGGCCGAGATGAAGAAGCAGCTCGACGAGCTCATCGCCAAGAGCCCGGTGTTCCAGCAGTTCCGCTCGCAGATCCTGATCGACATCACCACCGAAGGCCTGCGCCTGCAGATCGTGGACACCGAGAACCGCCCGATGTTCGAACTGGCCAGCGCCCGCGTGGTGCCGCACATGCGCGCCATTCTTCGCGAGCTGGCGCCTGCGCTGAACCTGCTGCCCAACAAGATCACGTTGTCGGGCCACACCGACGCCATCGTCTACACCAACGACCGCTCGTACGGCAACTGGGAGCTGTCGGCCGACCGCGCCAACGCCTCGCGCCGCGAGCTGGTCATCGGCGGCATGACCGAGGGCAAGGTGCTGCGCGTGATCGGCCTGGCCGACAGCATGCACCTGGACAAGGCCGACCCGCGCAGCCCCATCAACCGGCGCATCAGCATCATCCTGCTCAACCGCCGTACGCAGGAACGCATCGAGCACGAGAACAGCACCGAACCCGTGGGCACGCGCGTGGGCAACGTGTCGGCGGCGCCTGCTCCCAAGGCGACGCTCGCGTCGCGATGACAACGACAGGAAATCACATGCGGCAGGCGTGAGAGCGCAGGCCCGGAGCACAAGAGATGGACCTCAGTCAATTCACCCAGGCATTCTTCGTCGAAGCCATCGAGCTTCTCGCGGAGATGGAGCAACTGCTGCTGGCGCTCGATGTCGAGTCGCCGGACAGCGAACAGCTCAACGCCATCTTCCGCGCGGCGCACTCCATCAAGGGAGGCGCCGCGACGTTCGGTTTCACAGCCCTGACCAACACCACGCACGTGCTCGAGACGCTGCTGGACCGCGCCCGCCATGGGCAACTGGTCCTGAGCGCTTCGATGATCGATGCCTTTCTGGAAACGAAGGACGCCTTGCAAGAACAACTCACCGCCTACCAGGCCGGCAAGGAGCCGGAACCCGACATGGTCGCGCACATCTGCGGCGTGCTCCAGCAGCTCGCGCAGGAAAACGGCGGCGACGGCAGCGCGGCGCCCAAGCCGCTCGCCGCGCGCACGCCGGTACCAGCGCCTGCACCGGCGCCAGCGCCCGTTGCCGCCGCGCCCGCACCCGAGGACGCCGCAGCAGCGGCGGGAGACGGGGTACTGCGCATCCGCTTCGCCCGCCTGTCCGACAGCGAATGCGAGCTGCTGGCCGGCGAGCTCGCCAACCTGGGCACCGTGCGTTCGCGCACGCGCAGCAGCGACCAGCTGACCGTCCTGCTGGAGACCACCTGCGACCCGGACGACATCGTGGCGGTGTGCTGCTTCGTCATCGACGAGTCGCAGATCGACATCACGCGCGATACCGGCGATGCGCCCGAGGCTGTGCAGGCCGTGGCCGCCGTCGAGGCGCCCGCCGCCGTGGCGCAGCCCGAACCCGAGCCCGAGCCCGAACCGCTCCTGGTCGCCGAGGCGCCCGTGAAGCAGGCCGCCGCCGCCGCGGCCCCCGCGGCCGCCGGCGCCAAGGAGTCCAGCTCCATCCGCGTGGACGTCGAGAAGGTCGACCAGCTCATCAACCTCGTGGGCGAACTCGTCATCACGCAGTCGATGCTCACGCAGGCCGCCACCATGCTCGACCCCGTGGCCTACGAACGCTTCCTGAGCGGCCTGGGCCACCTGGAGCGCAATGCGCGCGACCTGCAGGAGTCGGTGATGTCCATCCGCATGATGCCGATGGACTATGTGTTCAGCCGCTTCCCGCGCGTGATCCGCGACGTCAGCGCCAAGCTGGGCAAGCAGGTGCGCCTGGACACCTACGGCAAGGAAACCGAGCTCGACAAGGGGCTCATCGAGCGCATCGTCGATCCGCTCACGCACCTGGTGCGCAACAGCCTGGACCACGGCATCGAAACGCCCGAAGTCCGCCTGGCCAAGGGCAAGGACGCCACCGGCCAGCTGCTGCTGTCGGCGCAGCACCACGGCGGCAACATCGTGATCGAGGTGAGCGACGACGGCGCCGGCCTCAACCGCGAACGCATTCTCGCCAAGGCCCTGCAGCAGGGCATGGCGGTCAGCGAGACCATGCCCGACGAGGAGGTGTGGCAGCTGATCTTCGCGCCCGGCTTCTCCACCGCCGAGCAGATCACCGACATCTCCGGGCGCGGCGTGGGCATGGACGTGGTCAAGCGCAACATCCAGGAAATGGGCGGGCATGTGGAGATCCACTCGCGCGGCGGGCAGGGCACCACCACGCGCATCATCCTGCCGCTCACGCTGGCCATCCTGAACGGCATGTCGGTCAAGGTGGGGGCCGAGGCCTACATTCTTCCGCTGAGCTACGTCATCGAGTCGCTGCAGCCGCTGCCCGAGCACCTTCATTCGATCACCGCCGACGGCCACGTGATCCGGGTGCGCGGCGAGTACCTGCCGCTCATCGAGCTGCACCGCGTGTTCGACGTGAGCGGCGCGCAGACCCAGCCCACGCAGGGCATCCTGGTGATCGTGCAGGCCGACGACACCCGCTTCGCGCTGATGGTGGACGAGCTGCTCGGCCAGCACCAGGTGGTGGTGAAGAACCTGGAGACCAACTACCGCAAGGTGCCGGGCATCTCGGCCGCCACCATCCTGGGCGACGGCAGCGTGGCCTTCATCATCGACGTGGGCGCCATGCCGCGCATCCAGCGCGCGCAGGCCGCGAGCGCGGTCGCGCTGGCGGCTGCCCGGAGGACCGACGCCATCGCCCTGTGACGCCCACACAAGACGGAGACAGCTGAATGCGTTTCGATTTCTTCCGACGTTCCGGTTCCGGGGACGCCAACGGCAATGGCCACGGCGCCTCGGGTGCCACGCTGGTTTCCAGCGAGCCCGGTGCCAACGGCCACGTGGCCTATGAAATGCTGCTCGACGCGCAACGCCGCGTCATCGGCTACCGCATGGCGTGGCGCGCGCCCGGCGACGAGCCCGGCTCGCGCACGGCGTCGCCGGCCGCTGGCGTCAAGGCGCTGATGGACACGCTCGCCGTGCACCTCAACCCCGAGAACACGGGCTGGCTGCTGGGGCCGCAGGTGCTGTTCGTCGACGTGGCCGTCGACGCGCTGTTCCAGAGCGAGCTGCAGTCGCTGCCGGCACACAACGTGGTGCTGTGCATGGGCCCGGACGACCTGCTGGACGCCGACATGCGCTCCATCCTGATGTTCCTGCGCGAGCAGGGCTTCGGCTTCATGCTGTGCGGCGCGCAGTCCTTGCCCGAAGACCCCGAGCTGCGCGCCATCGTCACCCACTTCGAGGTGGACGCCACCGACGTGGCGACCGTGTCGCGCATGCGCCAGGAAATGCTGCTGGGCCATCCGCCGGTGGAGCTCATCGCCGCGCGCGTGAAGAACTGGAACGAGTACGAGGCCTGCATCGCGCGCCGCGTGAACGTGTTCATCGACGGCACCTTCGGCAACCCGCCGGTGCGCGAGGCCGAGGATGCGCTGCAGCCCGAGTCGCTGCTCATCGTGCAGCTGATGCAGATGATCCAGCGCAACGAGGACGTGCGCACCATCGAGGCCTCGCTCAAGCACGACGCCGCGCTGACCTACCGGCTGCTGCGCTACATCAACTCGCCGTCGGTCGGCGTGGCGGTGGAGATCCATTCGCTGCGCCACGCGGTGACGATGCTGGGCTACTCGCCGCTGTACCGCTGGCTGTCGCTGCTGCTGGCCACCAGCAACAAGGCGGGCTCGCCCTTCATGATGAAGAAGGCCATCCTGCGCGGGCGTTTCGTCGAGCTCATGGGCCAGGGCATGCTGCCGCCCGGCGAGTCCGACAACCTGTTCGTGGCCGGCATGTTCTCGCTGCTCGACCAGTTGCTGGGCGTGTCGATGGAAGGCGTGCTGCGCAAGGTGCAGCTCACCGAGGCGGTGCAGCAGGCCATTCTGTCGCGCGGCGGGCTCTATGGTCCCTTCGTGGCGCTGGCCGAGGCCTGCGAGCTGGACAACGGCGAGGCCTCGCGCCTGTCCGAAGCGCTGTTCGTGAGCGCTGCGCAGGTCAACGCGGCGCAGCTGTCGGCCCTGGTGTGGTCGCAGGACGCGGGTCCTGCCGCGTCGGGACCGTGAAATGACAGTGACCGCGACCGTGACGGCGCCCAAGCCCCGGAAAGTGCAGGGCTTTGGTGCGTCTGATCGGCGCATTGGAAACGTCGGGTGCTATGTACATTGAAAGCCACATTTCCAAGGCTGCCGTGAACTCCGAGTTTCTTTTTACCGACAGCGATTTCTCGCGGATCCGCACGCTCATCCATCGCCGCGCCGGCATCGCCCTGGGCGAGCAGAAGCGCCAGATGGTGTACAGCCGCCTCTCGCGGCGGCTGCGCGAGCTGCAGGTGCCCGAGTTCGCCACCTACCTCGACTGGCTCGAAGAGCGCCAGGACGGCGACGAGTGGCAGGTGTTCATCAACTCGCTCACCACCAACCTCACCTCGTTCTTTCGCGAGGCGCATCACTTTCCGACGCTGGCCGACCACGTGCGCCGCGCGCAGCAGCCGGTCACGGTGTGGTGCGCAGCGGCATCGACCGGGGAGGAGCCCTATTCGCTGGCCATCACGCTGATGGAGGCGCTGGGCGACAAGGCGGCCTCCGCGCGCATCATCGCCACCGACATCGACACCGCGGTGCTGGCCAAGGCCGCGACCGGCGTGTTCACCACCGAGCAGGTGCGCGCCCTGGCGCCGGAGCGGCTGCGCCGCTTCTTCAACAAGGGCACGGGCGCGAATGCCGGCAAGGTGCGCGTGCGCCCCGAAGTTGCGGCGCTGGTGAAGTTCTCGCGGCTCAACCTGCTCGACAGTTCTTGGTCGGTGAAGGAGCCGGTCGACGCGATCTTCTGCCGCAACGTGATGATCTATTTCGACAAGCCCACGCAGAAGAAGGTGCTCGACCGCTTCGCGCCGCTGCTCAAGCCGGGCGGCCTGCTGTTCGCCGGGCATTCGGAGAATGCGTCGCTCGTCAACCCGGCGTTCCGTCCGCTGGGGCAGACCGTGTACGAGCTGGCGCGCGCGCGAACCCCGGGCCTGCCATGAGTGCCACCCATGTGGGCGCGCCGGGAGCGGTGGCGACCCATCACTACTTCGACCGCGACGTCGGCCTGATGGCCGTGAAGCTGCTGCCGTCCGAGTACTACGTGACCTCGAGCGACACCGTGCTGAGCACCGTGCTCGGTTCGTGCGTGGCCGCCTGCCTGCACGACCGCGAAGCGGGCGTGGCGGGCATGAACCATTTCATGCTGCCCGACGAGGGCGAAGCGGGCGCTGGCGCACCCAGGCGCGACGCCACCGAATCGATGCGCTACGGCGCCTACGCCATGGACGTGCTCATCCGCGAGCTGGTGCGCGTCGGCGCGCGGCGGGACCGGCTGCAGGCCAAGGTGTTCGGCGGCGGCGCCGTGCTGGCCAACATGACCACGCTGAACATCGGCGACCGCAATGCGGATTTCGTGCTGCGCTACCTGCGCGACGAACGCATCGAGGTCGCCGCGCAGGACCTGCGCGGACCGCATGCGCGCCGCGTGTGCTTCCTGCCTTCGACCGGCAAGGCCATCGTGCGCAAGCTGCGCGCGCAGACGGAGGTTCAGCAAGTACAGAGCGTGGAAGGCGAATTGCTGCGCGGGCTCAGCGGCCTGCGCACCGCGCCCGATTCGCAACGAACGGCCCCCCTGCCGGTCGCCCGTGTGGCGCCGGTGGCCGCAATCAAAGGAAACCGGTGAGCGTCAAGAAAATCAAGGTGCTGTGCGTCGACGACTCGGCACTGATCCGCAGCGTGATGACCGAGATCATCAACAGCCAGAGCGACATGACCGTGGTCGGCACCGCGGCCGACCCGCTGGTGGCGCGCGACCTCATCAAGGTCACCAACCCCGACGTGCTCACGCTCGACGTGGAAATGCCGCGCATGGACGGCCTGGAGTTTCTCGAGAAGCTCATGCGCCTGCGCCCCATGCCCGTGGTGATGGTGTCTTCGCTGACCGAGCGCGGCTCCGAAATCGCGCTGCGCGCGCTGGAGCTGGGCGCCATCGACTTCGTCACCAAGCCGCGCCTGGGCGTGCGCGACGGGCTGCTCAACTACACCGAACTCATTGCCGGCAAGATCCGCACGGCCGCGAGTGCGCGGCTGCTGCCGAGCCGGCATGCCGCCGCGCGCCCGGGCCATGGCGCAGGTGCCGACGCGCCGCAGGAATCGCTGTTGCGCAGCCCGCTGCTGAGCACCGAGAAACTCATCATCATCGGTGCGTCCACCGGCGGCACCGAGGCCATTCGCGAAGTGCTGCAGCCGCTGCCGCCCGACTCGCCCGCGGTGATGATCGCGCAGCACATGCCCGCCGGCTTCACGCGTTCGTTCGCGCAGCGCCTGGACGGCCTGTCCCGCATCAACGTGAAGGAAGCCGAGCACGGCGAGCGCGTGCTGCCGGGCCATGCCTACATTGCGCCGGGCGGCTTCCACCTGTCGCTGGCGCGCAGCGGCGCCAACTACGTGGCGCACCTCGACCAGGAGCCGCCGGTGAACCGTCACCGCCCGTCCATCGACGTGCTGTTCGACTCCGCGGCCAAGCATGCCGGCAAGAACGCCATCGGGATCATCCTGACCGGCATGGGCAAGGACGGCGCCGAGGGCCTGTTGCGCATGAAGCGCGCCGGCGCCCACACGCTGGCCCAGGACGAGGCGAGCTGCGTGGTCTTCGGCATGCCGCGCGAAGCCATCGCGCTGGGCGCGGTGGACGACGTGTCCCCCCTGAGTGAAGTGAGCCGCCGCGTTCTGGCGCATCTGCGCACGTTCGGTGAACGTGCGAACCGAGTTTGAAAAAAGACCTGTTGGAGTTGGAAATATCGTGATCGACAAGAGCATCAAAATCCTGGTTGTGGACGACTTCCCGACCATGCGCCGCATCGTGCGCAACCTGCTGAAGGAGCTGGAGTTCCTCAACGTCGACGAGGCCGAGGACGGCGCGGCCGGCATCGAGAAACTGCGCGGGGGCAACTTCGGCTTCGTGGTGTCGGACTGGAACATGCCGAACATGGACGGCCTGACCATGCTGCAGACCATCCGCGCCGACCCCGAGCTGAAGAAGCTGCCGGTGCTGATGGTGACGGCCGAGGCCAAGAAGGAAAACATCGTGGCGGCCGCGCAGGCGGGCGCCAACGGCTACGTGGTGAAGCCCTTCACCGCCGCCACGCTGGAAGAAAAGATCACCAAGATCTTCGAAAAACTTGCCAAGGAAGCGGCGTGACATGAGCCAGATCGCGACGGAGGCTGCGGACTCCACCAACACCGCCGAACAACTGCTGGGCCGCATCGGCCAGCTCACGCGCCAGCTGCGCGAGGGCCTGCGCGAGCTGGGCCTCGACAAGGAAGTCGCCAAGGCCGCGCAGGCGATTCCTGACGCGCGCGACCGCCTGAGCTACGTGGCCGAGACCACCGAGCGCGCGGCGCACCGGGCGCTCAACGCCATCGACGTGGCGCAGCCGCTGCAGGAAGCGCTGGCCGCCGACGCCAAGGGCCTGAGCCAGCGCTGGGACAAGTGGTTCGAGAACCCGATCGAGCTCGACCATGCGCGCGAACTGGTGCTGGACACGCGCGGCTACCTCCACCAGGTGCCGCAGCGCGCGAGCGAGATCAACTCGCAGCTGATGGAAATCCTCATGGCGCAGGACTTCCAGGATCTGACCGGCCAGGTCATCAAGAAGATGATGGAAGTGGTCAACGACGTGGAGACGCAGCTGCTCCAGGTGCTCATCGACAACTCGCCCGCCGAGAAGCGCGTCGAGGCCGCCCACAGCCTGCAGAACGGCCCCCAGGTGAAGCCGGGCAACCCCGACGCGGTGACCGACCAGGCACAGGTCGACGACCTGCTGGAGAGCCTGGGCTTCTGACGCCCCGAAGCGCCCGGCCAGCCTCGGCCGGGCCGCGCTGATTAAGCGAAGAGCAGGGCGATCAGGGCCCTGATCGGCAGATTGTTCCGGACCACCAAATTCAATAATTTGGTTCTAGGCAAGGCGTATTCCGCCACCGCCATCCGGAGCATGAATGTCTGAGGAAAGCGATCTCGAAAAAACGGAACCCGCCTCCGAGCGGCGCCTGGAGAAGGCGCGCGAGGAAGGCAACGTTGCCCGTTCACGCGAACTCACCACGTTCGTGATGCTGGCGACCGCCAGCGCCGGGCTGTGGCTCGCCGGCGATTCGCTCAGCCAGAGCCTGAACGGCGCGCTGCGCCTGGGCCTCCAGTTCGACCGCACCAGCGCCTTCGACCCGCAGCACATGCTGGCCCAGACCGGGC
>NNBU01000782.1_pt1 | contig 26717 bp, 23 predicted proteins | sample 1173781 | NCBI WGS metagenome assembly NNBU01 (sample SAMN07173937, study PRJNA388173) | plant metagenome | biome: Plant school; feature: Soil; material: Symbiotic tissue of Blasia pusilla L.; isolation source: symbiotic tissue sample KVJ2 | host: Blasia pusilla | place: Norway: Troms, Kvaloya...
ACCAGGAAGAGGCGCTGGAGGTGGCCGACCGCGTGGTGGTCATCAACAAGGGGCAGATCGAACAGGTCGGCTCGCCGCAGGAGGTGTGGGACCAGCCCGCCAGCCCGTTCGTGTACGGCTTCCTGGGCGACGTGAACCTGTTCCACGGCCGGGCCGACAACGGCGCGGTGCAACTCGACGGCATGCGCCTGGATTCGCCCGAGCACAGCGGCGCGCGCGATGCCAAGGCGCGGGCCTATGTGCGCCCGCATGACATCGACGTGACACGCTACGTGCCCGGTGCCTCCGGCATCGTCGCCACGCTGTCGCGCGCCATCGTCGTCGGACCCACCGCGCGGCTGGAACTTGAGCCCACCGAAACGAATCCAGATAATCCGGGCTCCGGAACCATCATCGAGGCGCAACTCCCTGCGCAACAGTTCCGTGAACTGGGCTTGAAGGAAGGCGACACCGTCGTCGCCAATCCGCGCAAGGCCAGGGTGTTCGTAGAAGAAGATTGGGTGTCTCCTTGATCGATTGGTACTTCGGCGCGCCGCGCCGCGCGCTCGGGCTCATCTGCCTGGCCTGCGTTCTCATGCTGGCCTTCGGGCTCTACCTGCAGCACGTGGTCGGGCTCGAGCCTTGCCCCATGTGCATCGTGCAGCGGTATGCGCTGGTGCTGGTGGCGCTGTTCACCGGGCTGGCCGCCATCTTCCGCACCCGTGCGCTGCAGGTGACGGGCGGGGTGCTGGCACTGGTGTCGGCCATCGGCGGTGCCTACACGGCCGCCTCGCAGAGCTGGCTGCAGTGGTACCCGCCCGAGGTCGTGTCCTGCGGGCGCGACCTGTACGGAATGATCGAGACCTTTCCGCTGAAGCGCGCGCTGCCGATGATCTTCCGCGGCGGCGGCGACTGCTCCAAGGTCGACTGGACGCTGTTCGGCCTGACGCTGGCGAACTGGTCGTTCGTCGCGTTCGTGGTGCTGTCGCTGCTGCTGATCACGCTGCTGGTGCGCTCGCGCCGCGCGCGCTGAAAAAAGCGCCGCATCGGAGCAGTAATGCCCCGATGCCGGCCCCGGCTTTGGCGGGCCTTCAGGAACCGCCGCTAGGATGAAGCTGCTGCCGCACGCCGTGCGCGCCAGCGGCGTCTCACTTCATCCTCATTGCATGCAAAACACCCCCAAGCGGCGCTCGCGCAAGCTCGTCTACGGCATCTTCGCCGTGGTGGTCCTGGGCCTGCTGTCCCTTTTCTGGCTCAGCCCGCCCAAGAAGACCGAATACCTCACCGCCACCGTGGCGCGCACCGACCTTGAAAACGCGGTGCTCGCCACCGGCGTGCTGCAGGCGCTCAAGCAGGTGGAGGTGGGCGCGCAGGTCAGCGGCCAGCTCAAGTCGCTGAAAGTGGTGCTGGGGCAGACGGTGAAGAAGGGCGACTGGCTCGCCGAGATCGACCCGGTCATTTCGCAGAACACGCTCGCGCAGGAACAGGCCAAGCTGGAGAACCTGCAGGCGCAGAAGCTCGCGAAGGAAGTGCGCGTGCGGCAGGCGCAGCTCACCTGGACCCGGCAGCAGGACATGCTCGCGCAGGATGCGGCCGCCAGGCAGGACATGGAAAGCGCCGACGCCGAACTGCGCGCGCTGCGGGCCGATGCCGTGTCGCTCGAGGCGCAGATCCGCCAGCAGAAGCTGGCCGTGGCCTCGGCGCAGACCAACCTGTCGTACACGCGCATCGTCGCGCCCATCGACGGCGACGTGGTGTCCATCAGCACGCTCGAAGGCCAGACCGTGGTGGCCGCCTTCCAGGTGCCCACGCTGATGAAGCTGGCCGACCTGTCGACCATGACCGTGAAGGCGCAGGTGTCCGAGGCCGACGTGGTGCGCGTGAAGCCGGGGCAGCCGGTGTACTTCACCATCCTGGGCGACCCCGACAAGCGCTACCACGGCACGCTGCGCGCGGTGCAGCCCTCGCCCGAGAAGATCAACAACGCGGTGTTCTTCAATGCGCTGTTCGACGTGCCCAACCCCGATCGCACCCTGCGCGTGGACATGACGGCGCAGGTCGCCATCCTGCTGGGCGAGGCGAAACAGGCGTTGACCGTGCCGCTCACGGCGCTGGGCGCGCGCGACAAGGACGGCCGCCAGGAAGTGCGCGTGCTCAAGGCCGACCAGAGCGTGGAAAAGCGCCAGGTGCGCGTGGGCATCAGCAACAACTTCCAGGCGCAGGTGCTCGAAGGGCTGAAGGAGGGCGACAGCGTCATCACCGGCGACCCCTCTGCGCTGGTGGACGGCGGCGACGGCGGCGGCCGGGGCAAGCGCCCATGACGCAGGCGAAGGCGCCGCTGCTCACGCTGCGCGGCATCGGCCGCAGCTTTCCCTCGGGCGAGCATGAGGTGCAGGTGCTGAAGGACGTCGACCTCGACATCGGCCACGGCGAGATGCTGGCCATCGTCGGCGCCTCGGGCTCGGGCAAGTCGACGCTGATGAACATCCTCGGCTGCCTCGACCGGCCGAGCACGGGCACCTACACCGTGTCGGGCCAGGACGTGGGCACGCTCGACAGCGACGCGCTGGCCGAGCTGCGGCGCGAGCACTTCGGCTTCATCTTCCAGCGCTATCACCTGATGCAGCACCTGACGGCTGCCGGCAACGTCGAGGTGCCGGCCGTGTACGCCGGCACCGACACCCAGGCGCGCGACACGCGGGCGCGGCAGCTGCTCGCCCGGTTGGGCCTGGCAGACCGCACCGAGCACCGGCCCAGCCAGCTCTCGGGTGGCCAGCAGCAGCGCGTGAGCATTGCGCGCGCACTGATGAACGGCGGCGAGGTGATCCTGGCCGACGAGCCCACCGGCGCGCTCGACCGCAAGAGCGGGCAGGAGGTGATCGGCATCCTGCGCGAGCTGCATGCGCAGGGCCACACGATCATCATCGTGACCCACGACATGCAGGTGGCGAGCTGCACCGAACGCATCATCGAGATCTCGGACGGCGTGATCGTGGGCGACCGGCCCAATGTGCCAACGATGGCGGCGCCCGCCCAGGACGTGCAGGCCGACGCCTCCGTGCGCGACGCGATGACCCGGCCCAGGCTGGGCATCGCGCGCTTCAGCACCGGCTGGGCCCGCTTCGCCGAGGCCTTTCGCATGGCCTGGCGCTCGATGATGGCGCACCGCATGCGCACGGCGCTCACCATGCTGGGCATCGTCATCGGCATCACCTCGGTGGTGTCGATCGTGGCGATCGGCGAGGGCGCCAAGCGCTTCGTGCTGTCGGACATCCGGGCCATCGGCACCAACACGCTGGACGTGTACCCGGGCCGCGACTTCGGTGACGACAAGGCGCAGAGCATCCGCACGCTCACACCGGCCGACCTCGATGCGATTGCTGCGCAGCCCTATGTGCACAGCGTGACGCCCGCGACCTCGCGCAGCCTGCGGCTGCGCTACCGCAGCGTGGACATCAACGGCACGGTGAACGGCGTGAGCGACAGCTTCTTCCGCGTGCGCGACATGCAGATGGCCGAGGGCGCGGCCTTCACGGCCGGCGACGTGCGCCACCAGTCGCAGGTGGTGGTGATCGACCAGAACACGCGGCGCAAGCTCTTTCCCGGCGGGGGCGATGCGGTCGGAAAAATCATCCTGGTGGGCAACCTGCCGTGCACGGTGATCGGCGTGTCGCAGGAGAAGAAGACGGTGTTCGGCGAGAACAAGTCGCTCAACATCTGGCTGCCCTACAGCACCGGCGCGAGCCGGCTGTTCGGCCAGCAGCACTTCGACAACATCACCGTGCGCATCCGCGACGACCAACCCACCAAGGCGGCGGAAGACAGCATCGTCAAGCTGCTGACGCTGCGCCACGGCGCCAAGGACTTCTTCACCTTCAACATGGACAGCATCGTGAAGACCGCCGAGCGCACGAGCCAGTCGCTCACGCTGCTGCTGTCGCTGATTGCCGTGATCTCGCTGGTGGTGGGCGGCATCGGCGTGATGAACATCATGCTGGTGTCGGTGACCGAGCGCACCCGCGAGATCGGCATTCGCATGGCCGTGGGTGCGCGCCAGAGCGACGTGCTGCAGCAGTTCCTGACCGAGGCCGTGCTGGTGTGCCTGGTGGGCGGGTTGATCGGCGTGACGCTGTCGTACGGCATCAGTTTTGTGTTTTCGCTTTTCGTCAAGCAATGGCAAATGATCTTTTCACTGGGCGCGGTGGTGTCGGCCTTTCTGTGCGCGTCGCTGATCGGCGTGTTGTTCGGCTACCTGCCGGCGCGCAACGCGGCGCGGCTGGACCCGATCGAGGCGCTGGCGCGTGAGTAGCGTGCGTCTCCTGTCCGCGGTGGCCGCCGCCGTGCTGGTGCTCGGCGGGTGCAGGCTGTTCCAACCCGAGCAGCGCGCGCAACCGCCGCTGGAAGTTCCGCAGGGCTGGCTGCAGTCAAACGGCGCGGGGAGTGCCGCCGCCATGTTGTCGGCCAACTGGTGGACGGCGTTCAACGACCCGCAGCTCGACGGCCTGATCGACAGCGCGCTGCGCACCAGCAACGACCTGGCCGCCGCAGGCATTCGCGTGCAGCGCGCGCAGCTGCAGGCGGGTCTTGCGAACACGAACCTCGCGCCCGGTGTGGTGGTGCAGGCCGCCACGAGCCGCGCCTATGACCTGAAGCGCGGCGGTGCGAGCGTGCCCGCATCGAGCGTTCAGGCCACCCTGAGCTACGAGCTCGATCTGTGGGGCCGGCTTGCCGCGCAGCGCAGCGCCGCCGACTGGACGCTGAAGGCCACCGAGTCCGACCGGCAGGCCACGGCGCTGGCGCTGGTCGGCACCACGGCGGGGCTTTACTGGCAGACCGGCTACCTCAACCAGCGCATTGCGTTGAGCGAAGCGGGCATCGAAGACGGCCGGCGCATCCTGGCGCTGGTGCGCGTGAAGTACGCGGCAGGCGCGGTGTCGGGTCTGGACGTGGCGCAGGCCGGGCAAAACCTGGCAACGCAGGAGGCGGCGCACACCCAGCTGCTGCAGCAGCGTGTCGAGGCGCGCAACGCGCTGGCCATTCTTTTCGATCAGCCGCCGCAGCCGTTGGCGGTCGAGCCGCCGCAGCTGCCGGACATTGCACTTCCCGTCATCGACGCCGGTGTGCCGGCGAACCTGCTGGGCCGACGGCCGGACCTTCGTGCGGCGGAACAGCGGCTGCGTGCAGCGCTGGCGAACGTCGATGCCACGCGCACCGGCTTCTACCCCGCGCTGAGCCTGACAGGGTCGCTGGGCACGTCGAGCACCGCGCTGGCAGACGTGCTGAAGAATCCCGTGGCCACGCTGGGCGCCGGGCTGGCGTTGCCTTTCCTGCAATGGAACACCGCGCGGCTGAGCGTGGGCGTGTCGCAAACGCAGTACGAAGAGGCGGTGGTGGGCTTCAGGCAGTCTCTGTACACGGCGCTGTCGGAGGTGGAGAACGCGTTGTCGTCGCGCACGCAGTTGCGCGACGAGAGCGAGAAGCTCGCGCTGGCGCTGCAGGAGGCGCAGCGTGCGGAGCGGTTGTCCGAGGTGCGCTACCGCGCGGGGGCGACGGCTTTGCAGCCGGTGCTCGATGCGAAGGATCGGCGGCGTACGGCGGAGGTGTCGCTGGCGTTGAACCGGTTGAACCAGCTCAATGCGACGATGACGCTTTACAAGGCGTTGGGTGGGGCGGCCGTGGCGTTGTAGGGCAGCGGCCTCGGCGGCCCGGCGAGCGTCAATCCTGGAACGGCGCCTTTTTGGCGAGCTTGCGAACCACCAACCCGGGCAGCCGCAGGACGAATTCGACCATCAGCCGCGCATGCATCCAGGTCAGCAGCACGTTGTCCCGCCCATAGCGAAAGTGCGACACCCCGCCTTCCTCCGCCGTCAGGTACTTCACCGGCGCATCGATGTTCACCGGCTTCACGCCGCGCCAGGCCAGCCGCACGACCGCTTCGGTGTCGAAGTCGAAGCGCCGCATCCAGGGCTGGCGCGCCATGACGGCGATCAGGTCCGGCACCGGATACACGCGAAAGCCGTAGAGCGAATCGCCGACACCGGCGAACAGGGTCTCCAGCTGCGTCCATCCGTTCGACACACGCCGCCCGCGCACGCGCAGCAGCGGCGCGCTGGCGTCGAACACCGGGCGGCCCAGCACCATCGTCTCGGGGCGGGCCAGCGATGCCTTCATGAAGGCCGGGATCAGGTCGGCCGGGTGCTGCCCGTCGGAATCCATCGTCAGCGCATGCGTGAAGCCCGCGTCCTGCGCGGCGCGCAGCCCGTGGAGCACCGCCGAGCCCTTGCCCTGGTTCTGCGGCAGCAGCCACACGCGCAAGCCCGGGTCGCTGGCGGCCATCTGCTGGAGCCGCTCGCCCGTGCCGTCGTCGCTGCCATCGATCACCACCCACACGGGGCTCCATTGAGCGCGCGCTGCGGCAACGGTCGAGAACAGGCGTTCGCCCGTGTTGTAGCTGGGAATCAGGACAAGGTGGGTGCGCGAGGCGTCTGGCATTCGGGGGACGCGTCGGTGGCGCGCTGTTCCAGGTTTTGGCGAAAGTAGTGTTCCAGCTCGGCCTGCAGTACGTCGCTGTCCTGCGTCGGCGCAAATCGCTTGCCGAGCCGCAGCGTGAAAACGATCGGCAGCGGCGGCACGCGCCACAGCGGCCAGCCCTTGCCGAGGTAAGGCGAGTCGGTGTCGATGAACACCGTTTGAATGGGCGCCTGCGCCAGCTTGGCAATCAGCGTGGTGCCGGCACGAAAGGGGTTCAGCGGCGGGGTCACGGTGCGCGTGGCCTCGGGGAAGATCACCAGCTGCCCGCCGTTGCGCAGGTCGTTCACCGCCAGGCGCACCATCGTGCGGGCCGACTTGTTGCTGATGTAGCGCGCCAGCCTGGCGCCCGCGCCCAGGAAGATGTTGCCCATCAGGTCGGCCTTCATGATGCAGGCGCTGCGGGGCAGGCGCGCCACCAGCAGCAGCGCGTCGAGCATGGTCGGGTGGTTGGCCACGAAGATCACGCCGGGCTCCTTGCGCATCGGGTCCAGGCACGCCGCGTCGATGCGCATCATGCCGGTCACCGAGGCCAGCCACCAGAACATCCGGTAGGCGAAGGCGATCGTCGTGCGGCCGAGCACGCGTGCCGGCGCAGCGGGCATCACCGGGTAGATCAGCATGGCCACCACATTCCAGGCCAGCGAGATCAGGCCCAGGAACAGCAGCAGCGCGTAGAGCATCAACGCGAGCGGAATGGAGATGAGGAATCGCAACACGCGAATCATTGAATCAGGCAATCGGACGGCGAGCGGTCGGACAAAGACCGGTCAGGCCCGCAGTTGGCCGGCCGCAACAGTGTGGGCCTCGATCTCGACCAGCAGGTCGCTGCGGCAGATGTCCGCTTCGAGGTACACCGCATGGCGCGCCATCGGCGCGTCCGCGCCGAGCGTGCCTTCGAGAATGCTGCGCACCGCCTCGGTGTCCGACGGATGGCGCACGTAGACCACGCAGTCGAGTTCGGCGAGCGAGAACTTCGCCGTGCTGCGCGCGTTGGCGGCAGCTACCACCGCCTGCAGGTTGCGCAGCGTTTCGCGCGTCTGCTCCAGCACGTCGCCGTGGTGCACGGTTTCGTGGCCGACGATGCTCGCTGTGCCCGAGATGAAGAGCGCGATGTGGCCGTCGCCGATGTCCGACAGCGCCGCGCGCGAGAACGTGGGCGAGCGCGGGCCGTAGGTTTCCGGGTAGCGGTAGGCCGAGACCTGCCGGGGGTTCTCGACCGGCAGCGGCGCCTGCTGGCCGGCCAGGAAGCGGATCGACAGGGCGCCTTGGTGGATGCCCAGCGCACAGGCGGCGGGTGCGCCCTCGAAGGCGGCACGGCCGGCTTCGAGGAACGCTTCCTGGCGGCCCTGGTTGAACTGGCGGTATCGTTCCAGCCCGCCGCCGTCGGCGTTGATCTGGGGCAGGTAGTTCCAGATGCGCTGCAGGTGCGGCGCGCCGGCCTGGTCGAGCGTCTTGAACAGGTCTCGGTAGGCGCGGTGCGCGAGCTCGGCCAGGCCCTGCTTTTCGGTGGCCTCGTCGAGATCGATGGCACCGAGCAGCCAGTGGCCGTCGGTGCGCCAGCGTGCGATGCCGGTGGTGCCCGACTCGATGTGCGGGCCGCTCACGTGCCACACGTCGGCCATGGCACCGTGCGGCGACAGCACGCGCGCGTTGACGGTCGGCATCCACGCCACGCCGTGCGGCGTACCGTAGCCGAGCGCCGCGAAGGGCGCCTTGCCGCGGGTTGCCAGCGCCAGGCTGTCCGGCAATGAAAGGCGCTCGACGCGCAGATGGGAAGAGGTTTCGTCCTGAGCTCGCACTGTCAACTGGCCTCGACGATGTGTTCTGGTTTGACGGCGGTATAGGCGGAGAAGACGCCGAGGCTGGCATGTCGCTGCACGTCGCGAAAGCCCGCGGCGGCCAGCGCCTGCATCACCCGTTCGGGCGGAATGCAGGCCTCGATCGTGTCCCAGTAATAGCGCCACAGTTCGGAGGTGTTGCGCTGGCGGCCCACCACGCGGGCGATCAGCGGCACCACGGCACGCATGTAGCCCTTGAGCAGCGACGTTGCGACGCGGCCTTCGGGCTTGGTGATCTCGAGCACCGCCACGCGTCCGCCTGGACGCAGCACGCGGTGGAACTCGCTGAAGGCCGCGGCCACGTCGCTGATGTGGCGCATGGCGTAGCCCATGCTCACGAAGTCGCAGCTGGCGTCCGGCCGGGGCAGGGCCTCAGCCACGCCGCGCACCAGCTCGACGCCGGGCAGCTTGACCTGGCCCATCATCCCGGGGCTGGGGTCCACGCCCACGAGGTGGCCGGTGGAGCCGATGAGCTTGAGCGCCTCGCGGGCGACCAGCCCGGTGCCGATGCCCACGTCGAGCACCTCCGCGCCCGCGGCGAGGCCGGCCTGGCGCAGCGCCGCGCGGCGGTACGAGGGGCCGGTGCCGAAGGCCAGCACGCTCTCGATGCGGTCGTAGTCCGCGGCGGTGCTGTCGAAGATGCGCAACAGGAACGCCTGATGCTCCGCCTCGGTCTTGTAGTACAGCGGCAAAGGAGCGTGGGGCGGCAGGGGGGCGGGAATTCCCTGCTCTGCGGAAGGCGATGGCGTCATCGAACGATTATCACCAAAAGCCCCGGCCCGAAATCCGGGGGCGGCCGGGCGCTGTGTGCGCCGGACAGTAAACTCGCAGCTTGCTTTGAAAACACAAGACAGCGAGATAGAAAGCCATGGCCGGACACAGCAAATGGGCAAATATTCAGCACCGGAAGGGCCGCCAGGACGAGAAGCGCGGCAAGCTCTGGACCCGTGCCATCCGCGAAATCACGGTGGCCGCCCGTGCCGGTGGCGCTGACCTGAGCGCCAACCCCCGGCTGCGGCTGGCGGTGGAAAAGGCCAAGGCAGTCAACCTGCCGATCGACACCGTCAAGCGCAACATCGACAAGGCCACGGGCAATCTCGAAGGCGTCAATTACGAAGAAATTCGTTACGAAGGGTACGGCATCGGTGGCGCGGCGATCATCGTCGACACCATGACCGACAACCGCGTGCGCACCGTGGCCGAAGTGCGCCACGCCTTCTCCAAGCATGGCGGCAACATGGGCACCGAAGGCTCGGTGGCCTTCCAGTTCAAGCACTGCGGCCAGATCATCTTCGCCCCCGGCACCGATGAAGACAAGGTCATGGAAGTGGCGCTCGAAGCGGGCGCCGAAGACGTCGTCACCGACGACGACGGCGCCATCGAGGTGATCACCGCCGTGCCCGACTTCGAAGCCGTCAAGAACGCGCTCGAGGCCGCCGGCCTGAAGCCCGACGCGGCCGAAGTCACCATGCGCGCGGAAAACACCGTGGACGTGACCGGCGAGGACGCCGCAAGAATGCAGAAGTTGCTCGACGTGCTCGAGGACCTGGACGACGTGCAGGACGTTTTTCACAACGCCTCGCTGTCCGAGTAATGCGCGACGAGCAATGCGCGAATGAATGTTTGTTGAATCACAGCGAGAAATGAAGGCCCGCGAATGAAGGTACTGGTAATTGGGGGAGGGGGCCGTGAACACGCTCTGGCGTGGCGCCTGGCGCAGGCTGCCCGGGTGAGCCGCGTGTACGTGGCGCCTGGCAACGGCGGCACCGCGAGCGACGAACGCTACGACTGCATCGACATCACCGAGCCCGCCGCGCTGCGCGAGTGGGCCATCAAGGAAAAGATTTCGCTGACCGTGGTCGGCCCCGAGGCGCCGCTGGCAGCGGGCGTGGTGGACGAGTTCCGTGCGCACGGCCTGCGCATCTTCGGCCCGACCCAGGCGGCCGCGCAGCTCGAAAGCTCCAAGGCGTTCTCCAAGGCGTTCATGAAGCGCCACAAGATCCCGACCGCCGAGTACGAGGCGTTCACCGACGCCGCCGCTGCGCACGCCTACATCGACGCCAAGGGCGCGCCCATCGTGGTCAAGGCCGACGGCCTGGCCGCAGGCAAGGGCGTGGTGGTGGCCATGACGGCGCAAGAGGCGCACGAGGCCGTCGACTTCATGCTGGTCGACAACAAGTTCGGCGTGTCGCACAACGAAGGCGGCGCGCGCGTCGTCATCGAAGAGTTCCTGCAGGGCGAGGAAGCCAGCTTCATCGTGCTGTGCGACGGCAAGAACGTCACCGCACTCGCCACCAGCCAGGACCACAAGCGCCTGCTCGATGGCGACAAAGGCCCCAACACCGGCGGCATGGGCGCGTATTCGCCCGCGCCCGTGGTCACGGCCGAGGTGCATGCCCGCGCGATGCGCGAGATCATCCTGCCGACCATCCGCGGCATGGAAAAGGACGGCATTCCCTACACAGGCTTCCTGTACGCCGGCCTGATGATCGACCCCGCCGGCCACCCGAAGACGCTCGAATTCAACTGCCGTATGGGCGACCCCGAGACGCAGCCGATCATGATGCGCCTGAAGTCCGACCTTTTCGAAGTGTTCTGGCACGCCACCGACGGCACGCTCGACCAGGTCGAACTGCAGTGGGACCGCCGCGTGGCGCTGGGCGTCGTGATGGCCGCGCACGGCTACCCGCTGTCGCCGCGCAAGGGCGACCGCATCACCGGCATTCCGGCCGAGGCGCCCGACGCCGTGGTGTTCCATGCCGGCACCACGCTGGACAACGGCGAACTCAAGACCAGCGGCGGCCGCGTGCTCTGCGTGACCGTGCTGGCCGACAGCGTGAAGCAGGCGCAGCAGCGGGTCTACGAGGTTGCAGCGCGTGTCAACTTCGACGGTGCGCAGTACCGCAAGGACATCGGCTTCCGCGCCTTGCAGGCGCGCACGGCCCCCGGCGCCTGATGCAGCACACCGATCCGTCGGCTGTCGGCGACTACCTGCGCGGACTGCAGCAGTCGATCGTCGCGGCCGTCGAGCAGGCCGACGGCGGCACCTGCGTTCGCGATGCCTGGCACAAGGCGCCAGGCGAGCCGCTGCAGGGCCACGGCCTGACCTGCATCCTCGAAGGCGGCGGGCTGTTCGAGCGCGCGGGCTGCGGGTTCTCGCAGGTGCGCGGGCCCAGGCTGCCGCCGTCCGCCACGCAGAACCGGCCCGAGCTGTCGGGTGCGCCCTTCGAGGCGATGGGTGTGTCGCTGGTGTTCCACCCGCGCAACCCCTACGTGCCGATCGTTCACATGAACGTGCGCATGCTGGCGGCCTTGCCCGAAGGCGGCGAGCCGGTCTGCTGGTTCGGCGGCGGCATGGATCTCACGCCCTGCTACGGTTTCGAAGAAGACGCGGTGCATTTCCACGCCAACTGCCGCGATGCGCTCGCGCCCTTCGGTGACGACAAGTACCCGCGCTTCAAGACATGGTGTGACGAGTATTTCTTTCTGAAGCACCGCGACGAGCAGCGCGGTGTAGGAGGCATCTTCTTCGACGATTTTTCCGAAGGCGGTTTCGAGAACGGCTTCGCGATGATCCGCTCGGTGGGCGACGGTTTCCTGCCGGCCTACATGCCCGTCGTCGAGCGCCGGCGCCACATGGCGTACACCGAACGGGAGCGCAACTTCCAGCTCTACCGTCGCGGTCGGTACGTCGAGTTCAACCTGGTGTGGGACCGCGGCACGCACTTCGGTCTTCAGTCGGGTGGGCGCACCGAATCGATTCTTCTGTCGATGCCGCCGCTGGCCAGCTGGGCCTACCAGCAGCGGCCCGAGCCGGGCAGCGCGGAAGCCGCGCTGTACAGCGACTTCATCGTGCGGCGCGACTGGTTGTGAGCCCTTCCGGCAAGGCCCCGCGCATCGGCGTTTTCGGTGGCGCGTTCGACCCTCCGCACAACGCCCATGTGGCGTTGGCCAAAGCCGCACTGGACCAGCTCGACCTGGCCGAACTGCACGTCATTCCCACGGGACAGGCGTGGCACAAGAGCCGGCCGCTCACGCCGAAGCAAGACCGTCTTGCGATGGCGCGGCTGGCCTTCTCCGGACTGAAGGGCACCGTGGTCGTCGACAGCCGCGAAGTGTTGCGCGACGGCCCCACCTACACGCTCGACACCCTGCACGAACTCCAGCAGGAACAGCCCGGCGCGCAGCTGGTTCTGATCATGGGCGCCGACCAGGCCACCGCGTTGCCGACCTGGCACGGCTGGCAGGATATACTCCGCACTGCTATCGTTTCTGTAGCGTATCGCGCACTATCGACGGGCGACACTGCTCGTTTTGATCCGAAAATGCTTCCTGGCCTCCCGGCTGGCGCGCGTTTCGAGGCGCTCGAATTGCCACTCATGGACACCAGCGCCACCGAAATCCGGCGGCGCGCGGCACTGGGCGTGGACATTTCCTCGCTGGTTCCGCCCACCGTTGCACGCTATATTGACCAACACCACCTCTACCGCTCTGCCTGATGACCACTGAAGCCGCCGCCAAGAAAGACACCCAGAAACTCCAGCGAGCCATCATCGATGGTCTCGAAGACGTCAAGGCGCAGGACATCCAGGTATTCGACACAGAACATCTGTCGCCGCTGTTCGAACGCGTGATCGTGGCGTCGGGCACCTCCAACCGCCAGACCAAGGCGCTGGCCGCCAGCGTGCGTGACGCGGTGCGCGAAGCCGGTTTCGGCAAGCCGCGCATCGAGGGCGAGGAAAACGGCGAGTGGATCATCGTGGACTGCGGCGCCGCCGTGGCGCACATCATGCAGCCCGCCATCCGCCAGTACTACCACCTGGAAGAGATCTGGGGCGACAAGCCGGTGCGCGCCAAGCTCGGCAGTGCAAAGCCCGCCGCATCGGCCAGCGCCTCGGTGCCGGAAGAGCCCACCGGCAAGAAGAAGCCGGCCGTGAAGGAACCCAGCCTTCGCCGCGCCAGCGCTGCAAAGACCGCAATCCGCGCAGCCGAGCAGGAAGCCAAGGCCGCCAAGGCGCCGGCCCGCAAGCCCGCATACAAGACCGCCGCAAAGACTGCGGCAAAGAAGGCGCCTGCCCGCAAGACCGGCACCACCGCGCGCGTGCCGGTCAAGGTGGTGGGCAAGCCTGCCGCCAAGAAAACCGCTGCAAAGCCGGCTGCGAAGACCGCAGCCGCCAAGAAGGCGCCTGCCAAGAAGGCACCCGCCCGCCGCGCATGAAGCTGCTGGTGGTCGCCGTCGGGCAGCGCATGCCCGATTGGGCGCAGACCGCCTGGGACGACTACGCCAAGCGCTTCCCGCCCGAGCTCAAGCTCGAACTGCGCGCCGTCAAGACCGAGCCGCGCGGCTCCAAGACACTGGAAACCTTGTACGCCGCCGAGCGCGAGCGCATCGAAGGCGCCATTGCCCGCGGCATGCGCATCGTCGCGCTCGACGAACGCGGCACGGCGCTGACCACCAAGGCGCTGGCGACGCGGCTGCAGACCTGGCAAGGCGAGGGCGATGACGTCGCCCTGGTCATTGGTGGGCCCGATGGACTCGACCCCGCGTTCAAGGCCGCGGCCCACGAACGCATCCGCCTGTCTGACCTGACGCTGCCGCACGCAATGGCGCGGGTGCTGCTGGTCGAGCAGCTGTACCGGGCATGGTCGGTCAACGCAGGTCATCCTTACCACCGCGAATGACGGGCGCCAACGGGCAGGCTGCGTTGCTCGAAGAGAAGGGGCATGCGCTTCTGCCGGCGCTGTTGCCCCCTGATCTGCTGAACGACACTGCGCGGTCCCTCGACCAATTGCTGGGCCAGGCGGCAGGCAGCCGCAATCTGCTCACTCAGCCGCAGTGCCGCGACATGGCCGTTCAGGTGAAGGCAATGCTGGTCGCCAAGAGCCTGCTCGACGCTTCGTCGGTTGCGGTGCAGTGCACGCTGTTCGACAAGACGCCCGGCAGGAACTGGCTGGTCGCGTTGCACCAGGACACCTCGATTCCCGCATCGGCCGCCGGCATGGCGAGCGTCCTCAAGGAAGGCGAGCCCTATGTGCAGCCGCCCGTCGAGGTGCTGCAATCACTGCTCGCGGTGCGCATACACCTCGACGATTGCGGTGCCGATGCAGGCCCCTTGCGCGTGGTGCCCGGCAGCCATCGCGCCGGACGGCTGAGCGATGCGCAAGCGCAGGCCCTGCGTGCCGAGCACGGCGAAGCCGTCTGCACCGCCGCGCGCGGCGACGCCTTGCTGATGCGCCCGCTGCTGCTGCATGCGTCGTCCCGCGCCAGCTCGTCGGCGCGGCGCCGCGTGCTTCATTTTCTTTTCGGACCTGATCGCCTGCCACATGGACTGGTCTGGAACCGCACCGTCGCCGGCACCCAGCCTGCGCATCAGGAGAACTGAACCTTGTCGGACTTCATCTACCTCGCCTCGCAGAGCCCGCGCCGCGCCCAATTGCTCGGACAACTCGGCATTCGCCACGAGCTGCTGTTGGCCGATGCCAGCGAAGACGCCGAGTCGCTCGAAGCGGTGTTGCCTCACGAGGCGCCCGCCACCTACGTGCAGCGCGTCACGGCCCTCAAGCTCGACGCTGCGGTGGCGCGGCTGCAGCGCCGCGGTCTCGCGGAGGCGCCGGTGCTCTGCGCCGACACCACGGTGGCGCTGGGCCGCACCATCCTCGGCAAGCCCGAGGACGAGAAGGATGCCGCGCGCATGCTGCGCATGCTCTCGGGCGCGACGCACCGCGTGTTGACCGCCGTGGCGATGCAGCACGGCACGCACCGCCACGCGGCGCTCAGCGTCTCGCGCGTGCGCTTCGCGAAGATCACCGACGCGCAGATTGCGCGCTACGCGCAAAGCGGCGAGCCGTTGGGCAAGGCCGGCGCCTATGCCATCCAGGGTGCGGCGGCCGCGTTCATCGAGCACATCAGCGGGTCCTATTCGGGCATCATGGGCCTCCCCATGTTCGAGACCGCAGAGCTGCTTCGAAGCGCCGGTTTCAATACTTAAGAATTCCATGCAAGACATCCTGATCAACTGGTCCCCGCAGGAGACCCGTGTGGCGCTGGTCGAGCACGGCGCGGTGCAAGAGCTGCATGTCGAGCGCACGCTGGAGCGCGGACTGGTCGGCAACGTCTACCTGGGCAAGGTGTCGCGCGTGCTGCCGGGCATGCAGTCGGCCTTCATCGACATCGGGCTGGAGCGCACCGCCTTCCTGCACGTGGCCGACATCGTGGCGCCTTTCACGCCGGGCTCGCGCCCCAGCGCGCCTGCACCGGAGCGCGACCACCGCAACGGCGGCCCGATGGTGCCGATCGAGAAGCAGGTGTTCGAAGGCCAGTCGCTGCTGGTGCAGGTCATCAAGGACCCCATCGGCACCAAGGGCGCGCGGCTGTCCACGCAGATCAGCATCGCCGGGCGGCTGCTGGTGTTCCTTCCGCAGGACAACCACATTGGCGTGTCACAGAAGATTCCGCCGGACCAGCGAGAGTCGCTGCGCAAGCGCATGCTCGCGTTGATCGAGGCGGCTGCCGCGGCCGACAGCGGCGGCGTGGTGCCGGTGAACACCGGCGGCTTCATCCTGCGCACCAACGGCGAGGAGTCCAGCGACGCCGAGCTGGCCGAAGACATCGACTACCTGCGCAAGACCTGGTCGCGCATCCGCGACGCCTCGATGCGCATGCCCGCGATGTCGCTGCTGCACCAGGACTTGAGCCTGCTGCAGCGCGTGCTGCGCGACATGACCAGCGAAGACACGCAGACCATCCGCATCGACTCGCGCGAACAGTTCGAGGTGCTGCTGAAGTTCGGGCTCGAATTCATGCCCAAGGCGGCCGGCAAGCTGCAGCATTACAAGGGCGAGCGCCCGATCTTCGACCTGTATTCGGTCGACGAGGAAATCGCCAAGGCGCTGGGCCGGCGGGTGGAGCTCAAGTCGGGCGGCTACCTCGTGGTCGACCAGACGGAAGCGCTGACCACGGTCGACGTGAACACCGGCGGCTTCGTGGGTGCGCGCAATTTCGACGACACCATCTTCAAGACCAACCTCGAAGCCGCGCAGGCCATTGCGCGGCAGCTGCGGCTGCGCAACCTGGGCGGCATCATCATCGTCGACTTCATCGACATGGCCCGCGACGACCACCGCGAACAGGTGCTGGCAGAGTTCCGCAAGCAGCTGGCGCGCGACCGCGTGAAGACCACCGCGGGCGGCTTCTCGCAGCTCGGGCTGGTCGAGATGACGCGCAAGCGCACGCGCGAATCGCTGGCGCACATGCTGTGCGAGCCCTGCGTGGCCTGCAGCGGCCAGGGCATCGTGAAGACCGCGCGCAGCGTGGCCTACGACGTCATGCGTGAGATCCTGCGCGAAGCGCGGCAGTTCACGCCGCGCGAGTTCCGCATCGTGTCGTCGCCGCAGGTGATCGAGCTGTTCCTGGACGAGGAGAGCCAGCACCTGGCGGGGCTGAGCGACTTCATCGGCAAGCCGATTTCGCTGCAGTCGGAGCCTGCGATCGGGCAGGGGCAATACGACATCGTGCTGCTTTGAGCGCCGGTCAAGGCGCGATCAAGGGGCTCTGAGGCCCGCAGCGCGCCTCAGAGCGTCGGGTCCTGACCCGGCTTGGCACTGCGCACCGCCAGCGTCTGCAGACGCGCGTAGAGCCCGTCCAGCGCCATCAGCTGTTCATGGCTGCCTTGCTCCGCGATGCGGCCTTGCTCCATCACGATGATGCGGTCGGCGTGCTGGATGGTCGACAGGCGGTGGGCGACGATCAGCGTGGTGCGGTTCTGCATCAGGCGCTGCAGGGCGTCCTGCACCAGCCGCTCCGATTCGGTGTCGAGCGCCGACGTGGCCTCGTCGAGCAGCAGCACGGGGGCGTTCTTGTAGAGCGCGCGCGCAATGGCCAGGCGCTGGCGCTGTCCGCCCGAGAGTTGCGTGGCGTTGTGGCCCAGCACGGTGTCTATGCCTTGCGGCAGGCCTTGCACGTGCGAACTCAGATTGGCGGCTGCTATGCATTCCAGCACGCGCTCGCGGTCGATCTGCGAGCCCAGCGCCACGTTGGCAGCGAGCGTTTCGTTGAGCATCACCACGTCCTGGCTCACCATGGCGAACTGCGCGCGGATGCTCTTGAGCGACCATTCGCTGGTGTCGTGCCCGTCGAGCAGCACCTGGCCGCCGCTGGGCTGCACGAAGCGCGGCAGCAGGTTGACCAGCGTGGTCTTGCCCGAGCCCGAGGGGCCGACGAAAGCCACGACCTGGCCGGGTTCGATGACGAGGCTCACGCCGTCGAGCGCGCGCTGTTCGTCGGCGCCGCGGTAGCTGACCTGCACATTGCGCAGTTCGATGCGGCCGTCGGCATGCGCCAGCGAGAAGCTGCCTTGCGACTCGGGCGCCACTTCGTCGATCAGCACCAGCCCGCGCTCCAGGGCGGCCAAGCCGCGCGTGATGGGGGCGGCCATGTCGGCCAGGCGGCGGATGGGCGCGATCAGCATCAGCATGGCCGTGATGTAGGCGACGAAGCCGCCCACCGTCAGGCCCTGTTCGCCGCTCTGCCAGAGCGCGATCATCACCACGACCGACAGCGCCAGCGACGCCATCATCTGCGTGAGCGGGGTGGTGGCGGCCTGTGCGATGGTCGACTTCACGGCCAGGCGGTTCAGCCGCTGGCTCAGTTGCTCGAAGCGCTCGCCCTGCGCCGCCTCTGCGCCGTGCAGGCGCACCACGCGGTGCGCCAGCACGTTTTCCTCGACCACGTAGGCCAGTTCGTCGGTGGCCTGCTGGCCCTGCTGCGTGAGGCGGTACAGGCGCTTGGAGAACACCTTCATGATCCAGGAGATGCTGGGCACCAGGAAGGCCACGATCAGCGTGAGCTTCCAGTTCAGGTACACGAGGTAGGCGAGCAGGGCGATCAGTGTGAAGCCGTCGCGCGTGAGGCCGAGCAGCGCCTGCACCAGCAGCATGGCGCCGGTCTGCACCTCGTAGACCACCGTGTTCGACAGCGCACTGGCCGACTGGCGCGTGAACAGCGCCAGCTCGGCGCCCATCAGCCGCTCGAACAGCACGCGCCGCAACCGCTGCATGCCTTCATTGGCAATGCGCGACAGGGCATATTGGGAGATGAACTGGGCGATGCCGCGCACCGCGAACAGCAGCAGCACGGCGGCCGGCACGATCCACAGCGCGAGCTGCCCGCGGTTGAAGCCGCGGTCGAGCAGCGGCTTGAGCAGGGCGGCCATCAGGGGTTCGGTGATGGCGGCCATGAGGGCGCCGATCAGGCCGGTGGCCCACCATTGGCGCGAGCCGCCGAACCAGGTCATGAGTCGCGCCAGACGGCGCATCAGGGGGGGGCGCGCGTTCTCGCTGCCGGGGGAAGGTTGCATGGCGGCGGATTCTACGGGGGGCCCTTTCCGGGGGGCTGGCGCAGGTGCATTGAATCGGCCGTGTAGGACCGCGTCGCCGGATACACGTTTTGTGACGGCGACTGCGGGCCAGTGTGTAACATGTGGCCCGTCACGCCGGTAGGAAACTTTTTCGCCGGAAACCTCTCCGAACCGCATGAACAAGCCGTTGCCAACTCCAATTCCAACTCCTTCTTCATCGTTATTTGCACGCCGCTCGCTCATAGCGGCCCTTGCAGCCACCCCCATGCTTCCTGCACTGGCCCAGTTCCGGGTCGAGGTGTCGGGCGTCGGGCTCACGCAATTGCCCATCGCGCTCGTTCCCTTCAAGGGACAGGAAAGCTCGCCCCAGAAGATCTCCGACATCGTCCAGGCCGACCTCGAACGCAGCGGCCAGTTCCGCGGCGTCGACGCTTCGGGCCAGGCGCTGGACGAGGCCTCGCGTCCCGACCTGTCGCTGTGGCGCCAGCGCACGGCCGATTCGCTCGTGGTGGGCAGCGTCAGCAAGCTGGCCGACGGCCGCTTCGACGTGCGCTTCCGCCTGTGGGACGTGGTGAAGGGACAAGACCTGGGCGGCCAGAGCTACACCGTGCCGCAAGGTGACCTGCGCCTCGCGTCGCACCGCATCGCCGACTACGTGTACGAGAAGCTGACCGGCGAAAAGGGCATCTTCTCGACCCGCATCGCCTACGTCACCAAGGGTGGCAGCCGCTACTCGCTGTGGGTGGCCGACGCCGATGGCGAAAACGCGCAGGCTGCGCTGGCCAGCCCCGAGCCCATCATCTCGCCCTGCTGGTCGTCCAACGGCCAGCAACTGGCGTACGTGTCGTTCGAGTCGCGCAAGCCGGTCGTCTACGTGCACAACGTGGCCAGCGGCCAACGCCGCCTGCTCGCGAACTTCAAGGGCTCCAACAGCGCCCCTGCGTGGGCACCGGACGGCAATTCGCTGGCCGTGACGCTCAGCCGGGACGGCGGCTCGCAGCTCTTCACCATTCCGGCCAGCGGCGGCGAACCGCGCCGCCTCACGCAGAGTTCCAGCATCGACACCGAGCCGGTCTACTCCGCCGACGGAAGCACCATCTACTTCGTGAGCGATCGCGGCGGCGCGCCGCAGATCTACAAGATGGGCGCCAGCGGCGGCAACCCGACCCGGGTGACCTTCAGCGGCACCTACAACATCTCTCCGTCTGTCAGCGGCGATGGCCGGTGGTTGGCCTACATCTCTCGCGTGGGCGGCGCCTTCAAACTCCATGTAATGGAGTTGTCCACGGGCACAGTGAACGCCATCACCGACACGACCGCCGACGAAAGTCCGAGTTTTGCCCCGAACAGCAAGTTGATCGTCTACGCCACGCAGTTGCAAGGCCGCGAGGCGCTGATGACCACCACGCTGGACGGAAAAATAAAAGCCCGACTGGCAGGACAGGCGGGAGACATAAGAGAACCGGACTGGGGTCCGTTTCAAAAGCAATGATCAAGGTTTATTTGAGGAGTTCGAAATGTTGAAACGCACAATTTATTCGCTGGCCATCGTGGCTCTTATTGCCGGTTGCTCGTCGGGCACCAAGCTCAACGACACCCCGGTCACCGACCGTTCCGGCGCTGGCGCCGGCCAAGGTGGCCAGAGCAGCGTGGCGCCTGTCACCATCGATCCGAACGCGGGCACCGCGCAAGGTCCGGTGAATGTGGCCCGCATCATCTACTTCGACTACGACAGCTACACCGTCAAGCCCGAATTCCAGTCGGCCATCGACGGTCACGCGCGTTTCCTCAAGGCGAACCCGCAACGCCGCATCTCGATCGAAGGCCACACCGACGAACGCGGTGGCCGCGAGTACAACCTGGCACTGGGCCAGAAGCGCTCCGAAGCCGTGCGTCGTGCACTGACCCTTCTGGGGGTGAACGACAACCAGATCGAAGCCGTGAGCTTCGGCAAGGAAAAGCCGGCCGTCACGGGCTCGGGTGAAGAAGTCTGGGCGCAAAACCGCCGCGCCGAAATCACGTACCGCCGGTGATGCATCGCGCTGTGTTGCGAGGCGCAGCGTTGGCTGCGGCCTTGCTTTGCGCCTCGGTCGGTTCGCAGGCCGCGTTGTTCGAGGACGACGAGGCCCGCAAGGCCATCCTCGACCTGCGCCAGCGCGTCGAGGCCATGCGCCAGCAGACCGACCAGCGGCTGACCGACGAAAACGGGCAGCTGCGGCGCAGCCTCCTCGATCTGCAAAGCCAGATCGAGCAGATGCGCGGCGACCTGGCCCGCATGACCGGGCAGAACGAGCAGCTCACACGCACGCTGAGCGACATGCAGTCGCGCCAGACCTCCCTGGACGACAAGCTCAAGCAGAGCGAGCCGTCGAAGGTGTCCGTGGACGGCCGCGAGTTCAACGCCGACCCCAAGGAAAAGGCTGATTTCGAAGCCGCCCTCGGTGTGTTTCGCGCGGGCCAGTTCGCGCAGGCGCAAACTGCCTTCGCCGAATTCGTCAAGCGCTACCCGCAAAGCGGCTACAACGCCTCGGCGTTGTTCTGGCTGGGTAATGCGCAGTACGCCACGCGCAACTACAACGAGGCCATTGCGAACTTCCGCTCCATGCTCTCGCTCGCGCCCGACCATGCCAAGGCCCCCGAGGCCGTGCTGTCGATCGCGAACTGCCAGATCGAGCTGAAGGACACGCGCGCCGCGCGCCGCACGCTGGAAGACCTGACCAAGGCCTACCCGCAGTCCGAAGCCGCACAGGCCGGACGCGAGCGCCTCTCGCGCCTGCGCTGATGCCGGCGGACCTCGCTTGAGCGCCGTCATCACTGCCGATATCGCAGCTCCTGCCGCCGCGGGTGTCCTCACCGACACCGCGGCGCCTGACTTTGCGCGCCGCTTCGGCGGCCTCGAGCGCCTGTACGGCGTTGCCGGTGCTGCCCGGATCCGCGATGCGCACGTGCTGGTCGCCGGTATTGGCGGCGTGGGGTCGTGGGCGGTCGAGGCCCTGGCGCGCAGCGGGGTGGGGCGCTTGACGATGATCGATCTGGACCACGTGTCGGAGTCGAACATCAACCGCCAGATTCATGCACTCGAAGCGACGGTGGGGCAGGCCAAGGTCGAAGCGATGCGCGAGCGCATTGCGCAGATCAACCCCGGGTGCAAGGTGCACGCGATCGACGAGTTTGTCGAGCCCGGCAACTGGACCACGCTGCTCGATGCGGCGCAGGCTGCAAACGGGCCGGCAACGGCCGTCATCGACGCTTGCGACCAGGTGAAGGCCAAGCTGACCATGGCCGCATGGGCGCGTTCGTCGCGTGCTGCGTTCATCACGGTGGGTGCGGCGGGTGGCAAGCGGCTGGCGCACAAGGTCGACATCGACGACCTGTCTCAGGTCACTCACGACCCGTTGCTGGCGCAGCTTCGCCAACGCCTGCGCAAGGAGCACGGCGCTCCGCGCGAGGGCAAGAAGATCGGCGTGACCTGCGTCTTCAGCCGCGAAAGCGTGGCGCCGCCCGATGCGTCGTGCGCCATCGAAGGTGACGGGTCGCTCAACTGCCACGGCTACGGATCGGTGGTCAGTGTGACCGCAACTTTCGGCCAATGTGCGGCAGGTTGGGTGCTCGACCAAATCGCGTCGAACGTCACGCTATAATCTTAGGCTTTGCAGGATTCAACGTCGGCAAAAAGCAAAAAAATGGTTCCGGGACGTTAGCTCAGTTGGTAGAGCAGCGGACTTTTAATCCGTTGGTCACTGGTTCGAATCCAGTACGTCCTACCAGAACCCTTTGCAGGATCTTCAAAGCCAGCTGTCTACCCGATAGCTGGCTTTTTTCTTGGGAACAGGACTCCATAACTCCCGAACTCCCACTCGGCGCGCCACCCGCTGCCGGACGAACTCAGGTGTCATCTGCACTGTGAATACCGCTGCCGCCTTTCTTCCGTCCCACCACAACCTGTGGGTTGTCGCCGCGTCGCTGCTCCTGGCGACACTCGCTTCGTACGTGGCGCTGGACCTGGCGCGCCGCGTCCGGCATGCCAGCGGAAAGCCGCACCTGCTGTGGTGGGGCATCGGGTCGCTGGCCATGGGCACGGGCATCTGGTCGATGCATTTCGTCGGCATGCTCGGCTTCACGCTGCCGATCGCGCTGGGCTTCTCGGGGGCGACGACGCTGACATCATGGGTGGCCGCCGTGACCGCATCCGGCATTGCGCTGCGGGTGGCCAGCGAGGCGGACTACAGCCTTCGGCGCGTCGCCATCGCCTCGCTGTCCATGGCCATCGGCATCTGCGGGATGCACTACATCGGCATGGCCGCGCTGGACATGTCGCCGCCCATCGTCTGGCACGTGCCGACCGTGCTGGCGTCGCTGCTGATCGGCCTGGCCGCCTCGGCCGCGGCGCTGTTCATCTTCAAGTACCTCGGCGAGGTCCACAGCGCCCATCGTGTGGCCTTTCAGTTGCTGGCCGCGGTGGTCATGGGCATCGCGATCTGCGGCATGCACTACACGGGCATGGCGGCGGCGAACTTCCCGGCGGATTCGGTCTGCCGCAGTGCGGACGAGCTGTCGGGCTCCGAACTCACCACCATCGTCGTGCTGGCGTCGGGCCTGCTGCTGCTGGGCACGCTGTTCACCTCGATCCTGGAGTCGCGGCTGCAGCAGGTGGCCAGGCGCCTGTCGCGCTCGCTCGAGGAGGCCAACGCCGAGCTCACCCAGGCCAACCGGGAGCTGCAGAAGCGCGCTTTCACCGATGCGCTGACCGGTCTGCCCAACCGGATCCTGTTCGAAGACCGGTTGCGCCACGCGCTGCTGCGCATGGAGCGAGCCAACCAGCACCAGGTGGAAGAGCGCATTGCCGTGCTCTTCGTCGATCTCGACGGTTTCAAGCCGATCAACGATTCCTTCGGCCATGCGGCCGGCGACCAGATCCTGCGCGCCGCCGCGGAGCGGCTCGCCGACGCCACGCGCGAAAGCGACACCGTGGCACGCATCGGGGGCGACGAGTTCCTGCTGCTGTTCGAAGGGGTGAGCGACCGCGCGGAATGCGCGCAGGCGGCCAACCGGGTGCTGCGCGCGCTCAGCCAGCCTTTCAGCGTGATGGGCAGGCAGTTGCAGATTGCCTGCTCCATCGGCATCGTGCTGCATCCGGAGCAGGGCGAGCCCGACAAGCTCGTGGCCAACGCCGACGCCGCCATGTACGAGGCCAAGCGCGCCGGCGGCGGCAACTATGTGATGTTCGAGTCGCACATGGGTGCCGACGTCGTGAGGCAATTGCAATTGCAAAGCGACCTGCGCCGCGCGGTCGAGCTCAAGCAGTTCGAGCTGTACTACCAGCCCAAGATCAACGGCGCGGGCGACACCCTCAGCGGCGTGGAGGCGCTGGTGCGCTGGAACCACCCGCAACAGGGCCTGATCGGTCCGAACGATTTCATCGGCCTGGCGGAGCGCTTCGGCCTCATCGTGCGCCTGGGCGACTGGATTCTGGACGAGGCCTGCCGCCAGATCGCGCAATGGCGGGCGCAAGACATCTGGATGAGCGTGGCGGTCAACCTGTCGGTCATGCAGCTGCGCGAGATCGATTTCGTCGCGCGCGTCGAGCAGACCCTGGCAAGGCACCAGGTGCCCGCTTCCTTGCTGCTGTGCGAGATCACCGAATCCGTCGCCATGGAAGACATCAAGGCCACCCAGCGCACCTTCGAGGGGCTGGCGCGCGTGGGCGTGTTCCTGTCGATCGACGATTTTGGCACGGGCTATTCCAGCCTGAGCCACCTGCGCAAGCTGCCGGCGCGCCAGGTGAAGATCGATCGCAGCTTCGTGCAGGACCTGCAGACCAAGGGCGACGCGCGCGCCGTGGTGGACGCCGTCATCCGCCTGGCCCACGCGCTGGGCTTGAGCGTGGTGGCCGAGGGCGTGGAGAACGAGGCGCAGCGTGACATCCTGCTCGCCATGGGGTGCGACGAACTGCAGGGCTTTCTCTTTTCGCGCCCCTTGCCCGCGGGCGCCTTGCTCGAGTGGTTCTCCAGGCGCGAAGGCGCCGCCGCAGGCTGAGGCGGCGAGGCCTCGTCAGGCCTCCGGCGCCACGCTCCCCGGCAATGCAGGAGCCGCTGGTGCGGGTGCCACCCCGTCGCCGCTTTCTTCCTTCTGGTGCCGCGCCGCAATGGCCAGGTACATCGCCGGCACCACGAACAGCGTGAACAGCGTGCCGATCGACAGCCCGCTGAAGATCACGATGCCCATGGCCTTGCGCCCGGCTGCACCGGCGCCCGAGGCGATGACGAGCGGCAGCACGCCGAACACCATGGCCGCGGTGGTCATGAGAATCGGCCGCAGCCGCGTGCCCGCCGCCTCGACGATCGCGTCCAGCTTGCTCAACCCCTGTTTCTGCAACCGGTTGGCCACTTCCACGATCAGGATGCCGTGCTTGCTGATGAGGCCCATCAGCGTCACCAGCCCCACCTGCGTGTAGATGTTCATCGAGGCGAAGCCCCAGAAGATGAAGATCATGGCGCCGAACAGCGCGAGCGGCACCGACACCAGGATGACCACCGGGTCGCGGAAGCTCTCGAACTGCGCGGCCAGCGCCAGGAACACGATGATCAGCGCGAACAGGAAGGTGATGGCGAAGTTGCCCGACTCCTGCACGAACTGGCGCGACTGGCCCGAGTAGTCGACCGTGTAGCCGCTGGGCGCGAGCTGCTGCACCACGCCGCGCAGGTACTCCAGCGTCTCGCCCTGCGTGCCGCTGGGCACGCCCTGGATGGTCACGGAGTTGAGCTGCTGGAAGTGGTTGACCGTTTCGGGCTGCACCGTGTACTTCAGGCTCGCCACAGTGCTTGCGGGCACCACGCCGTTCGGCGTCTTGATGTAGAAGTTGAGCACGTCCGACGGGTTGAGCCGGTCGACCTGCTGCACCTGCGGAATCACCTTGTACGAGCGGCCCGAGATGGAGAAGTAGTTGACGTAGCCGCCGCCCAGCGCCGCGCCCAGCGCGTTGCCCACGTCCTGCTGGGTGATGCCCAGCGTGGCGATCTTGTCGCGGTCGACCACCACCGTGGCCTGCGGCAGGTCGATCTTCAGGTCGGCGTCGATGTAGTAGAACTTGCCGTCCGCGCGCGCCTTGTCCATCACTTGCTGCGCCAGCGTGTTCAGGTTCTCGAAGGGCTCGGTCGTCTTGATGACGAACTGCACCGGCAGGCCCGAGGCGCCCGGCAGCGCCGGGAACTGGAAGGCCACGACCTTGGCGCCGGCAATGCCGTTCCAGCGCTTCTGCAGGTCGGTCTGGATGTCGTGCGCACTGCGCGTGCGCTGGTCCCAGGGCTTGAGCAGCACGCCGGCAATGCCCGCGTTGGTGCTGGGCACCCCGGTGAGCTGGAACAGCTGCTCGTACTCGGGCGTGTCGTGCGCCACCTTGAAGATCTGGTCGGCGTAGGTCTGCATCTGGTTGATGGTCGCCGTGGGCGCGCCCACCACCTGCGACAGCACGATGCCCTGGTCTTCCTCGGGCGCGAGCTCGGACTTCGACATCTTGAACATCACGAACAGCAGCGCCACCAGGATGGCGCCCATCACCAGCATCACCGGCCAGGTCTTCAGCACCCCGCGCAGGATGAGCTGGTAGCGCCGGTGCACGCGCTCGAAGGTGTGCTCGATGAAGGTCGCGAACTTGCCGCTGTCCTGCTCGGGCTTGAAGAAGCGCGAGCACATCATGGGCGACAGCGTGAGCGCGACGATGCCCGACACCACCACCGAGCCCGCAAGCGTGAACGCGAACTCGGTGAAGAGCGACCCGGTGAGCCCGCCCTGGAAGCCGATGGGCACGTACACCGCCACCAGCACCACGGTCATCGCCAGGATGGGCCCGCCCAGCTCGCGCGCGGCCAGCAGCGAGGCCTGCATGGGCGACTTGCCCTCGCGCATGTGCCGGTCGACGTTCTCCACCACGATGATGGCGTCGTCCACCACCAGCCCGATGGCCAGCACCAGCAGCGCGGTGAATTCTTGCCAGTTCATGGCACACACTCTAAAC
>NNBU01000722.1_pt1 | contig 26630 bp, 27 predicted proteins | sample 1173781 | NCBI WGS metagenome assembly NNBU01 (sample SAMN07173937, study PRJNA388173) | plant metagenome | biome: Plant school; feature: Soil; material: Symbiotic tissue of Blasia pusilla L.; isolation source: symbiotic tissue sample KVJ2 | host: Blasia pusilla | place: Norway: Troms, Kvaloya...
TGGCCTTGGCAATTTCTTCGAGCTGTGCGCGCGTGATCTTGCCGACCTTGTCGGTGTGCGGACGGGCCGAGCCCTTGTCCAGCTTGATGGCCTTCTTGATCAAGGTGATCGCCGGGGGCGTCTTGATGATGAAGGTGAAGCTCTTGTCAGCGAACGCGGTGATGACCACCGGCAGCGGCAGACCCGGCTCGACGCCTTGGGTTTGCGCGTTGAACGCCTTGCAGAACTCCATGATGTTCAAACCACGCTGGCCCAGTGCGGGACCGATGGGTGGTGATGGGTTGGCCTTACCAGCTGGGACTTGCAGCTTGATGAAGCCGACGATTTTTTTCGCCATGCTTTGCTCCTTGCGGGTGATATCGCCTTGGCTTGCGGCCGCGGCTCCCCGGGGTTGAACGACTCTTCGAGATCAAGGCCGCGCGCCGAGTCGGACAACGCGCAACCGAAAAACGGGCGGGGCCTTCAGCCCCGGAGGCTCAGGTCTTCTCGACCTGGCTGAACTCGAGCTCCACAGGTGTCGCACGGCCGAAAATCATGACGGACACGCTGACCTTGCTCTTCTCGTAGTTGACGTCTTCGACGGTGCCATTGAAGTCGGTGAACGGACCTTCCTTGACACGCACGAACTCGCCGACGGTGAACTCGACCTTGTGACGCGGCTTCTCGGTGCCTTGCTGCATCTGGCTGACGATGTCCTCGACCTCTTTCTGCGAGATCGGTGCAGGACGGTTCTTGGCGCCGCCCACGAAGCCCGTCACCTTGTTGGTGTGCTTCACAAGATGCCAGCTCTCGTCGTCCATGATCATTTCGACCAGCACGTAGCCAGGAAAGAAACGACGCTCGGTAGTGCGCTTCTGGCCGTTCTTGATTTCGACCACTTCTTCGGTCGGAACCAGGATGCGACCGAACTTGTCCTGCATGCCGGCGCGGTTGATGCGCTCGATGATGTTGCGCTCGACGGCCTTTTCCATGCCCGAATAGGCATGCACCACATACCAACGCAGATCAGGGTTGGCGGCGGGGACCAGAAGAGGATGAACATCCTCTTGCGGTGTGGTTTCAACTGCGTCGTCGGTCATTGCTTATTTTCTCCAGCCCAGAATGAGGTCGAAAAACACCCATTCGAGCGTCTTGTCGGTGAGCCAGAGGAAGACGGACATGATTGCCACGAAGGCAAACACGTAGGCCGTCATTTGCATCGCTTCCTTGCGGGTCGGCCACACGACCTTCTTGACCTCGCGCCACGAGTCGCGACCGAAGGCCCACAATTGACGGCCGTTCTCCGAACTGCCGAAGGCAGCCACTGCAGCGGCCAGGCCAACCAGCAGCGCAGCCCATTGCACCAGCGAGCCCTGGCGCGACAGCAGATAGAACGCCACGATGGCGCCCACTGCCAACACGACAGCCACGGCCAGTTTGGCCTTGTCGGCGCCAGTGCTCACGGTTTCAATTTGAGAAGTGGCCATGTTTGGCTGTTTTCCTGTGGCCTTTCAGCCTTCAATTCAATGCGTCTCTTGAGACGCCGAAGCCCGTCGGGACGCGACGGGCTTTTTTCGAGGTGCCACCTAGGTGGCAGGGGCAGTAGGAATCGAACCTACAACCTTCGGTTTTGGAGACCGACGCTCTGCCAATTGAGCTATACCCCTCCGGTACTCTTTACGCTCGGCTTAGATGTCGAGGATCTTGGCCACGACGCCCGAACCCACGGTACGGCCGCCTTCACGGATGGCGAAGCGCAGGCCTTCTTCCATCGCGATCGGGTTGATCAGCTTCACGGTGATGCTGACGTTGTCGCCAGGCATGACCATTTCCTTGTCCTTGGGCAGCTCGATCGCGCCGGTCACGTCCGTCGTACGGAAGTAGAACTGCGGGCGATAGTTGTTGAAGAACGGCGTGTGACGGCCGCCTTCGTCCTTCGACAGCACATACACCTCGGCGGTGAAGTGCGTGTGCGGCTTGATCGAACCCGGCTTGCACAGCACTTGGCCGCGCTCGACGTCTTCGCGCTTCGTGCCGCGCAGCAGCACGCCCACGTTGTCGCCAGCCTGACCCTGGTCCAGCAGCTTGCGGAACATTTCCACGCCGGTGCAGGTGGTCTTGACCGTCGGGCGGATGCCCACGATTTCGATTTCTTCACCAACCTTGATCACGCCACGCTCGACGGCGCCGGTCACCACGGTGCCGCGACCCGAGATCGAGAACACGTCTTCGACGGGCATCAGGAAGGCACCGTCCACGGCGCGCTCAGGCGTCGGGATGTAGGTGTCCAGCGCTTCGGCCAGCTTCATGATGGCTTCTTCGCCCAGCTTGCCCTTGTCGCCTTCGAGGGCGAGCTTGGCCGAGCCGTGAATGATGGGGGTGTCGTCGCCAGGGAACTCGTACTTGTCGAGCAGCTCGCGCACTTCCATTTCAACGAGCTCGAGCAGCTCGGCGTCGTCGACCATGTCGCACTTGTTCAGGAAAACGATGATGTAGCCCACACCCACCTGGCGAGCCAGCAGGATGTGCTCACGCGTCTGGGGCATCGGGCCGTCGGCGGCCGAGCACACCAGGATGGCGCCGTCCATCTGAGCGGCGCCCGTGATCATGTTCTTCACATAGTCGGCGTGACCGGGGCAGTCGACGTGTGCGTAGTGGCGGTTGGCCGTTTCGTACTCGACGTGCGCGGTGTTGATCGTGATGCCGCGGGCCTTTTCTTCAGGCGCTGCGTCGATCTGGTCGTAGGCCTTGGCTTCGCCGCCGAACTTGGCCGACAGCACCGTAGCGATCGCAGCCGTCAGCGTGGTCTTGCCGTGGTCGACGTGACCGATCGTGCCCACGTTGACGTGAGGCTTGGTGCGGGTGAATTTACCTTTTGCCATTTTTCGACTCCGAAAAAAACGTTTTCAACGTATGCAGATGGGTTGCAAACCTGCCGCTGCAACCCCCAAAACTGGTGCCCTTTGCGGGAATCGGACCCGCGACCTCTCCCTTACCAAGGGAGTGCTCTACCACTGAGCCAAAAGGGCTTTTGTAACAAAGTTACGAATTCACATCGCCTCAACAACGAATCGAGTCTCTGGAGCGGGAGACGGGAATCGAACCCGCGTCATCAGCTTGGAAGGCTGGGGTTCTACCATTGAACTACTCCCGCATCGGGGGCACTTCAAGGCACCCAAAGCGCTAGATCCAATCGCTCTTAGAAACCAAATTCATCGCTGGTGGAGAGGGCTGGATTCGAACCAGCGTACTCGTTAGAGGGCAGATTTACAGTCTGCTGCCATTAACCACTCGGCCACCTCTCCGGCGAACCTCGAAATATAGCACGGTTTTGTGACTACCCAGAAATCCCAGCATCACAACAATGCGGAAGATCTGCCCGAGGACGAATCCTTCGATTATCAGCGAAGTTCAGGCCTCCGGCCGCTGAGCCTCTCGCCAAGCACGCGCTTCTCCAAAATGTCCGCAGCCGATGAACGGAACCGGCGGGCGCAACGCGGAAAGCGGCGACGGATGATTCGACATCAGCACCTTATGGCGCTTAACGTCAATCAACGCACGCTTACTCTGCGCATGCGCACCCCATAGCATAAAAACAACAGGTTTGACGCCATCCGAAACATGGCGGATGACGGCGTCCGTCAGCACCTCCCAGCCCTTGCCAGCATGGCTGGCCGGCTGCGCCTCTTCGACCGTCAGGCAGGTGTTGAGCAGCAGCACGCCGTGGGTCGCCCACTTCACCAGGCTGCCGCCCGGATCGGGAAACGGTGGCGGGGGCGTGCCCAAGTCGCGCTGGAGTTCCTTGAAGATGTTGCGCAGCGACGGCGGCAGCGCCACACCGCTGGCCACCGAGAACGCCAGCCCTTCGGCCTGGCCGCGCCCGTGATAAGGGTCCTGCCCCAGGATCACCACCCGAACATCGTCGGGCGGCGTCAACTCCAGCGCCCGCAGCGGCTGCGGCGGAAAGATCACGGCGCCGGCATCGAGGCGCTCTCGCAAAAAGCCCCGCAGCTTCTGCCCCACGGCACCACTGAAAAAGTCATCGACCAGTGGCTGCCAGCCCGGCGCCACCGGCCAGTCCGCCGGGTCGCCGCTCGACAGCTGATCGGGCCGGCTCATTGGAACAACGCAGCGAGGGCCTCGCCGGGTTCCTTGGCGCGCATGAACGCCTCGCCGACCAGGAAGGCATTGACGCCCGCCGCGCGCAGCGTAGCGACGTCTTCGCGCGTGGCGATGCCCGACTCGGTCACCGGCAGGCGGTCGGCCGGCAGCCTGGGCAGCAGATCGATGGTCGCCTGGATCGACACCTCGAAGTTGCGCAGATTGCGGTTGTTGACCCCGATCAGCGCCGTCTTGAGCTTGAGCGCCCGATCGAGTTCGGCCGCATCGTGCACCTCTACAAGCACCGCCATGCCCAGGCCACGCGCAATGGCTTCGTAGTCCTTCATCTGCGCATCATCCAGGCATGCGGCGATCAACAGGATCGCATCGGCGCCCATCGCACGCGATTCGTACACCTGGTACGAATCGATGATGAAGTCCTTGCGCAGCACCGGCAGGTCGCAGGAGGCGCGCGCCTGCTTCAGATAGTCCACGCCGCCCTGGAAGAACTGCTTGTCGGTCAGCACCGAGAGGCAGGCGGCGCTGATGGTGCCGTCGCCTTCGGCGTAGCTTTGAGCGATGTCCGCCGGAATGAAGTCTTCGCGCAGCACGCCCTTGCTCGGGCTCGCCTTCTTTACTTCGGCGATCACCGCGGCGTGGCCGGCGGCGATCCTGGTGCGCAGCGCGGCTTCGAAGTCGCGCGTCAGCACGCGGCTTTCGGCGTCGAAGCGAACCGCTTCCAGCGGCGCGCGCTTCAGGGCCGCGGCCACTTCCTGGCGCTTGACGGCAACGATCTTGTCGAGGATGTCGGACATAACTTCGGTGTTCTCTGGGTGACTGGGACTCAAACGGTCGTGGAGGCCTGGACCAGCTCCGCCAGCTTGGCCTTGGCGGCGCCCGACGCAATGGCGTTGCGCGAGCGCTCCACACCTGCGGCGATGGTGTCGACCACGTTCGCCGCATACAGCGCCGCGCCGGCATTCAGCAAAACGATGTCGAGCGCGGGGCCCGGCTGATTGTCGAGCACCGCCAGCAGCATCGTCTTCGACTGCTCGGGCGTCTCCACGCGCAGCGCGCGGTTGCTCGACATCTGGAAGCCGAAGTCCTCGGGGTGCAGTTCGTATTCGCGGATCTCGCCGTCCTTCAGCTCGCCCACCATCGTGGCGGCGCCAAGCGAGATCTCGTCCATGCCGTCGCGCCCGTACACCACCACCGCATGCTCGGCGCCGAGCCGCTGCAGCGCGCGCACCTGGATGCCCACGAGGTCGGGGTGGAACACGCCCATCAGGATGTTCGGCGCGCCGGCCGGATTGGTCAGCGGCCCGAGGATGTTGAAGATCGTCTTGATGCCGAGCTCCTTGCGCACCGGCGCCACGTTCTTCATGGCCGGATGATGGTTGGGCGCGAACATGAAGCCGATGCCGCACTCCTCGATGGAGCGCGCGATCTGCTCGGGCTTCAGGTTGATGTTCACGCCCAGCGACTCCAGCACGTCGGCACTCCCCGACTTGCTCGACACGCTGCGCCCGCCGTGCTTGCTCACCTTGGCGCCCGCGGCGGCCGCGACGAACATCGAGCAGGTCGAGATGTTGAAGGTGTGCGAGCCATCGCCGCCGGTGCCCACGATGTCCACGAGGTGCGTGGTGTCCTTCACGGGTACCTTGGTCGACACCTCGCGCATCACCTGCGCGGCGGCGGTGATCTCGCCGATGGTTTCCTTCTTCACGCGCAGGCCGGTGATCAGCGCGGCCATCATCACGGGCGAGCACTCGCCGCTCATGATGAGGCGCACGATGTGCAGCATCTCGTCGTGGAAGACTTCGCGGTGTTCGATGGTGCGCTGCAGCGCTTCCTGGGGGGTGATCATGACAAGTCTCCTCGAGAGTGAATCAGCGGCCGATGCGAACGGCGGGCGCGTCGGTGAACGCGAGCTTGAGGCCGAAGCCGATGAAAAGAACGCCGGCTGCACGGTCGAGCCAGTGCATGCCCTTCTGCACGACGCTGCGGCGGGCCATCCAGCCCGCGGCGACGGCCCAGCCGACGTTCACGGGAATGGCGTTGACGTTGAACAGCACGCCCAGCAGTACGAAGTAAAGCGCCGTGTTGCCGGCGCCGGGCGCGATGAATTGCGGCACGAAGGCCAGGAAGAACAACGCGACCTTGGGGTTGAGCACGTTGGTCCAGAAGCCGCCGAGAAAGATCGCCTTCAGGCTGCGCTCACCGGCCGCCGCGGCCTCGGCCTGCAGGTCGGCCGGCGGCTTCGCGCGCGACAGCACCATGCGCACGCCGAGATACAGCAGGTACGCCGCGCCGATGTACTTGAGCACGGTGAAGGCCGTGGCCGACGTCGCCATCAGCGTGCCGACGCCCACGGCGGCGGCGAAGATGTGGACGAAGCAGCCCGCCGTGATGCCCAGCCCCGCCACGATGCCGGCGCGCACGCCGGAACGCAGCGAGTTCGTCACGACGTACAGCACGTCGGGCCCGGGCGTGAGGTTCAGCAGCCAGCCGGCGGCGATGAAGGCGAGCAGATGGGGCAAATCAGGCATCGCGTCCTCGCAGGGCTCAGGCGTTGAAGAAGGCGCGGATCGCGGCGACGGCCCGATCGACGCCGGCAGCATCGACATCGAGGTGCGTCACGAAGCGCAGGCGGTAGAGCCCCGTCGCCAAGATGCCCTGGCTGTTGAGGCTCGCGATCAGCTCCGAGGAGCGCGCCTGCGCGGCACCTGTGAGATCGGCGAACACGATGTTCGTGTGCGGCGCCTCCACCGTCAGCCCTTCGATGCCCTCGAGCCCCTGTGCGAGCCGCTGCGCCAGCGCATGGTCATCGGCCAGGCGGTCGACATGATGGTCGAGCGCATGCGATGCCGCCGCCGCCAGCAAGCCGGCCTGCCGCATGCCGCCGCCGGCCATCTTTCGAATGCGGTGCGCCCGCGCGATGAACTCGCGCGAACCGACCAGCGCCGAGCCAATGGGTGCGCCCAGCCCTTTGCTGAAGCACACCGACACGCTGTCGAAGCACTGCGCGATGCGGCGCGCTTCCGCGCGGATGTCGCTGCGGTTGTTCAGTGCAGCCTGCGCCGTGGCCGCATTGAAAAGACGAGCCCCGTCCAGATGCCGCTGCAGCCCCTTGCGCTTGGCCAGGTCGGTCGCGGCCTGCACGTACTCGAAGGGCAGCAGCTTGCCGCCCAGCGTGTTCTCCAGTGCCAGCAGCCGCGTGCGCGCGAAGTGCGCGTCGTCGGGCTTGATGGCGGCTTCGATCTGCGCGAGCGGCAGCGTGCCGTCGCTCGCATGGTCGAGCGGCTGCGGCTGCACGCTGCCGAACACCGCCGCGCCGCCGCCTTCCCAGCGGTAGCAATGCGCCTGCTGGCCGACGATGTACTCGTCGCCGCGGCCGCAATGCGACAGGATCGCGCACAGGTTGCTCTGCGTGCCGGTCGGCACGAACAGCGCGGCCTCGAAGCCCAGCAAGGCCGCGATCTTTTCCTGCAGCGCGTTCATGCTCGGATCGGTGCCGAAGACGTCATCGCCCAGCGGCGCCGCCATCATGGCCTCGCGCATCGCGGGCGTGGGTTGCGTGACGGTGTCGCTGCGCAGGTCGACGAGGGAGGTGCGATCGGTCATGGTGGCTCAGTCCAGGAAGTTCTTGAGCATGGCGTGGCCGTGCTCGGTCAAGATGGATTCGGGATGGAACTGCACGCCTTCGATGCGCACCTCGTGCGCGAATCCAGTGTGCCGCACCCCCATGATCTCGCCGTCATAGGTCCAGGCGGTGACGGCCAGGTCCTTGGGGCAGCTCTCGCGCTCGATGGCCAGCGAGTGATACCGGTTGACGACGAACTTCTCGGGCAGCCCCGCGAACACGCCTTCCTGCGTGGTCGTGATCTCGCTGGTCTTGCCGTGCATCAGCTGCTGCGCACGCACGATCTTGCCGCCGAAGGCCGCGCCAATGGCCTGGTGGCCCAGGCACACGCCCAGAATCGGCAGCTTGCCCGCGAAAGCCTCGATGGCCGCCACGGACACGCCCGCCTCCGCTGGCGAGCAGGGACCCGGCGACACCACGAGCCGCGTGACGCCCGAGGCGATCAGTTCGCCGATCTGCGCCACCGTGATCTCGTCGTTGCGATGCACCTGCACTTCCGCGCCCAGCTCGCCGAAGTACTGGACGATGTTGTAGGTGAAGCTGTCGTAGTTGTCGATCATCAGCAGTTTCATGGCTTGCTCACAATCCGGTGCACGCCCTTCACAACGGGGAACACGTTGAAGTTGATCAGCAGGCCCAGCTTCAGGCCCGACAGGCGCAACGCCGCGAGCACCTGCGCGCGGTGCAGGTCGGTCAGCACCTCGACCGCCTTGAGCTCCACGATGACCGACTGCTCGATGACGAAGCCCGCGCGGTACACATCGCCCAGCGAGCGGCCCTTGTAGCTGGCCGACAGCGCCACGTCGCGCGTGAAGCCGATCTCGCGCTCGGCGAGTTCGATGGCCAGCGCGGCGGCATAGGCGCCTTCGTCGAGCCCTGTGCCGAGCACGCGCTGCACCTCGACGGCGGCGCCGATGATCTCGTGCGAAAAGTCGTTCTGAATATCCGGTGCAGTGCTCATTCCAGGCCCTCCTCGACCAGCTCGGCGGCGCGCAACAGTGCGCGTGCCTTGGCCTCTGTTTCTTTCCATTCCAGCTCGGGCACCGAGTCGGCCACCACGCCGGCCGCGGCCTGCACGTGCAGCATCTGGTCCTTCACGATGCCGGTGCGGATGGCAATGGCCACGTCCATGTCGCCGGCATAGCTGATGTAGCCGCAGGCGCCGCCGTAGAGACCGCGCTTGGTGGGCTCCAGCTGGTCGATGAGCTCCATCGCATGCACCTTGGGCGCGCCGGTCAGCGTGCCCGCCGGGAACGTGGCCTTCAGCACGTCGATGGCGGTCATGCCGTCCTTCAGCGTGCCTTCCACGTTGCTCACGATGTGCATCACGTGGCTGTAGCGCTCCACCGCGAAGGCCTCGGTCACCTTCACGGTGCCGGTCTTGGCGATGCGGCCGATGTCGTTGCGCGCCAGGTCGATCAGCATGACGTGCTCGGCGCGCTCCTTCGGGTCGTTGATGAGTTCTTCTTCCGCGGCCTTATCGAGCTCGAGCGACGCGCCACGCGGGCGCGTGCCGGCCAGCGGCCGGATGGTGATCTTCTGTTCGCCGTCGCCCGTGTTCTCCTGGCGCACCAGGATCTCGGGCGAGGCACCCACCACGTGGAAATCACCCAGGTGGTAGTAGTACATGTACGGCGACGGGTTGAGCGAACGCAGCGCGCGGTACAGCGACAGCGGCGACTCGGTGTAGCGCTTGCTGATGCGCTGCCCCACCTGCACCTGCATGAAGTCGCCGGCGGCGATCATTTCCTTGGCGCGCTCCACGGCCGCGATGTAGTCGGCCTTGGCGAAGCTGCGTTCGGGTGGATGCGCCTGCGTGGGCTTGACGACGGGCGCGCTCACCGAGTACTTGAGCTTGTCCTTCAATTCGCGCAGACGGCGCTTGCCCGCGGCATAGGCTTCGGGCTGCTTCGGGTCGGCGTAGACGATGAGGTACAGCTTGCCCGACAGGTTGTCGATGACCGCCAGTTCCTCGCACTGCAGCAGCAGGATGTCGGGGCAGCCCAGCGTGTCGGGCGGGCAGCTCTTCTCGAGCTTGCGTTCGATGTGGCGCACCGTGTCGTAGCCGAAGTAGCCCGCCAGGCCGCCGCAGAAACGCGGAAGGCCGGGCCGCAGCGCGACCTTGAAGCGCTTCTGGTACTCGGCCACGAAGTCGAGCGGGTTGCCCCGCGCGGTCTCGACGATCTGCCCGTCGGTCACCACCTCTGTCACGGCCTCCTCGCCGAAGCCCGAGGCACGCAGCAGCGTCTTCGCGGGCAGGCCGATGAAGCTGTAGCGCCCGAAGCGCTCGCCGCCCACCACCGATTCGAGCAGGAAGCTGTGCTTGCCGCCGCCCTGCGAATGGGCCAGCTTGAGGTACAGGGACAGGGGGGTTTCGAGGTCGGCAAAGGCCTCGGCCATCAGCGGAATACGGTTGTAGCCCTGGGCGCTGAGGCTCTTGAATTCAAGTTCGGTGATCACGGATTCGTTCTCCAGTTGCCAGACGGCGCTCCTTCGGCCGGTGGCAAGGTCATTCACTGGTGGTCCGGCGTCTGTGGCGAGCCGGAACCGCGGGCGCACGGCGTGCGCCGTGCAATCAAACAGTCAGCGAAGTATGGCTACGCCAGGGCCAGGCTCCCCGGCTGCCTTCACCTGTTTGAATGATGTGATGAACGAACATGTAGCGCGGAGTTTAGCCCACGAAAACGCCGAACGCGCGCAATAAGGCTGCCATTGGCGTTCTTCAGGGTTCCCCCGAAGGCTGGCACGTAAAACAAAAAGATACATTCGCACGACCGTTCGCAAACCTCCAAGGAGACTCCCGTGCCCCCTCTTTCGCTTTCGACCGTGTGTGCCCGTCTCGCCGTGCTGGCGTGCCTGGCCACCGCACTCGGCGCGTCCGCCGCGCAGGTCGACGTGGCCGGCGTCAAGCTCGAAGACCGCATGGAGCTGCGCGGCACCGCCCTGCAGCTGAACGGCGCGGGCGTGCGCTACAAGGCCATCTTCAAGGTCTACACGGCCGGCCTGTACGTGGGACAGAAGGTGTCCACGCCCCAGGAAGCGCTGGCGGCGCCCGGCCCCAAGCGCGTGGCGATCACCATGCTGCGCGACATCGACGCCAACGAGCTGGGCAAGCTCTTCACCAAGGGCGTGGAAGAGAACTCGCCCAAGAGCGAAATGGTCAACCTCATTCCGGGCCTGCTGCGCATGGGCCAGATGTTCGCCGACCAGAAACAGCTCAAGACCGGCGACACCTTCACCATCGACTGGCTGCCCGGCACCGGCACGCTCATCACCGTGCGCGGCGTGCCGCAGGCCGACCCCGTGAAGGAGCCGGCCTTCTTCAATGCGCTGCTGCGCATCTGGCTCGGCCCGAACCCGGCCGACTGGAAGCTGAAGGACGCGCTGCTCGGCATCAAGCCCTGACCGGCAGCGCCGGCGACTTCAGAGGTCGGCCAGCGAATCCACGAAGCCGTCCGCATCCACGCTGCGCACCGGCTCGCCGTGGTTGTAGCCGTAGGTCACGAGCACCACCGGGCAACCCGCGGCCCGGGCTGCGCGCGCATCGTTGCTCGAGTCGCCGACCATCAGCGTGCGCGCGGGTGCGGTGCCCAGCGCCTCGCAGGTCTTCAAGAGCGGCAGCGGATCGGGCTTCTTGCGCTCGAAGGCATCGCCACCGAACACCAGCTCGAAGAATCCATCGAGCCCTTTCGCGGCCAGCAACGGCCTGGCAAACGACGCCGGCTTGTTGGTGAGGCAAGCCAAGCGCAGGCCGCGCGCGCGCAACGCCTTCAGGCCTTCGATCACACCGGGGTACACAGCCGAGTGCTGCCCGTTGATGTCGAGGTAGTGGTGCTGATAGCGCTCCCACGCGCGGTCGAACAGCGCCCTCGCCTTCTCATCGGCGCCTGCCGCGCAGGCAGGCGTCATCACATGCACGAGCGCCGAATGAATCAGGTGCTCCGAACCCTTGCCCACCATCCGCTCGATGGCGGCAGCCGACACCGGCGGCAGTTCGAGGTCGCGCAGCATGCGGTTGAGCGCCTCGGCGAAATCGCCGAGCGTGTCGACCATGGTGCCGTCGAGGTCGACGATGGCGGCGTCGAAGCGGGAGGGATCGGAGCTAATGGAGTTCAAGACAAACAAACAGAGTTCAAAAAACTGCTCGGTACTTTACCGAGCATCGAAAAATGGAGTTCAAAACATTTCGAGAACCCAAAGAGAGGAGAAGTTGTAGGCCCGAATTCGGGCCATGCAACAGCACCGATTTTCAGTGGCGATCCCCACCCTCGGCGGCCACAAATCGGCGCTCGCGCATCCACTTCGTCATGACCCACTTCTCGCCCCGGGTCACGGTCGCGCTGGCGTGCAGCGACCTTGCATCGACGCGGCCCTTGCCATCGCAATACTCGAAGTAGCAGGCATTGCCGCGAATCGGTGAGACCGCGAGGCCCAGTTGCGGGAAGACGGTCTGCCCGCCGTCCGGCACTTCGTTGAGATAGGTCACCAGGGTGCTCACGCGCTGACCGCTTCGCGCGATGGACTCACGGTTCGCGGCGTTGGTGGGTGCCAGATAGTCGTGGTGAGGCTCGCTGCCCGCGCCGGTGGGGTAGTACAGCACCTGCAGCCCCTCGCCGTTTTCCAACGGAAGGTTCATCAGCATCGAAAGGCGTCGATCGAGGCGAGCGACCAGGTCGTTTTCCTCGAGGCGAAAGAACATGCCCCAGCTTGTGCGCTTGTCGCTGACCACATCACGGCCGCTCATCGGATCGACCAGCGTGGAAGGCTTCAGGCGCGGCCGCGCCATGTCGATGATGGACCTGCATTCGTCGGCGTCCACGACGTTGCCAAGCGCGGCAAAGACCGGGTCTTCGCCGCGCGAGTGCACGACGATCTCACGGTCGCCCGCCAGGATTCGCGTGCCCGGCGCGAGCCGCGCCGCGGGCCTGGAGGGGGCCTCGTCGGGCAGTTCGATGGCGTCGGCCGGCATGGCCCCACCGCGTTGCCGCGCATCGACGAAGGCCGCGACGATGGCCTGCGCAGGCCGCTCGTTCATGCCCTGTACGCGCATCGTGGCCACCAGCGACTGCGGCGCCTGGCCGGCGTCGAGGTTGTGCGTGAGCCAGCGGCCGAGGTCTGGCGAGAAGCGGACGACGGTGCTCATGGGTGCACCCCTGGCGCGGCGCTCATGAGCGCGTCACACCGGGCCCGCGTGGGCGACCCAGCCCTTGTCGCCGAGCGCGAATCCCTGGCGCAGCTGCAACTTGCCGCCCGCGCCGTTCATGATGCGCGTGATCATCGGGAACACGCGCTGCGCGTCGGCGTTCTGCATCCACGGCGCCGGGTCGACCTGGTAGGTGTAGCTCACCACCGCCAGCTTGTGTTGTGCGTCGGAAGCATCGAGCTTGACGTCGACGATCTTCTCGCGCTTGAGATGAGCCACGCAGAAGTCGTTGGCGTGCTCGGTGCCGCTGGCCGCGTGCACGTGCGGCTTGTAGAACTTGCGGCCGGCCTCGGTCAGCTCGAATCGCTTGACTGCGCCGTCCGGGTTCTCGGCGCTCTTCGGTGCGGGAACGATGGTGCTGTGCACCAGTCCCAGCTGTTCCATCACCGGAAACTGAACGGCATGGCGCGCACCTGAACCGGCCTCGGCTTCGGTCAGGTCGATCGGCCAGTCGAACATGGCAAGGCAGAGGTCGCCGCTCTGTGCCAGGTAGTCGTCCAGCGGGGCCGCGAGATTGTCGGCCGTGGGCGCCTTGGCATCGTTGCCGGTGCCGCATGCGGCCAGCGCGCAGACCATGGCGATGCCGGTCAGGGCATTGATCGAAGTCCGGGTGCGTCGGCTGGGGCGGGTAAAGCGGAAATTCATGCGGTCTCTTGTTGATTGATGAGTGACGGAGGCGGGCGGCGTGACGATTGCGGCCTCAGTGCGCATCGAGCTCGTCCGCGACCCAGCCCCGCCGCGTCAGGTGGACGCCAAGGCGCACCTGCATCGTTCCTTCGCGCTGGATGGCGCGCGCCAGCAAGGGGAAGGCTTGCAGCACCTCGGGCGCTCCAGCCCAGGGCTCGGGTGCGATGCGGTACGTGAAGAGCAGCGAGGTCGCGGTACGGCCGTCGCGTGTTTGCGGCGGATCCCAGCCGATCAGGCGATCCAGGCTCAGCGTGGCCGCGCAGAAGTCGGCCGGGTGCGTGAGCGTCTGCGTCGTCGTACGTATCACCACGGGCACCTGCAGGTAGTACTTGCGCCCTGCGTCGGTCAGCGCGTATTCACGGGCTGGCACGGTCGCCGTGGTGTCCTTGGTGGTGGCGACCACATCCTTGCCGGTCACCAGGCCCAGCTTTTCAAGCACGGGCATCTGCTGCGCATCGGCTTCGTGCGATCCAGCCGCGACCGTGATCGGCCATTCGTATTTGGCCAGGCACACGTGCCCGCGCTGGGCGAGGTAGTCGTTCGTCGTCGCGGTGAAGTTGTCGCGGTTCGCAAAGCGCGCCTGCTCGTTGTCGCAACCGGCGAGCGAGGCCAGCAGCATCAGCAGGAACGCCGCGCCACCGACACCTCGCGCACGGGCTGGGGTTCTGTTCGTCTTCACTTCACGCACCTGCCGGTGGTCGGTGGGGTGGAGGGAGGCTGGTAGCCGTCGCTCAGCACGCCCAGGAAGCAGACCAGGTCGGCGATCTGCTGCGCGGTCATGACCGGCGTGGAACCGGGTTGCCGCGGCTGCGTGCCGCTGGCAAGCGTCTTGTCGCCGCCCTCGCCGGTGCCCATCGGCACTTCCTCGTCGACGCTGCCTTGCTGCGAGGCCGGCAGGTCGTTGTACTTGCGGACCGTTGCGCCCGGCACGTGGGTGGGTTGCAGCGCCCAGCCCGGGTTGGCCTGCGGCATGCCGGTGCCGTCGTTGCTGGCGGGATACCAGTACTCCGGGTTGGTGTCCCGCGTGTTGTAGAAGTTGACGACCTGGTCCAGCGAATGGAGCACGCCGTTGTGAAAGAACGCCCCCCGCGTCGCCGCGTTGCGCAACCCTGGAACCTTGAACATGCCGCAGTACCGGCTGGCCGTGTCCGGCGTGGCGGGCATGTGGTCGGTGCGGTAGGGGCCGCACAGCCCCATGTCGAAGTACTTCGGGTCGTCGTTGGCCGGAATCGGATCCGGGTTGTTGGGGATCGACCTGTCGTTGCGCGGCGCACCCAGGGCCTGGTAGGTGAAGTCGGTCATCAGGCCGGAGTTGCCGTTGAAGTTGGCGCCCGTGTAGTGGCAGCCCGAGCAGTTGGCAACGCCGGTGCTGTGGAACACAACTTCGCCGCGCCGCTCGGCTGGCGTCAGCGTTCCACCGATCTTGTTGAAGACATAAAGGTCGTATTTGCTGCTGTACGGGTGAAAGCTCAGGTCTTCCGTCTCCAGCGCCTGGATCGCGCGGCCGAGGGCGTCGAAGGCGGCGTCGGTGTTGTCGAACACGTCGGCACCGAAGGCCTGCTTGAACAGGCCGGCATAGGTGCTGCCCTGAACCACCTTCACGACCGCTTCCTTGGAGCTGTTGTTCATCTCGAGCGGGTTGAGCAACGGCATCCCGGCCTGCGCCGCCAGCGTCGTAGCGCGGCCATCCCACATGAAGCCGCCGCCCGGCGAGTTGGAGGTCACGCCGTCGGGGTTCGGCGCGTCGTCGCTGTAGGCCGGCGTCGATTCCCTGTAGCGCAACGAAGGCACGGCGCGCGCGCCGACCTTCGTGACGTCGGAGCCCAGCTGCACCGAGATGCTGTTCGGCGGACCGTAGGCGTATTGCGGGTCGTGGCAGCTCGCGCACGACATGTTCTTGCCGCTCGACAGGTTCTTGTCGAAGAAGGCCAACTGCCCGACCTGCGCCTGGGTGCTCAGGACCTGCTTGCGCGGGCCGGAGGTGCTTGCCGCCACCGTCGCGTTCTTGCCGTCGCAAGCCGTCAAAGCCAATAGCGCTACCGAGAGCGCCATGACGAGCGGGACCATCTTGTCCGTTACCAGATTCATCAAAAGGAAAATCGCTTCATGCTGCACCGCGGGGGCCCGCAGGCGAGACGCCTCGCGTCCAGCACCCGAACCCTCCGCGGCTTTTCTGTCGTCTGTCTGTCTGGCCGGTCTTCGGTTTACTTCGTTGCCCAGACGCTGCTCTGGCTCGCGTCGGCACCGACCTGCGGCGTGATCTGGCCTTCCAGCTTGCCCGTGTCCGGGTCCTGCACGCCGACGATGTCGTTCGCGTACAGCTTCTGCTTGTAGTTGGCCGGGATCACGTAGGCATGGTTGATCGGCCGCACCGAGTCGAAGTGCGTGTCCGCGCTGTTCTGGTATTCCGGCAGCGCAAGGATGTTGGCCGTGATGAACGCTTCCGAGTACTTGGCGCGGTTCAGGTACGTCGCATCGACAGCCGGGTCGGCAAGCTGGAACATGTCCTGCAGCGTCCGCACGAACGAGAAGTGGCTGTAAGCGTCGCTGTCAGCAACCTTCTTCTTCGCCGTGCCCACGTCCTGCTGGTTGGTGAGGATGCCGAAGATCGAATTGCCGTGGCCGAAATTGCCCCCGGCGTAGTTGGCCGGCGGCGTGGTGGCGGTTGCCTTGCCGCTTGCGTCCACGGTCACCGGTGCGGCGCCGGAATTCGGGCCGCCCGCGTTCCAGCCGCAGCACGAGCCGTTGCTGCCGCCTTCGCCTTCGTCGAACATCACGACGATCGCAACGCGCTTGTTCGGGTTCTTCCACAGCGCCGAGTTCTGGATCGCCTTGACCGTCATGCCCAGGTAGATGTCGGCACGCTTGATGTTGGGGCCCTGGCCGTCGTTGCCGCCCTGGCAGCTCGTGTCGCTGCCGACGCCGTGCATGTCGTCGCACTGGTCCGGAACGATGAAGTTGATGTTGCCCACATCGCCCGCGGCCAGGTCCTTGGTGAACTGGTCGTAGACCCAGCCGCTCGGGACCTGGTAGGCCGTGGTCTTGAGCCAGTCCGCTTCCTGGTACTGCGTGCCGAAGATGGTGCGGTTGCTGGCCGCGAACTCGGGCAGCTTGCGTGCTTCCTGGAAAGCGATCGACGGGCCGTGCTTGACCTTGTACAGCCCGTTCACCACCGCGAAGTTGGGCGTGCCGACGAGGGCGGGAATGGCGGAGCCATCGAGGTTGGTGACGCCTTTCAGGCGGCTCGTGTCGTACGTGGCGACCACGCTGGTGTCGGCAATGCTGTCGGCGCGCACGTCCTGGCCGGGGTTCATCGACTCGCTGTAGGTGCGGATGGTGCGGCCCGTCCTGGACATCAGCGTGAACAGGTTGTCGCCGGGAACGTTGTGCACGGTGCCGCCGGTCGGGGAGTCGCCGCAGCTTGTGCTGGCCGCGCTATACCCGGCGCGGTGGGCGCTGGTCGCCGGCGGGAGCTTGGCCTGTGCGGGCAAGGGCTGGCCGTCGGAGGCCGTTCCGCCGGCGAACGCAACGTCGGTGACCGCATACGGGCCGACAGCACCGCAACCGAACCAGTTGTCGTCGTGGATGCCGAAGTCGTCGCCGCCGCCCAGCGCGGTGTAGTTGGGCTCGGACGGGTTGCCGGTCGAATAGTACGTGCTCAGTTGGTTGTAGTTGTTCAGGATGTGATTGACGTTCACAGCCCGCGGGTTGCCGACGATTGCATCGGTCGACTTGTTTTCTTCGACGATGACGAAGATGTTGTCGTAGGCCGGCACGCCTTCCACGTTGAAGGCCGCCTGCTGCGCCTGGGCGAAGGTGATGGGCGCCTGCTTTTGCAGCGGCCCCATGGGGGTGGCCTTGGTGCCGTCCGCATTGGTGAGCGTCACGCTCGACAGGCCGGCCAGGCGGGGGTCGCCGCCCAGGACGGCCAGGTTGTCGGGGAACAGGTCCTTGCGGTCGAGCTTGGCCGTCGCATAGGTGTAGCGGTTGGTCAGCTCGTTGTCTTGGTACAGCGCGGCGTACTGGGTGGCGCCGCTCAGGGTGTTCACGTCCGCGAGCGGGTCGCTGAACTTGGCATCGCCAAGATTGAAGGCCGGGCCATTCATGCGTGCGACGAGGTTGGCCTTTTCGGTCGCATAGCTGCTGCCGTTGGCTTCCACCAGGCGTTGCGCTTCGCTCGACAGCGGGCTGATGACGATCTTGCCCGCGCCCTGGTCGGCGATCTGGTCGGTCGAGGCGCGCAGGATGAGGTGGCTGGCCACGGCGGCGCCGGTGGCGGTATTGGTCGCGCCGGTGCCGATGTCGGCGACCAGCGGGCCGGTGCTGGTGGTCGTCAGCGTGAACTTGCCGCTGGCATCGGTGACGGTCGACGGCTCGCCGCTGTCGAGCACGCCGTTGCCGTTGGTGTCCACAAAGACCGTGGCCTTCTGGTAATAGCCGGCCTTCAGGGTCGGGTTGCCCGTGGTGCTTCCGGGCGCGTAACCGCTGGCGGCCACCACGCCACTGAATGTCGTGCCGGTCGTGCTGGCGGGCGGCGTGCTGATCGGGAAGAAGCCGCTGTTGCCGTCACTCCCTCCCCCACAAGCGGCGAGCACGCAAGCTGCAACTGTCGTCAATGACGTCAGCAAAACTCTTCTTTCGAAAATCATCGTATATCTCGGGAAGTTGGTTATGAATGGTTTTGACCGGCCTGCATGGGACTGCGGGCATCGTGCGTTTTGAATGCAAAACGCCACATCGAGGAGAAATGTAGGAATTGCGAATGACGTCTTTGTGTCAAAAAATGCCGCCACCCCTTCGCCAATTGCTTGCTAATTCTTTGCTAATAAATGAAGGCGTCAGCACTCCATTTAATTTCCGGTGCGCATTTAACTGACCACTGACTGACTTCAAAATTAGGTGGGAATTAGAGCGCCGGCCGAAGGAATATCCAGAGCACATTCGGCTTGCTTCTGCCGGCAGGGGCGGCGTCAGCCGCGCCCTGCTTGAGCTCTACGCCGCGCAGGTATTTATTTCTGCCGAATGAATGCGCGACGAACTTGAACATGCCGCCTCGGGCACGATCAATATCGATTTGCACATCGAGGAGCCGCGCGGCGTCCACACGACCGACCGTCGTGCAATAACAGCCGGCAGGCCCCATGGATTCAACGCAATTTCTGAACCCTGCTGCGACAGCCCCGGGCAAGGGGGCCAAAGCCAAAAGAGTTCAAAACGGGACTGGAGAGTTGCCGCCGAAGCTGATGCGCGCGCCGGCTGTCGCAAACCGGCCAGGACCGCGCCTGAAACTTTTACCGGCGTTCAGACACCTACAGGCCGTACCTGTCTCGCGCGAACGCGCCGGACACCCCTTCACCGCCTTGCCCATGCAAGGCCCATCCACGAGGAATACTCCATGCGTCTGACGACCAAGGGCGGCTTCGCCCTGACAGCCATGATCGATGTCGCGCTGCGCGAGAGGGACGGCCCCGTGCCATTGGCATCGATCAGCCAGCGACAGCACATCGCCCGTTCCTCGCTCGAACTGCTGTTCAGCAAGCTGCGCCAGCATGCCCTCATCAAGGCGACACGCGGGCCCGGCGGCGGCTACACGCTGACGCGCAGGGCTTCGGAGATCACCGTGGCCGACATCCTGGCGTCGGTCGATGGCCAGGTTCCGGCGGACGCCGACACCCCCCCGCGCGACAGCAAGCAGGAGGCGGCCGAAGTCGGCTGCTACTCCACCGAAGCCCTCTGGGCCTCCGCCAAGCACCACGTGATGGAGTTCCTCGGCTCCGTCACGCTGCAGAGCCTGGTCGACGACCAACTCGCCAAGGGTCTGCGCGTCGACGACGAACCGATGCGCAAGAAAGCGTCGCCTGTGCGCACCGAGCCCAGCCTGCGGCATGTGAACGCGCCGAACTCGGTGTTCGCCTGGAACGGCGTGTTCGCCAAGCGCTGACGAAAAAGCGCCATGAACGAAATCTCTCTTTGCATCTTCGGCTTCTCCGCGCTCCTGCTCTACCTGGCATGGCGCGAACGGGCCGGCACGAACGCCCGCGACGCCAGGCTGCTGGCGGGTGCCGCCGGCTTCTCGGGCATTGCCGGCGCTGTCGCCGCCGTCGCGGCCGTGGCCGAGTGAAGGGCTGAAGCACAGGCGCACAGGCTGCCCCGCGACGCCGCGCAGGCTCAGCGCAGCGTCGCGTGCGGGTGCAGCGGATGCGCCAGCGTGTCCGCAATCAGGCGCAGCGCCTGGTCGCACTGCTCGCGCGACATCGGCCCGCCCAGGCAGATGCGTACCGCATCGGGCGGGTCACCGTCGGTGGAAAAGGCCGCACTCGCCACCACGCCCACGTTCTGCGTGCGCAGGTACGACGCGAACTCCACCGGGCTCCAGCCGGGCGTGAGCGGCAGCCAGGCATGAAAGCCCTCGGGGTGCGCCTGCAACCCGCTGTCGCCCAGGTAGCGCATGGCCAGCACCTGCCGCGCCACCGACTCGGCGCGCACCGCCTGCAGCATCGCTTCGGTGCTGCCGTCTTCCACCCACAGCGTGGTCAATGCATTGGTGATCGGCGAGGCCATCACGGTGGTCGCGCGCATGGCGCCGGCCAGCCGCTGCGACTGCACCACCGTCGGCGAGCACACATACGCGCTGCGCAGCCCGGCGCCGAAGCACTTGGAAAACCCGCTCACGTAGTAGGTGAGCCCCGGCGCCAGCGTGGCCAGTGACGCGGGCGTCTGGCGCGGCAGCATGCCGTAGGCGTCGTCCTCGATGATCGGCACCGCGTAGCGCAGCGCCACGTCGGCCAGCGCCTCGCGCCGCGCGCGCGACACGGTGGCCGCCGTCGGGTTCAGCAGCGTGGGGTTGCAGTACAGCGCCTTGGGCTTGAGCGTCTTGCAGGCGTGCTCGAAGGCGTCGGCAATGGGTCCGTCGTCGTCCATCTGCAGCGCGTGCAGCTGCACACCCAGCTGCGCCGCGATGGCCTTCACGCCCGGGTAGGTGAGCGACTCCACGCAGATCAGCTCGCCCGGGCGCGCCAGCTGCGAGAACAGCGCGGTCAGCACCGCATGGATGCCGGGGCACACCAGGATGCGGTCCACGCTCGCATGGGGCACGAAGGGCCGCAGCCACTGCATCGCCACCTCGCGGTCGTGCGCGGTGCCGCCGAAGTCCTGGTAGCGCAGCAGGTCGTGAAGGTCGAGCTGCGCGAAGGCCTTGCTGGCGCTGTCGTGCAGCCGCGCCATCAGGTGCTCGTCGTCGGGCTCGGGCGGCATGTTCATCGTCATCTCGGCGCCGCTGCCACCGCGCAGGCGCAGGCTGGGGCTGCCGGAGCGGATGAAGGTGCCGGTGCCCGCGCGCGAGTCGATCAACCCGCGCTTGCGCGCCTCGGCGTAGCCGCGCGCCACCGTCGTGTAGTTCAGCTCCAGGTCGCTTGCGAGTTCGCGCAGCGTGGGCAGGCGGTCGCGCACGCCCAGCCGGCCGGTCTTGATGTCGTCGGCGATCAGGTCGGCCAGCAGCAGGTAGGCCGGCTTGGCGGTGGTGCGCAGCTGCCTGCGCCAGTGGGCGGTGATGGTGGGCATCGGGGAGGGTCCGGCAAATTGATTGCATTCATTGATCGCATCTGGCCGTCAATCAACACGCAGGAATCGCGCCGGAGTTCACAACCGCCAGAGGGCGAAGACGCCGGAAGAATGCTTCGATGCGGTGCGATCAACCCCATTGATCGGGTGCATTGATCGCATGAGACATGCGTCGTCCCGGTGCGAAACGGGCTGCACCTGCCCACCCAGGCCAGGCAATTTCGGGCGCCGCAAAAAATTTTGTCGCCACGCGGCCCGCACCGCCGCTCATTGATCGCGACTTGATCGCACGGCTGCCTCCGGGCGCTGGCACATCGCCTGCGATGAGAAAGGCACGCAAGACCTGCGTACCCCTCACCCAACCCGGAGTACCCCATGCCCAAAGTCACCCGCCCCCGCAATGAAAAAGGCGAGTTCCTTGTCGACTACGAAGAGAAGGTGTTCGAAGACGTCAAGGCCGAGCCCGGCGAGAAGGCGCTCGTCACCTTCCACACCGTGGCCTTCGAAGGCTCCATCGGCTTCGTCAACCTGCTGCAGGCCACGCGCCTGAAGCGCAAGGGCTACGACACCTCGGTGCTGCTGTACGGCCCGGGCGTGACGCTGGGCGTGCAGCGCGGCTTCCCCACGCTGGGGGACGAGGCCTTTCCGGGCCACCAGAACTTCAACAAGCAGATCGTCAAGTTCATGGAAGAAGGCGGCAAGGTGTATGCCTGCCGCTTCGCGCTGCAGGCGCTGTACGGCCACGGCGAAGGCGCGCTGATCGAGGGCATCAAGCCCATCAACCCGCTCGACGTGCTGGACATCGTGCTGCTGCACAAGAAGGCCGGCGCCGTCATCCTCGACACCTGGACCCTGTAAGGCACGACCAGCGATGGCTTCCACCCCCCGCACCGTGCGCGCCGCCGCGATCCAGATCGCGCCCGACTTCGAGCGCCCCGACGGCACGCTCGAGCGGGTGTGCAGCGCCATCGACGAGGCCGCGGCCAAGGGCGCGCAGATCGCGGTGTTCCCCGAGACCTTCGTGCCCTACTACCCGTACTTCAGCTTCGTGCTGCCGCCGGTGCTGCAGGGTGCGCCGCACCTGCAGCTGGTGGAGCGCGCGGTGGTGGTGCCCGGGCCGGTCACGCAGGCTGTGGCCGAGCGGGCCCGCGCGCGAAACATGGTGGTGGTGCTCGGCGTGAACGAGCGCGACCACGGCAGCCTCTACAACACGCAGCTGGTGTTCGACGCCGACGGCACGCTCGCGCTCAAGCGCCGCAAGATCACCCCCACGTACCACGAGCGCATGGTCTGGGGCATGGGCGACGGCGCGGGCCTGAAGGTGGTGCACACCGCCGTCGGCCGTGTCGGCGCGCTCGCCTGCTGGGAGCACTACAACCCGCTCGCGCGCTACGCACTGATGGCGCAGCACGAAGAGATTCATTGCGCGCAGTTCCCCGGCTCGCTGGTCGGACCGATCTTCGCGGAGCAGATGGAAGTGACCATCCGCCACCACGCGCTCGAGTCCGGCTGCTTCGTCGTCAACGCCACCGGCTGGCTCACCGACGAGCAGATCCGCAGCGTCACGCCCGACCCCGGCCTGCAGAAGGCGCTGCGCGGCGGCTGCCACACGGCCATCGTCTCGCCCGAGGGAAAGCACCTCGCTGCGCCGCTCACCGAGGGCGAAGGCATGGTGGTGGCCGACCTCGACATGGCGCTGATCGCCAAGCGCAAGCGAATGATGGATTCGGTCGGCCACTACGCGCGGCCCGAACTGCTGTCGCTCGCCATCAACGACCGCCCGGCGCAGACCACCGTGCCGATGCACGCCACGCAACCCTCAGTTCAACGGAGCCCAGACCATGACCACCACGATCGCAACGACGACACCCCAGGACAGCCGGCAACTGATGACCGAGCTCCAGTCCTTCGGGTTGCGGCTGGTTGATCCGTCGGCAGGCGTTGCAAGCCGCCGCGGCGGCGCCGGGCCTTCGGACCACAAGGCCGTGACGGTCGACGGCCACACGATCATGGTGCCGGTGCACACCTCCACCGCCTGGCACTCGCCCTTCACGGCCGAGGCGCCCGACGCGCAAGGCATGAGCCGCGTGATGCGCGGCAGCATCCCCATTGCCAGCATCAGCTTTCCGAAGCAGCCGCGCTTCTACGCCATGCAGACCTTCGACGGCGTGCCCTACTCGCACATCGCCACGCTGCACGGCAGCGACGTGCTGGCCACCACGGTGCAGCAGACCTGCATTCGCTACGAGAGCCGCAAGAAGAGCTGCAAGTTCTGCGCGATCGGCCAGTCGCTGGCGGCCGGCCGCACCATCGCGCGCAAGACGCCGGAACAGCTGGCCGAGGTGGCGCGCGCCGCCGTGCTGCTCGACGGCGTGAAGCACATGGTGATGACCACCGGCACGCCCAACGCCACCGACCGGGGCGCGGCCATCCTCTGCGAGAGCGCCTTCGCCATCAAGGCGGCGGTCGACATTCCGATCCAGGGCCAGTGCGAGCCGCCCGACGACGACCAGTGGTTCCACCGCATGAAGGCCGCCGGCATCGACACGCTGGGCATGCACCTGGAAGTGGTGACGCCCGAGGTGCGCGAACGCCTCATGCCGGGCAAGGCCAGCGTGCCGGTCTCGCGCTACATGAGCGCCTTCGAGGCGGCGGTGGGCGTGTTCGGGCGCGGGCAGGTCAGCACCTACATCCTGGCCGGGCTGGGCGACACGCGCGAGGCCATCCTCGACACCTGCGACCAGCTGCTGGCACGCGGCGTGTACCCCTTCGTCGTGCCTTTCGTGCCGATCAGCGGCACACCGCTCGAAGACCACCCCGCGCCCACGCCCGAGTTCATGAAGTCGCTGCTCGCGCCGCTGGGCCAGCGGGTGGTGGCGGCGGGCCTGCGCTCGGCCGACATCAAGGCCGGCTGCGGCAAGTGCGGCGCCTGCTCGTCGCTGTCGATCTACGAAAAAGAAGGCGAAAGCTGAGCATGCTGTGCATCGACGACCTCTGCGAAATGGCGGACCACTATGCGCCCGTCGAGTACCTGGTGCGCGAAGCCGCGCAGCAGTGGGAGCTGGACGAGGCCATGGCGCTGCGCCGCGCGGTGTTCTGCATCGAGCAGGGCATCTTCGCGCGCGACGACCGCGACGCCACCGACGACCATGCGCGGCTGCTGGTGGCCATGTCGTGCAACGGCGGCATGCCCGAGCAGGTGGTGGGCACGGTGCGCATCCACCGCGGCGAGGCAGCGGGCGAATGGTGGGGTTCGCGGCTGGCCGTGCACCCCGCGTTCCGCAGCCAGGGGCACCTGGGCGCCACGCTGATCCGGCTGGCCGTGTCCCGCGCCCACGCCCTGGGCTGCGAGACCTTTCTTGCGCAGGTGCAGACGCAGAACGTGCCGCTGTTCAGCAAGCTCGGCTGGCAACTGCTGGCAGAGACCCAGGTGCATGGCCGTGCGCATGCGCGCATGCAGGCCGACCTCGGCTGGTATCCGCCCTGCCACGACCCCGTGAGCGGCTTCGTCACGCGCGCGAAGGTGTCGGCATGACCGGGCCCACGAAGGTCCACGCCATCGCCGAAGCCCTGCGCGCCACGCGCGGCTTCGCCCACAAGCGTGACATCAGCGACGTGGTGGCCGCACTCGGCCGCTCGCTGCCCGGCGGCCATGCCGCGCTCGCCCAGGCCGTGCCCATCGGCGACGACTGCGCGGCCATTCCCGACGGGCACGGCGGCTACCTGCTGTTCGCCATCGAGGGCCTGGTCGAAGACTTCATCGTGCGCATGCCCTGGTTCGCGGGCTACTGCGGCGTGATGGTGAATGTGAGCGACATCTACGCGATGGGCGGGCGCCCAACCGCCGTGGTCGATGCGCTGTGGAGCACCGGCATGACCCCTGCGGACGACGTGCTGCGCGGGCTGGCCGAGGCTGCCGTGCGCTACGGTGTGCCCGTGGTGGGCGGGCACAGCAACAACCGCAGCGAGCGGCCGCAGCTGGCCGTCGCCATCCTCGGCCACGCACGCAAGCTGCTCACCAGCTTCGACGCGAAGCCCGGCCACCTGCTGGTGATGGCGGCCGACCTGCGCGGCGCGTACGAGGAGCCCTTTCCCTACTGGAACGCCTCCACCCGCGCGCCGGCCGCACGGCTGCGCGCAGACCTGGAGCTGCTGCCCCTGCTGGCCGAAGACGGGCTGTGCGGCGCGGCCAAGGACATCAGCATGGCCGGCGCCGTGGGCACGGCCCTGATGCTGCTCGAATGCTCCGGCGTGGGCGCGCGCATCGACCTCGACGCGCTGCCCCGGCCCGACGGCGTGCCGCTGATGCGCTGGCTCTCGTCGTTCCCGAGCTACGGCTTCGTGCTGAGCGTGGCGCCCGCGCAGGTGGCCGCGGTGCTGGCGCGCTTTGCCGCGCGCGACATCGCCTGCGGCGTGATCGGCGAGGTCGACGCCACGCGGCAGGTGCGGCTGCACCAGGCCGGCGACGAAGCGCTGCTCTGGGACTTCGGCCACGACGCCTTCATCCAGCCGCCCGCCGACACCCGCGAGGTGGCGCATGCCTGAGCGCGCCCTGCGCATCGCCCTGCTCACGCACTCCGTCAACCCGCGCGGCGGCGTGGTGCACACGCTGGAGCTGGCCACGGCGCTGCACGCGGCCGGCCACGCCGTCACGGTGCTGGCCCCCGCCGCGCCGGGGCAGCAGCTGTTTCGCACGCCGCCTTGCGCGGTGGAGCTGGTGCCGGTGCACAGCACGCCGCGCGACACGGTGGAGATGGTGCGCTCGCGCATCGCGGCCTTCGTGCAGCACCTGCGCGGCCTGCTGCGGCACCAAGGCTTCGACGTGCTGCACACGCACGACTCGATCGGCGGCAACGCGCTGGCGCAGCTGCAGGACGCGGGCGACATCGGCGGCTTCGTGCGCACCGTGCACCACCTCGACACCTTCGACGTGCCGCAACTCACGCAGTGGCAGCACACCGCCTTCGCACGCGCCAGCCAGGTGCTGTGCGTGAGCCGCCTGTGGTGCGAGCACCTGGCGCGCGCGTACGGCGTGGCGGCGCACGAGGTGACCAACGGCGTGGACGCCGCGCGCTTCTCGCCGACCGCGCAGGCCCGCGACGCCGTGCTGGCGCAGCGGCTCGGCATCCACACCGGCGCGCCGGTGGTGGTGGCCCTGGGCGGCATCGAGGAACGCAAGAACACCGCGCGGCTGCTCGCGGCGTTCGCGCTGCTGCGCACCGCGCATCCGCAGGCACAGCTGGTCATTGCCGGCGGCGCGAGCCTGCTCGATCACTCGGCCTATGCGCAGGCCTTCGGCGCGCAGATGCAGGCCCTGGGCCTGCAGGAAGGCCCGCTGCAGCCCGTGCGCCTGACCGGCCCGCTGCCCGACGAGGACATTCCTTCGCTCTACCGGCTGGCCGACGTGGTCGCCATGCCCTCGCTGCGCGAAGGCTTCGGGCTCGTGGTGCTCGAGGG
>NNBU01000400.1_pt1 | contig 26575 bp, 25 predicted proteins | sample 1173781 | NCBI WGS metagenome assembly NNBU01 (sample SAMN07173937, study PRJNA388173) | plant metagenome | biome: Plant school; feature: Soil; material: Symbiotic tissue of Blasia pusilla L.; isolation source: symbiotic tissue sample KVJ2 | host: Blasia pusilla | place: Norway: Troms, Kvaloya...
GCCTTACGGTGTGCGCAAGGTGGTCGAGCTGGCGCGGGCCTTGTGCACCGAGCCCAAGTTGTTGTTGCTCGATGAGCCTTCGTCCGGCCTCAATGTGGAGGAGACGGCGGACATGGCGTTCTGGATCCAGGACATCCAGCACGAGCTGGGGGTGTCGGTGTTGATGGTCGAGCACGACATGTCGCTGGTTTCCAAGGTGTCCGACCGCGTGCTTGCCATGAACATGGGCGAGGTGCTGGCGACCGGATCTCCTGGGGAGGTGCAAGCCGATCCGCGAGTGGTCGAGGCTTACCTGGGGACCGTGGACGACGTGAGCAGCTTGAGGAGGGTGGCGGCGTGAGTGCTTTGTTCGTTACCTCTTTGGAGACGCCCGGTATGCGGTGCGGCGCAGTCGCCCCCACTATGCCGGCCCTTCGGGCTCCCTTGCGGTGCTCGCTTTCCGCGGGGTCCCGCCCAAACTCGCTTCGCTCAAACAAGGGCGGGCCCTTGTCCGCGGAAAGCTGCGCTCCTCAGCGGCACAGAGGGGGCGACTGCGCCGCACCGCACACCGGGCTTGGCGAGGTGTGGAAACACCCTGTGCGTGTCCACGGTCCCCAGGTAAGCCTCGACCACTCGCGGATCGGCTTGCACCTCCCCAGGAGATCCGGTCGCCAGCACCTCGCCCATGTTCATGGCAAGCACGCGGTCGGACACCTTGGAAACCAGCGACATGTCGTGCTCGACCATCAACACCGACACCCCCAGCTCGTGCTGGATGTCCTGGATCCAGAACGCCATGTCCGCCGTCTCCTCCACATTGAGGCCGGACGAAGGCTCATCGAGCAACAACAACTTGGGCTCGGTGCACAAGGCCCGCGCCAGCTCGACCACCTTGCGCACACCGTAAGGCAACCCCGCCACCATCGAATCGCGGTGATGCTGCAGATCGAGCAACTCGATCACCTGCTCCGCCTTCTCGCGCGCCGCCATCTCCGCACGCCGCGTGGCGGGCGTGAAGAACACCTCGCTCCAGAAGCCCGTCTGCCGGTGCGTGTGACGGCCGATCAGCAGGTTGTGCAGCACCGTTGCGTGCTCGAACAGCTCGATGTTCTGGAAGGTGCGCGCAATGCCCAGCGCGGCAATCGCATGCGGCGCCTGCTGCGTCAGCGCGATCGGGCCGCCTGCGCCGCCATGCCACGTGATCTCGCCCGTCGTCGGCGTGTAGATGCGGCTGATCAGGTTGAACACCGTCGTCTTGCCCGCGCCGTTCGGGCCGATCAGCGTGAACACCTCGCCGCGGCGAACATCGAAGCTCACCTTGTTCACCGCCAGCACGCCGCCGAAGCGCACGCTCAGCTCCCGGGCCGACAGAAGAATGTCGTCGCTCATCTCAGCCGGTCCGACTTGGCGAAAGACTTCTGCCGCTTGAACAGACCCTTGCGGTAGAACGGAAAGAGCTGCAGCCACGTGCGGATCTTCAGCCAGCGACCGTACAGCCCCAATGGCTCGAACAGCACGAACGCGATCAGCACCAGGCCATACACCAGCCCCTGCAACCCCGGCGCCTGCCCCACGACCGCCGGCAGCCAGTCCTTGCCCATCGAAATGAGCTGCGGCATCGCAATCAGGAAGATCGCACCCAGGAACGCGCCGTGCACAGAGCCGAGCCCGCCGATCACCACCATCAGCAGCAGGTCGATCGACTGCAGGATGCTGAACTGGTCGGGCGAGATGAAGCTCAGCTTGTGCGCGTACAGCGCACCGCCCAGCCCCGCGAGCGCCGCCGAGATCGCGAACGACATCGTCTTGTAGCGCGCCAGGTGAATGCCCATGCTCTGCGCCGAGATCTCCGAATCGCGGATCGCCACGAAGGCGCGCCCCGTGGGCGAGCGCAGCAGGTTCAGGATGCCCAGCGTGCTGAGCACCGCCACCACCAGGCACAGGAAGTAGAAGCCGTCGCCAGAGCCCAGCGACCAGCCGAAGAGCTGCGGCGACTTCACATGCAACCCCGCGTTGCCGCCCGTCACGCTCTCCCACCGCGCGAACACCTCCTCGACGATGAAGCCGAACGACAGCGTCGCGATGCCCAGGTAGATGCCCTTCACGCGCAGCGCGGGCAATGCGACCACCACGCCCACCGCCGCCGAGAGCGCCGCCGCCGCGATCAGCGCGAGCGGAAACGGCACGCCCAGGTTCGTCAGCACGCCTTGCGTGTACGCACCGGTGCCGAGGAACGCCGCATGCCCGATGGAGAACTGCCCCGTGAAGCCGGCCAGCAGCATCAGGCCCAGCCCGACGATGCCGTAGATCAGCACGAAGGTCAGCTGCGCCAACCAGTACTCCTCGATGATCCACGGCGCGGCAATGAGGAACGCGACGAGCAGGCCGTACCAGAACACATGGCCGCCGTGCCGCGCGAGGCGGATGTCCTGGTCGTAGCTGGTCTTGAAGATGAAGCGCATATCAGGTCCGCCGCCGGGCCGCCCCAAGGCGGACCTGCACCCCCTCGGGAGGCAGCGAGTACACGAAGTGACGAGCGTGGGGGCGCATTTTTTCTAGACCTTCTTGCGCAGCTTTTCGCCGAACAACCCGTTCGGCTTGATCATCAGCATCAGCAGCACCACGATGTACGGCGCCGTGTCCTTGAAACCGTCGGGCAGATAGAAGCCCGCGAAAGACTCGACGATGCCGATGACCAGCCCGCCGACGATCGCGCCCGGCAGGCTGCCGAAGCCGCCCACCACCGCGGCCGGAAAGGCCTTCAGCCCGATGAAGCCCATGTTCGCGTGCACGAAGGTGATGGGCGCGAGCAGCATGCCGGCAATCGCGGCGACGGCGGCCGCCAGCCCCCACACCAGCCCGTTGAGCCGCTTCACCGGAATGCCCATGTAGTACGCCGCCAGCTGGTTCTGCGAGGAGGCCTGCATCGCGATGCCCAGCTTGCTGTAGCGGAACATCGCGAACAGCAGACCGCACAGGATGGCCGTGGCGATGATGATCGCCAGCTGCTCCAGGTTGACCACCAGCTCGCCCAGCTTCCAGATCTGGTCCTTGTAGGGCACGGCCAGCGTGTGGGTCTCGGTGCCGATGCCCGGCACCATGGTGATGAGGCCGCGCGCCACGTACGCGATGCCGATGGTCAGCATCACGATGGTGAACTGCGGTTGCCCCAGGATCGGGCGGATCACCACCAGCTCCAGCAGCACGCCGAAGGCCGCCATCGCCACGATCGCCAGGATGGCCGCAAGCCAGAACGGCAAGCCGAACAGCGACATGCCCGCGAACGCCCCGAAGGCGCCGAGCATCATCAGGTCGCCCTGCGCGAAGCTCACGGTTTCGGTGGCCTTGTAGATCAGCACGAAGCCCAGCGCGATCAGCCCGTAGATGCAACCTTGCGCAATGCCCGAGAGCAGGAGTTGAAGGATCTGCATGGGGCCTGTCTTCCTGCGCTCAGTGCCTGAAGCCGCCGGCCGCGTCGTGCAGCGCCAGGCGGCGCGAGCCGGCCAGGATGTCGCTGGGTTTCAGGCCGTACACCTGGCGGATCGAATGGCTGAAGTGCGTAGAGTCGGGGTAGCCGGTGTCCAGCGCAATGTCGGTCAGCGTGCTGGCCTGGCGCACGTAGCGCAGCAGGCTGCGCGCGCGCTTCCAGGCGCGGAACGCACGAAAGGCCATGCCCGTCTCCTGCTTGAAAAGGTGCAGGAAGCGCGAGAACGACAGGTGCACCGAGGCCGCGCAGTCCTCGGCCGACATGGGCGTGGCCGGGTCGGCGTTGATGGCGTCGGCCACCTTGCGTATGCGTGCATCGAGCGTGCGCGGCGCGAGGCTTTCGCCGAAGAACATCGCATCGAAGTCGAAGCCCTCGAAGTCGGTGCCGCGGCCCGAAGCCGCCAGCAGGTGCGCATGCGCATCGCGCACACGCTGCACGAAAGCCGGTGCTTCGACCGGGCCGCAGTGCTGCAAGAAGGCGGGCATGCGCGCCGGGTCGACCGACTCCGATTCGATGAGCAGGCTGAAGATGAGCGGGTGCGCGCTCTCCACCTGGTGCGGCACATGCGGGGGCACCACGATGAGCTCGCCCGTCTGCCAGGCCCCGCCGCCGATGCGGATGCGGTTGGGCGGCGCGCCGGCGGGCGACACGCACACGCCGTGGCCGCCCATCGTGCGCTCGGCTGCCGCGCCGAGCAGGCCGGCATAGAACACGCGGTGCGGCGTGAGCCACATCAGGCGTTCGCCCTGCCTTGCGGCGCCGCTCGGGGGCGGCGTCGTCCTCGTTCGCTGCATGGTTTGTCTCCTGCAATCGGTGGACTGCCACGCTGCGGTGGCGTCTGGGTTGGCTGGATCGTAGCGGCGCGGGCCGCTCGCGCGATATCGATTTGCGCGGGGACTTTCCCTAGGCCTGCGCGAACGCGCGCCGCAGTTCCGAGGCACACAGCGCGACCGCGGTGTTGGCCTCGTCGAGCACCTTGCCCATGGGGATGAAGCCATGGATCTGGCGCTCGAAGCACAGGTACGCGGCGTGGTTGCCGGCGGCGGTGAGCGCCTGCGCATACGCCGCGCCTTCGTCGCGCAGCGGGTCGTAGCCGGCGGTGATCACCAGCGCCGGCGGCAGCGCCGACAGGTCGGTGTGCAGCAGCGGCGAGGCCCGCCAGTCGAGGTCGTGCGCGGGGTCGGTGATGTAGTGGTCGTGGAAGTACGCCATCGTGTCGCGGGTCAGCAGGTAGCCCTGCCCGTTCGCCTGGTGCGACGGGTGGCCGCGGCGCATGTCGGTGGCGGGGTAGATCAGCAGCTGGTACACGAGGGGCAGGTCGCCCGCATCGCGCGCGGCGATCGCCACCACCGCCGCGAGGTTGCCGCCCGCGCTGTCGCCGCCCACGGCCATGCGGCTCGCGTCCAGCCCCAGCGTGGCGGCCTCGCGGCGCACCCAGCGGGTGGCGGCCAGCACGTCGTCCACCGCAGCGGGAAAGCGGTGCTCCGGGCCCATGCGGTAGTCGACCGCGACCACCGCGCAACCTGCGCCGTTGGCCAGCTCGCGGCACAGCACGTCGTGCGTGTCGAGGTCGCCGATGACCCAGCCGCCGCCGTGGTAGTACACCAGCACCGGCAGCGGGCCGGCGCCCGAACCCAGGGGCCGGTACATCCGCACCGGGATGGGGCCGTGCGGGCCGTCGGCGGCCATGTCGCGCACCTCGGCCACTTCGGCGGGCAGCGGTTGCGTGGCGGTGCGGCGCTCGCGGTAGAAGGCCCGCGCGTCGGCGGGCGAGAGGGTGTGGGTCGGCGGAATGCCGCGCGCCTCGATGAAGTCGAGCAAGGCGCGCGCCTGGGGATGCAGCATGGTGTCTCCGGGAGGGGCTAGTGGATGTCCCTCGATCTTCCCGCACCATGCCCGCGCCGTTGCGGCGCGGCTTGCGAAAACTGGCTACCCGCCTGCGGTGCGCGGGTTCATCCTTAGCAACCGCAGTGCGCGATCAGGCCTTGCGCGGCTTCACGCGGGATGCGGCTTCCTTGGCCAGGCTGCGCGCCGTATCGGTGTCGGCCGCGTGCACCAGCGCCACGCCCATGCGGCGCTTGGTGAAGCTCTCGGGCTTGCCGAACAGCCGGATGTCGCTGCCGGGCACCTGCAGTGCCTCGGCCACGCCGTCGAAGGCGATGCCGGTGGCGTCCACGCCGCCGTAGATCACCGCGCTGGCGCCCGGGCTCTTGAGCGAGGTGTCCACCGGCAGGCCGAGGATGGCGCGCGCATGCAGCTCGAACTCGTTCTGCCACTGCGTGGCCATGGTGACCATGCCGGTGTCGTGCGGGCGCGGGCTGACCTCGCTGAACCACACCTCGTCGCCCTTCACGAACAGCTCGACGCCGAACAGGCCCTGGCCGCCCAGGTCGGCGGTGACGGCCTGCGCGATCTGCTGCGCCTTCTGCAGCGCGGCGGGCGCCATGGGGTGCGGCTGCCAGCTTTCCACGTAGTCGCCGCTCACCTGCACGTGGCCGATGGGGTCGCAGAACTTCGTTTCCACGGCGCCCGCGCCATCCTGGGCGCGCACGGTCAGCAGCGTGATCTCGTAGTCGAAGTCGATGAAGCCCTCGACGATCACGCGGCCGTGGCTCACGCGGCCGCCGGCCATGGCGTAGTCCCAGGCCTTCTGCACGTCGGCCGGGCCGTCGATCTTGCTCTGGCCCTTGCCGGAGCTGCTCATCACGGGCTTGACGATGCAGGGGTAGCCGATGCCGGCATCGATGGCGGCCTGCAGCTCGGCCAGCGAGTCGCAGAACTTGTAGGGGCTGGTGGGCACGCCCAGCGTTTCGGCGGCCAGGCGGCGGATGCCTTCGCGGTCCATCGTGAGGCGGGCGGCGCGGGCGGTGGGGATGACGCGCACCGCGCCGGCGTCCTCGAGCTCCTGCAGCGTCTGCGTGGCGATGGCCTCGATCTCGGGCACCACCAGCGTGGGCTTCTCGGCCTCGATCAGCGCCTTGAGCTGCGCGGGGTCGCTCATGGTGATGGTGCGCGCGTGGTGCGCCACCTGCTGGCCGGGCGCGTTCTCGTAGCGGTCCACCGCGATGGTCTCGACGCCGAGGCGCTGCAGGGCGATCAGCACCTCCTTGCCGAGTTCACCGGAGCCGAGCAGCATCACGCGGGTGGCGGAGGGGGAAAGGGGGGTGCCGAGGGTGGTCATGGTCGGAAGTCGGGAAGAGAGAGGAGAGGAGAGGGAAAAAAGCAACCGCAGGACTGTAAGCCACCCACGCGCCGGCCGTGTCACACGCGGCAACGGCGCGGCCATGGGGCTGATTCACAATCGACGGCTTGCCGTGGCACAGGCCGCGCGCCACCCTTTTTTTTTGTTTCTTCAAGGAGTTTTCTCATGGCTATCCAGACTGTCGGCATCATCGGCGCCGGAACAATGGGCAACGGCATCGCGCAGGCCTGCGCGGTGGCCGGCGTGAACGTGGTGATGGTCGACATCGCCCAGGCGGCGGTCGACAAGGGCCTGGCCACCGTGTCGGGCAGCCTCGACCGCCTGATCAAGAAAGAGAAGCTCACCGCCGAGCAGAAGACCGCCGCGCTGGCGCTCATCAAGGGCTCGACCAACTACGACGACCTGAAGGGCGCGCAGTTGGTCATCGAGGCGGCCACCGAGAACCACGCGCTCAAGCTGAAGATCCTGAAGCAGGTCGACGAGCTGCTGGCGCCCGAAGTCATCATTGCCTCGAACACCTCGTCGATCTCGATCACGCAGCTGGCGGCCGCCACCTCGCGCCCGGACCGCTTCATCGGCATGCACTTCTTCAACCCGGTGCCGATGATGGCGCTGGTGGAGCTGATCCGCGGCTACCTCACGAGCGACGCCACGCACGACGCGGTGAAGGCGCTGGCCGAGACGCTGGGCAAGTCGCCCATCACGGTGAAGAACGCGCCGGGCTTCGTGGTCAACCGCATCCTGGTGCCGATGATCAACGAGGCCTTCTTCGTGCTGTCCGAGGGCATTGCCACGGCGGAAGACATCGACGCCGGCATGAAGCTGGGCTGCAACCAGCCCATCGGCCCGCTGGCGCTGGCCGACATGATCGGCCTGGACGTGTGCCTGGCGGTGATGGAGGTCTACCTCGAGCAGTTCGGCGACTCCAAGTACCGCCCCTGCCCGCTGCTGAAGGAAATGGTCGCTGCAGGCCAGCTCGGCCGCAAGACCGGCCGCGGCGTTTACACCTACTGATCCGGCACACAAAAAGAACAACGGAGACAAACACATGACCGCCACCCCCACCTCCCCGCCCGCCGAAGGCTGCATCGACACCCAGGTGCTCGACCACGTGCTGCTGATCGGCATCAACCGCCCGGCCAAGCGCAACGGCTGGACGCCGCCCATGTTCAAGCAGCTGGCCGAGGCCTACACCCGGCTGGACGACGACCCTGCCCTGCGCGTGGGCGTGCTGCATGCCTTCGGCGACCACTTCACGGCGGGCCTGGACCTGCCGGCGGTCGCCGAATACATGAAGCGCGGCGAGAAGGCCATTCCGCAAGGGCTGGTCGAGCCGCACGACTTCGGCCTCGAGGGCTACCGCCGCCGCACCAAGCCGATGGTGGTGGCGGTCAAGGGCATCTGCTTCACGGTGGGCATCGAGCTGATGCTGGGCGCGGACATCGTGGTGGCGGCCGACAACTGCCGCTTCTCGCAGATGGAGGTGCAGCGCGGCATCATGGCCACGGGCGGCGCCACGCTGCGCATGGCCGAGCGCGCCGGGCTGGGCAACGCGATGCTGCACCTGCTGACGGCCGACGAGTTCGACAGCGCCGAGGCCTACCGCCTGAACTTCGTGCAGAAGGTGGTGCCCGCCGGGCAGGAGCTCGACGCCGCGCTGGCCATTGCGCAGCGCATCGCAGCGCAGGCACCGCTGGCGGTGGTGGCCACGCGGCTCAACGTGCTGAAGGCGATCGAACACGGGCCGCTGGCCGCGGTGAGCGAATTCATCGAGACGCAGAGGCGCCTGTCGAACAGCGAGGACGCCGCCGAGGGCGTGCGCTCCTTTGTCGAACGCCGTCCCGCGCGCTTCAGCGGCCGTTGATCTTCTTCGCTCGAAACAACATGTCCCTTTTCATTCGCACGGCGCTCGCCGCCGCCTTCACCCTGCTCGCAGTGAACACCTCCAACGCCCAGACACCTGCGCCCGCCGCGCTGCCCGACCCCGCGGCCACTTCGGTCGACGCACTGGGCTGGATGAAGGGCTTTCCGCCCCCGCCCGACAAGCTCATCACCTTCGACAACCCGGCCGGCGGCGTGTTTCCGCGCACGCGCTGGAGCTTCTCGCATGTGCGAGAAACCGTGCCCACGGCCAACGTGTGGCGCGGCAGCGGCGCGGCGAGCCCGCTGCCGTCCGCAACGCCGCGCATCCAGATCGAGGCCGTCACGTTCAAGCCCCTGGGCAGCGACCAGACGCTGAACTTCGCCCAGATGATCTCCGGCACCTACACCGACGGCATCCTCGTGATGCACCGCGGCAAGGTGGTCTACGAGAAGTACTTCGGCGCGCTCACGCCCGAGCGCCCGCACATCGCGATGTCGGTCACCAAGTCCTTCGTGGGCACGCTGGCGGCCATCCTCGCGGACGAAGGCAAGCTCGACCCTGCGGCCCTGGTCACCAAGTACATCCCCGAGCTGAAAGACACCGCGTACGGCGACGCCACCGTGCGCCAGGTGATGGACATGACGGTCGGCGTTCACTATTCCGAGAACTACGCCGACCCCAAGGCCGAGATCTGGGACTACGCCCGTGCCGGCGGCATGCTGGTGCAGGGCCCGGGCTATGCGGGCCCCAAGTCGTTCTACGAGTTCCTGGCCACGCTGAAGAAGGAAGGCGAACACGGCGATGCCTTCGCCTACAAGACGGTCAACGCCGAGGTGCTGGCCTGGGTGCTGCGCCGCGCCAGCAACCAGTCGCTGGCCGACCTGCTGAGCGAGAAGATCTGGCGGCGCATCGGCGCCGAGCAGGACGCCTACTTCATGGTCGACCGCATCGGCACCGAGTCGGGCGGCGGCGGCCTGAACACCGTGCTGCGCGACCTGGCGCGCTTCGGCGAGACCCTGCGCAACGACGGACGTGCCTCCAACGGGCAGCAGGCCATTCCGAAGGCGGTGGTGCAGGACATCCAGCGCGGCGGCGATCCGGCCAAGTTCGTCAAGGCCGGCTACCCGCTGCTGCAGGGCTGGTCGTACCGTGACATGTGGTGGGTGTCGCACAACCCGCACGGCGCGTACATGGCGCGCGGCATCCACGGCCAGAGCATCTACGTGGACCCGAAGGCCGAGATGGTGATCGTGCGCTACGCGGCGCACCCGGTGGCGGCCAACGGCGCCAACGACCCGCTCACGCTGCCCGCGTTCCAGGCGATGGGCGAGGCGCTGATGCGGCCCTGAGCCGCAGGCTCTTCAGGCGGCCGCCCGTTCGCGGGCGATCACCAGCAGCCCGTCCATGATCAGGCTCTCGACCAGCTCGAAGTGCCCGTTCATGACGGGCGCCATCTTCCAGCCCGCGCCGCCGGTCATGTAGCAGGCCGGCTCGGCGCCGCAGTGCGAGCGCACGTGCTGCACCATGCGCTCGACCGCGCCGGCAATGGCGTAGGTGCCGCCGCTGGTGAGCGCGTCGCTGGTGTTGGTGGGAAATTCGCGCACCTCGCCGGTGGGCACATGCAAGCCCGCCGTGCCCGACTCCAGCGCGCGCAGCATGATGCCGTGGCCCGGCAGGATCAGCCCGCCCAGGAACTTGCCGTCGGCGTCGATGGCCTCGACCGTCACTGCGGTGCCGATCATCACCACCACCATCGGCAGCGGTTCGCGACCGGCGCGCTCGGCCAGCATGCGGTGGCGCGCGCCGATCATGGCCACGAAGCGGTCGGCGCCCAGGCGCGTGGGGTGGTCGTAGCCGTTGACGATGCCGGCCTCGCCCGCGCTCGGCATCACCCAGCGGGGCGTGCAGTCGAAGCGCTCGTCGATCTGTTCTTCGGCGCGGCGACGCACCGCGTCGCCGGCCACCACGCAGCCCAGCATGGACGCGGGCGCCGGCAGGTCGGCCCAGGGGCCGTCGGCCAGCCGTTCGATGTGGTCGAGAAATTCGGCGCCCTGCGCCTGCAACGCGGCGCCGGGGCGGGCCGAGTCGTAGAGCGCCCATTTGAGGCGGGTGTTGCCGATGTCGATGGCGAGGAAGGGGGAGGACATGCGCGGGATTATTGCGACTTTGTGCCCGGCCCTGCCGGCGGGCCGGTCGCATACGCGGCATGGGCCTACGACCGGGCACCGCGTTACGCGCCTACATTCGACTTTCAAAGGCTTCCACCTTCCATCCACCACGGCACAAGGAGAACACCATGGGATTGCTCAGCTTCATCAAGGAGGCCGGTGAAAAACTGTTCGGCGGATCGTCGGCCCACGCCGCCACGCCGGACGCACCGGACGCGAACACGGCCGCAGCGGCGGCCATCGAGACCTACATCGAGACCCAGAACCTCGGCCTCACGGCGCTGGTGGTGACCTACACGGCCAGCACCGGCGTGGTCACCCTGGCGGGCAACGCACCGTCGCAGGAAGCCAGCGAGAAGGCCTCGCTGGCCGCGGGCAACGTGGCCAACGTGACCAGTGTCGACAACAACCTGGTGGCCCCGGCCGCGCCGCCCGCGCAGTACCACGACGTGGTGCGCGGCGACACGCTGTCGGCCATCTCGAAGAAGTACTACGGCGACGCCAACAAGTACAACGCGATCTTCGAGGCGAACAAGCCGATGCTGAGCAGTCCGGACAAGATCTATCCGGGGCAGAAGCTGCGGATTCCGGCGCTGAACTGACGCTTCAGGCGCGCTCGGTCACCAAGGCCTGCCGAGGAATCGGTGGGCCTTTTTTGCATTGCAAGGCCTCAGCTCTGCTTCCAGGGCAGCCCGCGCTTGCGCCACCCTCCAAGCTGCCCCCGGTGCCCCAGTTCGTCAGGGTTGCCCTCGAAGCCTTCGAGGATGTTGTAAGCCTCCACACCGAGTTCGGTCGCGCGCCTGGCAGCGGCCACGGAACGCACGCCGCTGCGGCACAGCAGCACGACCTTCTTGCCATCGGCAGCCGCGGCGCGCACCCCGTCGTCGAACGCGGGGTTCATCGCCATGCCCGGCCACTGCTTCCAGGCCAGCGGCACGCCGCCCGGCACGTAGCCGACCCATTCGCGTTCGGCGTCGGTGCGCACGTCGACCAGCACGGCCTCGCCGCTGGCCATCCACTGGGCGGCCTGCTCGGGCGTCACGTCGCCGGCGTAGCCCTTGTTCTCCACGGGTTCTGTCATCTCTTTGCTTTCTTGCAGTGCGGGGTTCAACTATCGGGGTTTCAGCGCTTCGTGAAAACCCTGGTTGCCACTCTACAAGCTGGGCCCGGCGGCCAGCAGCCCGGCGCGTCGCATGCCTTCGCGCAGGGCATGCGCAACGTCGGGCTTCATCGGGTTCCGGGGGTCCAGCGAGCTTGCATCGCCGGCGGCCGATCTGGCGACGATGGTGTCGGCCTGGGCGTCCCGCAGCCGCCGCAGGTACAGGTCGAAGGCCTCGTGGAAGCCGAGCGGAAGCATCTGCACGCCGTCCTGCATGCCTTCTTCGCTCCTGCGGTAGCGCGGCCCGGGGTAGAACGCCGACTTCCACTCGACACGCACCGTGACGCCGCCGGCGCAAACCACGCGGGCACCGACGAACACCGCGCCTTCGGCAAACATGCGCAGTTCGCCGTGCGCCTCGAAATGCCTGGACTCCTGGAAATCTTCAGTGTCGTTCCCGTGGTCCATTTTTTCCCCCTTCTTCCCCTCCGGCGACGTGGCGCAGGTCCAGTGGTGCGCGAGCACCCTCGGTGTGTGACAGGCTGATGCGCCGAGCCTAGGTCCATCGACGCCGCAGCGCCACGATAGAAATTTGATCTGGAGAATGCGATTCCGGCTGCAAAGGATTCAAAAACTATCAAGGCATCGACGCGGCCACATCGACCCGGTCACATCACCGCCGCCGCTCCACGTACGGCCGCGCCTGCAGCAGCACGATGCGCTCGCCCACCGTGGCCCACTCGATGTCCTGGTCCACCGCATTGAAGGTGCGCTTCACAGCCGCACCCACGTTGGCGAGCCGCACCACCAGTTCGTCGGTCAGCACGTTGCGCCCCGCTTCCACCGGCACCTCCTTCACGCCGCCGTCCTTGTCGAGCTGCAGCGCCGTGTCTTCCGCCGACCGGCTCAACACCTGGACGGCCTTCGACCAGCTCGAATACATCACCTGCTCCGCCACACGCTGCCCCTCGACCACGCGAATGCCGATGCCGCGCTTGGCCGAAATGTAGGTGACGTGCGGATGGCCCGCGTCGAACGGGTCGCGCGTGATCATCACGCCGGCGTTGGTGGCGTCGATGGCGGTCTGCACGAACACGCCCATCAGCACCGTCTCGGCGCCGAAGCCCGCGGCGCTGCGCGCCTCCCAGGCCTCGGGGTTGAACACCGAGGCCCAGACCTTCTTCACCGCCGCTTCGAGCGCGTCGCCGGTCTTGACGTTGGGCACCGTGGTGTAGAGCCCCGCGCCGCTGAAGCCGGGCAGGTCTTCGGAGTTGGACGAACTGCGCACAAACACCCCGCCACCGCCCAGCTGCGACTGCCAAGCGGCGCGCCATGCGGCCGCGGTGGGCGCATCCACCGGCCACTGCACGATCTCGTCGCGCAGTTGCGCCAGCGCTTTCTGCCGCTGCTGCGGATCGCTCGCAAAGCCCGGTTGCTGCTGCATGTGCGCGATGCGCCCGGCCAGGCCGTGGGTGCGCATGAAGCGCTCGTAGTGCGCGAACGGAATGCAGAAGCCGTCGGGCACCGACGTGCCCGGAATGCGCGCGGCCTGCAGCGCGCCGAGGTTCGCTGCCTTCACGCCGCATTGCGCGCTGTGGCGTGCGCGCAGCGCGGCCAGCGGCAGCAGGCGGGTTTCGCGCAGGTCGGGCTGGATGGCGCGCGCGCTGCCGGGCACCGCCCCCGTGGCGGCCGCACGCGCGGCACGCGGCGGCAGCGCGGCAACCTCTTCGGGCGTGAGCCGCCGCACCTGGTAGCCCGAGGCCGCCACCTTCAGCGCCACCCACTGGCCGGCGTGCTCTTTCAGCACCGTGGCCGCATCGCGCACATAGGCGTTCGGAATGCCCCAGCCCTTGGCCAGCAGGTTGACATGCGACAGCGCGGTCGACGCGCGCTCGGTCAGCACGCCGGCCACCGGCGGCAGGTTGATCGGCACCTGGCGCAGCACGGCGATGTCGTCGGGCAGCAGTGCATTGAGGCCCGAGGCGTCGTCCACGATGCGCACGCGGCCGGTCGCGGTGCCCAGGTTCATCGGCAGGTAGGGCTGCTCGCGGATCAGCGCCTCCTGGCTCACGAAGTCGATGCCGGTTTCTTTCGCCACGCGCTCGTGCAGCGTGGAGTTGGTCTTGAACTTCACGGGCGCGAAGAAGCTGGCCTTCACCTGCGCGTCGGCCTGCCGCAGCAGCGCCGCAGTGAGCCGGTCGCCTTCCCAGAACTCGTAGGTGAAGCTGCCGATGTTCTGCTGCCAGCTCAGCGTGCCGAACAAAAAGCGGCGCTCGGGCACGAGGTAGTTGCGGTCGATCTCGCGCTTGACGGTGTTCGGCACGAGCCGCGTATCGCGCAGGAAGCGCACATGCAGCTGGTAGCGCGGCGTGTCGATGTAGTACATGCGCGGCGGCCTGGCCTGCCGGTCGATGGCGAACAGCACGTGCGCCAGCTGCATCGGCGTGCCGGGGTCGTAGACGCGCGCCAGCTGGTCGAAGTCGCCCTGGCTGCGCAGCGCGGGCAGCGACGACGGCACCGACGGGCGCGGCACCGGCTGCGCGGCGGGGCCCTCGGGTTGCGGCTGGTTCTGCTGCTGGTAGTAAGAGGGCTTGCGCGCAAGTTGGGCGGCAGCGGGCGTGGCCGCCCACATGGTGGCAAGCCCCAGGCACAGCGCCAGGGCGCTCCTGTTTTGGGAGCACCATAGGGCCAAGGGACGGGTGTTGTCGTTGTTTTTCATGGAAGTTTCCTCCTTGCCACCGGTGGGCAACGGCAGCGGATTCTCGCGTGCCGCAGCGCCAGCGCGCCCCATGCGCCGCCGCGCAAGCCCCGCCGACAACGCCGCCTTCGGCCCGCCGCTACAGTCGTCGGCCTAGGAGCAAGCTTTCATGCGCACATTCGACTTCGATCTCTTCGTCATCGGCGGCGGCAGCGGCGGCGTTCGCGCCGCACGCATGGCCGCGCAGACCGGCGCCCGCGTCGGCCTGGCCGAGGCCGCCGACCTGGGCGGCACCTGCGTCAACGTGGGCTGCATTCCCAAGAAGCTCTACAGCTATGCCGCCGGCTACGGCGAAGCCTTCGAGGAAGCCGCGGGCTACGGCTGGACGCTGCCCGAGGCGCCGAAGTTCGACTGGGCGCACCTGAAGAAGCAGCGCGCCAAGGAGATCGGCCGGCTCAACGGCATCTACGGCTCGCTGCTGAAGAATTCGGGCGTCACGCTCGTCACCGGCTGGGCCCAGCTCATCGACGCCCACACGGTGGAAATCGACGGCAAGCGCCACACCGCGAAGCACCTGCTGGTGGCCACCGGCGGCACGCCCTTCGTGCCCGACATTCCGGGCCGCGAGCACATCGTGACCTCGGATGCGATGTTCGACCTCGAGCCCTTTCCCAAGCGCCTGCTGGTGGTGGGCGGCGGCTACATCGCCTGCGAGTTCGCATCGATCTTCAACGGCCTGGGCGCCAAGGTGACGCAGCTGCACCGACGAGCGCACCTGCTCACCGGCTTCGACGACGACGTGCGGCAGTTCGTCGCCAACGAGATGGGCAAGGCCGGCGTGGACATCCGGCTCAACTGCGAGGCTGCATCGGTCGCGCGCAGTGCGCACGGCGGGCTCACGGTCACCCTGGCGCGCGGCCAGCAGGTGGAGGCCGACACGGTGCTCTTCGCCACGGGCCGCGTGCCCAACACCCAGGGCCTGGGCCTGGAGGCGGCGGGGGTGAAGCTCGACGACAAGGGCGCCATCGCGGTCGATGCGCACTACCGCACTTCGGTGCCGTCGATCTACGCGGTGGGCGACGTGTCCACGCGCGTGCAGCTCACGCCGGTGGCGCTGGCCGAGGCGATGGTGGTGGTCGACGAGCTGTTCGGCAAAGGAAAGCGCCGGCTCGACTACGAGTTCATTCCCACGGCCGTGTTCACCCATCCGAACATCGGCACCTGCGGCTACAGCGAGATCGATGCGCGCGCGAAGTTCGGCGAAGTGACGGTGTTTTCCAGCGAGTTCAAGTCGCTGCGCCACACGCTGTCGGGCAGCAGCGAGCGCACCTTCATGAAGCTGGTGGTCGACAGGAAGAGCGACCGCGTGGTCGGCCTGCACATGGTGGGCGCGGACGCGGGCGAAGTGGTGCAGGGCTTCGCGGTGGCGATGCGCGCGGGCGCGACCAAGGCGCTGTTCGACAGCACCATCGGCATCCACCCGACTGCGGCGGAAGAGTTCGTCACCATGCGCGAGCCGATGCCAGGCTAGGCACGAACTGCCTGCTGCTTGCCTTCGAGCAGCTTCACCAGCACGAACAGCACGCGGTTGGCGGGCGTAGGCACACCCAGTGCCTCGCCGCGCCGCACGACCAACCCGTTAAGGTGGTCGATTTCGCTGAGCTTGCCGCGCGCCAGGTCCTGCGCGGTCGACGAGTACTGCGAGGGCATGGTCTGCGGAATGCCGCGCACGGCGGCGTCGGTGTCGCCGACCACCTCGATGCCTTCGGCCCTGGCCACGGCCAGGCATTCGGCCACCACATCACGGACCACGTCGGTCACCCCGGTGCCCTCGATCAGCACGCCGTAGGGCAGCTGCGCGATGGCCGAGAGCGCGTTGTAGGCGCAGTTGAGCGTGAGCTTGGCCCAGAGCGCGCCGCGCACGTTGCCGGAGATCTGCGTGGGCACGCCGGCCGCGATCAGGTGCTGCGCCACTTCGTCGCTGCGCCGCGACGGCGCGATCACCAGCTCGCCGCGGCCGTGGTGCTTCACATGGCCCGGCCCCGCCATCTCGGTGGCCACGTAGACCACGGCGGCCGCCACCTCGTTCGACGCCAGCACCGAACGCACCCGCGCGTCGTTGTCCACGCCGTTCTGCAGCGTGAGCACCAGCGCATCGGGCGCGAGGTGCGGGGCGATCTGCGCGGCGGCCGCTTCGGTGTCGGTCGACTTCACGCAGAACAGCACCAGGTCGGCGCCCTGCACTGCGCTGGCTTCGGTGCTTGCGGCGAGCGGCACGTGTTCGTCGAAGGCCTTGGTTTCCAGGCGCAGGCCCTTGGCATTGACCGCCTCCACATGCGAAGGCCGCCCGATCAGCACCACCTCGTGGCCCGCGCGCGCCAGCATGGCGCCGTAATAACAGCCGACTGCGCCGGCGCCCATCACTGCGACTTTCATCGGTTCGACCCCTTGGATGTTTCACGGATCATGCCTCGGCCTCCGCGCCGCGCGAGGCCACGCCTTCGTCGAGCAGCCATGCGCGAAACGCCGCGAAGGCCGGCAGGTCGAGCCGGTCCGGCCGGTAGCACAGGTAGTGCCCCTGGTTCACGTTCACCGGCGTGCCGCACGGGCTCAGCAGCGCGCCTTCGGCCAGCTCTTCCTGCACCAGCAGCCTGGGCACCAGGCCGATGCCCAGGCCATTGAGCGCCGCCTGGATCAGCGCCGAGTACTGCGCGAAGCGCGGGCCGGCCACAGTTTGCACCTCGGGCACGCCGTGCTGCGCGGCCCACTGCCGCCAGGCGGTGGGCGCGCCCTCGTGGTGCAGCAGCGTGTGGCCCAGGATGTCGGCGGGCTGCGCGATGCGGTGGCGCCCCTCGACCAGCGTGCGCGCCACGATCAGCACGAACTCGCGCCCCGCGATGTACTCCGACACCACGCCCGGCCAGCCGTCGGGGCCGTAGCGGATGGCGGCGTCCACGCCGGCGGGAATGCCGTCGCTGGGCTCCAGGTGGCGGCTGAAGCTCAGCATCACGTGGCGGCTCTTCTGGCTGAAGGCCGGCAGGCGCGGAATGAGCCACTTGGTAAGAAAGGTGGGCACGCTCGCCAGCGTGAGCAGGCCGGCGCCGGCATCGCCCGAGCGCGCCTCGAAGGTGGCGGTCTCGATGGCGCGCAGGCCGCCCGAAATCTTCTGCCAGTACACGCGCCCCTGCGGGGTGAGTTGCACGCCGCGCCCGTTCTTCTGCAGCAGCTCGCGGCCCAGGAAGGCCTCGAGCCCCGCGATCTGCTTGCTGACCGCGCTCACGGTGATGCACAGGGCGCCGGCCGCCAGCGTGATGCTCTGGTGCCGCGCCACGGCGTCGAAAGCCAGCAGCTCCTGGATGGTGGGGCAGTCACGCTTCATGCGGCCTGGCCCTCATGTGTGAAAGCTGCGTGAAAAACATTTTCCAATTGCTCAAGTGTCGTCATCCAACATTCACCCATGGGTGCCCATGCGCTTCCTAGAATTCGGAACATTGCTGCGGCACGCCCTGCGCAGACAGTAGCGCATCCGGAAAGTATGCCGGCTGCTCAAGACACTGGAGACAACCTTGGTTCGCGGCATCTCGCTCATCTACGGCCTGTACCTGCTGCTGCCCATCGCGCTGCTGATGATCGGCAGCCTGGGCGGCAACTGGACCAACACGCTGCTGCCCACGGGCATCACGGGGCAGTGGTATGTCGACCTGTGGCTCGACACCTCGTTCCGCAAGGCCTTCGTCAGCAGCCTGGTGGTGGCCATGTCGGCCTGCGCCATCAACACCGTGCTGGCGCTGCCGCTGGCCTATGCGCTGTACCACGGCGCGCGGCGCGGCGGCAGCCTGGCGGCGCGCATCGTGAGCGCCACGCCGGTGGCGGTGCCGCCGATCACCATGGCCTTCGGCTACATGATCGTGTTCAACACCGACCTGGCGCCCTGGCTGGGCTCGATGCCGCTGCTGATCGCGGCGCACGCCATCCTCACGCTGCCCTACCTCACCAACACGCTGCTGGCCGACCTGCGCCACCTCGACCTGGGCCGGCTCGAACAGGCGGCCGCCACGCTCGGCGCCTCGGGCTGGCAGCAGTTCACCGGCATCGTGCTGCCCAGCGTGCGGCAGAGCCTGATCAGCGGGCTGGTGATGGTGGCGGCCATTTCGGTGGGCGAGTTCGGCGTGTCGAACCTGCTCACGAGCTTCCAGAACCGCACCTACCCGGTCGTGCTGCTGCAGGCCTTCTACGGCGCGACGGGCTTCGCCTGCGCGGCCACGGTCATTCTTCTCGTGCTGGCGAGCGCGTCGGCCCTCCTGTCTTCTTCCCTGGTGAAGCAACGCGCGTGACTCTCCCATGAGCCTCCTACTCGACAACGTCAGCTACAACTACCCCGGCAGCACGCACGGCCTGCACGACGTGTCGCTGGACGTGCGCACCGGCGAACTGGTCGCGGTGATCGGGCCCAGCGGTTCGGGCAAGTCGACGCTGCTGAAGCTGGTGGCGGGGCTGGAAACCGGCCACACCGGGCGCATCGCGCTGGGCGGCGACGACATGTCGCGCACGCCGGTGCACCAGCGCCACATCGGCATGGTGTTCCAGAGCTACGCGCTGTTTCCGCACCTGAGCGTGCTCGACAACGTGGCCTACGGGCTCAAGCTGCGCAAGGTGGGCACGGCCCAGCGGCGCCAGCGCGCACAGGACCTGCTCGACATCGTGGGGCTGGGCGACTACGCACAGCGCGGCATCGCGCAACTCTCCGGCGGGCAGCAGCAGCGCGTGGCGCTGGCCCGCGCGCTGGCCATCGACCCGCGCGCCCTGCTGCTCGACGAGCCGCTGTCGGCGCTCGACGCCAGCGTGCGCGGCCACCTGCGCGACCAGATCCGCGCCATCCAGCAGCGCTTCAACGCCACCACGCTGCTGGTCACGCACGACCAGGAAGAAGCGCTGGTGATGGCCGACCGCGTGGCCATGCTGAAAGACGGCCGGCTGCTGCAGATCGCCACGCCGCGCGACATCTACGAGCACCCCGCGAGCCGCGCGGTGGCCGAGTTCGTCGGGCTCTCGACGATCTTGCCCGCGAAGGTGAGCGGCCCCGACCGCATCGACCTGGGCTTTGCCGAACTCGCCGCGCCCACCGGCACACGGGCCTTCGGCGCGGCGGTGCACGTGCTGGTGCGCCCCGAGCACATCCGGCCCGACCCGGCGCCCGGCAGCGTGAACCTGCTGGCGGGCCGCACCGGCGCGCAGCGCTACCTGGGCGCGCTCACGCGCTACGACTTCGAGGTGCCGGGCGCGGCCAGGCCCTTCCTCGCCGAGTCGGCACTGCCGGCCGCGCAGGCCATCGCCATCGCGCCCGAACACCTTCGTTTGCTCGACCACTGACTGAGCCTTTCCTTCAATTCCTCCAAGGAGCCACCATGCAACGCAGACATCTGATCCAGGCCGCAGGCGCACTGTCCCTGTCCACGCTCGCGGCCCGCACCGCCTTCGCCTTCGACGGCCCCGAGCTCTACGCGGGCGAGAAGGCGCTGTACGCCGAGGCGCAGAAGGAAGGCCTGTGCGTGTCCTTCGACACCGGCCCCGAATGGGCCAACTGGAAGTCGCTGTTCCGCGACTTCAAGAAGCGCTACCCCGAGATCGAGCTGACCTACAACGACATCGGCTCGGCCGCCACAGTAGTCGCGCTCGAAAAGACCAAGCGCCGCCCGCAGGCCGACACCGCCTACTACTTCGCCGCCTCGGCCGTCGATGCCGCGAAGAAGGACGTGGTCGCGCCCTTCAAGCCCGTCAACTTCGACAAGCTGCCGCCCGTGTTCCGCGAGGCCGAGGGCCGCTGGTTCACCATCCACACGCTGAACATCGCCTTCCTGGTGAACAGGAAGCTGGTGAAGAACGTGCCCACGGGCTGGGCCGACCTGCTCAAGCCCGAGTTCAAGAACACGGTGGTCTACCTCGACCCGCGCTCCACCGGCATCGGCCAGGTGCTGACCTTCGCCGCGGCCTACGCCAACGGCGGCAGCGTGGACAACGTGCAGCCCGGCACCGACTACCTGGGCAAGCTGCACTCGGCCGGCAACGTGCTGCGCGTGGAAGGCACCACGCCGTACGCCAAGTTCCTGAAGGGCGAGATCCCGGTGTGGATCAGCTACGAGAACGACGGCCTGAAGGCCAAGCACGTCGACGGCATGGGCGACGCGGTGGAGGTGGTGATTCCGAAGGAAGCCAGCGTGGCCGCGCCCTACGCCATCAGCCTGGTGAAGAACGGGCCGAACCCCAACGCCGGCAAGCTGTGGCTGAACTTCGTCATGAGCGAGGCCGGACAGACGCTGTTCGCGCAGGGCTTCGTGCGCCCCGCCGTGCCGGGCACGCCGCTGTCGCCCGACATCGCGGCCAAGATGCCGGCCGCGCCGCAGATCCGCCCGCTCGACGTGGTGAAGGCCTCGGAGCGCAAGGCCGAGGTCGACAAGCTTTGGGCGCTGGCCGCCCTGGGCAAGTAGGCAGGAAGAACCGGCCGTGATGCGACGCTTTGGCGCCTGGCCCGCATGGGCCTTCATGGCGTTGTTCTTCGCGGTGCCGCTGGCTGCACTGCTGCCCGAGGCCTTCGGCGAGGGCGGCAGCGCCTTCGGGCGGCTGTTCGGCAACGCGCTCTTCTTCGGGGCGCTGCGCAACACGCTGGGCCTGGGGCTGGCGGCGGGCGCGGTGTCTGCGCTGGTGGGCACCTGCATCGCGATCGAGCTGGCGCGCCAGCCCGAAGGCCGGCGCCAATGGATGATGACCTTGCTGGGCCTGCCGCTGGCGTTCTCGGGCTTGGTGATCGCCTACGGCTTCATCCTGGCCTTCGGGCGCGCGGGTTTCGTCACGCAGCTGCTGGCGGGGCTGGGCGCGGACCCGGCGGTGATCGGCAGCTGGATCTACAGCGTGTCGGGCCTGGGCTTCGCCTATGCCTATTACCTGATTCCGCGCGTGGCGCTGTCGCTGTACCCGGTGTTCGCCAACCTCGACCTGCGCCCGGCGCAGGCGGCGCGCACGCTGGGTGCGTCGAAGGCGCGCGCGTTCTGGGACACGGTGGTGCCCGAGGTGATGCCCTCGGTGCTGTCGAACGCCTGCATGGTGGCCGCGATTGCGATGGGCACCTACGGCACGGCGCTGGCGCTGGTGGGCACGCAGCTGAACATCCTGCCGCTGATGCTGCTGGCGCAGGTGGGCGACGGCGGTTCCGATTTCGCGGTGGCGGCGGCCTTGTCGCTGGTGCTGATGGTGGTGTGTGTGATCGTGATGGGAGTGGGCGATGTCTTTACGCGAAGGCGCGAGCGCGGTGCTGTCGGCGCCGGTCACTGAGGCGCTGACGCGCCTGGCGCAGCGGCAGTGGGGGCCCGCGCGCCACCGACAGCCGGTGGCCATCCTCGGCCCGGGCGACGGCGGGCCGGCCGAGTGCGAGGCCGCCTATGCGGTGGCGCACGCGCTGGCCGGCGCGGGCATGGCGGTGGTGTGCGGCGGGCGCGGCGGCGTGATGGCCGCGGCCTCGCGCGGTGCGGTGGAGGCCGGCGGCATTGCGGTGGGCATCCTGCCCGAGGAAGACGACCGCAACGCCAACGAGTGGCTCAGCGTGGCCATCCCAACCGGCATGGGCGAGATGCGCAACGGCATCATCGCGCGCAGCGGCGTGTGCCTGATCGCCATCGGCGGCAACATGGGCACGCTGTCGGAGATGGCGATGGGGCTGAAGTGGGGCAAGCCGGTGTTCGTGATGCACGGGGATGTGGAACTGCCGGGTGCCGTGCAGGCCGTGGATGTGAACGACATGCTGGTGAAGGTGCTGGCCTGCCTGCTGGCGTGATCGCGCCCTGAACGACGCGGCACGCGTGGCACTGCACAATGCCGTCATGCCCTACATGCCCACCTTCGTCGCCCCCGCCCGCTTCACCGACGCAGCCGCCGCGCTGGACCAGGTCAAGGCCATCTACCAGGGCGGCCTCGCCCACCTTCGCGAGTCGATGCTGCGCTTCGTCGCCGGCGAGGCGCTGCCGGGCCGGGTGCGGGCCTGCTACCCGTTCGTGCGGGTGCACACGCACACCGTCTCGCGCCACACGCCGCCGGCCAACGCCGGCCTGAGCTACGGCTTCGTGGCCGGCCCCGGCCGCTACGAGACCACGCTGACGCGGCCCGACCTGTTCTCGCGCTACTACCTCGACCAGTTCCGCCTGCTGCTGGAAAACCACCAGGTCGAGATCGAGGTGGGCACCAGCACGCAGCCCATTCCCATTCACTTCTCGTTCGCCGAAAACGACCACATCGAAGGCACCATGAGCAACGAGCGCCGCGCGCTCATGCGCGACGTGTTCGACCTGCCCGACCTGGGCGTGATGGACGACGGCATCGCCAACGGCACCTACGAGGCGCGCGACGGCGAGGCGCAGCCGCTGTCGCTGTTCACGGCCGCGCGCGTCGACTACTCGCTGCACCGCCTGCGCCACTACACGGGCACCGCGCCCGAGTGGTTCCAGAACTTCGTGCTGTTCACCAACTACCAGTTCTACATCGACGAGTTCGTGCGCCTGGGCCACGAGGCCATGGCCGACGAGAACAGCGAGTACGTGGCGTTCATCGAGCCGGGCAACGTCATCACGCGCCGGCGCGGGCTGGCGCCCGGCCAGAGCGAAACCTTCGGCCACCTGCTCGACGGCAGCCAGGGCACCGCCCCGCCGCGGCTGCCGCAGATGCCGGCCTACCACCTGGTGCGCGAGGACTACAGCGGCATCACCATGACCAACATCGGCGTGGGCCCGGCCAACGCCAAGACCATCACCGACCACATCGCCGTGCTGCGGCCGCACGCCTGGATGATGCTGGGCCACTGCGCCGGCCTGCGCAACACCCAGCAGCTGGGCGACTACGTGCTGGCCCACGCCTACGTGCGCGAGGACCACGTGCTCGACGAGGAGCTGCCGCTGTGGGTGCCGATTCCGGCGCTGTCGGAAATTCAGCTCGCGCTCGAGCAGGCGGTGGCCGACATCACCCGCTACGAAGGCCCCGACCTGAAGAAGATCATGCGCACCGGCACCGTGGCCAGCACCGACAACCGCAACTGGGAGCTGCTGCCCGGCAACCAGCCGCAGCGCCGCTTCAGCCAGAGCCGGGCGGTGGCGCTCGACATGGAAAGCGCGACCATCGCGGCCAACGGCTTCCGCTTTCGGGTGCCCTACGGCACCCTGCTGTGCGTGAGCGACAAGCCGCTGCACGGCGAGATCAAGCTGCCCGGCATGGCCAACCACTTCTACCGCGAGCGCGTGGAGCAGCACCTGCGCATCGGCATGCGGGCCATCGAGATCCTGCGCGAAGAGGGCTCCACGCGGCTGCACAGCCGCAAGTTGCGCAGCTTTGCCGAGGTGGCGTTCCAGTAGGAGCAACCCCGCGGGCCTGTTGCCGCAGGGCGCGGGCGTCCATCAGGGTTTGTCCCCGCCTGCGGGGGTGGGGGATTGCGGTGTTTCGCGGACATCATCCGGACTACCCACAGTCAACCGGAAAAAAGATGCCGCAGTCGCCTTCCGCTTTTGTCTCGCGCCGAAACTTCTCGGCATGGATCGCGGCTTCGGCCGCCGTTGCAGGCACCGGGGGCGCCGCACTGTGGCCCGGCAGCGCGAACGCCGCCGACGCCCCGCTGAGCAACAGGCTGCGCATCGTCATTCCCGCCGAGCCAGGCGGCGGCTGGGACCAGACCGGCCGCGGGCTCGGTGCGGCCATGCTGGCCTCGGGCGCGGTCGGCAGCGTGGTGTACGACAACATCCCCGGCGTGGGCGGCACGCTCGCCCTGGCGAAGTACGTCGAGAAATACAACGCCGACCCCGACACGGTGCTGATGAGCGGCATGGTCATGGTCGGTGCGCTCGCGCTGCAGAAGCCCGCCGTCACGCTGGCCGACATGACCCCCATCGCCCGCCTCACCAGCGACTACGAGGTGGTGGCGGTGAAGGCCGACTCCCCCCTGAAGAGCACGAGCGACCTGATCGCGCAGTTGCGCGCGGATGCCGCCGCCACCGTCATCGCGGGCGGCTCGGCCGGCGGCGTGGACCACATGTTCGCCGGCCTGCTGGCGCGCGCCGCGGGCGCCTCCGCGTCGCTGGTCTACCTGGCGCACGCCGGCGGCGCACAGGTGGTCGAGGCGCTGGAATCGGGCAAGGCCGCGGCCGGCATCTCGGGCCACAGCGAGTTCGCCGAAGGCCTGGCGAGCGGCAAGCTGCGCGCCATCGGCGTGTCGGCCAAGCGTCCGTTCCTGGGCATTGCGTCGGTGCGCGAACAGGGCGTGGACGCCGACCTCGCCAACTGGCGCGGTGTGTTCACCGGGAAGAAGGTGCCGCCGTACCGCAAGACCGCGCTGCTGGAGGTGGTGCGCCGCGCGACCGCCACCGATGTGTGGCAGAAAACCATCAAAACCAACAACTGGGAAGCCTTCTGGCTGGAGGGCAAGGATTTCGAGAATTTCCTCGCACTCGACATGGCGGCAGCCGGTCCCTTGATTCAGCAACTCAAGCTGAAAGCCTGATTCGCCAGGCGCATCGAAGCTGCCGGGCGAAGACCGTTTCGGCCCGGTGACCCGGGTTTTCCCTAGGCAATCAATGTGAAGGGCTGACACGGTTTTCGGACATCATCCGGTTACTTTTACAGACAATCGGAAACAAAATGCCGCATTCCGCGCCCGTCGGCCTCTCTCGCCGCAGCCTCGCCGCATGGATGGCCGCAGGCTTGGTGCCCGCCGCGCTGTGGCCCAGGATGTCGTTCGCGGCCGAACCGCAACTGGCCCCCAAGCTGCGCATCGTCATTCCTGCCAATGAAGGCGGCGGCTGGGACCAGACCGGCCGCGCGCTCGGCGCGGCCATGGTGGCCGCAGGCGCGGTGGGCGAGGTCAGCTACGAGAACATCGGCGGCAAGGGCGGCACCATCGGCCTGGCGAAATACGTCGAGAAGTACGACGCCGACCCCGACACCCTGCTGATGAGCGGCATGGTCATGGTCGGCGCGGTCGCGCTGCAGAAGCCCGCCGTCACCCTGGCGCAGGTTGCGCCCGTGGCGCGGCTCACCAGCGACTACGAAGTGGTGGCGGTGAAGGCCGACTCGCCCATCAAGACACCCAAGGACCTGATCGCGCAACTGCGCGCCGACGCCGCGAAGACGGTCATCGCGGGCGGCTCGGCCGGCGGCGTGGACCACATGTACGCGGGCATGCTGGCGCGCGTGGCGGGCAACGCGGGCTCGCTGGCCTACCAGGCGCACCCGGGCGGCGCGCAGGTGGTGGAGGCGCTCGAAACGGGCAAGGCCGCGGCCGGCATCTCGGGCTACAGCGAATTCGCGGACCAGCTGGCCAACGGCAAGCTGCGTGCCATCGGCGTGTCGGCCAAGCGGCCCTTCCAGGGCATTCCGTCGGTGCGCGAACAGGGTGTGGACGCCGACCTCGCCAACTGGCGCGGCGTGCTCACCGGCAAGAAAGTGCCCGCCGAACGCCGCGCCGTGCTGCTCGAAGCGGTGCGCCGCGCCACCGCGGCCGACCTCTGGCAAAAAACCATCAAGCGCAACAACTGGGACGCGTACTGGATGGCGGGCAAGGACTTCGAGAGCTTCCTGGACCTGGACACGGCCATGGCCGGGCCGCTGATCTACCTGCTGAAGCTGAAGGCCTGATCCTGCGGCGCGCCGTTCGCCTCAGGCGAACAGCTCCGGCATTTCGCGCTGCGCCTTCGGCGTCAGCGTGAGCGCGCGCCCGTCGAGCGCCTGGCGCACCCAGCCCCGGCGCAGCGACAGCTGCAGCCATGCGGCACCCAGCGCGCCGCCCAGATGCGCACGCCGCTCGCTCCAGTCCAGGCAGGCACAGGCGAAGCGGCGGCGCGAGCGGCGCACCGCATCGACGTCGACACCCAGGCTCTGCAACGCGATCGCGCCTTCGGGCGTGAGCTCGTACGAGCCGCTCTGCAGGCCGCTGAGCCAGCCCTGCGCATGCAGCCGGTCGTGCAGCGCGACGCCGGCGGTGCCCGCCATGTGGTCGTAGCAGGTGCGCGCGCTTCGCAGGCGCTGTCCCTTATTCACATCTCCGAGCCCACG
>NNBU01000703.1_pt1 | contig 26567 bp, 22 predicted proteins | sample 1173781 | NCBI WGS metagenome assembly NNBU01 (sample SAMN07173937, study PRJNA388173) | plant metagenome | biome: Plant school; feature: Soil; material: Symbiotic tissue of Blasia pusilla L.; isolation source: symbiotic tissue sample KVJ2 | host: Blasia pusilla | place: Norway: Troms, Kvaloya...
GGCCTTCATGGCGGTGCAGCAGAACAAGTCGGTCGGCATGGTGGCCAACACCATGACCATCACCAAGCTGGTCAACCAGTCGAAGACCGACGGCGTGGCGCTCAAGATGATCAAGGACCCGATGGTGCTCCAGCCCATCGGCATCGGCATGAAGAAGGACGAGCCCGCGCTGCTGGCCAAGGTGAACGGCGCGCTCTATGCGCTGGAGAAGTCGGGCGAGCTCGACCGCATCTGGGCCAAGTGGCTGGGCCCGAACACCGAATACAAGATGGTGCGCGAAGAAAAGGTCATGCCGCTGGCCGAGCTGAAGTTCGAACTGCTGCCCTGACACGCCCCCGGCCGGCTCAGTCGTAGTTGGTGAACCGGCTCGGCGCCTGCGTGGGCTGGTTCAGCGGCTGGTAGCCCTGGATGTTCTGCAGCAGCGTGCTCGTCGGGTTCGAGCCGATGTTGCCGAAGCCGTTGAACTGGATCTGGAACATCAGCCGCGTGTCGGGCGTCGCGCGCCCCGACACCAGCCGCTCGAGCACGATGCGGCCCACCCAGCAGCAGGCGTTGTACTCCGCGCCGACCAGGCTGTCGGACATCGCGCGGTCGTGCAGGCTGTAGCTCAGCCGCCCCACCGCATACCAGCGCCCCGGCTCTGCGGCCGACTTGCCGCCCATCAGTCCGCCCGTGAGTTCGCTCAGCGGCCATTGCCAGTTGAAGTCCACCGTCTTCGTGCCGTCGTTCGCCGTCGCGGTGCTGTCCGCCTGGTAGCGGAAGGCGGCCGTGAGCGTGTGGTACTGCGCGGGCATGTAGCGCAGCGTGAGTGCGTCGCGCGTGGTCTTGCCGGTGTCCATGTTGTACTGAGCGAGGCCGTCGACACTCCACTTCGGGTTCCAGTGCACCTGCCCGCCGAAGATGAAGTCGCCCGAGCGGTCGGTCACCGCGGTGCCGCCGGGCAGCGTCACGTTCTGGTCGCTGAAGCGAAAGCGCTGCGCAATGCCGAAGCGCGCCGACTCCGCACCCGTCACGGGATCGATCAGGCGCGTGGTCACGCCCGTGGTCAGCGTGTTGGTGTCCGACACGCGGTCGTTGCCCGAGAACGCGTTCTCCGTGTAAAGCGTGGCAAAGCTCACGTCGTTCGCCGCCGAGTCGTACACCGGCAGCTGGCTCTGGTCGCGGTAGGGCGTGTGCACGTAGAAGGCGCGCGGCTCCAGCGTCTGGCGCCAGGCGCGGCCGAACAGGTTGGCGTCGCGCTCGAACACCAGGCCGCTGTCCAGGCTCACGGTCGGCACCACGCTGGTGATGGCGCTGGCGCCGCTGGCCAGTGGCGAGTCGAGCTGGTAGGAGGCCGTGTGCAGCAGCAGCTTCGGAATGATGAAGCCGCCCGGCGTGACCCAGGGCCGGCTGACCTGCAGGTTGCCGACCAGGCGCTCGCCGTTCGGCTGCGCGATGCCGTTGAGCGTCGGTGCGTAGGTCGGGTCGACCTGGAAGCGCGTGTAGTCCAGCGTGCCCGACACGTCCAGGCCGTGCCAGTCGTAGGTGTTGTAGTTGGCCGTGACCTGCGGCACGCGGTTGTACGACGGCGTGATCGGCGAGGCCGCGTACTGCAGCGTCTGGTACGACAGGGTGCGCGCCTGCCCGCTCCAGTCGCCCTTGGTCCAGTTGAGGTCGGCCTCGTTCGTGAGCTGGCGCGAGGTCAGCGTGGGCGTGTGGGAGAAGTCGCGCCAGTAGTCGTCGTCGCTCACGCGGTTGATGTTGAACGCGGTGGTCAGCGAATCGAGCCCGAAGGGCTTGGGGTCGAGTTGCTGGCTGTGCTGCGCCCACAGGCCCCAGCGGTTGCGATCGCGCAGGCTGTCGCTGGGCATCTCGTCCACCCGGATCTGGCCGCTGTAGCCTTTCTCGAGGTAGCGGAACTCGGTGCCCAGGTTCACGCCGCGGTTGCTCATGATCTCCGGGTACAGCGTGGCGTCGCGGTTCGGCGCGATGTTCCAGTAGTACGGCTGCAGGTACTCGAAGCCGTTGGTGCTGTCGAACCCGATCACCGGCGGCAGCAGGCCGCTCTGGCGCGCGTTGTTCAGCGGAAAGCTCACCGAGGGAATCGCCGGCGTGGTCAGGCCCAGGAAGCTGATCTGCGCATCGGTGGCGGTGGCCAGGTTGGTGTCGCTGTCGGTGGTCATCGTCACGGCGCTCAGCATCCACGCGGGCACCCAGTCCGCGTAGTTCTCGCGCAGGCAGGTGGTGTAGGTGGCGTGCCACGCCACCGACACCTTGGCATCGACGAAGTCGATGCGCTCGGCCTCGCCGTGCGCGCCGGTTTCCAGCAGCGTGTAGCGCACGTGGTCGAAGAAGCCCTCGAAGCTGTCGACCTTCAGGTGCAGCGCGGGCCCTTCATAGACGTTGCCGGCCTGGTTCAGCCGGACGTTGCCGGTGGCCGTGGCGAGGTCGCCCGGCGGCTGGTATTCGAGCCGGTCGGCCGTGATGTGGGTGTCGCCGCGCCGCAGCGAGGCCTCGCCTTCGACCACCACCTCGAGGTCGGGCCGGCCCGAGAGCCGGTCGCCGTCGACCAGGCTGGGCCTTGCGCTGCGCTCGGCCGGTGCAATGGTTTCGGGCAGCTGCGGCACGCGCCGCAGCGTGAGCGGGGCCTCGACCCAGGCTTCCTGCGCCGGGGTCGCCCGCGCGTGCAGCAGGAGCATCAGCGAAAGCGCCATCGACGGCAGCGGCAAACCGCGCCAGCGTAGTTTCATGAGGAGCGATGAAAAGAGGTTTCCGGGGGAGTCCGGCGCAGCTCAGGCGTCCTGCCGGCCCTGCGATTCCCAGGCAAAGCCCACGCCGTAGACCGAACGGATCCAGTCGTGCGCCGCCGACACGGTGGCGAGCTTCTTGCGCAGGTTCTTGATGTGCGTGTCGACCACGCGCTCGTTCACGTCGAGCGCTTCGGGGAACGCCGCCTCCAGCAACTTGGAGCGCGTGAGCACGCGCCCGGGCTCCTGCGACAGCGCGCGCAGCAGCAGCGACTCGCGGCGCGTCAGCGGCAGGTAGTGCCCGTCGAGAATCGCGCAGCCGCGCACCGCCCCGAAGGTGATCGGCACCTGCGGGCGCGTCACGCGCTGCCGCTGCGCATAGCGGCGCAGCACCACGTGGACGCGCACCGCCACTTCCTTCGGGGAGAAGGGTTTGCACACGTAGTCGTCCGCGCCCAGTTCGAAGCCGCGCAGCCGGTCGGACTCGCTGGTGCGCGCCGTCAGCATGATGACCGGGTGGTCGCTGCGCGCGCGCACCTTCTCCAGGATCTGCAGGCCGCTGACATGCGGCAGGGCCACGTCGAGCAGGGTGAGCGCCGGCGGTGCGGTCAGCATGCGATGCAGCGCGACCGCGCCGTCCTCGATGTGTTCGATCTCATGACCGGCCTGGTGCAGTTCTTCGTGCAGCACCGAGGCGGCTTCGTACCCCTCCTCCACCAACAGGATCCGGCTCATCGTGTCATTGCAGATTCAGCACGCCCGGGTGCGCGGGGCGGACCTGCACGCGCGCGCCGGGCGCACCCTTCTCGCGGCTGTTGCGCATGTGGTCTTCGAGCGTCAGGTCGCCCTGCAGGTCGTCCAGCAGCTGCCGCGTGCGGTCGATGGCGGCGTCGTCCAGCAGCGCATAGCCCTGCTCGGCGCGCCCGTTGTTGCGCGCCACGCGTGCGATGTAGGGCAGGTCCTGCGGCGTGATCACGACGGTCGGCATCACGCCTTGAAGCTCGACGCCCTCGAACGGGAGCAGCACGAAGTACTGCACGCGCAGGTCGGGCGGCAGCAGGCTGCGCAGGTGCGTGGTCTTGCGCCCGCATTGCCAGGCGGGGTCTTTCACCTCGCGCGCCAGCGAATGGTCGTGCTGGCGCAGGAACCAGCGCGGCAGCGCCTGGCCCGAGGTCTTGCGGTACACCACCGCGTTGCGCCAGCCCTTCACTTCGAACAGGTACACGCCGGCCTCGCACACCAGCGCCACGTCGAAGCGCGCGGTGGGCACGGCGCTGCCTTCGTACATGGGAATGACGAGGTCCTGCAGCACGTGCATTCGCCCGAACGCCGGCTGGAACGCGCCGGCAAGTTGCTGGATGCCCAGCCTGGTCGCGGTGGTGTCCGACTGCTCGCCGTCCAGCGAATGCACGCGGCGCGCGGGCGCGGCGGCGTTCGGCTTCGGGTGGGCGTGCGGCTGGCCGGGCAGCGTGAGCACGGTGCGGGCGGGGGCTTTATGCAAGGCAGTGGTCATGGAGGGCTCCTTCGAACTTCAAGGATTGCGCAACTTTCGGGAGACTTTGTGCAGAAACGGCATTTGCATGGCTTGCGGGCGCGTCATGGCGTCGATCGACGTGTGGTCGCCGATGCTTCCCATGAACACGACCCACGCCATGGCCAGTTCGCCGTTGGCGGCGGCCAGCACATGCAGGTCGAGCAGCAGGCTCTGGAAGTCCTCCATGAGCTGCACCTCGGAGATCTCGCCGCGGTCGCGGCGCGTCTTCGACGATTCGAAATCGGCCCGGGCGTCGGCGACGCGCGCGTATGCGGTGTTCGCAATGTCGCTCTGCATCTGCAGGTGCTGCAGCGCTGCAGCGACCTGGTCGCGCGCCTGCATCACCGCGCGGGCGTAGAGCGGCTTGCCGGGCACGTCGATGGCCGGCGCTTCGTCCGACGCGTCGATGGTGCCGGCGGGCATCGCACCGGGGTCCGTGTCGTAGAGCGCGGCGGCCAGGTGAATGTCGTTGCGGTTGGCCAGCACGGCCATCGGCAGCGCGCGCGGCACTTCGGCCGAGAAGCGGGGCAGCGACTTGTCCTGCAGCGCGTCGGCGAGCTGCGCGGTGAGCACGGCTTCCGACATGCGGCACTGCGCCGCCAGATAAGAGATGTAGCTTGTGCGTTGCGTCTTCAGCTTGTCGATGGTCCTGTCCGCACCGGCCCGCCGCGCCGCGAGCTGCTTCGCAAAGTCGTCGTACGGCAATGCGCTGTCCCGGATGAGCGCGGACTGCCGCACGACGGCCGCGCGCGTGTTCTCCAGGTAGACGAGTTCGAGCGTCTTCACCTTGAGCGCGATGTAGGCCGCTGCCACGCCCGATTCGTTGGTGCCGTGCGCTGCGGCCATCAGCCGGTTCAGCGCCGCGTCCTCGAAGCCGCTCCACCAGGGCTGCGCGATCGCCTGCGTCTTCGCGCGCACGGCGTGGTCGACGAACATGCCTGTCGCCAGCACCGAGGTGGTGTGAACCATCGCGATGCTCGTGCTGGCGCATGCGACGGCCATTGCACCGCACACCGCGGCCATGAGGTTTCGTGAGCGCTTCACCTGTGAGTTCCCAGCGTTGTCATGCGTGGATCTTTTCAGGCGAATTGGGAGAAATTTGAAGGGCGCGAAATGAGTGCGGCGCGTGCGCGCACAAAGTCGTGACGCGCGCGCACAACACTCCAGGCCGCAGAAAACCGATCTACCAAATTCCTCCGGAATTGAACGAAACCATGCGTACAGCCGGTCGATACCGAGCGGCCGCATCAGACCTGAAACTGGAGAAACCTGAATGAAGAAAACCCTCACGGCATTCGCTGCCCTGGCCGTCTGTGGCCTGGCCTCTGCCCAATCGTCCGTCACGCTGTTCGGTGTCGTCGACGCCGGCGTGACCTACCAGTCGGCCACCGCGCGCGACTCGCTCACGGGCGCCTCGGTCAAGCAAAGCAAGACCAGCTTGGCCAACTCCGGCTACAACTCCAGCCGCATCGGCTTCCGGGGCACCGAAGACCTGGGCGGCGGGCTGGCTGCGAGCTTCTGGCTCGAAGCGCCCATCACCAACGACGACGGCGCCACCGGCATCTCCACCTTCGCGCGGCGCTCCACCGTGAGCCTGTCGGGTGGCTTCGGCGAGCTGCGCCTGGGCCGCGACTACACGCCCACGTTCTGGAACGACACCGTGTTCGACCCGTTCGGCACCAACGGCTCGGGCACCAACGTGATCAACACCGTCAGCAGCAACAGCACCATCAACAACGCCAACTACGCGCGCGCGAGCAACTCGGTGGGCTACTTCCTGCCGCCGAACCTGGGCGGCTTCTACGGCCAGCTGCAGTACAGCTTCCACGAGAACACCAGCACCGACGCCACCAGCACCACGGCCGCGAGCAGCAGCAGCGCGGGCCGCTACGTGGGCGGGCGCTTCGGCTATGCCAACGGCCCGCTGGACGTGGCCCTGGGCGTGGGCCAGAGCGTGGCGGAGGACACCGCCACGCTGGAGCGCAAGGTGCAGACCATCAACCTGGGCGCGTCGTACGACTTCGGCCCGGTGAAGCTGTTCGGCGAGCTGTCGAACGTGCAGAACAAGTTCGACACGGCGCTGAGCAACACGCACGACACCTACAACGGCTACCTGATCGGTGCGACCGTGCCGGTGGGTGCGGGCCTGATCCGCGCGTCGTACTCGGTGGTTCGCTACAACGAGGGCGCGGCCGGCATCACGGGCGAAGACCCGCGCGCGCAGAAGCTGGCCATCGGCTACGTGCACAACCTGTCCAAGCGCACGGCGCTGTACGCCACGGTGGCGCGGGTGAACAACCGCAACGATGCCAACTACACCGGCAGCCTGGTCTCGGCGAGCACCACGGGCTACGGCAGCGCGGGCGTGGGCTTCTCGGGCGTGCCGCGTTCTTCGACCGGCTACGACTTCGGCATTCGCCACGCGTTCTGACGACGTGATGCGGCAGCGCGGCTGAGGGGCCGCGCTGCCGGCCCGCCGCTGCGCGTTGCGCGGCGGCGGGCGGTTCGCGCTGCGCTCATGAGGGAGCCCCAGGCAGCGAGGAGGTGAAGACGCAGTTTTCCAAGGCAGGTCCCATGAAAAAACAGACATTCGCGTTCGTGCGCTGGTTGCGCGCGTGCGTTCTTTTGCTTGCTGCCGTCGGACCGCTCGCAGCGGTGCAGGCGCAATCGCAATCTCAAGCTCAGACACAGAACCGCATCGAATCGGTCACCGGCTCCGTGCAGTCCGGCACCGAGGTGCTGCGCATCGATTTCTCCGAGCCGCTGGCCGCCGTGCCCGCCGGCTTCGCCATCCAGTCGCCCGCGCGCATCGCGCTCGACTTTCCCGGCATGGGCAGCAGCATGGGCCGCGCGGCCGTCGAGCTGAACCAGGGCAACCTGCGCTCCGTCAACGTGGTGCAGGCGGGCGAGCGCACGCGCCTCGTCATGAACCTGAAACAGCCCACCGCCTACAAGGCCGAAGTGCGCGGCAAGTCGCTGCTGGTGTCGCTGCAGCCGGCCGCAGGCGCCGCGCTGGCGGGCTCCTTGCCGTTCGAGTTCGCGGAGAACCGCAGCCGCGACATGCTGCCGCTGCGCGACGTCGACTTCCGCATGGGCACCGACGGCGCCGGCCGCGTGATCGTCACGCTGCCCAACGACCAGGTGGGGGTGGACATCCGCCAGCAGGGCAAGGGGCTCGTGGTCGAGTTCACGAAGTCCTCGCTGCCCGAGGGTCTCAACCGCCGGCTCGACGTGGCCGACTTCGGCACGCCCGTGCAGACGGTGGCGCTGCAGCAGGCCGGCGACCGCGTGCGCATGGTGATCGAGCCGCGCGGCGAATGGGAGCACAGCGCCTACCAGAGCAACAGCCAGTTCGTGGTGGAGGTGCGCCCGCGCAAGGACAACCCCAACAAGCTCGCGCAAGGCACGGGCTACAGCGGCGAGAAGCTGTCGCTGAACTTCCAGAACATCGAGATCCGCTCGCTGCTGCAGGTGATTGCGGACTTCACCAACTTCAACATCGTCACGTCCGACTCCGTCAGCGGCACGCTCACGCTGCGGCTGAAGGACGTGCCATGGGACCAGGCGCTGGACATCATCCTGGAGGCGAAGAACCTCGGCATGCGCAAGAACGGCAGCGTGCTGCGCATCGCGCCGGAGGACGAGCTCAACGCCAAGGAGAAGCTCAGGTTCGAATCGCAGGCGGCAATCCAGAGCCTGGAGCCTGTGCAGACCCGGTCCTTCCAGCTCAACTATGCGAAGGCTCCCGCAATCGCGCAGAGCCTGACAGGCACCGGCTCGTCCGGCGGCGGATCCGGCGGATCGACGAGCCGCATCCTGAGCGGGCGCGGCAGCGTGATTGCCGAGCCGCGCACCAACCAGCTGTTCGTTTCGGACATTCCGTCGCGTCTGGTGCAGGTGGCGGAGCTGATCCAGAAGCTGGACGTTTCCGTGCGTCAGGTGCTGATCGAGGCCCGGATCGTCGAGGCATCGGACACCTTCAGCAAGTCGCTGGGCGTCAAGCTGGGCGGCTCATCCAAGGGCAGCAACAGTTCGATAGGGACACAGGCGACCACGTCGAGCGACGGAACGACCTCCTTCTCCGGAAACTCGACCAGCAACTTCGTCAACCTGCCCGCCAGCAGCTCGAGCGGATCGAGCGTGGGTACCTTCGCGGTGTCGTTGTACAACTCCAGCATGTCGAAGATTCTCAACCTGGAGATCTCCGCGCTGGAGGACGAAGGCAAGGGCAAGGTCGTGGCCAGTCCCCGTGTGGTGACCGCGGACCAGACCAAGGCCCTGATCGAGCAGGGTACGGAGCTGCCCTATCAGTCGGCAACATCCAGCGGCGCCACTTCGGTGTCGTTCCGCAAGGCGAACCTGAAGCTCGAAGTCACGCCGCAGATCACGCCGGAAGGCAACATCATCCTGACACTGGACGTGAACAAGGATTCGGTCGGGCAGTCCACGAGCGCGGGCTATGCGATCAACACGAAGCACATCCAGACGGAGGTGCTGATCGAGAACGGCGGGACGGTCGTGATCGGCGGCATCTTCGAGCTGACGGACAACTTCGATGAATCGCGTGTTCCGGTGCTGGGCGAAATCCCGGTGCTGGGGGCGTTGTTCCGCTCGCGCAGCCGCACCCTCAACAAGACCGAATTGCTCGTCTTCATCACGCCGAAGATGATCACCGATCGGACCGCGCTGCGCTGAACGCCGCAAGATGGCCGGTGCGCTGCCCGGCACCTGCAGCCTGATCGACAACAAGAACGGAATGCCGATCCTCGTCAGCCCGAAGATGATTTCGGATCGCTGACGACCACATGATCGAGCAAGCGCGCCGCGTCGGCCGGGCGCTCGCAGACGCGGTGCGCAAGGATCCTTCCAGCGTCCGCCGACTGTTGCGGCCGCCTGGAGCCCCAGGCGCTGCCGCCGCAGCTGATGCGGGAGATAAGGGAGATACCTTGGGGCGCCTGCCCGTTACTGCACCACCGGAACCTCGCGCCAGTTGAGCAGCCGCAGGCTCTGGCTGGGCGAGAGCGCCACCTTCAGGTTCGTGATCGCGCCGGTGGTGCCGCCCACCGACAGCGTGGTGCCGCCTTGGGTGCTGCTGGTGAAGCGCAGGTCCGTCACCGCGTACGACTCGGCGATGTAGGCGGCGCTGTTTTCCAGTGCCGACTGTCCGGTGCCGAAGTTGATGGCATAGACCCGGCTGGTGCCGGAGGGGCTGCACGCATCGGATGTGGTGAGCGTCGAGGCGAAGGCCACCACGCCGCTGGTGGTGGTCGCGCTGGTGATCATGCGCCACGCGATGCCGCTGCTGCTGTCGGTGCCAAGGTCGACGTACCAGCCCATCGAGGTGCTGCCGAAGCTGGCGGCGCTGGTCAGGTCGGTCAGCGCGGTGAGGTTGCTGCGCGCGAGCGGAAAGCTCACTCCGCTGGGCAGCGAGGAGGCTGTGTTGAAGGCCGAGTTCGTGCCGTCGATCAGCGCGTAGAAGTCTTGCGCCGCCGTGGAGCCTACATCGCTGGAGGACAGCAGCTTGCCAGTGCCCAGCAGCACGTAGCGCTTCTTCGTGCTGGGTTGCACCTCGATCAGTGGCTGGGTGGTGACTGGCTGTGCGTTGCCGCCGGCGTCGGTCAGGTTGGCCAGCAGCAGGGGTGCGGTGTAGGCCGAGGTGCCGGTGACGTCGAAGCGCCAGACCTGTCCGTCGAGGTCGCCTGCGTAGATGGCGTCGGCGGTGCCGTCGGTGAAGTCGCGCACATAAGCCGCGGCATGCGTGAGCCCGGCGGCGGCGCTGCCGGTCCTGAGCTTCTCCAGCAGCGCGCCGGTCTTGGGGTTGACGAGGTAGACGTAGCCGAAGCCGTCGCTGTTGTTGTAGCCCGAGGTGAGCACGACCACCCAGCCGTACTTCGCGGTCTTGACCACCGTCGGTTCGCCGAAGCTGTAGCCCATGGTCGGGTCCGTGAACTCCCACAGCACCTTGCCCGCCACCACCGATTCGGAGGTCATGCCGGCCGGATTGGTGACGTCGATCGCGTAGAAGCTCTTGCCCCCCTTGCCGAGTCCGCCGATCAGCACCGTGCGCCAGTCGGAGGTGGAGGCTGAAGCCGTGGTGAGCGAGCCGCCCGCGTAGTTGAAATCGATGTCGAAGGCTAGCGGCGTCGCATCCACGTAGTAACGGTGGCTGTAGTTGGGGTTGCCCAGCGCCGTGAGGCCGTCGGAGGCGGAGGTGTTGGGCGTGCCGCTCGGCCCCTGGAACAGCGCGCTGGGCACGTAGGCGAAGATTTCGGTGCCCGCACCGGTGCCCGACAGCGTGCCGTTGAAGGCATGCAGCATGCCGTCGTTGGCGCCCACGTAGACCACGGTGGGCCGGCTCGCCCAGGTGGTCTTGAAGGCGGCATAGCCGGGGTTGATCGAATCGGAGTAGGTCTGGCTCGGCGCGGCCACCGGCGTGACCTTGGAGCCCACGATGTCGCCCAGCAGCACCGAGCGCGCGCGATAGGCCTGGCTGCTGCCGCTGGTGGTGGAGCCCGATTCCTGCGTCTGGTCGCCGCGCAGGTAGTTCAGGTAGTCCGAGCCGTCGCTGCCGCGGTAGGACGTGACCAGCGCTGCCTTCTGGCTGGTGGTGAGGCTCGCGTAGCGAAAGGGCTGGCCGCTGCTGCCGTCCCATGTGGCCATGCGGCGCGCCGTGCTCCAGCCGGTGCCGGCGAGCTGCGTGGCGAGCGTGGCGGTGGAGGTCCACATCACGGTCGACGACGTGGTGAGGTCGCTGGCGATGGTCACGCTGCTGGCGGTCAGCACGCCGCTCCAGGTCTTGGAGGCGTACTGCGCGGCATACGAGGCACTGCCCGAATCGCTCACCTGCGCGGACGACAGCGAGAGCGAGGTGGTGTAGGCGCTGACGGCCGTGGCGATGGCCGAGAAGGCCTTGGTGAGCCCGGTGACCATCTGGCTCGCGTTGCCGGCCAGGAAGTAGTTGTCGGGCCTGTACTCGGTGGCGGTTCCCATCGTGATGGTCTCGCTGCTGCTGTTCCACCAGCTCCGCGTGAGCGCGGTGGCGGTCTGGCTGGGGTCGTAGCCCGAGGGCACGCTGAAGCCGCCGTACTTGGCCGCGAGCCAGTAGGGGTTCTTGTCGGCCGCCGTCTGGTATTCCATCACGTCCATCCAGTAGGTGGAGATGGTCTGCGTGCCCGTCAGGTCGGAGCGGATGTCGTTGGTGTGCGCGCCATAGGCCAGCCCGGCCATGTAGTAGGTGGCGTAGGAGCTGTTCCACCAGGCGTCGACCTTGGCGCTCAGTCCTTCGAGCGTGAGCAGGTTGTTGGTGTAGGTGCGCGCCTGGTTGAGCGTGTCGCTGCTCACGGCCGCGGGCTTGGTGCGCGTGCCGCTCAGGGTGCCGCCGCCCACGTTGTAGTCGTAGTGCGTGTTGGTGTCGCCGATGCCCAGGATGAAGTTCTTCTGGCACGCGTACAGGACCGGGTCCGTCCACGTGGTGACGGCCGGGAAGCCATCGAGCAGCGTGGTCCGCGTGGCGGACGAGGAGGTGGTGGCCGGCGTGATGTAGCTGGTCCACGTCGACACGTTGCCGAGGTTCTCGAAGTAGCGCACCGCCGCGTAGTACAGCTCGCTGACGTTGTCGTACGTCATGTACGACGAGGCAGCGGTGCCGAACTTGTTCAGGTAGTTCACCACGCCGCTGTTGCCGATGGTGATGCCGCTGGCGCTGGTGGTGGCGGCGGCGGTGGCCGAGTCGGGGTTGGTCACCATGATGCCGGTGGCCGAGCTCCATTCGGCCTTGCTGTTGGTGGTGACGGTGCTCGACAGCGGCGTGGGATAGGTCGGCCCGATGAAGCCCATCGGTGCGCGCAGCACCGCCCCCTGGTTGGTGGCGCCGCTGCCGTTCAGGTAGGAGAAGGCGCTGTAGCGGATCTTGTTGGCGTAGCTCTGCATCAGCCCTTCGGGCTTGTACTGGCCGTTCGGGTACAGCACGCAGTTGGACTCCACGCCGCCCGAGGAACTGCTCGGGTCGCAGACCAGCACGCGGACATACACGCGGTAGGTGGTGGACGCGGTGTTCGTGGTGCTGGCGCTTTTCCAGTCGGTGCCGCTCGTGCTCGTGCTGCTGTAGCCCGAGCCGGTACCGGAGAACACCATCGTGTTGCCGCGTGTCCAGATGCTGGTGTTGAACGAGGTCCAGCCCAGCGGCGTCACCGAGGAGATCAGCGAGGAGGCCAGGTTGTGGCCGGTCGACGTCGCCTGGCCGGTACCGCGCAGCGGGAAATTGCTCTGCGAGCCCTGGCTCGATCCCCAGGCTTTTTCAAGGATGGTCTGGGTCGTGGTGTCCACGCTGCGGTAGCCGCCGGTGAGCGCCCATCTGAACGGGTCGATGGTCTGCATCGTTGCCCAGTTCATGAAGTTGCCGCTCCACTTGCCCGAGCAGCTGTGCAGGTTGGTGCCCGTTGCCAGGCCCGCCGGCTGGAAGTAGCTGCTCGCCGGCGTGGTGGTGTTCAGCGTGTACGTGTAGCACTTGAGCGGATCGAAGTAGCCCAGGTAGGTCGAGCTGTCTGCGTAGTTGCCGAGGTTGGCCACGCTGATGGCGGTCGGGTACTCGACCGACAGCGTGAGCGCCAGGTTGCCCGGCACGTCCGCGCTGGCGAAGACGGGCTGGTCGGCCAGCGTCACGGCGGACGAAGAGGCCGCGCCCAGCAGCAGTGCGGCGGCGGTCAGTGCGAGAGAAATGACGCGGGGGCAATTCATCGGGTTCATCGGGTTCATCGGAATTACTCGGGCCGGGTCAATGAAGTCTGGAGAAACACCTGTGTCGAGCGCGCGCCGGTGACGCGCACGCTCAGCCGGTAGACCGGCGAGATGCTCGACGCCGGCCGCTGGCTGGCCGGCAACTGGCTGCTGCCGCCGGTGACGTCGCTGCTCGAAGGCGAATAGACGCAGGTGCTCGTCGTCGCCGTGCCGGTTGCGCGGCACAGGCGGTCGATGACGTAGCGGATCGTGATGTCCGAGGTCGCGCCCTGCAGGTCCGGCGCAGTCGGGCTGAAGGTGGCGCCGGTGAAGTCGGCGCCGCTCGGCGAGCTGCCGTTGGCCAGCAGCACGAGCGGAATGCCCTGGTCGTTGGCGACGAGTTCGACGGCGCTGTAGTTGGCCGTGGGAACGCTGGCTGCGGCGAGCGTGGCCGTTTTCAGCGCGCCGCTCTTGAAGGCGGTCATCACGTTGGAGGCGGCCTGCTCGCCCTGGCTGGCAAGGTCGCGCCGGAACGCGAGATTGCCGGCGCTCGCCAGCGAGGTGTGTGTGGAGCGCATGACGGCCACGCCGCCGATCAGCAGAATGACCAGCACGATCAGGCAGAACAGCAGCACGACGCCGCGCTGGCGCCGGGCGCATCGGCCGTGCGAGGCGCGAAGAAAGGAATCAGGTGTCATGACGTGGGCAGCAGCAGCACGTTGCGAAGGGGAATCGTCGATTCGACGACGCGGTGGCGGAAGTGCTGCTCGCTGGTGCTGAAGCTGATCGTCTGCTGCAGCGAGGTGGCGAGGTCCTTGAACAGCGTGAGCGAGGCGGGCGACGGCAGTTCGCCGTTGGCGTTCTCTTTCTCGTAGTTCGCGCTGCGCAACACCAGCGCGATGCGCACGGCCACCACCTGGCGCGCCTTGGCCGGCGTGGCCATCAGCGTGGCAATGTCGTAGCCGGCGGCGCCCGGGTCCACCCAGGTGTCGAGCACGCCGTCGGCGTTGGTGTCCAGGCCGTACAGCGCATGCATCTCGGCCACGCCGTCGGCGATGGCCTGCGAGGCGTCGGTGCCGTTGCTCATCAGCAGGTCGTAGCTGTAGAGCGTGTTGTTGCTGCCCACGCCGAACATCTGGAACTGCGTGTTGCCCGCGTTGACGTTGCCCAGCGGCGTGAAGTAGGCGCTGCCGCTGGCCGCCAGCGTGGCCAGACTGGTCGTCGAACCCGACGCGGTGTAGTAGGTGCCGCCCAGCGGCAGCGCGTCGTTGCCGCTGGTGTCGGCAAAGGCCGTGCTGGCGTGCACCTGCTCCAGCAGGCAGTCGGTGGTGCCGCTGGCGCTGACCAGCCCGAGGTCGCCTTCGGCCAGGCCCGTGGTGCTGTCCAGGCGCAGGATGTTGCTCGACTTGCCGCTCGAAAGAATGAGCCGCGGCACATCGCCCGATGACGCGGTGCCGCCCATCACCACCAGCACGTCGGAGCCGGCGTCGGACTGGCTCTTGCCGATCAGCACCGGTGCCACGCGCAGGTTGGCGCTGCCGCTTGCGCCGCCGAGAAAGGCGGTGGCAAAGGGCGCGGGGAAGGCCGTGCCGCGCGGCAGGTTGGGCGTGCCCGGCAGCATGGCGTTCAGCCGGCAGCCGAAGGCGCCCGCGAGGCTCCACGACTGCGTGAAGCCCGAGCCGGCGCCACGCACCGCACGGTCGAGCACGTAGGCGGCGTAGGCGCCGGTCTGGCCCATGTCGTTGGTGGCGGTGGTAGTGCGCTTGCTCGACTCGCTGAAGATCAGCAGGCTGGTGACGGCCAGCGTCACCACCAGGCCGATGATGATTGCCACCATCAGCTCGATGAGCGTGACGCCGCGCTGATGCACATGCCTCATGTGCGTCATGGCAGCACCACCCGCGTGACGAGCTGGCTGGCGGCGTTGGACGCCGTGGACACGCGCGTCACGGCGCGCCAGGCGATCACGATGTCCGCGGCATTGGCCGTGCCCGCGCTGTTGGTTGCGCCCGAGACGGGCGTCACCTTCAGCGTGGCGTTGGGCAGGCCGCCGTTGCCGAGGTCGCTCACGCGCGCCTGCCACGAGGTGGTGTCGACCGAGATGGAATTCTTCAGCCACATCGTGCTGGCGATCTCGTTGGCGAGCAGCGCGGCGCGGTTGCGGTCTTCGGCGTCGACGGAAATGGTGAGCGCGCGCGCCAGCATGCCCGCCATGCCGAGCAGGCCGAAGGAGAAGATCAGCAGCGACACGAGCACCTCGATCAGCGCGAAGCCCCTTGACTGCGTGCGGCGTCGGGTTGGCGTCTTCATGTTCAGCCCGGGCAGCCGTCGGGCGCGCTGGACGACAAGGTCCTGGCCGGGTCGCACATGTGCACCTGTCCGCCCAGGCTCACGACCACGCGCAGCGGGCGGTCGGCCGAAGTCATCGTGATGTTGTAGGTGGGCGGCGAGCTCAGGCTGCAGGTGGCGCCCGTGACCCCCGTGCTGCTGTTGCTCACCAGTCGCCCCAGCGGGTTGAAGCAGATCGCGGCGGGCCCGGCGATGCTCACGCCGGCGCCGGCGACCGTCAGCACGCCGGCTTCGACGAAGGTGGCGACGCCGGCGGTGTCGAGCGTCGACGAGGCCACGAAGTTGATCGACCAGTGGGTGCCGTTGGCCACGGCGGTCAGGCTGGTCTTCGGCGCGGTGTCGTTGGTCAGCGAGAACACGGCCGTGCGGCTGCGGCGCACGGCCTCGGCCTGGGCCTGGCGCAAGCCGTTCTGCAGCGCGTCGCTCACGGTGCGCACCCGGGTGTTGGCGATCCACGCGAAGAACGACGGCATGGCCAGTGCCATGAGGACGACCATCACCACCATCGTCACGCAGAGCTCGATCAGCGTGAAGCCGGCGGACGGCATTTCGCGCTTCATCAGCATGCCCCTCGCCTGGACACCCAGTCGCTGCTGCAGGTGGTCCAGCCCGCGGGCACGCCCACCGTCGCGCGATTGTTGGACTGGTCGACGGTGAAGATGAAACCCGCGGTGCTGCCGCTGCCCGTGGCCACCAGCGTGTAGCCGCTGGCGGTTGCCGCGCCGTAGGTGCCGTCGCACGACAGCGTGAAAGTGCCGACCATGCGCAGCGTGGAGGGCACCAGGCAGGGCGAGGTGAAGCTGCCCGTGGACAGGTAGGTGCGGTTGTCCTGGAAGTAGCGCTCCATGTTGGCGCGCATCATCGACAGGCCGTTGGTGGCATCGACGATGCGCCCGCGCATCACGTAGTCGTTGTACGAGGGGTACGCGATGGAGGCGAGGATGGCGACGATGGCCACGGTCACCATGAGCTCGATCAGGGTGAAGCCGCGCACGCGCGGCCGGCGGGGCCTCTTCTGCAGCCTTGGCATGGGTGTTCTTCTCCTCGTGTGTCGGAAACAATCAGAAACTTCCGAGGGCGGAGTCGACCATGCAAAGTGGGAGGAATCTTGCGCACACGTTGCCGGATGCGCACGGCGGCGCAAGGCTCAGGGTGTGACGGCGGTCTGCAGCGAAGGGCGCTTCGCTTCGGCGTCCAGCGCCAGCGGCACGCGCACCTGCGCAAGGAGTCCGTGCGGGCCGGACTTCAGCACCACGTCGCCGCCGTGCGCGCGCACGATCGAGCGGCACACGGCCAGGCCAAGGCCGCTGCCGGCCGCACGCGAGGCACGCGCCTGCGGCGAGCGATAGAAGGGCTTGAACACCCGCTCCAGTTCGTCGGCGGGCAACCCCGGTCCGCGGTCGCTGATCTCGGCCACGGCATCGGCGCCGTCCGTGAACAGACGCACCCGCGCCTGGCCGCCGTACTTGACGGCGTTCTCGATCAGGTTGTCGAGCACGCGGCGCATGCCCATGGTGTCGATCTCCACCTGCGCGGGTTCGGTGCGCAGCAGCCGCACGTCCTTGCCGACGAACACGGCCTGCTCGACCACGTCCTCGACCAGGCTCGACAGGTCCATGCGCTCGCGCGCGCTGACCACCGATGCATCGCGGATGAAGCTGAGCACGGAGCCGATCATCCGCTCCATCTCCTCCACGTCCTCCAGCATGCCCGCGCGCACGTCGTCGGGAACGTCCTCGATGCGAAAGCGCAGCCGCGTGAGGGGCGTGCGCAGGTCGTGGCTGATGGCACCGATCATCACCGTGCGGTCGTCCACGAAGCTGCGCAGCCGCGCCTGCATGCGGTTGAAGGCCTGCGCGGCGCGGCCGATCTCGGCGGGCCCCTCCAGCGCCAGGACTGGCGCCGACGGGTCGCGGCCCAGCTGGTCGGCGGCGCGCGCAAAGCCGGCGATGGGGCGCACCAGCCGGCGCGAGAACAGCCAGCCCGCGGGGGCCACGATGGCCGCAGCCATCAGGAACCACAGCAGCACGCGCCGCTGCCACGCATTGGGGAAGGACTCGGGCACCGGTTGCACCACCACCCAACTGCCTTCGCGCGTGTAGACGGCGGCGATGAAGTCGCCTTCGACGAAGGGCGCGGGCGCGAGGCCGAAGAGGCCGCGTGCGGCGGGGCGCTCGACTTCGGCGGTGGTGTCGGTGGACGGCGGCGTGCGCGGGGTGTCGGTACTGCGGGGCGGGCGCGGCGTCTGTGCGTCGGCGCGAGGCCCCGGCACGGGTGCAGCCGCAGAGGGTGTGGTGGCGGGTGCGCGTGCCGCGGGCTCCGTGCGCTGGGAGGGCGCGGCGGGTGTGCGTGTCGCAGGCGCCTCTGCCGTGGCCGGCGCCTTGCGGGGCTTGGGCTTTTCGATGACAGGGGGGAGCTCCTGCATCGAAGGTATCGAAGGCATGGGCTGGATCACGGGCCCCGGCGGCTGGCCCGGCGGCAAGGAGGGTGCCGCAAGCCCCGCGAGGGCTGGAGGGGCCGGCATGCCAGGCATGGCGCCCATCGAAGGGACGGGCCCGGCGGGCGTCCCCAGGGTGGCGGGTGCGGCGGGCATGCCGGGCGATCCCCCGGCGTTCGGTGCCGCGAGCGCGGGTGCCGACGCACTCCCGGGCGCACCTCCGGGCGCACCACCAGGTGCTGGGCCCGGCGCAAACGGAGTGACCGGCGCATTGCCGCTCGCGGGGGAACCCGTGACCCCGCCGGGCTGCGACGGCTGCGGGAAGCCGCCCCCATTGCTACCCATGCCGCGGCCGATGCCGAAACCACCGTTCGGGCCGCCCATGCCCCCGGGGAGCATGGGCGAAGAAGGCATCGCAGGAGGGCCGCCCGCCTGCACCCGCAGGAAGCCCCGGCTCGTGAATGCGGCGGTGATCGGGTGCGGGCGTGCCTGCGGTGCACCCCCTGCATCCGCCACCGGCCCCGTGGTGCCCGCGAACGGCAGCGGGGTGAAGAAGTACAGCCGCACCTCGGTCTCGTCGCGCTCCATCAGCTGCGCCAGGTCGCGCCGCGAGCGTTCGGAGGTCAGCCAGCCCTGGCCCTTGGGTTCGGGAGCGCGCGCTTGCAGTGAGCGCAGCAGCAGGTTCGCGTTGCGGCCTTCCGCAGTGCGGCCCGAGAGCACGCGCGCGATGTCGCCCAGCTCCCACTGGCGCTGCGGTTCGGGCGGCAGCAGCATGGTCAGCGCCAGCGTCACGCCCTGCGCCACCACCAGACCGCCGAGCAGCAGGGCCATGATCTGCAGGGCCAGCGGGGGGCCCGGCCAGCGGCGCGCGGTACCTTGGGGATTCATGGGTCGATGCTGGCACGGACGGGAAGCGATGTCACGGCCCAGTCTGGGGAGCGCATGTTGCCGCGCGATTTCAGCGCATTGCAATGCATTGCATCGTGCGGGGCCCTTCGAGCGGCCGCGGCATGCGGCCTATGATCCGCTACCCGATCCGCCGTAACGTGAACCTGTCCACCCGCATCCTCATCGTCGACGACGACGCCGGCATCCGCAGCCTGGTGGCGTCCTTCCTGGAAAAGCACGGCTTCCAGGTCGACGCGGCCGGCCATCCCGCTGAAATGCGCGAGCGGCTCGCGCAGGCCGATTACGCCCTCATCGTGCTCGACGTCATGATGCCCGGCGAAGACGGCCTGAGTGCATTGCGCGAGCTGCAGCGCATCGGTGGGCCGCCCGTGATCATGCTGTCGGCCGTGGGCACGGACATCGACCGCATCGTGGGCCTGGAGATCGGCGCCGAAGACTACCTGGCCAAGCCCTGCAATCCGCGCGAGCTGCTGGCGCGCATTCGCACGGTGCTGCGGCGCACGGCCGGCGCCGGCTCCGCGGCCCGGCCTGCCGCGCAGGCCGTTGCGCTCACGCAGCCCGCGACAGCCGATGCCCCTGCCGCCTTGCTGTACTTCGCGGGCTGGCGCATCGACCTCGAAGCCCGCTCGCTGCACGACCCGCAGGACCAGCCCGTGGACCTGTCCGACGGCGAGTTCCGCCTGCTGCGCGCGCTGGTGCAGCACCCGCGGCGCGTGCTCACGCGCGACCAGCTGGTGGCGTATGCGCTGGGCGCGCAAAGCGATTCGTACGACCGCGCCATCGACGTGCAGATCAGCCGCCTGCGCCGCAAGCTGGCGGCGGGCGAGGTGCGGGCCGACTTGATCCGCACCGTGCGCAACGAGGGCTACATGTTCGTGCCCGCGGTCACGTGCACGCGCGACGCCTGAGCCTTCGCGGCCGGCCCCGCGCGGCGGGCCCGCTGCAACACGCTGAAATCTGCGGGCAATGCGCGGGCCGCAAGCTGGAGGCTTCGCATTCATCATCTCTATAGCCTCATGACATTCCTCGACTGGCTGTGGGACTGGCGCACCCTGATCGCGCTGGCCGTTGGCGACGCCGTGCTGCTGGCGCTGTTCTTCGCCTGGGATGCGAAGCACCTGGCGTTGCTGACCGTCCTGACGCGGCAGCCGCGGCCCCTCAGCCCAGAAGGCCGTGGCGCGTTGCCTCCAGGATGGCCTGGGTCCGGGACCTGACATCCAGCTTGCGGTAGGTGTTCTTCGCGTGGAAATCGACGGTGTGGATCGACAGCGAGAGCGTGTGCGCGATCTGCCGGTTGCTCAGGCCTCCCGCGACCAGCCGCAGGAACTGCAGTTCGCGCGGCTTCAGCGCGCACTGCACCGCCGGCGGCTGCCGCAGGCCCGCCTCGGGCTGCAGCGACGCGGCCAGCATGCCCAGCACGCGGCGCGCCACGCGTGAGTCGAGCGCGGCGCCATCGCTCTGCAGGGCCCGCAGCGCATAGGCCATCTCGGCGTCATCGGCCTCGCTCAGCAGGTAGCCCGTGGCACCCGAGGCGAAGGCGCGCAGCACCAGGTCGTGGTTGTCCATGCGCGACATCGCGACGACCTGCGCGCGAGGTTGCGCGGCGCGCACCTGCGCAATCAGCCGAGCGCCGTCGCCCTGCGGGTGAAGCTGCATGTCGACCAGCACCAGGTCGAACCGGACGATGGCCAGCAGGCCGTCGGCTTGCGCGTGCGTGGATGCCAGCAGCACCTGCCGGCCCGGCGCCAGCGCGCCGAGGATGCGCCGCATGCGGTTCGCGACCGCGGGGTCGCTTTCCACCACCAGGGCGCTGGAGAAAGGCTCGGGCCTGAACACGGGCGAGGCGCTCAGGGCACCGTCTTCGGATGCGCGAAGCGGTCGGCCTTGTGCTTGCGCCTGCAGGCGCCGCCGTGCGCGTTGGCGGGTGTTGCATCGGCACTCGAGTCGGTGATCGGGGCGAGGGTCGACTGGCTGTAGTCGCCGCCGCCGGTTTCATGCGCCGCGCAGGTGTCGCTGCCGGCCACGACGACGCCGAGCGCGAGCGCCCCGAACGCCAGCAGGCCTGCGAGGCCGGGCATCCATGCGGTCTTGCGCGGGCGGCGGGGGGCGGCGTGCGCGGGCTTGGCCTGGTGCCATCGCGCCGGCATGGGAAGCCCCGGGTGCTGGCCTTTTGCCGGACCCGCCGCCAGCAGACCGTTGAAGCGCAGCGCCTGCGAGACGCCGTGGGTGTTGCGATGCCAAGGGCTTTTCATGCGCAGATGGTGAACTTCAAAACGGGATAAAAATTGGACGTCGGCCGCGCCGCGCCGCTAGCGGCCCTTGCAGTCACCTGCCGCCCAGCAGCAGGCCCAGTCCTGTGGCACGCAGCGCCGCCGCGAGCGGGTCGATGAAGAAGCTGCCGACATAGCTGGACGACGTGGGAAACGCCTCCGCGCGCGGGACCACGGGTGCCGACGGCGGCGCCGGCTGCCGCGCAGTCTCGGGGGGAGCGGCGCCCGCACATGCGCCGGGCGGGTCTGCAGTAATCGTCATGTACTCGGCCCCCTCGAACGCGCAGACCTGCGCGTACTTGCCGCCCGGCAGCCAGGTGCTCGACACCACGCGGGCCTGCGCTGCGGCATTCGACATGCCGCACGCCAGGCACAGGCACAGCGCGCCAGCGGCCGTTGTGGTTCGATGGAGCAGCGATGTCATGGGCGGCTAGAAATCGAGCTTGGCGCTCAGGCTGAAGGTGCGCGGATCGCCGGGCTTGATGTAGCTGTCGTACTGGTACTCCCAGTAGCGCCGGTTCGCCACGTTGTTGATGGCCGCGCGGAAGGTGGTGGGGCGCCCGCCGATGCGCGTGATGTAGCTCGCGCCGATGTTGGCGACGGTGTAGCCCGGCAGGCTCAGCCGGTTCGACGCGTCGAGCATGGTGCCGCCCGTGTACTTCAGGTCGGCCGACAGCCTCAGGCCCGGCACCTGCGCCACGTCGTAGGCCACCTGCGCGGTCGCCACCATCTTCGGCGCACCGGCCACGCGGTTGCCGACGTAGCTGCTGCCGCGCTGGTACGAACTGTCCAGCAGCATCAGGTTGGCGCCGACCTGCCATTGCGAGCCCAGCCGCGTGGAGGCGCCGAGCTCCAGGCCCTGGTAGATCGACTGGCCGTCCTGCACCAGCACGTTGGCGCTGTTGGCGTACTCCGCGCCGCGCTCGATGCGGAACAGCGCAGCCGTGGCGCTCCAGCGTTCGCGCTGGGTCTTCAGGCCCAGTTCGTACTGGCGGCTCTTCAGCGGCTTGAACAGTTCACCGTCGTTGGCGTAGAGGTGGCTCACCGTGCTGCCCGGCTCCAGCGACTCGACGTAGCTGGTGTACAGCGTGGTGTCCGGTGCGGGCTTGAACATCAGCGCCAGCGTGGGCGTGAGCACCCCGCTCTTGCGGTAGCCGGAGTTCTGCAGGCCGGTGATGTCGTAGCCGTTCTGCTCGTAGGTGGTGCTGCGCAGTCCCGCCAGCACCGACCATCGGTCGGACAGCTTCAGCGTGTCGCTCGCGAACACCGCGCGCTGCGTGATGTCGCTGCTGCGGTAGGGCAGGAAGGCCGTGGCGCTGCCGTAGGCGTTGGTGTTCGGCGCGAAGATGCTGCCGGTGCCGATCAGCTGGTAGACGCTGTTGGCGCTGTAGGTGTTCACCTGCTTCTGCCACGACGCGCCCAGCGTCACCTGGTGCTCGAAGCCGCCGGTGCGCAGCCTGCCCGTGGCCGTGGCCTGCCACTGGTTGAAGCGGTGGGCTTCGTCGCCGTCGTAGCGGTAGTCGTCGTAGCCGCCGCCCGCGTCCTGCAGGTAGGCGATGCTCTCGTTGCGGCTGCGCGATGCGCTGCTGTGGCTGTAGCTGGTGGCGAGCGTCCAGTCGGGCGAGAGCTGGTACTGCAGGCCGGTGGCATACAGGTTGAAGTCGGTGGCCAGGTGCTGGCCCGCGCTCACCAGGTTCGCGTTGTTCGCGCCGATGGTGGCGGGCAGGGCGGTGCCGGTGTAGCTGCCGGTGTAGATCGACGGCGTCTGGCCGGTGGCGGTCCGCTTCTGGTAGAGCGAGTCGAAGGTCCAGGTGAGCTTTTCGGTGAGCCTGGCGTCCAGGCCGAGCGACACCGAGTTGCGGCGCACCTGGCCGTCGTTGTAGGTCTTGCCTTCCTCGTGCGTGGCGTTGAGCCGGTAGCCGAAGCGCTCGTCCGCGCCGAAGCGCCCGCCCAGGTCGACGTGCTCGCTCCAGATGCCGGCGGTCTTGTAGCCGACCTCGATGCTGCGCACCGGCGTGTCGCTCGGCTTCTTCGTCACGTAGTTGACGATGCCCCCGGGCGAACCGAAGCCGTACATGAAGCCCGAGGAGCCCTTGAGCAGTTCGATCTGCTCGAACTGCTCGTAGGGCAGCGTGATGGCGTAGCTCAGAAAGGGCTGGCCGTTGATGCGGTAGCCGTTCTGCCAGTCCAGCGGCAGGCCGCGCACCGTGATGTAGCTGGCCCAGCTGTTGTAAGCGCCGCTGTTGTCGGACACCGAGGCGTCCAGCGCGAACACGTCGCCGAGCTTGGACACCTGGCGCTCGGCCATGTCTTCGCTGCGCACCACGGTGGTGGAGAAGGGTGTTTCCAGCTGCGAGCGGGCGCCGAGCGCGCCGCTGCTCACCTTCGCGCGCAGGTGCTGGGGCGTGTCGTCCTGCGAGTCCGCCGTGACGGTCACCGTGGGCAGCGCGGTGCCTTCGGGAGCCTGCGCGTCCTGTGCCAGCGCACGGCCGCCTTGCGTGGCGGCCCACAACACCAGCAGCGTGGCGCGCGCTGGCGGGCCGAGCGCGGTGCGCTTGAATGAAGTGGACGGGGTGGCGGCGCTCGGGCGTCTTGGGTTCAACGGTGGCTCACTTGATGGATAAGAACGAATCTCATCTTCGTGGCGCATCTCGTAGAAATCTGGGAAGGTGGCCTTGCAACCCGGTGCGGTTTGGGGCCCTTCAGTGCCCGTTGCCCGGCGCAGGTGCCAGCCCGCGCTGCTTCAGGAAGTCGTACAGGCTGACGGCCAGCACCTGCGCGATGGGAATCGGCAGCGTGAGCCGCAGCACCGCGGCGCGGTTGACGGGGCAGTTGTCGGAGCTGTGGTCGACGCGGCTGGCATCCAGGGTGATGTGGACGCAGCCCGCGTTGACCCAGTAGCCCGAGACTTCGTCCGCGAACACCTGCGGGGCGTGCAGGTCGTCGACGTAAATGGCTTTGGGAGGCTGGGGCATGGCGGGGCTGGAAATGGCGAAGGCCCGATGATCGGCAGCGATCTGGTAGAAAAAACGAGGGCCGCGCCGCCCGCCTGCGCGGCCCTTGCCTTCAGACGATGCGCACCGACAGTTCGGGCAGCCTGTCGATGTGAATCTGGATCAGGTCGCCACGCACCACCGGTCCCACGTTCTCGGGCGTGCCCGAGTAGATGATGTCGCCCGGTTGCAGCTCGAAGGCCTGCGACAGGCGGCTGATCTGCTCGGCCACCGACCAGATCATGTGTTTGAGCGTGGCGCTCTGCTTGGTCTGCCCGTTCACCTTGAGCCAGATCGCGCCGTCGGTGAAGTGCCCGACCTTCGCCACGGGGTGTATGGGGCCGATGGGGGCCGAATGGTCGAAGCTCTTGCCGATTTCCCACGGCTTCTTCTGGTCGCCCATCTCGCGCTGCAGGTCGCGGCGCGTCATGTCCAGGCCCAGCGAATAGCCGTACACGTGGTCGAGCGCCGAGGCGGCCGGAATGTTGCGCCCGCCCTTGGCCAGCGCCACCACCAGTTCCACTTCGTAGTGGTAGTTCTTCGTGAGCGAGGGGTAGGGGTGGTCGGCCACCACGCCGGGCGTCACGACCTGGATCGCATCGGCCGGCTTCTGGAAGAAGAAGGGCGGCTCGCGCGTCGGGTCGGAACCCATCTCGCGCGCATGGGCCTCGTAGTTGCGGCCGATGCAATAGATGCGGCGCACCGGATAGACCTGCTCGCTGCCGACGATCGGAATGGTCGACACCGGAACGTCGAACGCCGTGGCCGGCGTGCCCGGCGCGCGGCCAGCGCCTGCAGGCGATGCACAACCGGCGATGGCACCGGTGGCCATGGCGGCGGATGCGGCCAGCAGGCCGCGACGAGAACTGGACATGAGGGTCTCCTTGGTTTTATGGAATGCGCGTACCGTGCAGGCCACGGCCGGTTCATTCTGGGACGGCGCGCCGCCGAAGAACCGTGCGCATCTACGCAAAAACAGGACAGAACCCACCCCGGGCCTCGCCGGGCGCGGACCGTTTCAGCGGCTGGCGACGATGAACAGCCGTGGGAACGGCAGCATCACGCTGCCGTCGGCCAGTGCCGGGTAGGCCTGCGCAATCGCCTCCTGGTAGCGCGCCAGGAACGCGGCCTGCTGCGACGCATCGAGCAGCGCCAGGTAGGGCCGCAGCGCCGAGCCCTTGAACCACTCGACCACCGCCGCCGCGCCTGCCAGCGGGTGGTAGTAGGTGGTGCGCCACACGTCGACACGGCTGCAGTGCGGCCGCAGCATCGCGTAATAGTCGATCGCGCCGTGCCGCGCGGGATGCCGCACGGAGCCGACGCGGTCCGCGAACGCCGGGGCGGCCGCCACCTCGCGTGCCAGCCGGTGCGCGGGCTCCTCGAGGTTGTCGGGCGTCTGGACGGCCAGGTGGCCGCCGGGCGCGAGTTGCGCTGCCAGTCGCGGGTAGAGCGCGGCGTGGTCCGGCAGCCATTGCAGCGACGCGTTCGCGAGGATCACGTCCATCGGCTGCGCTGCATGCCATGCGGCGATGTCGGCCACGGCGAAGGGCACGTCGGGCATGCGCTTCTTCGCCGCTTCGATCATGTCGCCGGAGCTGTCGATGCCGCTCACCGCGGCTTGCGGAAAGCGCTGCGCCAGCACTTCGGTGGAGTTGCCCGGACCGCAGCCCAGGTCGATGGCGAAACGCACCGGGCGTTCGCTCTGCGGGACGGCGGCGACCAGGTCGCGGACCGGTCGGGTGCGTTCTTCTTCGAAGGCGCTGTATTGCTTGGCGGACCAGGTCATCGGGGTGTTCCTTGCTGTGGTCGGCGCAGTTTGCCGAGGCGCTTTCCGTTCGTAAAATGAATTTATTCTGGCCATTGATTCATAAATCTGATGAAGATCGACATCCTCGGAATCCAGGCCTTCGTGGCCATTGCCGACGAGGGCGGCTTCCAGGCAGCGGCCGATGCGCTGCATGTCACGCAGACCGCCATCACGCAGCGGCTGCGCAAGCTGGAAGACTTTTTGGGCGTGGCGCTGGTGGAGCGCACCACGCGCTCGGTGTCGCTCACCACCATCGGGCGCGACTTCGTGCCGCGCGCGCGGCGGCTGCTGGTGGAGCTGTCCGATTCGCTGCTGGAAATCCGCGAGACCGGCAAGGCCGAGCGCGGCGACGTGTCGATGGCCTGCGTGCCCACGGCGGGCGTGCAGTTTCTGCCGCGCATCATGCAGGCCTACTCGGCGCGCCATCCGCACAACCGCATCAAGATCCTCGACCACGCGTCGGCCGCCGTGGCGCATGCGGTGCTGCACCGCGAGGTGGAGTTCGGCATCGGCATGGCGGGCGCACATTCGCCCGAGCTCACGAGCGTGCCGCTGATCGACGACGACTACGTGCTGATCTGCCACCCCTCGCATCCGCTGGCCGGGCGCAAGCGCGTGGCCTGGCGGCAGCTGCAGCCGCACCCGCTGATCTTCGCGGGGCAGGCGAGCGAGAACCGGCCGTTGCTCGACGGTGCGCTGGGCGCAGCCGCCGCGAACCTGCAGCCCTTCTACGAGGTGCAGCGCAGCTCGACGGCGGCGGGGCTGGTTGCCGAGCGGCTGGCGGCTGCGGTGGTGCCGCGGCTGGCGCTTATACACATCTACGAGCC
>NNBU01000398.1_pt1 | contig 26528 bp, 15 predicted proteins | sample 1173781 | NCBI WGS metagenome assembly NNBU01 (sample SAMN07173937, study PRJNA388173) | plant metagenome | biome: Plant school; feature: Soil; material: Symbiotic tissue of Blasia pusilla L.; isolation source: symbiotic tissue sample KVJ2 | host: Blasia pusilla | place: Norway: Troms, Kvaloya...
GACCGAGGCCGGCCTCGAACTGCAGCTCAAGGGCGCGGGCCGCACGCCCTACTCGCGCGGCGGCGACGGCCGCGCCGTGCTGCGCTCCAGCATCCGCGAATTCCTCTGCAGCGAAGCCATGCACGGCCTCGGCATTCCGACCACGCGCGCGCTGTGCGTGACCGGGTCGGACGCCCGCGTGCGGCGCGAAGAACTCGAAAGTGCGGCGGTCGTCGCGCGCGTGGCGCCCAGCTTCATCCGCTTCGGCCATTTCGAGCACTTTGCGGCCAACCAGCGAGAAGACGAGTTGCGCGCGCTGGCCGACTACGTCATCGACCGCTACTACCCCGCCTGCCGCAGCACCGAGCGCTTCGGCGGCAACGCCTACGCCGCGTTCCTGGAAGCCGTGAGCGAACGCACCGCCGCTCTGCTGGCGCAATGGCAGGCCGTGGGCTTCTGCCACGGGGTGATGAACACCGACAACATGAGCATCCTCGGGCTCACCATCGACTACGGCCCGTTCCAGTTCCTCGACGGCTTCGACCCGCGCCACATCTGCAACCACAGCGACACCAGCGGGCGCTACGCCTTCAACCAGCAGCCCAACGTGGCGTACTGGAACCTGTTCTGCCTCGCGCAGGCGCTGCTGCCGCTGATCGGCGAGCAGGAAGTGGCCGTGGCCGCGCTGGAGTCTTACAAGACGGTGTTTCCCACCGAATTCGAAGGCCGCATGCGCGCCAAGCTGGGCCTGGCCGATGCGGCCGAGGGCGACCGCGCGCTCATCGAGGGCGTGCTCAAGCTGCTGGCCGCGGGCAAGGTCGACTACACGATCTTCTGGCGCCGGCTGTCCGACCACATGGCCGACAGCAACGTCGAACCGGTGCGCGACCTGTTCCTGGACCGCGAGGGCTTCGACGCGTGGTTGCTATCGTTTTCAGAGCGGCATACGACCGCTGGGCGCGCGCAAGCGGCCGATTTGATGCGCAGGTCGAACCCCAAGTTCGTGCTACGGAACCACCTGGGTCAGCAAGCCATCGAAGCAAGTCAGCAAAAGGACCACTCGGGTGTGGCAACCTTGCTGGCCCTGCTGGAAACCCCCTTTGAAGAACATGCCGGCGCCGACGCCTATGCCGGCTTCCCGCCCGACTGGGCCTCCACGATTGAAATCAGCTGCTCCTCATGACCGCTCCCGTTGAAAAGACCGATGCCGAATGGAAAGCCCTGCTCGCCGAAAAAGGGGCCGAGCCGGCCGCCTTCGAGGTGACGCGCCACGCCGCCACCGAACGCCCCTTCACCGGCAAATACGAAGCGCACTGGGACGACGGCACCTACCACTGCGTGTGCTGCGGCGCCAAGCTGTTCGAGTCGGCCACCAAGTTCGACGCGGGCTGCGGCTGGCCCAGCTTCTCCGAAGAAGCCGTGCCCGGTGCCATCCGGAACATCGTCGACCGCTCGCACGGCATGGTGCGCACCGAGAACGTCTGCGCCAACTGCGGCGCCCACCTGGGCCACGTGTTCCCCGACGGACCCACGGAAACCGGCCTGCGCTACTGCATGAACTCGGCTTCGCTCGACTTCCAGAAAAAATGAAACTGCTCCTCGACTTCTTCCCGATCCTGCTGTTCTTCGTCGCCTACAAGCTGGGCGACATCTACACCGCCACCGGCGTGCTGATGGCCGCCACCGTGGCGCAGATGGCCATCATCTACGCCATGGAGCGCAAGCTGCAGGCCATGCAGAAGGCCACGCTGGTGCTGATCCTGCTGTTCGGCACGCTCACGCTGGTGCTGCACGACGACCGCTTCATCAAGTGGAAGCCGACGGTGCTGTACGGTGCGATGGCCATCGCGCTGGCAGTGGCGCTCTGGGCGTTGAAGAAGAACTTCCTGAAGATGCTGCTGGGCCAGCAGCTGGAGCTGCCCGAGCGCGTCTGGGGCCGGCTCAACGTGGCGTGGATCGGCTACTGCCTGTTCATGGCGCTCATCAACGGCTACGTGGCGGCGTACTTCACGACCGAGGCCTGGGTCAACTTCAAGCTCTGGGGCTATGCGTTTCCCATCGTCTTCCTGGTGGCGCAGGGCCTGTACATCGCGCCCCACCTGAAAGAAGACAAGCCCACCGCATGACAACCAGCACGACCATCCCCCTGCCGACGGTGGCAGCCCTCGAAGCCGCGCTGCGCGACGCACTGGCGCCGACGCAGCTCGAGGTGATCGACGAAAGCGCCGCGCACGCGGGCCATTCGGGTGCCAATGCGGAGGGCTTCGGCACGCATTTCCGGGTGCGCATCGCCTCCCCCTTGTTCGACGGAAAGCCCCGCGTGGCGCGGCATCGGCTTGTGTATGATGCCCTCCAGGTTTTTATCGCACAGGGTCTGCACGCCATCGCCATCGAGGTGCTCTGAGTCTTTCCACGGAAACGCACACCGAATGTGCCGTGATTCCGGGCTGCCCTTGTTTGCCTCTCTTCCGTCTCTCTCCGCTTTCTTTCACGCGCGTTTTCCTACACGCGCATTTCCTTCCCAGCTCGATATTCATTCCATGAAAAAACAAATCTTGCAGGCCGTCGCGGCCGCAGTGCTGCTCGGTGCCACGTCCATGTCGGCTCTGGCGCAGAACGCAGCCATCGTGAACGGCAAGCCGGTGCCCAAGGCCCGCATGGACGTTCTGGCGCAGCAACTGGCAGCTGCCGGCCGCCCGGTGACGCCTGAAATGCAAAGCCAGCTGCGCGAGGAAATCGTGGCGCGCGAAGTGTTCATGCAGGAAGCGCAGAAGCAGGGCCTCGACGCCAACGAGGACTACAAGAACCAGCTCGAACTCGCACGCCAAGCCATCCTGATCCGCGCGCTGTTCGAGAACTACCGCAAGACCAACCCCGTGTCGGACGCCGACGTGAAGGCCGAGTACGACAAGTTCGTGGCGGCCAACGGCGGCAAGGAATACAAGGCGCGCCACATCCTGGTGGAAACCGAGGACCAGGCCAAGAAGATCATGGCCGACCTGAAGAAGGGCGCCAAGTTCGAAGACATCGCCAAGAAGCAGAGCAAGGACCCGGGTTCGGGCGCCAACGGCGGCGACCTCGACTGGGCCAACCCCGCGAGCTTCGTGCCCGAGTTCTCGGAAGCCATGATCAAGCTCAAGAAGGGCGAGACCACCCCGGCGCCCATCAAGACGCAGTTCGGCTATCACATCATCCGCGTGGACGACATCCGCCAGGCACAACTGCCGAAGCTGGAAGAAGTGAAGCCGCAGATCACGCAACAGCTGCAACAGCAGCGCCTGCAGAAGTACCAGGAAGACCTGCGCGCGAAGGCGAAGGTCGAGTAAGCCTCGGCTTTCTTCTTCCCCATGAAAAAAACGGCCCGCGGGCCGTTTTTTTCATGGGGCTGCCGCAGCAGCCTTCGGTTGGGTCAGCCCACCCACTTGCGCGCGTTGCGCCAGATCTGCATCCACGGGCTCAGCTCGCTGCGGTCGCCCGGCGTCCAGCTCATCTGGATGTTGCGGAACACGCGCTCGGGGTGCGGCATCACCGCGGTGAAGCGGCCGTCCGGCGTGGTCACCGACGTGAGGCCGCCCGTGCTGCCGTTCGGGTTGAACGGGTACTGCTCGGTCGGCTGGCCATGGTTGTCCACGAAGCGCATCGCCGCAATGGCCTTGGCGGCGTCGCCGCGGTGCTTGAAGTTGGCGTAGCCCTCGCCGTGCGCCACCGCGATCGGCAGGCGGCTGCCGGCCATGCCCGCGAAGAAGATGCTGGGCGACTCGAGCACCTCGACCATCGACAGGCGGGCCTCGAAGCGCTCGCTCTGGTTGGTGGTGAAGCGCGGCCAGGCTTGCGCGCCCGGAATGATGTCGGCCAGCTCGGCGAACATCTGGCAGCCGTTGCACACGCCCAGGCCGAAGGTGTCTTCACGGCCGAAGAAGGTCTTGAACTGTTCGGCCAGCTTGGGGTTGAAGGTGATGCTGCGGGCCCAGCCGATGCCGGCGCCCAGCGTGTCGCCGTAGCTGAAGCCGCCGCATGCGACCACGCCCTTGAAGTCGGCCAGGTCCGCCCTGCCCGTCTGCAGGTCGGTCATGTGGACGTCGAAGGCCTCGAAGCCGGCCTCGGTGAAGGCGTAGGCCATCTCGACGTGTGAGTTGACGCCCTGCTCGCGCAAGATGGCGACCTTGGGGCGCGACTGGAGGATGGCGGGGGCAGCAGGTGCCACCGGCGCGTTCGGCAGGAAGACGTGCATGCCCGGGTCGTTCGGCACGCCTGCGGCAGCGTGCTCGGCATCGGCGCAAGCCGGGTTGTCGCGCTCGCGCGCGATCTTCCAGCTGACCGAGTCCCACACCTGCTGCAGGTCGTGCAGGCTGGCGCTGAACACCGGCTTGGCGTCACGCCAGACTTCGAGCTTGCCCTTGCCGGCGTCCATGGTGGAGCTGACCGGGCGGGTCTTGCCGACGAAGTGGCTGTGGGCGCTGAGGCCGTGGGCGCGCAGCAGCTGCATCACGTCGTTGCGCTCGGCGGTGCGCACCTGCAGCACCATGCCCAGCTCTTCGTTGAACAGCGCCTTGAGCGTGAGCTCCTCGCGCCGCGCGCTGACCTGCTGCGCCCAGTTCTTGGCGTCGCCGGTTTCCATGCGGCTGTCGGAAATGCCGTCGCCTTCGGTGACCAGCATGTCGACGTTCAGCGCCACGCCGACGTGGCCGGCAAAGGCCATTTCGCAGGCGGTGGCGAACAGGCCGCCGTCGCTGCGGTCGTGCATGGCGAGGATCTTGCCGTCGGCGCGCAGCGCGTTCACGGCATTCACCAGCGCGACGAGCTTCGCCGGGTCGTCGAGGTCGGGCACGGTGTCGCCGCTCTGGTTGAGCGTTTGCGCCAGGATGCTGCCGGCCATGCGGTGCTTGCCCTGGCCGAGGTCGATCAGCACGAGCGTGGTGTCGGCCTCTTCGGCGTCGAGCTGCGGCGTGAGCGTGCCGCGCACGTCGGCCAGCGAGGCGAAGGCGGTGACGATCAGGCTCACGGGGGACGTGACCTTCCTGGCTTCGTCGCCCTCTTTCCACTGCGTGCGCATCGACAGCGAATCCTTGCCGACCGGAATCGACACGCCCAGCGCCGGGCACAGTTCCAGGCCCACGGCCTTGACGGTTTCGTACAGCGCGGCGTCTTCGCCGGGTTCGCCGCAGGCGGCCATCCAGTTGGCCGAGAGCTTGACGCGCGAGAGTTCGATGGGGGCAGCCAGCAGGTTGGTGATGGCCTCGGCCACGGCCATGCGGCCCGAGGCCGGCGCGTCGAGCGCGGCAAGCGGCGTGCGCTCGCCCATGCTCATGGCTTCGCCGGCAAAACCCTTGTAGTCGGCCAGCGTCACGGCGCAGTCGGCCACGGGCACCTGCCAGGGGCCGACCATCTGGTCGCGGTGGCTCATGCCGCCCACGGTGCGGTCGCCGATGGTGATCAGGAAGCGCTTGGAAGCCACGGTCGGGTGCGCGAGCACGTCGATGGCGGCCTTCTGCAGGTCGACGCCGGTGAGGTCCAGCGGCTTGAAGCTGCGGGTCACGGCCTTGACGTCGCGGTGCATCTTGGGCGGCTTGCCGAGCAGCACGTCCATGGGCATGTCGACCGGCTGCACCTTGGCGCCTTCGTCGGCCACCAGCAGCTGGCGCTCTTCGGTTGCCACGCCGACCACCGAGAACGGGCAGCGCTCGCGCTCGCAGAAGGCCTTGAACTGTTCGAGCGATTCAGGCGCGATGGCCAGCACATAGCGCTCCTGGCTTTCGTTGCACCAGATTTCCTTGGGCGCCATGCCCGACTCTTCGAGCGGCACGGCGCGCAGGTCGAAGCGCGCGCCGCGGCCGGCGTCGTTGGTCAGTTCGGGGAAGGCGTTGCTCAGGCCGCCCGCGCCCACGTCGTGGATCGCCAGGATGGGGTTGCCCGCGCCCTGCTGCCAGCAGTGGTTGATGACCTCTTGCGCACGGCGTTCGATTTCAGGGTTGCCGCGCTGCACCGAGTCGAAGTCGAGCTCGGCCGCGTTGGCGCCGGTGGCCATCGAGCTGGCGGCGCTGCCGCCCATGCCGATGCGCATGCCGGGGCCGCCGAGCTGGATCAGCAGCGAGCCGGCCGGGAACAGGATCTTCTTGGTCTGGGTGGCGTCGATGCTGCCGAGGCCGCCCGCGATCATGATGGGCTTGTGATAGCCGCGCTGCACGGTGTCGAGGTCGCTCGCCACCGTCTGCTCGTACTCGCGGAAGTAGCCCAGCAGGTTGGGACGGCCGAACTCGTTGTTGAACGCGGCGCCGCCCAGCGGGCCCTCGGTCATGATCTGCAGCGGGCTGGCGATGTGCTCGGGCTTGCCGTAGTGGCCATCTTCAGGCCAGAGCTTGGACACGGTGAAGCCGGTCAGCCCAGCCTTGGGCTTGGAGCCGCGGCCGGTGGCGCCTTCATCGCGAATTTCGCCGCCCGCGCCGGTCGAGGCGCCCGGGAACGGGGAAATGGCGGTCGGGTGGTTGTGCGTCTCGACCTTCATGAGCACGTGGGTCAGCGCGCTTTCCTTGCCGTAGCTCTGCGACCCCGAGGCCGGAACGAAGCGCTCGATGGTGCCGCCTTCCATCACCGAGGCGTTGTCGGCGTAGGCAACGACCGTGTGCTGCGGGTTCTGCTTCTCGGTGTGGCGGATCATCGAGAACAGGCTTTGCGGCTGCGCCTTGCCGTCGATGGTGAACTGGGCGTTGAAGATCTTGTGGCGGCAGTGCTCGCTGTTGGCCTGCGCGAACATCATGAGTTCGACGTCGCTGGGGTTGCGGCCCAGGCGGGTGAAGGCGTCGACCAGGTAGTCGATTTCGTCCTCGGCCAGCGCCAGGCCGAAGCCGGTGTTGGCCGCGACCAGTGCCATGCGCCCGCCGGCGAGCACGTCGACCTGCGCCATCGGCTGGGCCGGCAGCTCGCTGAACAGGCTGGCCGCCTGCTCCACGGTGGCCAGCACCGATTCGGTCATGCGGTCGTGCAGCGGACCGGAGACGGCCGCCAGGGCGTCGCCTTCGAGCACGGGGGCCTTGCCGATCAGCGGCGACTTGAGCTTCAGGTGGTATTGCGTGACGCGCTCGACCCGGCGCAGCGCCAGGCCGCAGTTGTGGGCGATGTCGGTGGCCTTCGAAGCCCAGGGCGAGACGGTGCCCAGGCGGGGCGTGACCACCACCGAAGTGCCCGCCTTGGCCGGCGCCTCGAACGGTTCGCCGTAGGTCAGCAGCGCGGCAAAGCGCTCGCGGCCGGCCGCATCAAGTGCGGCGTCGGTGACGACCAGATGCACGAAACGGGCCGAAATGCCCTCGATGCGCGGCTCGATGGCCTGGAGCTTGGGCAGCAGTTGCCGCGCGCGGAAGTCGCTGAGCGCGCTGCCGCCCTCGAACATGGTTACGACAGGAAGGGCTTGAGGTGCGGGCTGCGTCACGGTCGATGGGGCCTCGGGGGCCGCGTTGGGAATCAAGGAATCGAGGCGGATGGCCGCTGACTGGGGCCATCCGCGTTAACCCGGGATTTTAGGCCATCGCCGGCCCGCCCCAAGAGGGCCGCGCCCCTCGGGGGGCAGCGGGGACACGAAGTGCCCCGCGTCGGGGGCAGGTTCATCGGTCGATGGGATAATTCGGGGATGAGCATTCACTACAAAGACGCTGCGGGCATCGAAGCCATGCGGGTCGCATGCCGCCTGGCCTCCGAGGTACTCGACTACCTCACGCCCCTGATCAAGCCCGGCATCACGACCAACGATGTCGACCGGCTGGCCGCCGAATACATGGTCAAGCAGGGCACCACCTCGGCCACGGTGGGCTACATGGGCGCCAGCAGCGTGCCCTTTCCGAAGTCGCTGTGCACCTCGGTCAACCACGTGGTCTGCCACGGCATTCCCAATGACAAGCCCCTGAAAAAGGGCGACATCATGAACGTCGACGTGACCGTCATCAAGGACGGCTGGTTCGGCGACAACAGCCGCATGTACGTGATCGGCGACACCTCCATTGCCGCCAAGCGCCTGTGTTCCATCACTTTCGAAGCCATGTGGCACGGCATCCTGCAGGTGCGCCCCGGCGCGCACCTGGGCGACGTGGGCCACGCGATCCAGAAGTTCGCCGAAGGCCAGGGCTTCTCGATCGTGCGCGAGTTCTGCGGCCATGGCGTGGGCCAGCGCTTCCACGAAGAACCCCAGGTGCTGCACTACGGCCGCCCGGGCACCATGGAAGAGCTCAAGCCCGGCATGATCTTCACCATCGAGCCGATGATCAACGCCGGCAAGCGCGACGTGAAGGAAGACTTCAAGGGCGGCCAGTACGACGGCTGGACCATCGTCACGCGCGACCATTCCCTGTCGGCCCAGTGGGAGCACACGGTGCTGGTCACCGAGACCGGCTACGAGGTGCTCACGCTGTCCGAAGGCAGCCCGCCGCTGCCCTCGTTCGTCACCTCGACCAAGACCTGACGCGCAAGCGCACGGCCCGGTCGTGATCGAAGCAGCCAAGATCGACGTGGCGACGCTGCGCGAAGCCTATCGCGCGAAAAAGCTCGCCCTCTTCGACACCCTGCGCTTTGCGCGGGCCCCCACCCGCAGCGTGCACACGGTGCTGCGCCAGCTCTCCGCGCTGGCCGACGAGACGCTGTGCTCGCTGTGGCGGGACGCCGATTTCGGTGAATCGCTGACGCTGGTTGCCGTGGGCGGCTTCGGACGCGGCGAGCTGTTCCCGTACTCCGATGTCGACGTGCTCCTGCTGCTGCCGCCCGAAGGCCATGCCAGCGAGATCGACCCCGCCCGCATCGAGGCCTTCATCGGCCACTGCTGGGACGCCGGACTCGAGATCGGCTCCAGCGTGCGCACCGTCGAAGAGTGCCTGTCAGAGGCCGAAAAGGACGTCACCGTCCAGACCTCGCTGCTCGAGGCGCGCCTGATCGCCGGCGACAAGAAGCTCTTCACGGCGTTCCGCCGCCGCTTCACCCGCGCCATCGATCCGCAGGCCTTCTTCGTGGCCAAGTCGCAGGAAATGCGGCACCGCCACCAGAAGTTCGACAACACGCCCTACGCGCTGGAGCCCAACTGCAAGGAATCGCCCGGCGGCCTGCGCGACCTGCAGACCATTCTCTGGATGACCAAGGCCGCCGGCTTCGGCAGCCGCTGGGACGACCTGGCCAAGAACGGCCTGGCCACCTCGTTCGAGGCGCAGCAGATCAAGCGCAACGAGGCCCTGCTCTCGCTCATTCGTGCGCGCCTTCACGTGATTGCCAACCGCCGCGAAGACCGCCTGGTGTTCGACCTGCAGACCGCCGTGGCGGCCAGCTTCGGCTACGAAGGCGAGTCGCAGCGCAAGTCGAGCGAGGCGCTGATGCGCCGCTACTACTGGGCGGCCAAGGCGGTGTCGCAGCTCAACCAGATCCTGCTGCTCAACATTTCCGAGCGCCTGCAGCCCAGCGCGGAGCAGCACACGCCGATCAACGAGCGCTTCTACGAGCGCGCCGGCCTGATCGAGATTGCCAGCGACGACCTCTACGAGCGCGAGCCGCACGCGGTGCTCGAGACCTTCCTGCTCTACCAGAAGACCATCGGCGTGCAGGGCCTGTCGGCGCGCACGCTGCGCGCGCTGTACAACGCGCGCCACGTCATGGACAGCAAGTTCCGCAACGACCCGGTCAACCACGCGACCTTCATGCGGATCCTGACGCAGCCCTACGGCATCACGCATGCGTTCCGGCTGATGAACCAGACCTCGGTGCTGGGGCGCTACCTGAGGGTGTTCCGCAGCATCGTGGGCCAGATGCAGCACGACCTGTTCCACGTGTACACGGTGGACCAGCACATCCTGATGGTGCTGCGCAACGTGCGCCGCTTCTTCATCGCCGAGCATGCGCACGAGTACCCGTTCTGCTCGCAGCTGGCGGCCGGTTGGGACAAGCCCTGGATTTTGTACGTGGCCGCCCTCTTCCACGACATCGCCAAGGGCCGCGGCGGCGACCATTCCACCCTGGGCGCGCGCGACGTGCAACGCTTCTGCAAGCAGCACGGCATCGCCCGCGAGGACGCAAAGCTCATCGAGTTCCTGGTGGCCGAGCACCTGGTGATGAGCCAGGTCGCGCAAAAGCAGGACCTGAGCGACCCGGAGGTCATCGGCACCTTCGCCAAGCGCGTGGGTAACGAGCGCTACCTGACCGCGCTCTACCTGCTGACCATCGCAGACATCCGGGGCACCTCGCCGCGCGTGTGGAATGCCTGGAAGGGCAAGTTGCTCGAAGACCTGTACCGCTACACGCTGCGCGCGCTGGGCGGGCGCATGCCCGACCCGGACGCCGAGGTCGAGTCGCGCAAGCGCGAGGCGCTGGTCCAGCTCGCCCTGCACGCCCAGCGCTTCGAGGCGCACAAGGCGCTGTGGGACACGCTGGACGTGGGCTACTTCATGCGCCACGACGCCACCGAGATCGCCTGGCACGCCAAGCAGCTCTCTCGCTTCGTGCCGCCGCGCAACGTGCCGATCGACCCGAAGGCGCCGCCCATCGTGCGCGCGCACCTGTCGCCGGTGGGCGAAGGCCTGCAGGTGGTGGTCTACACGCCCGACCAGCCCGACCTGTTCGCGCGCATCTGCGGCTACTTCGACCAGTCGTCCTTCAGCATCCTGGACGCCAAGGTGCACACCACGAGCAACGGCTACGCGCTCGACACCTTCCAGGTGGTCACCACCTTCCTGCCCGACCACTACCGCGACCTGATCAGCATGGTCGAGTCTGGCCTGGGGCACACGCTCACCGAAGCCGGCGCCCTGCCCGCGCCCAGCATGGGGCGCGTGTCGCGCCGGGTGCGCAGCTTTCCGATCAAGCCCCGCATCAGCCTGTTGCCGGACGACAAGGCGCAGCGCTGGCTGCTCAACATCTCGGCCAGCGACCGGGCCGGCCTGCTGTACTCGGTGGCCCGGGTGCTGGCGCGCCACCACCTGAACCTGCAGCTGGCCAAGGTCACGACCCTGGGCGAGCGGGTGGAAGACACCTTCCTCATCAGCGGCCCGGAACTGCAGGGCCAGAAAACGCAGCTCGCCATCGAGACCGAGTTGATGGAAGCATTGGCGTCCTGAGCCCCCCGGAATCCGGTCGGCGCAACGGTCGCCCGGGTTTTAGTGCAATCAAAGGTTAACCATTGCGCTATCACCGTCAAAATACAGGGCATGGAATCTCTGATTGAACGGCTTTCCGACTCGGTGTCTTCGGCCAAGACGCTCGAAGACCTGGCGCGCCCGATGCTCGAAATGCTCGAAGCGGTCACCGGTCTGGAGTCGACCTACCTCACGACCATCGACCTGGAAAAGGGCCTGCAGCGCGTGCTCTTCGCCCGCAACGCCGGGGCCATGACGATCCCCGAGGGCATGTCCGTGCCCTGGTCCGACACGCTGTGCCGGCGCGCGCTCGAAGAAGGCCGCACCTACACCGACGACGTCGCCACCCGCTGGGGCGACTCCGATGCGGCACGCGAACTGGGCATCCGGACCTATGTGAGCACCCCGGTCCGGACCGACGGCAGCGACCTCTACGGCACCCTGTGCGCCGCCAGCGGGACAACGCGGCCGCTGGCGCCCCATGCGGAGGCCGTGCTCCGGCTCTTTGCCAAGCTGATCGCCCAGCAGGTCGAGCGCGAGATGCTCGTCCTCGAACTCAGGAAGGCCAATGCCGAGCTGGACGCCCGCGCCTCGACCGATGCGCTCACCGGGCTGCCCAACCGCCGCAGCCTGCTCGACACGCTGCGCCGGCTGCTCGCCCACGGCGAGCGCGAGGGCCGCAGCGTGCTGGTCGGCTTCATCGACATGGATGGTTTCAAGAAGATCAACGACACGCACGGCCACGACATCGGGGACGAATTCCTGTCCGCCATGGCCGGGCGGCTCTCGGCCTCGCTGCGGGCGAGCGACGTGCTCGCGCGCTTCGGCGGCGACGAGTTCGTGGTGGTCGGTGCCGGCCCTGCGCACGACGAATCGCCGCGCACCGCCGCCCGGGCGCTTGCTGACCGCCTGGGCGAAGGCTCGATCGGCGAGCTGCGGCTGAACCAGACCATGCTCGACTACGGCGGTGCCAGCGTGGGTGTGGTGGCCGTCGACCCGCGCACCACGTCCGCCGAAGAGGCCTTGCGGCTGGCCGACGACGCCATGTACGCCGTCAAGCGCAGCCGCCGTGCCGCAATAGGCGCAAGGGAAGCGTCGTCCGCCTGAATGAACACCCGCCTGGTACGCCTCGAAAACGCCCTGGGCTCGCTCAAGGCGCGCATCACGATGGGCGGGATCATGGCCCTGGTGCTGGGCATCGGCGTGATCACCACCGTGCTGGTGCAGCGTACCGAGCACGACCTGCTGGAGGCGCAGCGCCAGCGCGAGATCGGCGAGGCGGTGCGCACTGCGGCGCTGCTGGGGCACAAGGTGATCCAGCTGCAGCGCGGGCTGCAGTCGGTGGGGCAGGTGCTCGACGAGACCATGCTCGACGACCAGGCAGCGCTGAACGCCTTCATGCGCGACAAGCCGATGCTGCAGAACTTCTTCGCCACCATCTACGTTGCCGGCGCGGACGGCCAGGTGCGCGTGATGGTCGACGAAAAGGGGGTCTACCGGCCCGAGCTGAACGTGCGCGACGGCCTCAACTTCCGCCGCGCGATGGCCGAAGGACGCCCGCTCGTCGGCGAGCCGCTGGTGGGCCCGCTCACCGGCGAGCCGATCGTGGTGTTCACCCAGCCGTTGCGCAACCGCAAGGGTGTCTTCGGCGTGCTCGCCGGCACGCTGCGGCTGTCCAGCCGCGACCTGCTCGCCGGCGTGACCGACGCCCAGGAAAGCGACAGCGGCGCGCTGATGGTCGTCACCGATGCGCAAGGCAAGATGCTGACGCACCCCGACTGGCGGCGGCTGATGCGGCCGATCACCGACGAACCCCGGCTCGCGCAGGCTTTCAAGGAATGGCAGGCGGCAGGCAGCCCGGTCGAGTCGCAAGGGCTTTTGCTCGCCCAGCCGCACCAGATCGCCAGCGTGGCAGGTGTGCCCGGCCCCGACTGGATGGTGTGGCGCGCGCGCGCCGAAACCGAGGTGCTCGCCCCGGTCAAGGCGGCCCGGCAGCAGGCCATGGCATGGGCGGCCAGCCTGGTCGCCGTGGTGTCCGCCGGCATGTTCCTGACCCTGTGGTGGCTGCTGCAGCCGCTGATGCTGCTGGAGCGGCGCGCACAGCACATGTTCGACGGCGTCATGCGCCCGGAAGACGGCTGGCCCAAGGCCGACGGCGAGATCGGCCATCTGGGCAAGGTGCTGCGCGACGTCGGCGTGCAGCGCGCCGAGCTGGAGCGCCTGAACGGCGAAATGATCAGCAAGCTGCGCTCGGTGATGCGCTCGGCGCCCATCGGCATCGCGTTCATCCGCGACCGGCGCTTCGAGCTGGTGAGCGACGAGTTGTGCCGCCTGCTCGCCTACGCCGACCAAGACCTGCTGGGCCAGCCGGTCGACCTGATCGTGGTGCCGCCGGAAAACGACCAGCCCGCGCTGGCGGCGCTCGAGAAGGAGGCGTTTGCCAGCAGCAATTCGTACGTGGGCGAATGCCGCATGCAGCGCGGCGACGGCACCCGGTTCTGGGCCCGGCTGCGCAGCCGGCCGGTGGATTCGGAGCACACCGACTTCGGCTCGATCTGGACGGTGCTGAACATCGACGAGCAGCGCAGCGCCCGCAAGGCGCTCGAATGGTCGGCCGCCCACGACGGGCTGACCGGGCTGGCCAACCGCCAGCGCTTCGACCAGCACGCCCAGCGCCTGATCGATGCGCGGCCGCTGTCGCTGCCGGCCGCCATGGTGTTCATCGACCTGGACCACTTCAAGCAGGTGAACGACACCGGCGGCCACCTCTCGGGGGACGCCATGCTGCGCGCGGCGGCGGCGGCCATCATGTCGCGGGTGCGCTCGAACGACCTGGCCGCACGCATCGGTGGCGACGAGTTCGCGCTGCTGCTGGAGCAATGCACGCACGAGGCGGCGGTGCGCGTGGCCGAGGACATCGTGGCCTCGATCTCCGCCATTGCACTGCCGTGGATGTCGGGCAGCCTGCACGTCGGCGCCAGCATCGGGGTGGCCAGCCTGTCGGCAGAGATCGATTCGGTGGAAGACTGGATCTCGGCGGCCGATGCCGCCTGCTATGCGGCCAAGGCGGCGGGCCGCGGCGTGGTGCGCGCGGGCCTGGCGCCGCGCGCACCGGTCGCGGCGCAGCCCGTCGAGGACAGCATCGGAAAAGGCGCCGACGACTGAATTCGAATCCGCAAGAGGTGTAACGCCGTATCGCAGGCGTAGGATTTGTGCATTCGTTGACAAAAAGCGGGGTAGCCTGCGCAGCCGTCCCGCAATTCAGACAGTCCGCCGCTCAAAATGCGACGAAAAGTTCGCATTTGTTGCCAACAGTTAATCGATCTCAGAGAATGCACCGACATGGACACTGGCGCGACGTTTATTCAGTATTACGAGAGGAACTCCTGCAGTGCGCAATGGCTGGAATTCAACCGCGGTCTGGCTGCGGAGCTGAGCGCCGGTTTGCCGCCCGAGGACCTGCGGCAACTGTTCTTCCGCATCGGCCAGCGTCTGGCGCATGCCCTGCCGGTGCCACATTGCGCCACGCTCGATGAGCTGCAGGACCACTTCAACGCGCGCTGGGACGGCATCGACTGGGGCTTCACCGTGCTGAGCGAAGACGCGGACGGCGTCGCCATCACCCACGCCTGCAGCCCCATCGCCGTGGCGTTCGGGCCCGACGCCACCGACTGGAGCACCGGCTTCTTCGAAGGCGTGTACCAGGCATGGTTCGATTCGCAGCACATGCCTCCCGAGCTGAGGGTGCAGGCGCTGCCCCCCGATGTGCAGGCCGGCCCCCGCATCGACCTGCGACTGTCCAGGGCCGTCGCATGAGCAACCCCGACGAACCGACCCCCGAAGACATTGCCGGGCTGTTCCGCAAGTTCGGCGGCGACGCCCATGGCTACAGGGAATTCGCGCCGCCCGAGGCCGAGGGTGAGGCGCCCCGCGCCTGGGCCTTGCTGTCGGGCGAGAAGATCTCGCACCCACCGGTGCAAGCTGCCTTCCCGGCGGCGCCTGTGCCTGCCCCCGCGCATGCGCCGGCACCGGTGGCACCCGCACCTGCAGCTCCCCCCGCCTGGGCGGCAGCGCCTCTCCTGGCACCGGTCGCGGCGCCGGCGCCCCTGTTCGCCGCGCCGGCGGCCCGCATCGAACCCGTGCTGGCGCCGTTGCACGCACCGCAGCCGCTGAGCGCGCCGCCGGCCCGAACCGCCGCCGCACCCACCGCCGCATTGGCCGCCGCGCCCGCCGCTGCAAGCACTCCGCTCCAACAGCTGTTCGAGCGCCTGGTCTCGCCGCCGCCCCCAGCCGCGCCGCCCGGCCCCATGTCCCGCTGGCGAAGGCCGACGTGACATGGTCGTCATTCCAGTCATTTCATCCAAAGGCGGCGTAGGCAAGACCACGGTCACGGCCAACCTGTGCACCGAGCTTGCGCAGCGCGGCCGCCAGGTGCTGGCGATCGACCTCGATCCGCAGAACGCCCTGCGCTTTCACATTGCCAGCGAGCCGCAGGCCTGCGACACCGGCCTGGTCGAGGCCGCCACCGGCCTGATGCCCTGGGCCCGCGCCATCCGCCCGGCGCATGGCGGCGTCATGCTGCTGCCCTTCGGCGACGTCGATGACGAGCGGCAGATCGCGTTCGAACAGCAACTGGCCCGCAGCCCCGGCTGGCTGGCCGAGACGCTGGCACGTTTCGGCCTGCCGCCCGACATGCTGGTGGTGCTCGACACCCCGCCCGGCCCGTCGGTCTACCTGCAGCAGGCCCTGCGCGCGGCTCATTTCAGCGTGGTCGCGGTGCTGGCCGATGCCGGTTCGTTCGCCACCCTGCCGATCGTCGAACGCATGCTCGACAAGTACGCCCGCCCGCGCGCCGACTACTTCGGCACCGGCTACGTGGTGAACCAGGTCGACCCGGGCAAGCGCCTGAACCACGACGTCTTCGAAATGCTGCGCCAGAAACTGCGCCCCGACCTGCTCGGCGTGCTGCACCTGGACCAGGCCGTGCCGGAGGCGCTGGCCTCGGCGGTGCCGGTGCAGCGCTACGCGCCCATGAGCCAGGCCACGCAGGACATTGCCTCGTGCACCGAGCGGCTGCTCGAGCGCGTCGATGCCGGGCGCCACCGGCAACGGCTGGCGCACGAACAAGAACAAGCCCAAAACCCGTTTTCTCCGCGGAACATGGAACAGACACGATGAAAAGCGCCTCGCCCGGCCCGCAGGAGCAACCCGCCCCGCGCCCTGCCCCCGCCTTGCTGCGCCTGCTGCCGGTGCGCATCGCCGGCTGGCTCGTGGCGCTCGTGCTGCTGCCCGCGCTGATCATCGCGCCCATGACCTTCGAGCAACAGATCGTGCTGTCGGTGGGCATCTTCGCGGCGGCGCTCATCACCAACCGGATTCGCGGTCGTTTCGCCAGCCTGGTGCTGATCTTCCTGTCGGTGGTCGTGTCCTCGCGCTACACCTACTGGCGCGTGACCGAGACCATGTTCATGGACAACCCGGTCGACCTGATGCTGGGCCTGGGCCTGCTGATGGCCGAGGTGTACGCGTTCGTGGTGCTGCTGCTGGGCTACATCCAGACCGCCTGGCCGCTGGAGCGCAAGCCGGTGCCGCTGCCGGAAGACCCGGCCGAGTGGCCCACCATCGACCTGTTCATTCCCACCTACAACGAGGCGCTGTCGGTGGTGCGCTCGACCGTGCTGGCGGCGCAGTCGATCGACTGGCCGCGCGACAAGATCAAGATCTTCGTGCTGGACGACGGCCGGCGCGACGAGTTCCGCGTGTTCTGCGAAGACGTGGGCGTGACCCATGTCACGCGCGACAACAACCGCCACGCCAAGGCCGGCAACATCAACGCCGCGCTGAAGAACACCACGGGCGAGTTCGTCGCGATCTTCGACTGCGACCACATTCCCACGCGCTCGTTCATGCAGATCGCCATGGGCTGGTTCGGACGCGACCCCAAGCTGGGCATGGTCCAGCTGCCCCACTATTTCTTCTCGGCCGACCCGTTCGAGCGCAACCTCGACACCTTCGGCACGGTCCCCAACGAAGGCGAGCTGTTCTACGGCCTGATCCAGGACGGCAACGACCTGTGGAACGCCACCTTCTTCTGCGGCTCCTGCGCGGTGCTGCGCCGGACCATCGTGGAAGAAGTGGGCGGCATCGCGGTGGAAACCGTGACCGAGGACGCCCACACCGCGCTGAAGATGCACCGCCGCGGCTACAGCACGGCCTACCTGGCGCTGCCGCAGGCCGCCGGCCTGGCCACTGAAAGCCTGTCGGGCCACGTGGGCCAGCGGATTCGCTGGGCGCGCGGCATGGCGCAGATCTTCCGCATCGACAACCCGCTGTTCGGGCGCGGCCTGCACTGGGCGCAGCGCCTGTGCTACGTGAACGCGATGCTTCACTTTTTGTACGGCCTGCCGCGGCTCATCTACCTGACGGCGCCACTGGCCTACCTGTACTTCGGCGCGAGCGTGATCCATGCCTCGGCGTCGATGATCTTCGCCTTCGCGCTGCCGCACATCCTGCACGCCAACCTGACCAACAGCCGCATCCAGGGGCGCTTCCGATACCTGCTGTGGAACGAGGTGTACGAGGCGGTGCTGGCCTGGTACATCTTCCGCCCCACGCTGGTGGCGCTGATCAACCCCAAGCTCGGCAGCTTCAACGTGACGGCCAAGGGCGGCCTGATCCAGAAAGAGTATTTCGACAGCACCATCGCCAAGGCGAGCCTGGTGCTGCTGGCGCTGAACTTCGTGGGCGTGTGCCTGGGCGTGTGGCGCCTGACCTGGGTCGACCCGCAGAACATCGCCACCGTGTGGCTGAACCTGGCCTGGACGATCTACAACCTGATGATCCTGGGCGCCTGCGTGGCCGCGGCCAACGAGTCGCGCCAGCTGCGCGGCGCGCACCGCGTGGACCTGGTGCTGCCGGCCACGCTGTACTTCGCCGACGGCCGCTCGCTGCGCTGCAACACCTTCGACTTCTCCAGCGGCGGCCTGGGCGTGGAACTGCCGGCAGACCTGAAGCTCGACCTGGAAACACCGGTGCAGGTGGCGCTCTACCGCAACGACCAGGAGTCGCGCTTCGCCTCCACCGTGCGCTTCAGCGCCGGCAAGCGCCTGGGCCTGCGCTTCGCACCGATGAGCTTCGCGCAGGAGCGCGCGCTGGTGCAGTGCACGACCGCGCGCGCCGACATCTGGGCGGCCCGCTGGGGCAACCATCCACGCGTGCCCATCCACCGGGTGCTCGGCCACATCATCAGCATCAGCGGCACAGGTTTTCGCGACATGTTCAGCCATTACTACCGTGCGGCCGCCTCGCGGCTGCGTCCCGTCAAAGCCAAGGAATCCACGTGACGACCACCCAGCGCGCGCACCGTCGCGCCGTGAACCCTGCTCGCGTGGCTTCCCGCTCGCTTTCGCAATCGCCCGCCGGCGCCACGCTGCTGACGGCGGCTCTCCTGGGTGCTTTCGGCGCTTTCGCTGCCTTCTCCGGCAGTGCCCGCGCCCAACCGCGCCCGCTGGCGCCGCCGCCCTCGACCAGTGCGCAGGCACCGGCCGCAGCGGCCGCAGCGGCCGCCGCGCCGGCAACGCCGACCGCGGCTGCGGCCGCATCGCGCGCATCGGCTGCGTCGCCGCCCCCCGCCACCGTCGCCGCCGGTGCGCCTGCCGCCAGCCCGGCCGCCGGCGCTGTGCGCGAATTCAACCTCACGCAGCTGGGCATCGACTACGCGGTGCAGCTGCGCGGCATCAGCGGCACGGTGGGCATTCCGTTCAACGTGCGCGCCGACGAGCTGGTCACGGCCGCCTCGTTCAAGCTGAACTACGCCTATTCGCCCTCGCTGATTCCGGAGCTGTCGCACCTGAAGGTCACGGTGAACGACGTGCTGGTGGCCACGCTGGCGGTGAACCGCGCCGACGCGGGCAAGCCGCAGACGGCCGACATTCCGATCGACCGGCGCCTGATCACCGAGTTCAACCGCATCAACGTCGAGTTGATCGGCCACTACACGCGCGAGTGCGAAGACCCGGCCCACACCAGCCTGTGGGCGCGCATCGACGCCACCAGCACGCTGAAGCTGACCGTGGCGCCGCTGAAGCTCACGAACGACCTGGCCACGCTGCCGCAGCCCTTCTTCGACCGCCGCGATGTGCGGCGCGCGCGCATTCCCTTCGTCTTCGGCGCGCCCGCGGCGGGCCCGGTGCTCGAAGCGGCCGGCGTGTTGTCGTCGTGGTTCGGCTCGCTGGCCGATTACCGCGGCGCGACCTTTCCGGTGTCCAACGGCGAGCTGCCGAACGGCCACGCCGTGGTGTTCGTCACGCCGGAGTCGAACATTCCCGGCCTCACGCTGCCCGCCATCCAGGGCCCGGCGCTGGCCGTGGTCGACAACCCGCAGGACGTCTCGGGCAAGCTGCTGCTGGTGATGGGGCGCAACCCGGCCGACCTGCGCACGGCCGCCGCCGCGCTGGCGCTCAACAGCAAGGCCTTTGCCGGCGCGCAGGCTGCCGTCACCGCGTTCCAGGAACCCCCGGCGCGCAAGCCCTATGACGCGCCACGCTGGATCCCGAGCGACCGCGCGTTGCAGCTGGGCGAGCTGACCACCGCCGCCGACCTGTCGGTGACCGGCTACAACCCCGACGTGGTGCGCGTCAACCTGCAGTTGCCGCCCGACCTGTTCACCTGGCGCAGCCGCGGCATTCCGCTCGACCTGCAATACCGCTACACGCCGCGCGTGCGGCCCGACCAGTCGACGCTGAACGTCAACGTCAACGACAACTTCATCGGCGGACTGCCGCTGCGCTCGGCCAACCCGGCCGGCGACCGCTGGTGGAACCCGCTGGCCGTGAAGCTGATGCCCGACGGCACGCTGGCAGAGCACAAGGAAATCATCCTGCCGCCGCTGGCCATGGGCGCGCGCAGCCAGCTGCGCCTGCATTACTACTTCGAGCCCGTGGGCGGGCGCTGCGTGCCGCAGCTGGACAACGTGCGCGGCTCGATCGACCCGACCTCCAAGATCGACGTGTCGGGCTTCCAGCACTTCATCGCAATGCCCGAGCTGGCTGCCTATGCCAACGGCGGCTTCCCGTTCTCGCGCATGGCCGACCTGTCGGACACCGCCGTGATCCTGCCGGACCAGCCCGACAACAACGACACCGAGACCTACCTGGGCCTGCTCGGCCAGATCGGCCGCTCCACCGGCTACCCCGCGCTGCGCGTGAAGGTGGGCCGCTCGGGCGAGGCGGCGCAATGGGCCGACAAGGACCTGCTGGTCATCGGCAACCTGCAGAGCCAGCCGCTGTTCACGCAGTGGGCGGACAAGATGCCGCTCAAGCGCAACGGCAATTCGCCGGAGCTCAAGCTCAACAGCTGGATCGACAACGCCGTCGACTTCGTGATCGGCGCGCGCACCCGCGAGGACTTGCCCGGCGCGATGCAGATCGCGGTGAGCGACGACGGCCGCGATGCGGTGCTGGCCGGCTTCGAGTCGCCGCTGCGCAGCGGGCGCAGCGTGATTGCAGCCATCACCACCGCGAGCTCGAAGGAAGCGCTGCTCAACGCGCTCATGACGCCCGACCTGCTCAAGAGCGTGCAGGGGAGCATGACCATCGTGCGCGACACGCAGGTCAACAGCGTGCTGGGCGGCGACACCTACTACGTCGGCCGCCTGCCTCCGATCGCATGGGTGCAATGGAACCTGTCGCGCAGCCCGCTGATGCTGGGTGCGCTGGTGATCGTGCTGGCCCTGCTGGGCGCGGCCGTGTCGTATGCGGGCCTGCAACTGCGGGCGCGCCGTCGCCTGTCGGTCAACAAGGCCAAATAATCTCTTCATGCGACGTTTGCAGATCATCACGCACTCCCCCCAACCGCTCGCGGGCCGACGCGCCCTGCTGGCGGCGGCCGGCCTTGCGCTGACGCTACCGAAACTGGCCGCCGCGGCGCCGGGCACCGCGCCTGCTGCCGCCGGACCCGCTGCCCCCCCTGCGGCGGCGCCGGCTTCCGCAGCCGCACGGGCCAACGCGCCCGCGCTTTCTTCGTCCGCGGCCGCACCCCCCACGCCCGCTCCGGCACCGGTCGCCGCGGCCTGCCATCCGGCCACCGACTGGGCCGCCTTCGCGGGGCGCCACATCCAGCCCGACGGCCGGGTGATCGACTTCAGCACCGCACAGCAGCAATCGACCTCCGAGGGGCAGTCGTACGGCCTGTTCTTCGCGCTGGTTCACAACGACCGCGCCACCTTCGCGCGCGTGCTGTCCTGGACCGAGGCCAACCTCGCGGGCGGCAGCCTGGCCAAGCAGTTGCCGGCCTGGCAATGGGGCCGCAAGCCCGAAGGCGGCTGGGGCGTGCTCGATGCCAACTCGGCATCCGACTCGGACCTGTGGATCGCCTACGCGCTCATGGAAGGCGGCCGGCTCTGGAACGAGGCCAACTACCGCACCCTCGGGCGCGCTGTGCTGGCGATGGTGGTGCGCGACGAAGTGGTCTCGCTGCCCGGACTCGGCCGCATGCTGCTGCCCTGGCCCAAGTCGGTGGCCAGCGGGCCGCTGTGGCGCCTCAACCCGAGCTACATGCCGCTGCAGTTGCTGCGCTACTTCCAGCAGGCCGACCCGGCAGGCCCGTGGAACGAGGTCACGGACAACACGCTGCGCATGTTCGGCGGCGTCACGCCCAAGGGTTTCGCGCCCGACTGGTGCGCCTGGTCGCAGAGCGATCGCGCCTTCGTGCCCGACCCGGTGAAGGGTGCCACCGGCAGCTACGACGCCATTCGCACGTACCTCTGGGCGGGCATGCTGTCCGACAAGGACCCGGCCCGCAAAATGCTGCTGCTGAACCTGCGCGGCCCCCGCCAGGAGTTGGCCGCCGGCCATCCGGTGCCCGAATACGTCGACACCGTGACGGGTGCCGTGCGCGGCATGGCGCCGCTGGGTTTCTCGGGCGCGATGCTGCCCTACCTGAAGGCGCTGAACGACAACGACGCCCTGGCCGTGCAGGTCGCGCGCGTGCCGGGCGGCCGCGTGCCCCCCCGTGCGCCGAACGACACCACCCCGCCGGTGGCGCCTTTGCCTTACTACGAACAGTGCCTGTTGCTTTTCGGTCAGGCCTGGCTCGACGGCCGCTATGAATTCGGCCGAAACGGCCAGCTGCAAACCTCATGGAGAACGCTATGCCGTCCCAATCGACCGGCTTGAAGCCGCAGCGTCCCTCTCGCGTCGCCCCACTTGCGTCGCCGCGCACGCCGGGGCGCCTGTCGTCCCAGTCGCAGCAATGGATGGCCTGCCTCGGCATGCTTGCGGCGCTGTGCACCGCCAACCCTGCCCACGCGCAGGCCGACGCCGCCGCAGCGCTCGTCGAGCAAGGCACCTACTGGCAGGCCCAGGGCCGTGCCGACCTGGCCGAGGAGAGCTGGAAGAAGCTGCTGACCGTCAACCCGCGCTCGGCCGACGCGATGTACGGCATGGCGCAGGTCGAGCTGTCGCGCAACAACGCGGAGCCCGCACGCAGCTGGATCGCCCGCCTGCGCGCCGCCGCCCCGAACGACCCGCGCCTTGCACGCCTGCAGCAGCAGGCCCAGCAGCCCGGCCAGGCCGGCAGCACGCTGCAGCGCGCCCGTGCCGCCGCGCGCAGCGGCCGCGCCGCCGAGGCCGTGGAGCTCTACCGCAGCCAGTTCGACAACAAGGCGCCGCCCGAGGCGCTGGCGCTGGAGTACTACCAGGTGCTCGCCAGCACGCCCCAAGGCGCCGACGAAGGCCGCAAGGGCCTCGAGCAGCTGGTGAAGGACCATCCCGACAACGCCAACTACCGGCTCGCGCTGGCGCAGCAGAAGACCTACAGCGAACCGACGCGCCGCGCCGGCATCCGCGAACTGGTCGAGCTGAGCAAGCAGCCCGCCGTGGCCGGCGCCGCGCGCGCGGCCTGGCGCCAGGCGCTGATCTGGCTCGACGCGCGCCAGCCCGACGTGCCGCTTTACCAGGACTACCTGAGCAGCAACCAGACCGATGCGGCCGTGGCCGCCCGGCTGGAGACGCTCACCACCGCCAAGACCGCCGCGGCGAACACGCCCGACGTGCCCGTGGGCGAAGGCTTCAAGGCGCTGGACCGCGGCGACGCGGCCACCGCCGAGCAGCGCTTCCAGCTGGCCCTGCGTGCCAAGGCCGACGACACCGAGGCCCTGGGTGGCCTGGGCCTGGTGCGGCTGCGCCAGGAGCGTTTCAGCGAAGCGCAGGACCTGCTGGAGCGCGCGGTGCGCGGCGGCGGCAGCAAATGGAATTCGGCGCTGCAAAGCGCCACCTACTGGACGCTGGTCGGGCAGGCCCGCGCCGCACAAGGCAAGAACGACCTGCGCGGTGCGCAGTCGCTGTATGAGCGCGCCGTGCGCATCGACGCGCGCGAACCCGTGGGCCAGAACGCGCTGGCCGACCTGCGCGCCGCCGCCGGCGACTACGCGCAGGCCGAACAGGGCTACAAGCGCGTGCTCGAGGGCAAGCCGCAGAACACGCAGGCGCTGCGCGGGCTGATCTCGTTGTACGGCCAGACCGGCCGCCCCGACGAGGCCCTGGCGCTCGCGCGCCGCCTCACGCCCGAGCAGGCCACGCAGCTCGGCGGCCTGCGCGACATCCAGGTCGAGCAGGCACGCACCCGTGCCCGCCAGCAGGCCGATGCCGGCGACGCCGCTGGCGCGCAGCGCACGCTCGAAGACGCGATGCTCGCGGCGCCCGACAGCCCGTGGGTGCGCCTGGACCTGGCGAACATCTACCGCAAGCAAGGCATGGTGTCCGAGGCGCGCGGCGTGATGGAAGGGCTGCTGATGTCGCAGCCCGACATGCCCGACGCGCTGTACGCCAGCGCCCTGCTCGCCTCCGAAACGGGCGACTCGGCCGCCGGCATCCAGTACCTCGAACGCATTCCCGCCGCATCGCGCACGCGCGACATGGCCGGGCTGCAACGCCGCCTGTGGGCGCAGTCGCAGGCCGCGCGCGCACTTGCGTTGGCGCGCCAGGGCCAGGTCGACGCCGCCCGCGGCGTGCTCGCCCAGGCCGAGTCGGCGCTGAGCACCGACATGCCGGCCGAACTGTGGGGCCAGCTTGCGGGCGCCTATGCGGAGATCGGCGACGCGCCGCGCGCGCTGGCCATGAGCCGCCAGCTGCTCGCGCGCTCGCCCACCCCGAGCACCGGCGACCGCCTGCTGTACGCGTCGGTGCTGCTCAAGACCAAGCAGGACATCGAGCTGTCCGCCGTGCTGCGCCAGCTTGCCGGCGTGAACATGACGGCCAGCCAGCGCAACGACTTCGACAGCCTGCGCGTGGCTTTCGCGCTGCGCCAGGCCGACGCGCTGCGCGAAGCCGGCAACCTGGAAGCCGCGTACAACGCGATGGCGCCGGTGCTGGCCGAGCGCCCGAACGACCCGCAGGCCATGGGCGCGCTGGCGCGCATGTACTCGGCGGCCCGCGACGAGAGCCAGGCCCTGGCCCTGTACCAGCGCATTCTTCAGCGCAACCCGACCGACCTGGACACCCTGCTGGCCGCCGCCGCCAGCGCCAGTGCGCAGCGCGAACACGGCGAGGCCGAGAACTACGTCATGGCCGCGCTGAAGCAGGCGCCGGACCAGTCGCGCGTGCTGGCCGCCGCCGGCCGCGTGTACCGCAATGCCGGCGAAAGCCGCAAGGCCGAGCAGTACCTGCGCGCGGCGGTGGACGCCGAACGGCAGGTCGCCTCGGGCGGTGCGCCGGGCGGCATGCCGTCGCAGATGGGGGGCGGCAATCCGTTCGCCGGCATGACCGGCAGCGGCGCGCCGGGCGCGGCCGCGCCCACGGGCTATCCGCCGGCCAACGGCAACCCGTTCGCGCAGCAGGCGCGCATGCAGCCGGCGTCCTATCCCGGCGCGGCGGCCGCGGCACCGGTCTACGCGCAGGCCTACCCTGCGGCGGGTTACCCCGTGAACCCGCAGCAGCAGGCCTACCCGGGCGGGGCGACGCCGAACGCCTACCCACCGGGTGCCCTGCCCTGGGGTACCACCGCACCCGCGTCGACGGCCAAGGGCCGCGCAGCCAAGGGCGCGACGCGCACTGCGCGCAACAACGCGAACAACGGCAACGTGCCGCAGGCCTCGGCCTATGTGGCACCGTCGATGCAGCCGATGCAGCAGTACCCGGTACCGGGCACGCAGCAGGTGGCGCCCGTCTACATTCCGCAGGCGCAACCGGGCGGCTATCCGGCGTATCCGCAAGCCAATGCGGCCTATGCGCAGGCCAATGCCCCGCGCAGCGAACCCAGCTGGAATGCGCCGCTGCGCACCGCGCCGGCGAACACGCTGACCTCCGAGCTGCAGGACCTCGAGGCCCAGCGTGCCGTCAGCCTCACCGCGGGCACCGTCTTTCGCAACCGTGCGGGCGAAGCGGGCCTGAGCCGGCTGTCGGACTTCCAACTGCCGGTGCAGGCGCGCTTTCCGGTCGGCGAAGGCAAGATCGTCGTGGGCGTGACGCCCACGGTGCTCGACGCCGGCACGCCCGCCAGCGACTACCCCACCGGCAGCCGCTTCGGCGGCGGCCCGGCGGCGGCACTCAATGCGTTGCGCAACGGCACGACGACCAACCAGCAGAACGCCAGCGGCGTCGGCCTGAACGTGGGCTACGAAGGCAAGAACCTCGAGGCGGGCATCGGCACCACGCCGCTGGGCTTCCCCACGACGAACGTGGTGGGCAACGTCACCTTCAAGGGTGGTTTCGGCGACTCGTGGACCTACAAGGCCGACCTCTCGCGCCGCGCGGTGACAGACAGCGTGCTGTCGTTCGCCGGCGCGAAGGACGAGCGCACCAACGAGCGCTGGGGCGGCGTGGTCGCCACCGGCGCGCGCGGCGACATCGGCTACGACGACGGCACCTACGGTGTGTACGGCTACCTCGCGGCGCACGGCATCACGGGCAAGAACGTGGCCAGCAACTCGCGCTTCGAAACGGGCGGCGGCGCCTACCTGCACCTGCTGAACAGCGCCAGCTCCAAGCTCACGCTGGGCATGAACATCGGGCTGATGGGCTACCAGAAGAACCTCAGCTACTACACCTTCGGGCAAGGCGGCTACTTCAGCCCGCAGAGCTTCGTGAGCGTGGCGTTCCCGGTCGACTGGACCGGCCGCGCCGACCGGCTCGCGTGGCGTGTGAACGCCTCGCTGGGCGTGCAGTCGTTCACCCAGAAGTCGTCGCCCTACTTCCCGACGGACCCGACGCGCAACGCCGGCGCATCGAGCGCGGCCAGCGAAGCGCTGGCGCTGGGCCTGAGCAGTGCGGTCTACAACAACATGTACGCCAGCACGTCCAAGACCCGCCTGGCCTCCAACCTGGCCGCCGTGCTCGAGTACCAGCTGGCGCCGAAGATGTTCCTGGCGGGTGCGCTCGGCTTCAACAACCCGCAGAACTACCGCCAGTTCACCGGCAGCGTGTACCTTCGCTACAGGGTCCGCGGCTCCAGCACGCTGGG
>NNBU01000058.1_pt1 | contig 26525 bp, 22 predicted proteins | sample 1173781 | NCBI WGS metagenome assembly NNBU01 (sample SAMN07173937, study PRJNA388173) | plant metagenome | biome: Plant school; feature: Soil; material: Symbiotic tissue of Blasia pusilla L.; isolation source: symbiotic tissue sample KVJ2 | host: Blasia pusilla | place: Norway: Troms, Kvaloya...
TGATAGCCCTTGGAAAGAAATTTTAGAAGCTTATTTTCCCCAAGCAATGCAATTTTTCTTTCCCCAAACAGCAAAAATAATTAATTGGGAACGTCCCCACGAATTTCTTGATAAGGAATTTCAACAAATAGCCCGCGAAGCCGAACTTGGTAGAAGATATGCAGATAAATTAGTTAAAGTCTGGCAAATTCAAGGACAAGAAATTTGGTTATTAATCCATATAGAAATCCAGGCAAAATCAGAAGATACCTTTGCAGAAAGAATGTTTTCCTACAACCTGCGAATTTTTGACAGATTTGGGAAACCTGCCATAAGTTTGGCGATTTTGTGCGATACAGACCCGAAATGGCGACCCAATCAATATAGTTATAATTATCCCAATACCAGGCTTAACTTTGAATTTGGAACTGTCAAGCTGCTGGATTATCAAAATCGTTGGACAGAATTAGAAGCCAGCGACAATCCATTTGCAACTGTAGTAATGGCGCATTTGAAGATGCAGCAAACAAATAAAAAGCCAGGAGAACGTAAAACTTGGAAATTTAGCTTGATTCGTCGATTGTATGAATTAGGATTGCAAGAAAAAGATATTCGTAACCTTTACCGATTTATTGATTGGGTTATGATTTTACCAAAAGCCTTAGAAGCAGAATTTTGGCAAGAGTTTAAGCAATTTGAGCAGGAGCGAACTATGAGCTACATTACCACAGGGGAGCGCATTGGTTACGAGCGGGGAAAACAAGAACAAGGACAAACCCTTGTGTTACGGCAACTACAAAAACGGGTAGGAGAGTTACCACAAGAGGTTCGGGGGCGCATTCAAACTCTTTCTCTAGAGCAATTAGAAGCACTTGGCGAGGCTTTATTGGATTTTATAGCCATTGAGGATTTACTTAACTGGTTGGAAGCAAATCAAACAGCGTAGAATATTTTTCAAAAGACGCGATAAATCGTCTAATAGACGCGATAAATCGCCGTCTCTACAATAATTAGCTCTTTGTAGAGACGGCGATTCATCGCGTCTTCTGTCTTAATTACGAATTAGGAATTACAAAATAATCCTAAAGAACAAATAATCTGAGGTTCTCGTTTCTCTAGTTCCTCCGTCACAATACACAAACGGTCATCCATTCGTAACGCCACCACTAACTCAGCCAATTGCTGATTATTAATACCACTTCTCAGTTGACAGTTAAGAGTATCAATAGCTGACTGTCGCAAAGGATAACGATAAATCTCATCAATTGCTTTTAAAAGTTCTTCACTAACAAAAAGTGTTCCTTTCATTTCTTGAACATAACCCTTCAGCCGTTCATAGGTGCGGAACCTTGCACCTGATGGTCGCCCTAATTGACCACCTGCATTTTTCTCATCTTCAGCAATCAATTCAGAACCCTTTTGTACTAACTCGTGATGCTGTTTATCTCTGGGTATTGCCGGGGTAGATTCTTCACACGCCGCCACGCGAAGCACAGCTAATTGTGATTGAGTAACGCTATTTCCATCGCGGTCAACATAAATCAACGAATCATTTCCCTCGGTGGTTTTCATATAAAGCAATACCCCCTCTGGTTGCACAGGTTGCGGAGTATGGGTGCGGGTAGAATAAACTACATTTTGCATTTCCTCAATCGTCTTTTTCAAACCCGGATTATCATCTGTAGCTTTTTTCCAAATTTGAAATGCTTCTGAAGTCAAATCAACTTCTGTATCTTCTTCGCCATCTAAAACTCCAGATTTCTCGTTGTAGAGGTCGAGAATTACCCGTGCATCATCATCTTCAAAAAAAGCTTCATCAGTTCCCACCACTTCAGCATTTTCTTGCAGTCGTTTGCGGAGTCGTCCCCGCAAATTAATAATCCGTTCTACTCCCTCGGCTGGTAAAAAAGAATAACAGAGAATTTTATCAGCATTTTGTCCAATGCGGTCTACTCTTCCGGCGCGTTGAATTAAACGAATAATCGCCCAAGGTAAATCCCAATTGACGATAATTGCACAGTCTTGCAAATTATGACCTTCACTCAAAACATCGGTGGCTATTAAAATCCGCAACTCATCTGATGATGAAATTTGCTCACGTTTTCCATTACTCACAGGGCTAAATCTTCCCGTCATTACTGTTGGGTCTTTAGATTGACCCGTTACCCCAGCGACATTAGTAATACGACTCGACTGCAAATTCTCTGTAAGGTAGCGGACTGTATCCGCAAATTGTGTGAAAATTAGTACTTTATCTTTAGGATGAGTTTTTGTTAGCAGTTTGATTAAAGCAGCAAGTTTTTCATCCTTTTGAGAATTCCACTCGCCACACTGTTGCAGCACATTAATCAGTGCTTTGGCATCTTCTAATAAATCCCGTTTCAGTTTTTTAATATCAAAAAGTGTAGAACGCAACCACTTAAATCGCCTTTGATATCGCGTGGTATATTCTTGATAAATTGATTCTGCTCTTTGACGAAAAACTTTTTCTGTTTTAGATGCTTTCTCATCTTCCTTAGAAAAAGAAGCTAATTCTTCTTCCTCTCTCTCCACTTGCAACGAAGCAGTGGAATCATCATCTTCCGTTTCAGTATCAAACAAAGCTGCTGCTACAGAATCAGCATCTTCATCATTATTACTTGTATCTAATAACTCAGCTTCCTGAGTTCCAATGGGAATATCAAGCCCATTTTCTAGGGCATATAAATAAATGAAGTTCCGTAATATATGACGTTCAATTGATTGAATAAAAGCAACACCACTACTTTCTAAACGTTTAAATAAATTAGTACGCGAAAAACCCATTAACCTCCTACCGCCACGAAATAAGCTATTAAGAAAGCGTTGTTCGGTGTCTGTAGGCGGCTGTTTGTGTTTAGCAATAACGTAATTTCCTAGCCCATAACGAGGTAAATTAAGTTGATTAATTACTTCTACTACTAACTCAGAGTAAAGCCGAGAATAAAAGTCAGTGTCAGAACCTTCGAGAGGAAACTTGAGACTGCGAGGTAGACGCTGGGGAAAATAAGAACGTGTCCCATCAGCAAATTCTAAATATTTCCGTCCGGTTTCATCTGTGTGGGCATAATTATCTTTAATAAAAGAGCGAGTGCGTCGCACCATGTAACGCTTCATCAATTCTCGCCAGTCATCAGGGTGTTCACTTTTCTCAAAGGCAGCTAAAGAACGCACAGAACATTGATGCTTTCTAATAAACTCTAATTCTCCTATAGAACTGCCACCAAGTTCATTAATTAAAGCTTCTGGTCTTAATCCTAAATCTTGGTCTTCTGGCACAAATAGCCGCAGTTGCGCGGAAAGGTCAAGATAACTTTTATTGTAAGGAGTAGCAGATAGTAATATACATTTACTTTCGTTAGTAGCAATATATTCTGTAATTGCTCGATAACGTTTGCCTTCACGATTCCGTAAGTTGTGACTTTCATCAATTAACACAACGCGGTAACGGCGGAGTTTTGGTAACTTATTTTGTACTTGACTAATTGGCATAACTTCGGCAAGTAGTCGATAGTTATTGACATATTCTTGCCACATTGACACCAAGTTTTTCGGGCAAATAATCAGTGTTTCTAAAAAACAATCTTCTTGTAATATCTTGGCTAAGGCGGTTCCAACTAAAGTTTTACCCAAACCGACCACATCACCCACTAACACGCCACCACGCCTAGTTACATGACGGGCTGCTAGCTGTACGGCAGCTTTTTGGAAATCAAATAAATTGTTAAATTCGCGGGGGATGCGGAATTCTGAAAGTCCTGCGATCGCTTCATGGGATAAGTGGTAAGCTATCTTCAGGTAGATGTAGTAAGGCGAAACTAGTTCTTGCCTAGCCCAGCTTTGGTCAATAATTTCCGCCAATTCTTGGGAAATATCTACACAACCGTAATCTTGCCAGCGATCGCTAAACCACTTTTGCAGTTTATTGCAAGCATCGTGGTCTAAAATATCAACATTCAACTCCCCTTGTTTCGCCAGTCCGGGAAGGGTTAAATTACTGCTACCCAAGAATCCCACAGTTGGAGCGTTGGGGTCATGGCGATATACAAGATATAACTTGGCGTGGAGAGAATGCCGCAAAAACAGTCTAATAATTAGTTTCTGAGTTTTTAGCTGATGACTTAACTGCCGCAACCCCGCTTCATCCTGATTAGTCGGCGCACCAATAGTCAACTGCTGGCGAAATTCCGCCGCCATGCGTTTTTTAAACCGCACAATGCTACTGTTATCAATCCTTCCATCACCACTAACAAGGCTAAATGCTGCATGAACCTCATCACTGGGTAAGCTTTGCATCCCAATTAGCAAACGACAACAAGCATTTTCACTGCCAACATACTGTTCGATTAAATCATCAATTCTTCGCCAACCTCTGAGGTTAAAGTAGCCAACACAAAAATCTGCCCGATAAGAGACTTTGAGGGTTTCTCGTAAAATCGGCAGCAATTGTAAATCAATGTTGTCAAATATCCGGGGCATTATTTAAAACTCGATAAATATTTCGTACCTATGTTATATGAGTAAAAAATTTTTCCAGCCAGATTAGTGAAGAGTGCATTCTTCTTGGCGTTCTTGGCGGCTTGGCGGTTCGATAAATTTTTGAACGAACCGCCAAGTCGCCAAGAACGCCAAGGAAGAAAAGGAAGAAATTTTTAACTGAACTAGTTTTACCCAATGCCATAAAAAAGAGCAGTTGCACTTTAATACAACTGCTCTAAAAAATACTTCGATAGATATTTTCTACCTATCCACAGACCCCATGATTACGTCAACACTGCCGAGAATAACCACAATATCTGCAACCTTCATGCCGCGCAGTAAATGTGGAACAATTTGGAGGTTGTTGAAATCTGCGGCGCGAATCTTCCAACGTGCAGGGAAGACGTTATCATCGCCAACCAAATAAATTCCCAACTCACCTTTGCCACTTTCTACACGGGCATAGATTTCACCCTTGGGAATCTTGAAAGTGGGGGAAACTTTTTTGCCGATGAATTGGTAATCAAATGCGTCCCACTCGGATTTTTTACCTGCGGCTAAACGCTTCGCTTCCAGATTTTCGTAAGGGCCGCCAGGAAGTCCTTTAACTGCTTGGCGAATAATCTTCACAGATTCGCGCATTTCCCGCATCCGCACTACGTAACGGGCAAAGCAATCACCGGCTGTTTCCCACTGCACATCCCAGTCGAAATCGTCGTAACATTCGTAATGGTCAACTTTCCGCAAATCCCATTGCACGCCAGATGCGCGTAACATGGGGCCAGAAAGTCCCCAGTTAATTGCTTCTTCACGGGTGATAGTCCCAATACCCTCAACACGTCGCCGGAAGATGGGGTTATCTGTTACTAAGCGTTCATACTCATCAATTTTGGGCAATAGGTATTCGCAGAATTCCAGACATTTATCTACCCAACCGTAAGGTAAATCGGCAGCTACTCCACCAACGCGGAAGTAATTGTTATTTACCATCCGATAACCTGTGGCAGCTTCCCACAAATCATAAATCATCTCCCGTTCCCGAAACTGGTAGAAGAAGGGAGTTTGAGCGCCTACGTCAGCGAGGAAGGGGCCAAACCATAGCAAGTGGTTAGCAATGCGGTTCAACTCCAGCATGATGACGCGGATGTAGCTAGCGCGTTTGGGGACAGCGACACCTGCAAGCTTTTCTGGGGCGTTAACAGTGACGGCTTCGTTGAACATTCCCGCAGCGTAGTCCCACCGACTAACGTAAGGGACGTACATTACATTAGTGCGGTTCTCAGCAATTTTTTCCATTCCTCGGTGCAAATAGCCGATGACCGGTTCACAGTCAACGACATCCTCGCCATCCAGAGTCATGATTAGCCGCAGAACCCCGTGCATCGAGGGGTGGTGTGGCCCCATGTTTAGCACCATTGGTTCAGTGCGGGTTTCTAGTCTGGTCATAGATTTCGTGTTCTCCGTTCGTGAAAATATTGAATTCAACCGCGCAGATGCCAACTAGACCCAATTTATCTTGTTTGTCAAGCCAAAGTACGGGTTGTGGGAAGAGAGATTTGATTTGATGTTTAATTTTGTTGCACTTCTTCAACTATTATATGGAAGCTCGATATGCACTTAATTAAGGCATCGAATTTTTTTATCTCATGGTGCTGGGAGGACGGGGTGAAAGAAGATGCGTTTTCTCAATGATAACTATTGACTTCTGAGTTTATACGTAAGCTATAGAGATATTGTGTCAGCTATATTACAGTTTTATGAGGCTGATACATATTTATGGCTTTCAATCAAGAGCGTTTTGATCGGCTAATTCAGAAGTTAGAAGTTTTTGCTAACAAACAACCGCATCTTTATAAATTGCACGTTGCTTTTTTGGCTACTTTAGGATACGCATATATATTTTTGGTTCTAGCTGTAACATTGGGTCTGCTAGTAGGTATTGTCGTTTTGATGCTTAACGCTCAGTCAGTTAATGCCTCATCTGTGAAAGGTATTATATTTTTGCTGGCGTTTGCATTGGTGTTAGTGCGATCGCTTTGGGTTTCTTTTCCCCCACCTACAGGTTTACCACTGCAACCCCAGGATGTACCCAATCTCTATTCTTTAACCAACGAAATCTCATCAAAACTGCAAGCTCCACGGTTTCACCACATCTTGCTGACCAACGATTTTAATGCAGGGGTTGTCCAAATACCACGCTTAGGTTTGCTGGGATGGCAGCAAAATTACTTAATTGTGGGTCTACCGCTAATGCTAGCACTGCCACCCGAACAATTTCGTGCCGTCTTAGCCCATGAGCTAGGACATTTGTCAGGAAATCATAGTCGTTTTAGTGGTTGGATTTATCGCCAACGTCAAACTTGGTATCGCATTGTTAAAGGACTAGGACAAGGTGGAAATGAAGTCTCATGGTTAATCTTTGAACGGTTTTTGACATGGTACATCCCGTTTTTTAATGCCTATTCCTTTGTGTTAGCACGGATGAATGAATATGAAGCAGATAGATGTGCTGTTGATATAGCCGGAGAGCAAAATGCTGTTAAAACTTTGATGAATGTGGAAGTAAAAGCTAGATTTTTGGAAAATTATTTTTGGTCTAGTATCTATAAACAAGTACAGACAGAAATTGAGCCACCAAAAATGACTTATGCGGCTATGCAAGAAGCTTTAGCTAAGAAAATTTCTCATGAAGAAGTAAATATTTATTTCATGCAAGCATTAGCAGAAAAAACTAACAATGCTGATACTCATCCTTGCCTCAAAGATAGACTAAAATCCTTGGGATACTCGCCAAACCATCAAAAGGAAGTAGTTATTATATATGTGCCGATTAAAATCAGTGCTGCCCAAGAATTTTTAGGAGATAGGTTAGAAAAATTTATTGAACATTTTAGTCAAGCTTGGCGAGAACAAATAGCAACACCTTGGCGACAAAAATATGTTGAGTTTCAAGAATCGATAGCTGCGTTAAAAGATTTAAATCGCAAATCGCAAAAACAACAGCTAACCTTAGAAGAAGCTAGTCAACGAGCATTTTTGACATTTGACTTTGAGGGTGAAGAAGCGGTTATACCACTATTACAAGAAATTATTCATCGTGATGCTCACCATGCCTCAGCTAATTATTTACTAGGGCAGATATTATTAAACAAACAGGATGCAACTGGAATAGAATACATTGAGAGGGCAATAGAGCAAGACTCAAGTATAGTCATAGAAGGTTGTCAGACAATTTGCTATTTTCTTCAACAACAAGGAAAAATTAATGAAGCAAAATCTTATCAAGAACGTGCGGTAAATTATCATGAATTAATTTTAAAAGCACAGGAAGAACGTTCCAGGGTGAGAGAAAAGGATAAACTTGAATCTCATAACGCCTCAGATATAGAGGTAAATAAGCTTCGTCAGCAGTTTTCTCATCACCCTGATATAAAAACTGCTTACTTGGTGCAAAAAAATATGCAATTTTTTCCTGAAAAACCATTTTACGTTCTAGCTTTGAAGCGAGAAGTGAGCTTTTTAGAAGGTATTCATGAAACAGATCACTCCAAACTTGTGAATAGCTTGTTACAGGAAAACGAATTTCTCGGTAATGTATTCATTTTTATTTTAAATGAGCATTTAAATATGGAGAAAAAACTAAAACAGATACCAAATTCGATGATTTACCAAAAAAAAGGTAAAAAATAGCACTACAGATGCTTAAAGTTCAACATCCAAAGCTGACGCTGAGTGTTGAGTTTATGATATTTTCTTTTGTGTCTTAGTGGTTCAAATACTATTTTTTAGCTAGGAACACACAAAGACACAAACAAAAGAATACATAATTAAAGTTCATCTGTGGTTTTTTGCCCTAAGTCTCATGAATCGTCAGCTAGCTATTGAAGAACCGATATTTTCCCATCTACCAGTGTTACCGCAAGAAGTGATTGCAGGTCTAGCGGTATCTCCAGGAGGTCATTATCTTGATACGACTGTAGGCGGTGGTGGTCACAGTCGCCTGATTTTAGAAGCTGCGGCGGATGTGCGGGTAACGGCAATTGACCAAGATGAGGATGCTTTAGCAGCAGCGAGGAAAGAATTAGCTGAGTTTGGCGATCGCGTACAATTCATTCATAGCAATTTTGCTGATTACGAGTTTCCCCCCAACACTTTCGACGGTATCTTAGCCGATTTGGGGGTAAGTTCTTACCATTTAGACCAAGCAGAAAGGGGTTTCAGCTTCCGCCAAGCTGCAAATTTAGATATGCGAATGGATCGGGGGCGATCGCTAACTGCTGCTGATGTGATTAATAATTGGGATGAAGCAGAATTAGCAGATATCTTCTTTAAGTACGGTGAGGAGAGATTATCGCGGCGCATTGCTCGTCGTATTGTAGAACGGCGACCGTTGCACACGACCACAGAATTGGCTGATGCGATCGCTTCTTCAGTTCCTCCCAAATACCGTTATGGGAGAATTCACCCCGCTACTCGTGTTTTTCAAGCTCTGCGAATTTTCGTTAACGATGAGTTAAAATCCCTAGAAACCTTTTTAGATAAAGCACCAAATGCCCTTGTCCCTGGTGGCAGAATTGCGATTATCAGTTTCCACAGCCTAGAAGACCGCCCGGTGAAGCATGGGTTAAGAAATTCACCTTTATTAAAAGTCTTGACAAAAAAGCCGATTATTGCACAAGAAGAGGAAATTAGTCAGAATCCGCGATCGCGATCGGCCAAACTGAGAATAGCAGAAAAAGTTTTGAGTGTTCAGTAAGAGGAGTAGATTCGATAATTGGGATTAGTTCACTACTTGTTACCGATTTTACTCTTCAATTTTTGACTCTAATAGTATTCTAAAATAACTAATAGCTTTTTTCGCTACAGTTTCCGAGGAAATATTCCATGACTATTTGGGTAAATGAGCAAATTGATCCGTCTGGGATGATTCATGCCTGTATAGCCACTTGCAATGAATCTCAAGCCAAAGATTGTCATGATTCTTTTCAAAATAATTTGACTGAGATGCAAAAGGCAGCAGGTTGGGTAGCGCGATTGCGGACTGTCGATTCTTGGGATGAAGTGCCTGTTAATTCCTTAAAACTCAATTAATTGAGTGCTATCGAAACTAAGCTAATAGCTCTAACTTTTTCCCAGCAGATAAGATTGCCTTTGTCTTTTCTGCTCACCTTTAAGCGAAACTCCGACGCGCTTTGCTTCACCAGACGGCTGTTTAACCCAACTTTGCTGACAGTTAGACCATTTTGGTTTTAACTGCAAATTCTCTGAGATGGAGGTCTTTTTTTGGGATTTTGATCGAAGATATTTCAAGAGCGTAGGCGTAGCCCACCATAGGCATTGCTTGTCTAACACACGCTGCACCTATGCCAAAGGTTATAGCGATCGCAGCAAATCCCATGAGAACAGGTTAATAAAGGATAAAATTCGGATTAAAATTATCAAATTATTAGCAACTACTTCTAAAAAAAGTAACTTATTATATAAATTAGATGATTTTTCTGAACTTTTAAGAGGTATCATCTATACCGTAGATTAAATTAAAAAATTTGTATAAGCCGAATCAATTTAGTGAACTATCCCAAAGTTTACACCTCGGAGCAAGCCTGTCCCATTAATTTAGTTGGCGAAACAGGACAAGCAGTTCAAATTTCAATTCATGCTCCCAGTCAATATATCTGTGCCAACTGCGAACGGATATTACCAGATTGGAAACGGCAGCCATTTTTACGAGTAGTGATTGTCTTGCAACAATCGCGTTATCAATTAGTCGAAAAGACAGCAGAAGTAGAGTCAGAGAAAGAACGCCTGCGAGAAAAATTTATGAGATTTGGCTGTGATTTAGCATTTAATCTGCGCGATCGCAGCTATTTAACAGACCTGATCGACCCTCGTACAGGCTATCCTTTACTGTCCCATCCCGGAGCAATTCCCCACGATGACACAGCAGTTGTCAAAGCTTTGCTCAACTATCCAGTAATTAAAAATCAATGCCGTGTGTTAATTCATCCCGATTGGGGTGCAGCAGTTTATCCTAGCATCCTAATATCAGAAGCTCCCCCAATTGTGATCGAATGGGTTACAAAAGGCATAGCATCCATGCATGGGTGGAAAGAAATTGATTATTAGTCATTAGTCATGGGTTATTTCTCCTTCATACCTTTATATATGTTATGAATTGGTCACTACTGTTTGCTTATGCAATTACACTATATAAGCAATACCTAAACTTGGTATAAAAAAGTAATTAAATAAAAATAAAATCAGCTATTTTTCGGTCGCCGCAGTTGTTTGGAATTCATCGGGCCGAGAATTTGATTCAGGCTACGCAACTGTTCAGCTGTACCCATACCAATTAGCCGATCTCCCGACATTAGAACCGTATCGCCAGTAGGGCCACCGATTAAAGTCCCATCAAGACGGCGAATTGCCAGAACTAATGCCCCAGATTGCGATCGCAATCTCGCTTTTTGCAAACTCTGACCCACAAAGGGACAAAAAGCCGGGTCGAGTAAAAATTCTTCCATATACAACTGACGGTCTGCACCTGTCAAAATCCCGTCTACAAAATCCAACACTTGGGGTCTGAGTGCCGCAGCAGCCATCCGCTTCCCGCCAGTAATATAGGGGGAAATCACTTCATCTGCGCCACCGCGTCGTAACTTCTGCAAAGCTTCTTCTGTACTTGCCCGTGCAATCACCCGAATTTCCGAATTCAGGGTTTTGGCTGATAAAACAATATATAAATTTTCGGCATCTGAAGGAAGGGCTGCAACGATACACATCGCCCGTTCAATGCCAACTTTTAGGAGTGTGTCATCTAGGGTAGCATCACCTTGATATGCTGTATAACCTTCTGTCTGCGCCCTTTGTACCGATTCCATGTCCGAATCAATCACTACAAAAGGTGCGTCTTCTGCCCGAAATTCCTTAGCAATTTGACGACCAGTCCGACTAAATCCACAGATGATGTAATGTTCTGATAGGGATTCCATTAACCGCCTCTGTTGTTGTAGCCGAATTCCTTCTTGAAAGTAGCCTTGAATGATTGCTTCTGTAAATCTGTTGACAATGTAACCGATATTCACTACACCCAACAAAATCAGGGCAATTGTAAATAACCGTCCTCGGCTACCCAGTGGATGCGTCTCTCCATATCCCACAGTTGCGAGAGTGATGACTGTCATGTAAGCCGCATCTTCCCATGACCAACCCTCCACTAAGCAGTACCACAAAGTGCCAATGAAGAAAACACCGCCAAGAGCGATCGCCCCTGTCATTAACTCCTTTTGGATACGTCGATATTTTTGTTCAAGTGTTGAGAATGAGGTAACAATAATTCTTCTAGCCTAATTTTTCTAGTTTTCTGCTAACTTTATACCATTCGTCCTTTTTAGTATATTTAAACTAAGTAAGTGAGCAAAGCTTATATAAGTTTCACTTTGAGGATTAACCAATGACTCAAGCCCTACAAAGAAAATTAGTTACATTTGAAGAATTTATCGCTAAATACCCCGACAATTCAAATAAACGCTACGAACTACACGATGGAGTAGTAATCGAGATGCCACCACCTACAGGCGACCATGAGGAGATTATTTTATTTTTAATCGAGAAATTTATTTTAGAATATACCCAGCTAAAACTATCTTATGGTTGCCCCAAGACAGCATTGGTAAAACCATCTGAAAGTGAATCCGCTTATTTACCAGATGTGCTGTTGTTAAACCGCCCCAACCTAGTAAATGAACCTCTGTGGAAAAAAGAATCCACTCTTATTCAAGCAGAGTCAATCCCTTTGGTCGTTGAGGTCGTAAGTACAAACTGGAGAGATGATTATTTCACGAAATTGGGTCGTTATGTTCGCGTAGCGTCTCGCAGAGAAGAAATCGGCATCCCTGAATATTGGATTGTAGACTACGCAGCACTGGGAGGCAGACGATTTATTGGCAACCCCAAACAGCCTACAATATCGATTTATTCATTAGTTGAGGACGAATACCAACTCTACCTGTTTCGTGGAAGCGATCGCATTATCTCACCCACTTTCCCAGAATTGAATTTAAGCGCAGAGCAGATTTTTAATGCTCGTAATTAAACGGCATTTTTGGGTTTGACCAAGAGAACCTGTTGAACTTGTATAAAACTAAAATGCACCTTGAGATAATTGTTGGCTTGCTGTGTCAATCTTGTGGATCAAGATTGCTCAAGTGTTGAGTACAAAATTTTTTTCATCACCACCATGCCTTTGAGGTGATATAAGCGTTAGCCTAAGAAGAAGTACAAGTTGTGCTAAATAAAAAGTATTTTTTAGGGATTTCTAGGAAACTAGTAAATAACTATATAATGAAAAACTTTCAGGAGGAGCGGTAGTGAGCCTACAAACTCTCGTTGACCAAGCCACCATCCCCCCAGATTCAGAGTCAGCATCTAGTCCCTTTGATACAGATAGCTTTAATGAAGCTGTCATGTCTACCTACGGCCGGTTTCCCTTAGCCCTAGAACGGGGTGCTGGATGTCGGGTTTGGGATACACAGGGACAAGAATATTTAGACTTTGTAGCGGGAATTGCCACTTGTACTTTGGGACACGCCCACCCAGTTATGGTAGAAGCGGTAACACGCCAAATCCAAAAGCTGCACCATGTCTCTAATTTGTACTATATTCCTGAGCAAGGTGAATTGGCAAAATGGCTTGTTGATCATTCCTGTGCCGATCGCGTATTTTTCTGCAACTCTGGAGCTGAAGCTAACGAAGCTGCAATTAAACTGGCGCGAAAATATGCCCACACAGTATTAGAAATTGAAAAACCGATTATTTTAACCGCCAATGCCAGTTTCCACGGGCGGACTTTAGCGACGATTACCGCTACGGGACAACCGAAGTATCAAAAATATTTTGATCCTTTGGTTCCTGGTTTCCACTACGTAAATTACAACGATATTAACGCTGTGGAAGTGGCAATTAGCGAGTTGGATGAAGGCGATTACCGTGTAGCAGCAATTCTGATTGAGCCATTGCAGGGAGAAGGCGGTGTGCGTCCGGGAGATGTTGCCTATTTCAAAAAGCTCCGGCAGATTTGCGACGAAACTGGCGTTTTGTTGATTTTCGACGAAGTGCAAGTTGGTATGGGGCGCAGTGGCAAATTATGGGCTTACGAACATCTCGGCGTTGAACCGGATATTTTCACCAGTGCTAAAGGCTTAGGTGGCGGTATCCCCATCGGCGCAATGATGAGCAAGAAATTCTGCGATGTTTTTCAACCAGGGGAACACGCCAGCACCTTTGGCGGCAATCCTTTTGTGTGTGGTGTAGCACTCAGTGTTTGCCAGACATTGGAACGGGAAAATATTTTGCAGAATGTGCAAGATAGGGGTGAACAATTGCGATCTGGATTGAAAGCGATCGCAGCGAAATATCCTCAACACATTAGCGAAGTTCGGGGTTGGGGTTTAATCAACGGTTTGGAGTTGCGAGCCGATATTCAACTAACCGCAGGAGATATCGTCAATGCTGCCATCAAGGAGGGCGTATTACTAGTACCTGCCGGGCCAAAAGTTGTCCGGTTTGTGCCACCGCTAATTGTCACAGAAGCGGAAGTCAACACTGCCTTGGAAGCTGTGGAAAAGGCGATAGCAACTCTCACAGCTTAGGTAATCAAAAAGCGAGGATAAGTCTTTGTGCTTATCTCTCGCTTTTCCTTACTTTTATATTTTCCCTAAAACTATTGATTTTTTAAGATATCTATGTATCTAAGATCCCTATCCCCATATTCTCTTCATTCTGGGGAAATTTCCCGATAAGCTTGCCGACATTGCTCATAATTGTCTGGCAAAATCTCGGCATCACCAAAACATAATTGCTCGTGAGTAGTAATTAAAGTTTCATAAGGCTGTATGGGAGTCACCGCCGATCGCAGCAATTGCAGATATTCTCCATCTGTACGGCTGAGTTTGTGTGGTGCGATCGCATTTTGATCTAACTGCTGCAACATCGCTAAATAGACACAACGGCAAGCCTCACGGTAGTTCCCCTGACGGTAAAATTGTTGCGATCGCTCCAACAACAGGGCTATCGATGACTCATTAGAGCGAGTTTTTACCCGAAAATCAGTGAAATTGCCAGTTCTATTCAGCCAAGAATATACATAAGGACTGAATTCTCGCCACAATCGCCAGCCCACCCAAGCTACAAATAAGCCTAGTACCAACCAAAACAGAAATTTCAGCAACTCACCTAACCAAGGGCTAATCGACCATCCAGTAGGCAATTCTGGCAAAGCCTGTCCAAAGCGGTAAAACTGGTATTCCCACCATTCTCCCGCTTGTTGTTGGAATTGAGACAACTGCCAACTCCAGCTAGTTTTTTCAAAAGTATCTGTAGGCATAGGTGAGGAGTGGAGAGTGGGGAGTGGGGAAGCAGGGGAGGCACGGGAAGAAGAACTATTAATTATTGCTCATGCCCCATGCCCCATGCCCCATGACAAATGACAAATGACTAATGACTAATGACTCTTGACTTTTTTATCATTATCCAGCCGATAACAATAAGTAGCGCACCGAATGCCAGAAATCCTAAATCCCAAGCTAACTCATTTGGCCCTGATTTCACATGATGGATACCGAGGATTTGGTGGTCAATTAAACCTTCAACCAAATCGAACAACCCAGTACCAATAAGTATTGACCCAATAAAGGTCTGTGATGACCAAGAAACATCATCACGCCCTCCAGCACGCCATAGTAAGACAACTCCTACCACGGTGAATACCCAATTAAAGGTATGAAAGAACCCATCCCATACCATGTTCAAATCTATATTCGCCATGTTTGTCAGAGGTCGAATATTACTAAGCATGTGATGCCACTGGAGGATCTGATGTAGTAAAATTCCGTCAATAAACCCTCCAATACCTACACCAAGAAAAATTCCAGCAGTAATTAGTGGTGCGCGTCGGTTGAGGTTTTCACTTTTTGCCTCCATTGTCAACCTCATAGATAGGCTTTATTCCCAAAATACAACTCTTTTGAGAGAAATATCTTCTATCTTGAGGCAAGTAGGAGCAGTGAACTTTATTTAATCAATTTTCAGATTTAATCTGCATACCCGCTTTTACTGGGTCGAACTCTTGGGGAAAATTGGTGCTGCGATCGTAGTCTGCTTTTTCCAGGTTCGCTCCTTTAAGATCGGCTTGGCGGAGATTTGCTGACATCAACAATGCTCCCCTAAGATCGGCATCCTTCAGATTAGCTTGACTAAAATCGGCAAAGCTCAGGTCTGTTCCCCTGAGATTAGCGCCACTCAGGTTAGCTTCACTAAAGTCAGCATAACTAAGGTCAGATCCCTTCAAGTTAATACCTTGCAAATCAGCATTACCCAGTTCTGCTTTACTAAAGTCTCGTTTTCCTTGTGCATAACTCTCTACAAGAGTAGCGGCACTATTTATAATCTGTTGAGAATTGACTTCAGGCATATAACAGCCTCACAGGTTATCTCGCTATTACTTTCATGTACCATTTAATTACATTAGCGTAGCTATAGCGAATTAGCGTACCCCTAAAATCAATAAAGCTACGTGCAGCATCTTGTAGAAAGCGTCATTACAAATAATGAATTATCTAAATGTAATACATTAGTTCTTTTTGTTCTCGGATTGCTCTGCGATCGCAAAGGTCTTGGAGTGTATATTTTTCTAACACAGAGTTAGCAGCCTGACGTGCTTCCTGCCAGACTTCCTGAATTAGCTCACCCTCTACCGTATTGGGAGTTGGCTCACAATTAGACACAACAATATCTGACCCTTCCATGCAACTAAAAGCATCAAACACTGTAATTTTCTGGGGGTCTCGTGCCAGAACGTAGCCACCTTTGGCTCCGCGTATACTCTTAATTAAACCTCCACGTCTTAATGTTGCCAGAAGTTGTTCCAAATAGCGGTTTGGGATGTCTTGCAATGCCGCTATCTCTCGAATTTGCAGGGCTTCACCGTTAGGGTAGCACGTTGCCAACTCTAACAGGGCTAGAAGTGCGTATTCTGATTTGTTAGAGATTACCACAGGCGTAATATTTTAAACTCACACTTAAAGATACAAAATCTTGGAGTCTGTTTTCTTAAACTGCTGCCAAGAAAAACTTTACAATCAACTTATTATTGACCGGCTAACTCTACTTTAAAGACCTTTTACCATAGCAGCAATTACTTTTTATTTTTAATTCAATAAATAAAAGTGATTGATTATCAATACCTTAGCCAAAATAAGAGGATGAAGAGAGAGGTCTAACCCCACACCACAAGAAGTTTCTTAGAAGAAATCCAGGTAACGTTTCCACAGGCGTTGAACCCTCGTGAACTACCTACACTGACCTGAATACAGATTCAGTGTAGGCTTCCCAATTCATTGGGGATTGCCTCAGCCTTCGTAGATTTCTTACGTCCAGAAGACTTTGGTCTTACATCCCCTCCAAGGGCAGAAGCGCTAGTTCCTAACGCCCATAATCGCAAGCCTTCATTTTTTATATTTATCGATGCGTTGATGTCTCTATCATGCTGCTTATGGCAGTGTGGACAATCTACAAACCTAATACCCAATGAATCATAACCATTTTGCAATATTGGGATTGGTAGCAGAGTCTCACTACAAAGTTGAGATGACGGGAAGAAACGATTAATTTCCTGATATGTATGCCCAAATCTCTCAGCTTTATATTTCAACATAGTGAGGAACATTCCCCATCCTTGGTCACTAATAGCTTTTGCAAGGTTAGGATTCTTCACCATGTTTTTAACTGCCAAGTCTTCTACACAAATAACTTGGTTTTCGTATGCTATTTTGCGAGATAGCTTGTGTAGAAAATCCTCTCTTACTCTAGCGATTTTGCTAGAAACTTTGGCAACTATTCCTTTAGCTTTACGACGTTTGCTTGAAGTCTTATCTGTCTTTTTAGCTAATTTCTTCTGTTTGCGTTTTCTATTCTTTTCTAACTTAGCTAATCTCTTTTTAGGTAGGTCATATTTGGAACCCTCCGAAGTTATAGCAAAGTTCTTTAATCCTAAATCCACACCGATTGCGTCTCTAATCGCGACTACTGGCATATCTTCTTGATTAAAAAGAATAGATGCGTAGTATTTACCATCAGCATTTCTCGATATTGTTACAGTCGTGAATTTTTCATCCGGTAATTCTTTGTGAAACACGGTTTTCATTAAACCCAAATTCCCAGGAAACTTAATCACAGAGTCCTCTGACATCAATTTCACGTTTTGGGGATATTGAATAGATTGCTTGCCATGCTTAGATTTAAAGTTAGGGAATTTAGCGCGTCCTTCAAAGAAGTTGACAAAAGCACTTGAAAGGTTGAATGTGACGCGCTGCAATACTTGACTGTACGCAAGTCCTAACCATTCAAATTCTTTTTTTAACCCAGGCAGTAACTTATCCATTGCTGCCTTAGAAAGACCTTTCCCTGTTTCTTTATACGTGATAGTAGTGGTATTAAGCATATAGTTCCACAACCATCGGGTGTTTCCAAAACACTGAGCTAGATGAGATTCTTGCTCATCAGTGGGATAAATTCTAACTTTAATTGCTCTATACATGGCATCGACCTTACCGTGTTTACTCATTCATAGTAACAAGTATTTCGACATTGAGTTATCAAAAACAAATATTTTGTTCGTTTCGTCGCAGTAGCCTTGGAAAGTTTTCGCTACGCTCAAATCTGGTCAGACTACACTCCTCAACTCACGCGCATTCATCACAACACTGAATGGAGTACCATTTCAGTGTGAGCCTTCTGCTGTTCAAGGTAAATTGGCTACGGTATTGTCTTAAATATGGACTTTTCAGTGAACTATCTCTTAAAAGTCCCATTTGCACAAACCCCTCCTTTTGGAAGACTTACCAGGATAGTTTGCAGAGGTGAAAGACGAATCTCGCAAGTCTCCTTCCCAAGTCGCAACTGGGACTTCGGTAAATTCTCTTTGTCTACCTCTATTTTCACAGACTTGTTAATCCCCAAAGAGGAACTTTCTCTAGACTCCTGTAGGCTGGGGGAATAGCTTACTTTTGCCCCTTCATTCCCAGAGGAAAATCCAAGATTCCCTACATTTGGTTCTTTGTTTGGCACAGCTAACAGTGAGATATCAATCAAAGGTAAGGTAATTTTCAGTGTTGTACCTTGATGAAGTCCCACACTCTCAAGAGTAATGCTGCCTCCCATAAGTTCGATTAAGTTTCGTGAAATTGCTAATCCCAGTCCAGTACCTTCAAACTGGCGCGTGGTTGTGCCATTCACCATCACAAAGGGGCGAAATAGTTTGTGCTGTTGAGTTGGATCAATGCCTATACCTGTATCTTTAACAGCGACTACCACCTGAGATTTACCACTACTAGATTGAATTTCTGTACTAATAGTGATGCTTCCTGTGTCAGTGAATTTAGTGGCGTTACCGATAACATTAATCAGCACTTGCTTCAGTTTTGCTGCGTCTGCCTTAATTGGTATCGCTTGGGGATCTAACTCACATATCAACTGCAAGCCCTTTTGTTGAACATTAACTGATTGTAAATTAATCACCTCTAACAATATTTGTCGGAGGTCAATAGGTGTGCTGATGACCGAAAGCTTACCTGCTTCGATTTTAGAAATGTCGAGTAAATCGTTAATAATACCTAGCAAGTGAATCGTTGTTTCATCGGCACGTTTGAGAAACTCCATTTCTTCTTCCCGGTCATCACATAAGCCCTCTTCCACCAGGCGAATACAGTTAATAATAATATTTAATGGGTTTCTCAATTCATGGGAAGTTGTAGCCAAAAACTGGCTTTTAATCTGGTTAGCGGTTTTTGCTTCTTTCCAAGCTATTTCTAGTTCTTCTGACCCAGCTTTGAGGCGTTCCACCATTTGGTTTAATGCTTGGGCCAGTTGATTGAATTCCCGAATTTGAAAATTTTGCGGAACTGGTTGGGCGGCGTGGTGAGAGTGAATATTGAGAGCGTAATCTCGCAATTCTTCTACAGGACGTGCCAGGTAAGGAGCTAGATATAGAGATGCTAACAAACTTGCACCAATTAACCCAACTGTCAAAACGATGAGAATTAATTTGATTTCTTCTAAGCCAAAAAGCGCATTATCGACACTAGTAACAGCTAAAACTATCCATTTTTGCTGCTGCTGTTGAGTAAGTGGATTTGTAATAGCTGTATAGCCAGCTACTAATTCTTTGCCATCTGTAAAAGACAAATTTATCGAATCATTTCTTCCTGCAATGGCATTTTTAATTATGCTCTGAAATTGGGAAGAATTTGGGTGCTGATTGATATTAGTTCCTACCCAGTTTGTGAATGGGTGCGCCAAAATTTTGCCATCTTCAGCAATCACGACCATAGCGCCTGTGAGCGATCCTGGCGGATTTCTGGTTTGTTCGGATAATGCAGACTGAATACTTAAGCTGTAAACTGAATTTTTTCGACTATCGGAGACTGGTGCAGATAAAACTACTTGCAGTTGATTTTGGGTGTTTCTTTTGCCAGTTCTTCCTGTCTTTGGCGGAAAGATTGCTTTGACATCAATTCCCTCACTAGGTAAAGGTAATATCGATTCTCCAATTGCCCGATCCCCACAGCTATTAGCAATTATTTTTTGGTTTAGGAGATTCGTTAATTGGATGCATTCAACACTAGCTGGAAGTTGTTGCTTTAACTGCGTGAGAATTTCTTGTTCTTGGATGAGCGAACCAGACGGAATCACCGTTGTTTTACTTACACTCAGCAAACTAGCTTTTAAGATAGCGATCGCATCTCCAATTCTCTCCCCTTTACTGACGGCACTTTCTGTTAAATTTTGACGTGCAGTTCCCAATATGCTAGAACGTGCCTTATTCAAGGCGACCATCTCGCCTACAAGTAAAACTGGAACGAACAGCAGCAATATTCTCGTTACTAAAATTCGACGAAAGGAAGATTGGCGAGAATTAGTCATCTGAGTGTCTCACTTTGCATCTGCAAACCACAGCAAAGATATGTAATTAGACGAGCTAGATGAGACATTTTATTAAATTATCAGAATTTTATTTTCAATGTTTAAAAATAACAAATTGCTATAATTCAAAAAGAAACGTGGTATACCAAAAACCATAGATGGTAGATGTAAAAGCGGTTTGTCTTGCATATAAATACAGAGATGAAATTGGAAAAGAGTAGCTTGCAAGCATGGATTTTTTTGAGAATCTACACACTAGCAAATAAAATAATAAAACTATCAAATCAATTTAATGTTGCAACATCGTCCTCATACTACAGTTGTTTTAGCGATGAGTGCTGATGGCAAAATAGCAGATTTTAGGCGATCGCCTGCTCGGTTTGGTTCAAGGGTTGATAAAGCACACTTAGAAAAACAAATCGCTGCTTCTGATGCCGTTTTATTCGGTGCTGGTACTTTGAGTGCCTACGGAACAACACTTACCGTAACAGACCCAACTCTAGTGCAACATCGGGCCCAAGGAGGGAAACCTCCGCAGCCAGTTCATATAGTGACTACACACTCTGCAAACCTCAATCCGGAAATTCACTTTTTTAAGCAACCAGTTAGACGCTGGCTACTCACGACAGCAGCAGGAGCACTTTCATGGAAAGGACGCTTACAAATGCTTCCTTCATCTCTGGAAAGCGGAGCAAAGAAGCACTCTCCAGAATTTGAGCAGATTCTGGTTTTTGAAACACCAACGCAAGAAATTGATATTCCCGCAGCTTTGAAACATCTAGCCAATCTAGATATAACACGCTTGGTGATCTTGGGTGGAGGTGAATTAGTCGCTTCCTTGCTGGGATTAGATTTAATTGATGAATTATGGCTGACTGTCTGTCCGCTAATTTTAGGTGGTAATACCGCACCCACACCCGTTGAAGGGAAAGGATTTTTACCTGATTTAGCTCCCAAGTTGCAACTCCTAGAAGTTCAGACAGTTGAACAAGAAGTGTTTTTGCACTATCGCCTGCAACGAGCAGCAGATTAGATTACGCTAAGTTAAGTTATTTATTGGTATAAGGCATTGGGCATTGGGTATTGAGCATTAATTATTCCCTTTGTCTCATTGTCTCCCTTATCCTCTACTCCCCAAATATGGTGGAACAACTCAAGCCTCGCTATTCTGTCGTTTGGACGAACAAAATTGCTGAAGTACCCCAAAATGCCTGGAATGCTTTGGCAATGCCACTCAAAACGCCGTTTCTAGAATGGGAGTGGCTGAACAATATCGAAACCTCTCAGAGTGCTACGGCTAAAACTGGGTGGTTGCCAAATCACTTGACATTGTGGCGAGATAGAACGCTGATTGCGGCTGCGCCACTTTATCTCAAAGGGCATAGTTCTGGTGAATTTGTTTTCGATCACCAATGGGCAGAGTTAGCCGATCGCATCGGAGTCCAATATTACCCAAAATTGCTGGGAATGACACCCTTTACTCCGGCTGAAGGCTATCGGTTCTTAATTGCCCCAGGAGAAGATGAAGATGAAATCACTGGGATCATGGTGCATGAAATTGACACTTTTTGCTCCAAAAATCGAATTTCTGGATGTCATTTTCTTTATGTTGATCCCCAATGGCGTCCGATGCTGGAACGGCATGGCTTTACAACTTGGCTACACCACAGCTACGTCTGGGAAAATGCTGGCTTTAAAACTTTTGATGATTACTTGAAGGTATTTAACGCCAATCAGCGCCGCAATATCAAGCGGGAACGTAAAGCTGTGGAGAAAGCAGGTTTAAGATTGCAACCTCTGAGTGGTGATGAAATTCCCTACTCTTTATTTCCTTCGATGTACCAGTTTTATGCTGACACCTGTGATAAGTTTGGCTGGTGGGGTAGCAAGTATCTCACACAGAGGTTTTTTGAGCAGCTATACACCGATTATCGCCATCGAGTCTTGTTTGTCGCTGCATATAGCGAGGAAGATAATTCTCATCCTTTAGGAATGTCTTTTTGTTTGTTTAAAGGTGACAAACTCTATGGACGTTATTGGGGGAGTTTTCAAGAAATAGATTGCTTACATTTTGATGCTTGCTATTATGCACCAATTGAGTGGGCGATCGCTAACGGCATCCAAATTTTTGACCCTGGTGCCGGTGGGCGTCACAAAAAACGGCGCGGTTTCCCCGCTATGCCTAATCACAGTCTGCACCGATTTTACAATAATCGTTTGGGGCAAATTATCCGTCCCTATATTAAGGAAGTGAATCAACTCGAACAACAGGAGATTGAGGCAATTAATGCAGAGTTACCATTTAGTAACCGAGATTCTTAAAAAATGCCAAAGCAGAGGGTGAACGACGAATTACACTTGATATAGAGTGTAAAAACCCTTAAGAAAGAAAATTTCTTTTTACAATGCTTATGGATTTAATAGTTGAAAATTTAGCCGCAATTGATGATAGACTTTCCCAGCGTCATATTGACCTTGATCCCGGTGGATATTTCATTATTTACTTGGATCGAGATGCAGGGTTAATTTATGCCAAGCATTTTACAAATGTGATTGACGATCGCGGTTTAGCTGTCGATCCCGAAACGGGAAAGGTAATTCCAGCGCGAGAAAAAGTAGAACGAACTCATACAACAGTTTTTAGCGCGAGGACGGCGAAAGAACTTTGCGTGAAAATTTTTGAAGAAACTCAGCCCTCTCCTGTAACTCAATTAGATCATGCAGCTTATTTGGGTCGAGAATTTGTTCGGGCTGAGGTGGCTTTAGTCAAAGAACAAGAGTATGTTCAAGATTGAAGTTAGGAGTGAAAAGTTAGGAGTTAGGAGTTAGGAGTTGAAATTCATAACTCTTAACTCCCAAATCCTAACTCCACTCTTAAATTCTCCTACTAACCATTAGATGACGGCTGATTTATCTGATAAATGTAGTAAGTCGCCATTGGGATAACGGTGGCGGCAATTAACAATCCTACTACCCAAGCAGTAGCATTACCTTGGTCGGTTTCTTCTGCTTTTTTGTAGGTGCCTTCTACCTGAACATTGTCAATTATTTCGGGTGGGCCTGGATCGGCTTTGCCGGAGAGTACCGCAACAAGGCGATCGCTTGCATCGATAAATGCCTGATTATATTTGTTACCATTGCGTAACGGCACACTTACTGTTTCACTCGCTACACTCTCGGCAATAGAGTCAGTGAGCAAAGGTTTGACTTGATCCCCAGTAATAATGGCAGTACCATTCGTAACTGTATCAAGAACCAATAAGGTTTGATTAGCTTGGGCTTCTTTTGTCGGAAACCATTTTTCAAACAGTTCTTTGATGAAGCTTTGCGGTGTTTCACCGTAGTCGAGGCGGCGAACAGTCACAATTCTGACTTCCTTATCGGTTTGCTTGGCCAAATCCTCGAAAGCGCTGCTAATCTTGCCTTCATTTAGACGACTGATGACTTCACCTTGATCCAAAACCCAGGTGTTATTTCCGGCTGTAAGCTTGGGTATTTGATACACACCTGTGGCTAAAGCAGGTGCGACAAACAGCGAAGTTGCAAAAATAACCGTCACCAAAGGTAGAATTAGCTGGATGAGGTGTTTTTGACTGTTAAATACTTGTTTGAGGAGCTGTTTCATCGTGTGATCCCTAAGACAGACTTGCACCCAAAATACTACAGAACCACTGTAAAAATCACCTCGTTCCTGATTTTCTCCAGTGTGAAATATCTGCTACTGCCAGCAGATAAGCTGTTCCACATTTAAATTGCATAATATGGGCGGGCAAGATGCCACTGGTGTCTACTTAAGCCAAAAATAGCGTACTGATTGGGCGTTGTTCACCCGCCAGGGATTGTAAATCCCTGACTAATTGCTCAAGTCTACTGAAGTAGACTGAAAATTTTTGCGCTATCTTAGTCCTCTTCAGAGGACTTTAGCTATGAGACAGGGATTTACAATCCCTGGCGGACGTGCGGTTTCGCGTTAACTTGACACCAATGGCAAGATGCCCACCCCACAAAAGTTATGTTTAATTAGATTATGTAATTTAGATGTTTTTTAGCTTATATATAATACAAGATTTTTTTGATCGCCCGAACTTGTTTTCAGCGTGACTACAAGCAATTCAACTGGCGCTAACACCCTTAGTAGTGACAAGAAATACCGCCCATTTTGGGAATTAACCCAAATCTTAGGGCGGAATTTGCAAACCATCTAGAAATCATATCGTATGATCAATATTTCTGGCAGAATCAAGCATATTTTTTCATATATGCAAGTAGTTTTTCTTGCTGTATCTATTTATGGGTGATGTAGCGATCGCTAGTTTCTATGCAATATACCTCTAACGCTAGCAGGGAAGGGGCTATTCTTGTTAGGTTTGTACTGAACTCAACTAAGAAGCGGCATATCTGCATTTTTCTGAGATTTGGCTAAATCCATATCAATAATATATACATGACCATAATATTAACTAACGACGACGGCATTGATGCCCCAGGTATCCGAGCGCTGCTCAAAGCTGTAAATGGCAAAAATACTATTATCGCGGCCCCTGCCGATCATCAGTCTGGCTGTGGACATCAAGTTACTACTACTCGTGCCATCAACCTCCAGCGACGTTCTGAAACTGAGTATGCGATCGCAGGGACTCCCGCCGATTGTGTAAGAATTGCGATTACACAAATTAACGCAGATGTCAAATTTGTGCTTTCAGGCATCAACGCAGGGGGCAACTTAGGAGTCGATGCTTATATTTCTGGTACAGTGGCTGCCGTGCGGGAAGCTGCAATGCACGGTATTCCCGGAGTTGCCATTTCCCACTATCGCAAAGCCAAGCAGAATTTTGATTGGGAACTGGCCGCCAAATTCACAGCTGACGTTTTAGTGGACTTACTCAAGCGCCCCCTAGAACCGGGAAGTTTCTGGAATGTGAACTTACCGCATCTGCAACCAGGAGAACCAGATCCTAATATGGTGTTTTGTCAACCCTGTACTAGACCTTTGCCCGTGAACTATCGAATTGAAGGCAATGATCTTTATTATGTAGGGGAATATGGCAAACGCGATCGCACTCCCGGTAGCGACGTGGATGTATGTTTTTCCGGCAATATCGCTGTAACTCAGTTAAGGGTTTGACATCAACTATAAGTTACCAGTTTATAGGCTAATAGCTGATAATTTCCAGTTAATAAATTTTGCACCTTATCAATCAATTCACTTGTTCTAAAATATTGATTCCATTCATTTTTTTTACATTGATTAATTAAGTTGCTCTATTGATTAATAAAGAATTACGTACCTTGCTTCTCGCCAGAGGTAAGAATTACAAATTATATCAAGTACGGGTAATTACTTATAATAACATTTATCAATGTAGGATGGGCTGTAGCTTGCTTCCCCGTAGGGGTACGGCTGTGAAACCCAACATGAACAAGGATCAAGTGTTGGGTTTCGTTCCTCAACCCAACCTACAGATGTTATAAGTATTTAACCGAACCTGATATTACGAATTACGTTAGCGTAGCGGTAGCGAGTCCGCGAGCGTCATTACGAATTACTTTAGTCCTCCAATGATTGAATTAAAGACATAAAACGATCTACGGTTTGTATCAGTTGATTGAGTCTTTGTAGCGAATCATGCTGAGATTCAGCAAGAGTTTGTACCGCATCACACAACGCGACAATTTGATAGCCTTGCTGTTGTACCTGCTGTCCCTGTGCTTCGACTTGGATGCTGAGAGTCTCCAATCTTTCTGCAAGACGTTCAATTGTCTCAGTCGTAGAGAGTACTGCTTCCCCAATTTGCTCAACAATAGATTCCAAGCGATTTATTTTTACTTCAATTCCTGCTGAAATCATTTTTTTACACCCTAATTTTGAGATAGCATCTTAGTAAAATTCCTAATATAGGACTCCTATTTGATTTCTGAACAAGACTGCGAAATAATACGTAAATATATACAAGTCTAATAAGCAACGATGATAAGTCCGCATTTACCAACTGGGACACTTCCAGCAGGAGTATCCCGGCAACAGTCAGCAGAGCAAATAGCACTTTATGCGATCGCGGAAMTACAAGATT
>NNBU01000351.1_pt1 | contig 26480 bp, 23 predicted proteins | sample 1173781 | NCBI WGS metagenome assembly NNBU01 (sample SAMN07173937, study PRJNA388173) | plant metagenome | biome: Plant school; feature: Soil; material: Symbiotic tissue of Blasia pusilla L.; isolation source: symbiotic tissue sample KVJ2 | host: Blasia pusilla | place: Norway: Troms, Kvaloya...
ACCGAAGACGCGCGCACGCGCATCCTGGCTGCCCATGTCTAACAGCACCACCCTCCCCTCCAGCCACACGAACACCGTGGGCAACGCCGCGAGCGTGCCCGCCTTCGAGCTGTTCAACGTTCGCAACGAAGACCACCATCCGGAGAACGGAACCCTGCTGGGGTTCTGGCTCTACCTGATGAGCGACTGCCTGATCTTCGCGTGCCTGTTCGCGGTGTACGGCGTGCTGGGCCGCAGCTACGCGGCCGGCCCCTCGGGCGCCGACCTGTTCGACCTGCCGCTGGTGGCGATCAACACCTCGCTGCTGCTGTTGTCGTCCATCACGTACGGCTTCGCCATGCTGCAGATGCAGCAGCGCCGCATGGGCGGCGTGCTCGTGTGGCTGGCCATCACCGGCCTGCTGGGCGCGGGCTTCATCGGCCTGGAGCTGTATGAATTCGCGCACCTGATCCACGAAGGCGCCGGCCCGCAGCGCAGCGCCTTCCTGTCGTCGTTCTTCGCGCTGGTGGGCACCCACGGCCTGCACGTGACCTTCGGCATCGTCTGGCTCATCGTGCTGATGTTCCAGCTGCCCAAGCACGGCTTCACCGCCGCCAACCGCCGCCGCCTGATGTGCCTGTCGATGTTCTGGCACTTTCTGGACGTGGTCTGGATCGGCGTCTTCACCTTCGTGTACCTGATGGGATCGCTGCAATGAGCGCGCATATCGACAACGCCGGCCACGGCGCACATGGCCACGACGACCACGGCCATGACGACGGCCCCGTGAGCCACAGCACCTTCAAGGGCTACATGACCGGCTTCGTGCTGGCCGTGATCCTGACCGCCATTCCGTTCTGGCTGGTGATGGCCAAGGTGTTCGACAAGCCCAACACCACCGCACTGGTCATCCTGGCTTTCGCCGTGGTGCAGATCGTGGTGCACATGGTGTATTTCCTGCACATGGACGCCAAGTCCGAAGGCGGCTGGAACCTGCTGGCACTCATCTTCACCATCGTGGTCGTGGTCATCACGCTGGCCGGCTCGCTGTGGGTCATGTATCACATGAACACCAACATGATGCCGTCCATGCACGACATGAAGAACATGCCTTGACGGCGAGCGCAGTCCGCCACCACCGCTCAGCCGCCGCGCGGGTGGCGCTGGCGGCCTGCGCCGTCATCGCCTTCGCCGGGTTCTTCGCACTCGGCACCTGGCAAGTCGAGCGCCGCGCCTGGAAGCTCGATCTCATCGCCCGCGTCGACCAGCGCGTGCACGCCCCGGCCTCCGCGGCCCCCGGGCAAGGCGAATGGCCCGCCATCAGCGCGGCCAACGACGAATACCGGCACCTTCGCATCGCCGGCACCTTCCTCCATGACAAAGAGACCCTGGTGCAGGCCAGCACCCGGCTCGGCGCCGGCTTCTGGGTGCTGACCCCGCTGAAGGCCGCCGACGGCACCACGGTGCTGGTCAACCGCGGCTTCGTGCCGCCCGAAGCGCGCGAACGCAAGGCGCGCACCGCCCCCGAGCCCCAGGGCGAGACCACTGTCGACGGCCTGCTGCGCCTCACCGAGCCGAACGGCGGCTTCCTGCGCAAGAACGACCCCGCGGCCGACCGCTGGTTCTCGCGCGACGTGCAGGCCATTGCCGCAGCGCGCGGCCTGACGAACGTGGCGCCCTACTTCATCGATGCCGAAGCGGCACCGGCGCAGGCAGCGCAGTCCACCGACACACCCGCCTGGCCCGCCGGCGGCCTGACGGTCATCGCCTTTCCCAACAGCCACGCGGTCTATGCCTTCACCTGGTACGGCCTGGCGCTGATGGTGCTGGGCGCGGCGTGGTTCGTCTGGCGCGACGAGAAGCGCCGAGGGTCACCGGAGTGAGCCCCGAGGGTGCGGCGAAAATGCAGGCCATGCCGACGCCCACCCCACCCAAGATGTTCGCCACGACCGAAGCTGTCGCGGGCGAGCTGCATGCCCCCCGCGTCGGGTTCTCGAACCTGGACAACGCCACCGGCCACCAGAACATGCTGCAGCTGATCCAGCTGCGCTGGTTCGCCGTGGTCGGGCAGGTGGTCACCATTTTGCTGGTGCACTACGGCTTCGCCATCCGGCTGCCGCTGGACCACATGCTGCAAGTGCTGACCTGTCTGGCGCTCTTCAACATGGTCAGCCTGTGGCGCTCGCGCAGCCCCCGGCGCGTGACCAACGGCGAACTGTTCCTGGCGCTGCTGATCGACGTGGCCACGCTCACGGCGCAGCTCTACCTGAGCGGCGGCGCGACCAACCCCTTCGTGTTTCTGTTCCTGCTGCAGGTGACGCTGGGCGCGGTGCTGCTCAAGCCCTGGTCGACCTGGACCATCGTGGTCATCACCAGCCTGTGCTTCGCGCTGCTGGCGCTGTTCTCGCGTCCGCTCGCGCTGCCGCTGGACCACGACCGCGGCCTGTGGAGCCCCTACATCCAGGGCATGCTGGTGTGCTTTGCGCTGAACGCGGCGCTGCTGGTGATCTTCATCACCCGCATCAGCCGCAACCTGCGCGCACGCGATGCGCGGCTGGCAGACATGCGCCAGCGCGCCTCGGAAGAAGAGCACATCGTGCGCATGGGCCTGCTGGCCTCGGGCGCGGCGCATGAACTGGGCACGCCGCTGGCCACGCTGGCGGTGATCCTGGGCGACTGGCGCCGGCTGCCGCACTTCAGCTCCGACCCCGAGCTGCTGACCGAGGTGGCCGAAATGGAACTGCAGATCCAGCGCTGCAAGAGCATCGTGAGCGGCATCCTGCTGTCGGCCGGCGAGGCGCGCGGCGAGTCGTCCGAGGAAACCACCGTCAGCACCTTCCTGGACGCCCTGGTCGCGGAATGGCGCACCACCCGCCCCATCGAGGACTTCGAGTACGACAACCGCTTTGGCCGCGACCTGCCCATGGTCTCCGACTCGGCGCTCAAGCAGATGATCTGCAACGTCCTCGACAATGCACTGGAAGCGTCGCCGCACTGGCTGCGCCTGGAAGCGGCGCACGACGCCGACACGCTGACCATCACCGTCACCGACGCGGGCCCCGGCTTCCTGCCGGCCATCCTGAAAGAGTTCGGCAAACCCTACCAGTCGAGCAAGGGCCGCCCCGGCGGCGGCCTGGGGCTGTTTCTGGTCGTCAACGTGGCGCGCACGGTGGGCGGACGCGTCGCGGCGCTCAACCGACCCGAGGGCGGCGCCATCGTGAAGATCACGCTGCCGCTGGCGGCGATCGTGCTGGAAGAGGAAGAAGTGGAAGAAGAGGAAGAAGAGGAAGAAGAGGACGTCGCGTTCGTCGGGAACGACGTCCTCCCGCAGAGCGGAACCATCGAATCGGAAGGCCATGACAGACACCGAAGCTGAGCGCCAGTTGCTGATCGTCGAGGACGACGACGCTTTCGCGCGCGCGCTCGGCCGCTCGTTCGAGCGCCGAGGCTACGGCGTGGCGCAGGCGACCAACCTCGCGGAGGTCGAGTCCCTGCTGGCCGCCAGGTCGCCCGGCTATGCGGTGGTCGACCTGAAGCTCAACGGCGAGGCCTCGGGCCTGGCCTGCGTGCAGATCCTGCACCGTCACAACCCCAAGATGCTGATCGTGGTGCTCACGGGCTTCGCCAGCATCGCCACCGCGGTGGAGGCCATCAAGCTGGGCGCCTGCCACTACCTGGCCAAGCCGTCGAACACCGACGACATCGAGGCCGCCTTCGGGCGCGCGGCCGGCACCACCGAGGTGGAGCTGACCAACCGCTCGACCTCGATCAAGACGCTCGAATGGGAGCGCATCCACGAAACGCTGGCCGAGACCGGCTTCAACATCTCGGAGACCGCGCGCAGGCTCGGCATGCACCGGCGCACGCTGGCGCGCAAGCTGGGCAAGCAGCAGGTCAAATAGGGCCGGGCCGGGCCGGGCCGGCACGGTGCGGTTCTTGCAACCCGGTTCCCCACATCCACCCCACGCGCATGAGGTATCGATGACAGCTCCTTCACAGACGCAACCTGCGGCACGCAGCGCCCTCCTGGCGGCACGCGAGCAGACGGCGATGGAAGAACTCTTCAACGCGCTGAGCCACGGCCTGGGCCTGGTGCTGGCCATCGCCTCGTTGCCCGTGCTGGTCTACAGCGCGGCGCAGAAGGGGCAGGCCGCGGGCGTGGTCGGCGCCTGCCTGTTCGCGGGCACGGCGATCGTGCTGTACCTGATTTCCACGCTATACCACGCGCTGCCCATGGGCCGCGCCAAGGCCTGGTTCAACCGGCTGGACCACGCGGCGATCTACCTGTTCATCGCGGGCAGCTACATGCCCTTCCTGTTCGGCGTGCTGCGCGGGCCGCTGGGCTGGACGCTGTTCGGCGCCATTTGCGCGGCCGCGGTGCTGGGCGTGAGCGCCAAGCTGTTCAACCGGTTGCAGCATCCGCTGTGGTCGACCGGGCTGTACGTGGCCATGGGCTGGATGGCGCTGATGGCGGCCGTGCCGCTGTACGAGCGCATGTCGGCGGCGGGGCTGGGCTGGCTGGTGGCCGGCGGGCTTTTCTACACGGCGGGCGCCGTGGTGTTTCTGTTCGACAACAAGGTGCGCTTCGCGCATTCGGTGTGGCACCTGTTCGTGCTCGCGGGCAGCACCTGCCATTTCTTCGCCGTGCTCTGGCACGCGCACGGCTGAGCGCCTGCCTGGGTGCGCACGGCCGAGCCTGCGCCTCAGTAGTGCGGCGGCAACTCGTCGCGAGGATTGCTCCCCGAGCCGTCCTGCATCGCGTTCTGGCTCTGCTCGCGCAGTTGCGCCACCTGCCGGATCAGCCGGTCGATCTGTTCCTGCTGGCGGTAGATCGTCATGTTCAGTTGCTCGAGCAGGTCGTCGGCGTAGCTGGCCTTGATTTCGAGCTCGGTCAGCCGCTCTGCGAGCGCATTCGGTGAATGGTCCATGCCGCTATTGGACAGGAAGATCGAGTGCTTCCTTGTGACGCCTGCCTTGCTCCCTCCCCTCCCGGGGGATGGAGAAGACGTCCCCTCAGCAAGCCGGCGACTTCAACGCCCCCGCCGCCTCTTGCGTCTGCGCCTCGCCGCGCAGGAACACGAACACCACCAGCGCCGTCAGCACCGTCACCCCCGCCAGCACGCACAGCAAGGTGCCGAACGCAGCGCCGTAAGCCTGAAGCAGCACCGCGCGGTCCATGCCGGGCAGCAACGCCATCGCCTGCGGCAGGTCGCCCGTCGTCATGCGCTGGGCCGCCTGCGACGCCCCGGCGTCATGGCCCAGCCGCCCCGCCACCAACGCCGTGAGCCCCGCCCCGACCAGCGCCAGCGCGATGCCCTCGCCCGCCACCCGCACCGTGTTGAAGATCCCCGACGCCATGCCCGCACGCTCGCGCGGCACCACGCTCACGGCCAGCCCGTCCATCAGGCCCCAAGGCAGGCCGATGCCCGCGCCGATCAGCAACAGCGCCCCGGCCAGTTCGTGCAGCGGCGCACCCGGTGCGCATCGACTCAACCAGACCAGCCCGGCCGCGCACACCAGCAGCCCCACCGCGGAAATCGCACCGGGCGAGAACCGGTGCGCGAGCCACGCGGCCAGCGTCGGCACCACGAGGATCGGCCCCGACAGCGCGAACATGATGCTGCCCGCCTCCAGCGCACTGCGCCCTTCCAGCCCGATGAAGCGGATCGGCAGCAGCACCAGCAGCACCACGAAGCCATAGGCCGGCGCCGCGGCCAGCAACTGCACGCCGACGAAGCGCGGAAAGCGGAACAGCGTCAGGTCGAGCATCGGGTGCGCCACGCGCCGCTCGATGGCAATGAAGGCAGCGCCCATCAGCGCCGCGCCCGCCAGCGGGCCGACGACCCACGGGCTGCCCCAGCCGCTGTCGGGTGCCTGCAGCACGCCCAGCGTGAGCAGGCTCAACGCCGCGGTGAAGGTGATGGTGCCCGGCAGGTCCAGGCCCATCGCGTGCGGGTTGCGCGACTCGCGCATGCAGGCCGTTGCAATGCACAACGCCACGAGGCTGACGGCCCCGGGGCCCAGCATCACGGCCTGCCAGCCGAACGACACGGCCAGCCAGCCCGACAGCGCGGAGCCGCACGACAGCCCCACGCCGAACGCGGTGCCGATGAGGCTGAACGCCCGCATGCGCGCCGCGCCGTCGAACACCTGCGCCAGCGCGGCCGTGCCCGCCGCAAAGGCCGCGGCCGAGCCCAGCCCCTGCAGGGCGCGTGCGAGGTCGAAGGCCACGATGCCCGGCGCCAGCGTCAGCAGCGAACTGCCCAGCGCCATCACCGCGAGCCCCAGCAGGAACACCCGCTTGCGGCCGTACGCATCGGCCAGCGCGCCGGCGGCCATCAGCGTGGCGCCGAAGCTCAGCATGAAGGCATTGGTCACCCAGTTCAGCTGCACCGGGCTGCCGCCGAGCGCGGCATGCACGGCGGGCAGCACCACGGCCGGGCCGGTGAAGCTCAGCGGCATGCCCAGCGCGGCCAGGCAGACGGCGGCGAGCAGCCAGTTCTTGGAGGAGGACGACAACATCGAAAAAGCGCCTTCGCGCAGAAAGAACAAGGAGGAGCAAAGATAAAAAGGATTCAATGGAAAGAGAATGGCGCCTTTGGTCCTCAGACCCCCAACCCAAGGTTGCCAATCCATGGACAGCTTCAGCGGACTCGAATCCTTCGTGCGCGCGGCAGACCTCCTGAGCTTTGCCAAGGCGGGCCGTCTGCTGGGCATCTCGGCCTCCGCCGTGGGCAAGAACGTCGCACGGCTGGAACAGCAGCTCGGCGTGCGCCTGTTCAACCGCACCACGCGCCACACGCGGCTCACGCAGGAAGGCGCGATGTTCCACGAGCGCTGCCGCCACATCCTCGACGAGCTGGACGACGCGCGCGCCATGATGCAGGACGCCGTGGCCGCGCCGCGCGGCCGCCTGCGCGTGAGCCTGCCGACCATCGGCTACCGCTTCCTGCTGCCGGTGCTGCCGGCCTTCAAGGCGCGCTTTCCCGAAATCGAGCTCGACCTCGACTTCAACGACCGGCTGGTCGACGTGATCGCCGAAGGCGTGGACGTGGCCATCCGCAGCGGCGAGCTGGTCGACTCGCAGTTGGTCGCGCGCCGGCTCGGCCCGTTCCATTTCGTGCTGGCGGCGTCGCCCGCCTACCTGGCGCGCCACGGCGTGCCGCAGGTGCCGGCCGATCTCGCGCAGCACGCCTGCCTGCGCTACAAGTTCGTCACCGGCGGCAAGATCGAGGAATGGGACCTGCCCGGCCTGCCCGAACAGCTGCCAGCCGGCCTGCTGTGCAACAACATGGAGGCCATGCTGGGCGCGGCCATCGCGGGCCTCGGCGTGGCCTACATGCCCGACTTCCTGGCGCGCGATGCGCTGGGCCGCGGCGAACTCCAGCGTGTGCTGGCCACGCACCTGGTGCGCCAGGGCCAGTTCTCGGCGCTGTGGCCGTCGAGCCGGCAGCTCTCGCCCAAGGTGCGCGCGTTCGTGGATTTCGCGGGCGAGCACATGTTCAAGCCAGCCGCCGACGCCACCGGCATTGATAACTAAGGCTTAAAGTTTCCGGCGGCAGTGCCGATAACACGGAGATGCCTTCCTCCCACGCCTTCCCGGACTCGCAGGCGTTCACGGCCGGCGGCCTCGCGCTGTCCGAACTCATCGGGCCCCTGAGCCACGCGCTGGACCTCACCTCGGGCCAGCCGAGGGGGCATTGCGTGCGCGCCTGCTGGATCGGCATGAACATCGGGCGGCAGATCGGCCTGGACGAGGCGTCCCTGCGCGACCTGTACTACACCGTGCTTCTCAAGGACCTGGGCTGCAGCAGCAATGCCGCGCGCATTTCCGAGCTGTACATGACCGACGACCTGCGCTTCAAGCGCGAGTTCAAGGAGGTCGGCGACAGCTGGCCGCGCATGCTGCGCTTCGTGTTCAGGCACACCGGCTCGAAGGCCGGCCTTCCGGCCCGGCTGCGCGGGCTGCTGCACGTGCTGCGCAACGGCCCGCTGATTGCGGACGAGCTCATTCGCACCCGCTGCACGCGCGGCGCGGACATCGCCCGGCGGTTGCGCTTCGGCGAGCCGGTGGCGCAAAGCATCGCAAGCCTGGACGAACACTGGGACGGCAGCGGACGCCCGCAACAACTCAAGGGCGATGCCATTCCGCTGCATGCGCGCATCGCGCTGCTGTCGCAGGCGGTGGAGGTGCTCCATGGCGCGGGGCACACCCCCCTGGCGATCCATGAAGTGCGCCGCCGCGCGGGCACCTGGTTCGACCCGTCGCTGGTGGCGGCGTTCGACCATGTCGCGCTCGACCCGCTGTTCTGGCACCGCCTGGCTTCGCCGGCCTTGGAGGCCCGCGTGTTCGCGATGGAACCGGCCAGGGGCCGGGTTGCGCTGGACGACGGCTATCTCGATGACATCGCCGAAGCCTTCGGCGAGGTGGTGGACGGCAAGAGCCCGTTCATGGCCGGCCACAGCGCGCGCGTGGCCGCCAGCGTGGACAACATCGCCCAACAGTTCGGCCTTGCGCCCGCACGCCGGCGCTGGCTGCGCCGCGGCGCCCTGCTGCACGACGTCGGCAAGCTCGGGGTGAGCAACGCGGTGCTCGACAAGCCCGGCAAGCTGGACCGCGCCGAATGGGACGCCGTGCGGCGGCATGCGCAGCACACCGAAACGATCCTGTCGCGCATCGGCGCCTTCGGCGACCTCGGACGCATCGCCGCGGCCCACCACGAGCGGCTCGACGGCACGGGCTATCCGCGCGGGCTGAAGGCGGAACAGATCCCGCTGGAGACACGCATCATCACGACCGCGGACATCTTCGATGCGCTCTGCGCCACGCGCCCCTACCGCGCTGCGGTTCCGCTCGCCGGAGCGCTCACGGTGATGGCCGCGAACGTCGGCACCGCCATCGACCCGGCCTGCTTCGAGGCGCTGAAGCGGGTGGTCGGGTGAGCTTTGAAAGACAGGCTGCCGCGCAATTAAATTGCGCACATTTCTTACATCCGGACAGACCTTGCCTGCGTAGAGTAATGACATCGTTTTCAGATCCGAGCCATGAACCTCTTCGCATCCCTGGTCTCTCTTGTGTCGGGTCCGCGTGTCTCCGCGCGCCGCCAGCTCCAGTCGCTCTACCGCAACCAGGCGGTCATCGAGTTCGAGCCTGACGGCACCGTGGTCTATGCCAACGAGTCCTTCCTGGCACTCATGGGCTATTCGCTGAGGGAGCTCAAGGGCCGGCACCACCGCACCTTCGTCGACGCGACCGAGCAGGGTTCGCCGAACTATCTGCAGTTCTGGAACCGGCTGCAGCGCGGCGAGGCCTTTGTGGGGCGCTGCCGACGCATCACCGGCAACGGCGGCGAGGTGTGGCTGCAGGCCAACTACAGCCCCGTGCTCGACGGCTCGGGCAAGGTGGTGCGGGTCGTCAAGTACGCCATGGACATTTCGCAGCAGGTGCTGCGCGACGCCGAGACGCAAAGCCAGCTGGCCGCGGTGGGCCGGGCGCAGGCCGTGATCGAATTCGACCTGCAAGGCCGCATCCTGCGCGCCAACCGCAACTTTCTGGACGCACTGGGCTACCGCCACGAACACGAGATCGTCGGCAAGCACCACAGCATGTTCGTGAGCGCCGAGGAGCGCCAGGGCGCCGCATACCGCGCGTTCTGGGAGCACCTCGGGCGCGGGCAGTTCCACCAGGGCCAGTTCGCGCGCGTGGGCCGCAACGGCAACACGGTGTGGATCGAGGCCAACTACAACCCGGTGCTGGACCATTCGGGCCAGCCGTTCAAGGTGGTCAAGTACGCCACCGACATCACGGCACGTTTCGAAGCCACGCGAATGGTGCAGGGCGCATTCGAGGAACTGCAGCACCTGGTCAAGCAGAGCGCCAGCCAGGCGGACGATGCGCACAGCCACACCCGCCAGGTCGCCACGGTTGCGCTCGACGGCGCCAGCGCCTCGGCCGACGCCATGACGACGATGCAGCAGATCCAGGCGGACTCCAAGCGCATCTCCGACATCGTGGGGCTGATCGACGGCATTGCCTTCCAGACCAACATGCTGGCGCTCAACGCGGCCGTGGAAGCCGCCCGCGCGGGCGAAGAGGGCCGCGGCTTTGCCGTGGTCGCCGGCGAGGTGCGCAGCCTGGCCCACCGCAGCGCCGCGGCCGCGCGCGAGATCAGCGGGCTGATCTCCGCTTCGGCGGCCCGCGTGCAGACCGGCAATGCAAAGGTGCAGGAGTCAGGCCGCGTGATGCAGGAAATTCAGCACTCGGCGCAGCAGGCCTCGAAGATCATGGAAGCCATCGTCGAGGCCTCACGCACCCAGGACGTGCGCCTGGGCGCGGTGAACCAGGCAATGGCGCGGCTCGAAGCGGCGGACAGCCGGGCCTGAACGCACAGGCCCTGCCGCCGCGGATCAGGCCGGCTCTGCGACCGCCGCCGGGGCGGGTGCAGGAGCAGCCGCCGACGCAGTGGCGGGCACGGCCACCGGCGCAGGCTCGGCCGCCATCCGGCTCAACGCCAGCGCGGCCGTCAGCGCAAACCGCGTGCGCGCATCGCCCTCGGCCGTGTTGCTCACCGTGGTGCCGGCGCGCTCGCTCCTGCTGGCCGTGCGCACCGCGTCGGGCCGGTGCACGGGCACCATGAACGGCGAGTGCGTGGTGTAGAGGATCTGGCTGCCGAAGTCCTTCTCGAAGTGCGCCAGCAGGTCGGCCTGCGAATGCGCGTGCAGGTGCAGCCCGGGCTCGTCCAGCAGCAGCACGGCGTCCTGCGCCCGGCCGCCCTGGGTGTCGGCAAAGAACGCGACGTAGAACGAGAAGAACCACTGGAAGCCACGGCTGCGCTCGTCGAGGTTCACCTCCACCTCGTAGGCGTCGCCCGGGTCGGACACCAGCGTGTCCAGGTGCTGCCCGTCGAGGTTGAAGCGCACCTTCAACGCCCGGTCCTTCCACAGCCGGCGGATCTCGGCCGTCACCACCGCGCCGGCGCGGTTGGCCAGCTGGTTGCGCGTGGCCAGGTCGTTCTTCTCGAGCAGGTCCTGCAGCCGTTGCGGGTCCAGCCCCGCCACCTTGCACAACTGGCCGAAGCTGCGTTGCGCGGGCGTGAGCTGGCCCCAGCCCTGGCGCCCCAGGTACTCGGCGATGTTCTGGCGCCCGGGCAGCGCCGGGTACTCGTCGACGTAGACGAAGCGCGGCAGCTTCTCCAGCACCCAGGCCTGCGCCCTGGCCAGCGCCGGCGCGTCGTTGGCGATGGCCAGGGCCATGTCTTCCAGCTCGGCCAGCATCTGGTCCTGCTTGTCGCTGAGCTCGGCGCCCGCCGCAGCCAGCGCACGGCGCAATGCCTGCGCCGCCGCGACCGCGCCGGCGGACCACCGGATGTAGTCGGGGCTCATGATCATCACGGCGTCGAAGGTGTCGGCCGCCTGCTCCAGCGCGGCCTTCGCATCTTCCGCGACCTTCTCGGCGGCGGCCTTCACGGCCGGCACGATCTTGCGCACCTTGCCCTTGATGTCGCTCACGTCGAGCGACAGCGCCGCGAGCCCTTCGAGCCCGGCCGAGCGCGCCGCGCCGTAGCCACGGCTCGCGGTGACGTGGTGCACGCCGGCCGCGCGCGGAAGCATGTCGGCCAGCGCGGCCTGCTCGCCCTCGTCCAACGCCCAGCGCGTGAAGACGACCGGCGTGTCGCTGGTGCACTCGTCCAGCCGCCGGTGGCGCGGAAAGTCCTTGATGGGGCTCAGCTCGGCCAGGCCGTCGGCCGGGTTCAGGCTGTGCAGTGCGCGCAGCAGGTTCGACTTGCCGCTGTCATTTCGACCGAGGATCGCCGTGATCTGCGAGGAATCGATGAGGCCGCTGTCGTGGATCGAGCGAAAGTTGGTGATCTGGAATGACGCCAAGCGCATGCAGGGGTTCTCTTCTGAATTGAATACGGGGTCGGGGAATGTATTGCATCCCCGACCCCGCAGCCTCGACGGCAGAAGAAAAAACTGCGCGGCGCCGTCCAGCGCTGAGCGCTGCTACTCGGACGCGCGCCGCAGCGTGTCGACCACGGGCCGGCGCAGCACGTCGCGCAGGCCCCACCAGCCCGCGCCCAGCGCCAGCACCGCGCCGGCCAGCGCGCCGGCAACGGGCACCAGCGGCGACGCGGTCCAGGTGAACTCGAACACATAGCGCGCCAGCGCCCAGCCGATCACCGAGGCCACGATGCTCGCAAGAAAGCCCGCGAGCAGCCCGACCCCCACCAGCTCGGCGCGCTGCACCTGCCGCAGCAGGCTGGCGCGCGCGCCCACCGCGCGCATCACGGCGAACTCGCGCGCGCGCTCCTCGCGCGTGGCCGTCACCGCCGCGAACAGCACCACAAGGCCCGCCGCCAGCGTGAAGCCGAACAGGAACTCGACCGCGCGGATCACCTGGTCGAGCACGCGCTGCACCTGGTTGATGGTCGCGCTCATGTCCACGTTGGTCACGTTGGGGTAGCTGCGCACCAGGGCGTTGTCGAAGCCCCTGGTCTCGGGCGCGCGGAAGGCGCCCATGTAGGTCACCGGCACGTCGGCCAGCGAGGCCACGGTGTACATCACGAAGAAGTTGGCGTGCAGCGAGCCCCAGTCGACCTTGCGCAGCGAGGTGACGCGCGCGTCGTTCTGCATGCCACCGATGTCGAAGCGCAGGCTGTCGCCCAGCTTCAGGCCCAGCGTCTCGGCCAGGCCCTCCTCCACGCTCACCTCGCCGGCCGCGCCGGGCGTCCACTTGCCCGCGGTGATGGCGTTGTGCGCGGGTGCCTGCGTGGCGTTGCTCAGGTTGAACTCGCGGTCCACCAGGCGCTTGGCACGGTCTTCGGCGTAGTCGTCGGGCGTCACGGGCTTGTCGTTGATGGCGACGAGGCGGCCGCGGATCATCGGGTACCAGTCGAACTTGGCCACGCCCGCGTCGCGCAGCGACTTCTGGAAGGCTTCGCTCTGGTCGGGCATGACGTTGATGACGAAGCGGTTCGGCGCGTCGGGCGGCGTGGCCTTGCGCCAGCTGGCCACCAGGTCGGTGCGCAGCAGCACCAGCAGCACCAGCGCCAGCAGCCCCACCGACAGCGCGCTGACCTGCACCACCGCATAGGCCGGCCGCGCCGAAATCTGCCGCGTGGCCAGCACCAGCCAGCGCGGCGCAGTGGTTTCGTTCACGCTGCGGCGCAGCACCTTCACCGCCAGCCAGCTCAGCAACGCGAACACGGCCACCGCAGCCGCGAAACCGCCGACCGCGATCAGCCCCAGCTTGATGTCGCTGCTGGCTGCCATCAGCAAGGCCGCGAAGCCTGCCACGCCCACGCCCAGCACCGCCAGCGACGCCGGCTTGAGCCCGCCCACGTCGCGCCGGATCACGCGCAGCGGCGGCACCTTGGCCAGCTGCAGCACCGGCGGCAGGCCGAAGGCGAACAGCAGCGTGAGGCCCATGCCCAGGCCGAAGGCCACGGGCCACAGCGTGGCGGCGGGCAGCGCGGTCTCGACCAGGCCGGCCAGCAGCAGCACGAACACGTAGTGCACCGCGAAGCCGATGGCCACGCCCAGCGCGCTGGCCACCAGGCCGATCACCGCGAATTCGAAGGCATAGGCCATGGCGATGGTGCGCTGGCTCTGGCCCAGCACGCGCAGCATGGCGCAGTCGTCCAGGTGGCTGGCCGCGAAGCCGCGTGCGGCCAGCGCCACGGCCACGGCCGACAGCAGCGCCGCCAGCAGCGCCACCAGGCTCAGGAATTTCTCGGCGCGGTCCAGCGTCTGGCGCATCTCGGGGCGGCCGCTCTCGAAGGAGTCGAGCCGCACGCCGCGCAGGTCGCCCTTCTTGATGGTGGCGTCGGCCCAGTCGGTGAAGCGCTTCACCGCCACGTCGTTGCCGGCCACCGCATAGCGGTAGCCCACGCGGCTGGCCGGCTGCACGAGCGCGGTGCGCGCCACGTCGGCCTGGTTGAGCATCACGCGCGGCGAGAAGCTCATGAAGCCGGCGCCGCGGTCGGGCTCCAGCGTGATGACGCGGCCCACGCGCAGGCCGGTGTCGCCCAGCAGCAGCGTGTCGCCCACCTTCAGGCCGAGCGAGTCGAGCAGCGAGGCATCGACCCACACCTCGCCGGCCGGCGGAATGTCGCGCGTGACCGCGCCCGCGCCGTCGAGCGTGGTCGAGGTCTGCAGACTGCCGCGCAGCGGGTAGCCCGGCGCGACGGCCTTCAGCGCCACCAGCTTGCTGGCGCCGCCCTGCGCGTCTTCGGCCCGCGCCATGGTCGGAAAGCCGTAGGTGCCGGTGCCTTCCAGGCCCAGCGATTTCGCCTGCGCCATGAAGGCCTCGGGCGTGGGGTTGTCGCTGACCACCACCGCGTCGCCGCCCAGCAGCTGGCGTGCATCGCGCTTCAGGCCGCCCTGGAGGCGGTCGGCAAAAAAGCCGACGGCCGTGAGCGCGGCCACAGCCAGCAGCACGGCGACGATCAACAGGCGCAACTCGCCGGCGCGCAGGTCGCGCCAGAGCGTGCGCCAACCCAGGCGGAGGGAGGCATTCATGGCCGCGACGATAGCCCAGAGGCCCGCACACGGCGGCATTCAAGGGTTATTGCGGGGTGATTGCCGGCGTTGGCCTACTTGATCGCATCAAGGCACTGTCGCATGATGCAAAAAACATCCCTGCCCCGGAACCCCGAACATTCAAGGGGCGGCTGCAGGGACACACCAACAATCTGCGGTCCGATCGCCTTTCCCACGAAGGAGTGTCGATGCCACGTTCCCAGCGCCTGCCAGCCGTCGGCCTTGTCGGCCTTTGCCTGGCCGCAGCTTTGTTCCTGACTGCCTGCGACCCCAAGCCCACGACCGGCATGGCCTCCAGTGCGCCCGCCACGGCGCCTTCAGGCGCCAGTCCGGCCGGCATCAAGCCCGCCGACTCCGGCGACAAGGTCGACTCTTCTGCCGCACACAAGGGCCCCTCCGAAGGCGGCGCGGCCGTCGGCGGCATGAGCGGCCCGAGCGGCGGCGGCTCCTCCGGCGGCGCGGCGCCCTCGCCGAGCGGCGGCGACGGCACCGCGCCCAAGTAGCGCGGTTCGCCGCCACCAGGTTTCCCCTTTCAAAGAAGAAGCTCCCGATGAAACACACCACTTCACCGCTGCAGGAGGTCACGTCATGGACATGAACCGCCGGCAATTCTTCCGCGTGAGCAGCGCGGGGCTGGTCGGCTCCAGCATCGTGGCGCTCGGCTTCTCGCCGACCGCCGCGCTGGCCGAGGCCCGCAACTTCAAGCTCGCGCGCACCACCGAGACGCGCAACACCTGCCCCTACTGCTCGGTGGGCTGCGGAGTCATCATGTACAGCCTGGGCGACAAGGCGAAGAACGTGGTGTCCGACATCCTGCACATCGAGGGCGACGCCGACCACCCCGTGAACCGCGGCACGCTGTGCCCCAAGGGCGCGGGCCTGCTCGACTTCGTGCACAGCCCCAACCGCCTGAAGTACCCCGAGGTGCGCGAGGCAGGCGCCACCGAGTGGAAGCGCATCGGCTGGGACGAGGCGCTCGACCGTATCGCCAAGCTGCTCAAGGCCGACCGCGACGCCAACTTCCAGACCACCAACGCCGAAGGCAAGACGGTGAACCGCTGGACCAGCTCCGGCATGCTGTGCGCCTCGGCCTCGTCCAACGAAACCGGCTACATCACGCACAAGGCATTCCGCTCGACCGGAATGCTGGTCTTCGACAACCAGGCACGCGTTTGACACGGACCCACGGTGGCCAGTCTGGCCCCGACGTTCGGCAGAGGCGCAATGACCAACCACTGGCAGGACATCCAGAACGCGGATGTCGTGCTGATCATGGGCGGCAACGCGGCGGAAGCGCATCCGTGCGGCTTCAAGTGGGTGATCGAGGCCAAGAAGCAGAACAAGGCACGCCTGGTGGTGGTCGACCCGCGCTTCACGCGCTCGGCCGCCATGGCCGACTACTACGCCCCGGTCCGCGCGGGCTCGGACATCGCGTTCCTGGCCGGGGTCATCAACTACCTGCTGGGCAACGAGAAGATCCAGACCGAGTACGTGCGCAACTACACCAACGCGCCGTTCATCGTCGGGCCTGACTACAAGTTCGAGGACGGCATCTTCAGCGGCTACAACGCCGAGAAGCGCAACTACGACCCCAAGTCGTGGAACTACGCGCTCGACGAGGCCGGCATGGCCAAGGTCGACATGACCATGCAGGACCCGCAGTGCGTGCTGCAGGTCATGAAGCGGCACTATTCGCGCTACACGCCCGAGCTGGTGAGCCGCATCACGGGCACCCCGCAGGACAAGTTCCTGAAGGTGTGCGAGTACATCGCGAGCACCAGCACGTCCACGCGCACCATGACCATCCTGTATGCGCTCGGGTGGACGCAGCACAGCCAGGGCTCGCAGATGATCCGCACCGCCGCCATCATGCAGCTGCTGCTGGGCAACATCGGCGTGGCGGGCGGGGGCATGAACGCGCTGCGCGGGCACAGCAACATCCAGGGCCTGACGGACCTGGGGCTGCTGTCGAACTCGCTGCCGGGCTACATGTCGCTGGCGCGTGACAGCGAGCAGACGCTGGAGGACTACTACAAGACCCGCGCGCTGAAGCCGCTGCGCCCCAACCAGATGAGCTACTGGCAGAACTACCCGAAGTTCTTCGTCAGCATGCAGAAGGCGTGGTGGGGCAACGCGGCCACGGCGGAGAACGAGTGGGGCTTCCACTACCTGCCCAAGATCGACAAGCTCTACGACATCCTGCAGGCCTTCGAGCTCATGAACCAGGGCAAGCTCAACGGCTACATCTGCCAGGGCTTCAACCCGGTGGGCTCGTTCCCCGACAAGAAGAAGATCGTCGACGGGCTGTCCAAGCTCAAGTTCCTGGTCACCATCGATCCGCTGATCACCGAGACCAGCGAGTTCTGGCGCAACTTCGGCGAGTTCAACGACGTGAAGACCGCGGACATCCAGACCACGGTGTTCCGCCTGCCCTCGACCTGCTTCGCGGAGGAAGACGGCTCGCTCACCAACTCCAGCCGCTGGCTGCAGTGGCACTGGAAGGGCGCGGAGCCGCCGGGCGAGGCGAAGGGCGACATCGAGATCGTGGCGGGCATCTTCAACCGCATGCGCCAGGCCTACATCAAGGACGGCGGCGCGTTCCCCGACCCGATCGTCAAGCTGACCTGGCCCTACAAGATTCCGCACTCGCCCTCCGCGCAGGAACTGGCGATGGAATACAACGGCCGGGCGCTCACCGACCTGCTCGACCCGAAGGACCCGAGCAAGCCGCCGACAGCCAAGGCCGGCGAGCAGCTCTCGGGCTTCGGCCTGCTGCGCGACGACGGCAGCACCGCCAGCGGCTGCTGGATCTACAGCGGCGCATGGACGCAGGCCGGCAACCAGATGGCCCGGCGCGACAACGCCGACCCGTACGGCATCGGCATGGTGCAGAACTGGGCGTGGGCCTGGCCCGCCAACCGGCGCATTCTGTACAACGGCGCCTCCACCGACCCCACCACCGGCAAGCCGTGGATCGCCAAACGCAACCTCATCGCGTGGAACGGAAAGCAGTGGACCGGCTCGGACATTCCCGACATCCGGCCCGACGCCAACCCGATGGAAGCCGAGGCGGTGCGCCCGTTCATCATGACGGCCGAGGGCGTGGCGCGGCTCTTCGCGCCCACCGGCATGGCCGAAGGGCCGCTGCCGGAACACTACGAGCCCTTCGAGTCGCCGCTGGTCAACAACCTGATGCACCCGAACAACGCGGTGGCGCGCGCCAACCCTGCGGCACGCATCTTCAAGGGCGACCTCGAGCGGCTCGGCGTGCCGGCGGACTTTCCGTACGTGGCGACCAGCTACCGGCTGACCGAGCACTTCCACTACTGGACCAAGAACGTGCGCACCTCGGCCATCATCCAGCCGCAGCAGTTCGTGGAGATCGGCGAAGAGCTGGCGAAGGACAAGGGCATCGCGCACGGCGACATGGTCAAGGTGTGGAGCAAGCGCGGCCACATCAAGGCGGTGGCGGTGGTGACCAAGCGCATCGTCGGCCTGCAGGTGGACGGCCGCACGGTGCACACGGTGGGGCTGCCGAACCATTGGGGCTTTGTCGGCATCGCGAAGCCGGGCTACCTGGTGAACACGCTCACGCCCTTCGTGGGGGACGCGAACACGCAGACGCCGGAGTACAAGTCGTTCACTGTGAACATCGAGAAGGCGTGAGATGAAGCAGTTCTTCAACGCCCTCGATGCCTTCGTCTTTCTCCCTCCCCTTCCGGGGGAGGGCCGGGGTGGGGGCACGACGGCCTCCACTGCCACGCAGCGCTTCCTCGAAGGCCTGCCCCCATCCCAACCTTCCCCCAAAGGGGGAAGGGGCAAGACCAAAACCCGGAGCCGCTGATGTCCTCCCTTCAGACCCTCGACATCGCCGCCCGCTCGGCCACCACCACGCCGTCGCCCGACATCCGTGGCCGCCCGCAGGTGCAGCAGGTGGCCAAGCTCATCGACGTGTCCACCTGCATCGGCTGCAAGGCCTGCCAGGTGGCGTGCATGCAATGGAACGACCTGCGCGACGAGGTCGGCACCAACCACGGCACCTACGACAACCCGGTCGACCTCACGCCGGCTTCCTGGACGGTGATGAAGTTCTCCGAAGTGGAGCCCGAAGCCGGCAAGCTCGAATGGCTGATCCGCAAGGACGGCTGCATGCACTGCGACGACCCCGGCTGCCTGAAGTCCTGCCCCGCGCCGGGCGCCATCGTCAAGTACAGCAACGGCATCGTCGACTTCATCAGCGAACATTGCGTGGGCTGCGGCAACTGCGTCACCGGCTGCCCCTTCGACGTGCCGCGCATCAGCAAGGCCGACAACAAGGCCTACAAGTGCTCGCTGTGCTCCGACCGCGTGGGCGTGGGCCTGGAGCCGGCCTGCGTGAAGGCCTGCCCCACGGGCGCGCTGCACTTCGGCACCAAGGAAGACATGCACGAGTACGCCTCGGAACGCATCGTCGACCTGAAGGACCGGGGCTTCGCCAACGCCGGCGTGTACGACCCGGCCGGCGTGGGCGGCACGCACGTCATGTACGTGCTGCAGCATGCCGACCGCCCGGGCCTGTACGCCGGCCTGCCCAAAGACCCGCACATCAGTCCGCTGGTGTCGCTTTGGAAAGGCGTGGCCAAGCCGCTGGCGATGGTCGCGATGATCGGCGCGGTGGTGGGAAGCTTCTTCCACTACATGAAGACCGGGCCCATCGAGCCGAAGGACGAGCATCCGGACGCCGATCTCGACGGCCGGCCCGACGACGTGGTGGTGATCGAGGCGCCGCCGGCCTCGTCGACGGCAACCGCCGAGCGCCCCCACGACACCCCCCGTGCATGAGGAGAACGCGATGACCCGCTACTACCTTCGCCGCTACCGCGATGCCACGCGCATGAACCACTGGTTCGTCGCGATCATGTTCTTCGCGGCCGCGCTCTCGGGCCTGGCCTTCTTCCACCCGGCCCTGTTCTTCCTGAGCACGCTGTTCGGCGGCGGGCCGTGGACGCGCATCCTGCATCCCTTCATGGGCGTGCTGATGGTGCTGGGCTTCGTGTTCCTGTTCTTCACGATGTGGCGCGAGAACGTGCTCGACCGTGGCGACCGCGAGTGGATCAGGAACGCGCCGAAGATGCTCAAGGGCGACAAGTCGGGCATGCCGCCCGTGGGCAAGTACAACGCCGGGCAGAAGCTGGTGTTCTGGGCCTTCGGCATCAGCCTCTTGCTGCTGTTCGTGACCGGCTTCATGTTCTGGAGCCCGTGGTTCGTCGGGTTCTTCCCCATCCTGCTGCGGCGCATCGCGGTGGTCGTGCATTCGGTGTCGGCGGTCGTGCTGATCCTGTCGGTCATCACGCACATCTACGCAGCGATCTGGGTCAAGGGCACGCTGCGCGCCATGACGCGCGGTACCGTCACCGAGGGTTGGGCCAAGCTGAACCACCCACTCTGGCATCGCAAAATGACGCGCGGTGAGTAATACTGTCCCGATGACGAGCCCCACCGGCAATCCGCCACCGATCCGGACCACACGCGTTCTAGACCCCGAACAGATCGCCATGCAGGCCGGGCGGCAGATGCCGTTCCTGCGCCTGCCGGTGCGTGCTGCCGTGTTCTCTGATCGGCAATTGCGATTGCGCCAGCTCGCGGCCTCGCATCCGATGCGCGAGTACCTGATCTTCATTGCAGACCTTGCGCAGGCGCAGCACCAGGTCCTGCAGAACTACCCGCAGGTTGCGTTGCCTGAATCGACGGCGCTCGAAGCCGCCGCCCAGGTACTGAAGCCGCCGATGCCCGCCTTCGGCTGGACGCGCGATGCGGTGTGGCTCACGCAGTTGCGCCGCCTGCTGGCCTTGTTCCGCACGCGCGTGCCCGAAGGCCCCGCGCGCGACACGCTCGACCGCGTGGTGGCGGCCGACGACGCGTGGATCGAGCAGCAGGCCGACAAGCTCTCGCGCCGCCTCATGTTCGGGCTCGACCTTGCGGCCGCACCGCTCATTGCCGCCGGGCTGCAAGCCTACTGGGCGCAGCTGGTGCTGCAGGTGGCCGAACGCGACGGCGAGAACATCTTCGGGCGCACCGACCCCGGCACCGAATGCCCCTGCTGCGGCAGCGCGCCCACCGTGAGCGTCACGCGCATCGGCGCGGACGAAGCGGGGTTTCGCTACCTGCACTGCTCGCTGTGCAGCACCGAGTGGCACTACGTGCGCATCAAGTGCACGCACTGCGAAAGCACCAAGGGCATCCACTTCGAATCGCTCTCGCCGCAGCCCGGCGTGGAGCTGCCGGGCACCGGCGCGCGCGAAGGCGCGGTGAAGGCGGAGTGCTGCGACAGCTGCGGCCACTACCTCAAGCAGATCGCGATGGAGAAAGACCCCGAGGTCGAACCCGTCGCCGACGACCTGGCCAGCGTCACGCTCGACCTGCTTGTCTCCGAAGCCGGGCACCAGCGCAGCGGCCACAACCTGATGCTGCTGTTCGGCGACCCCGAGATCGCAGACGACGGCGGAGGCGGCTGATGGCAACGCCGAAAGAGTCCGTGGTCCACGGCTCGACGGCAAGGCCCCAGGATCTGCCTTCTGTCGATCAATTGCTGCGCCTCGACGTGCCGGGCGCCTTGCTGGCCGAGCACGGCCGCACGCTGGTGGTGAAGGAAGCGCGCGCCTTGCTCGAAGGGCTCCGTGCGCAAGCCGTGGCCGGAACACTGCCGGCATCCGACGTGCAGCAGCAGGCACTGGGCGCCGCACTGGCAGCGCGCGTGCGCTCCCGCCTTGCCCCGCGCATGCGCGCCGTGCTCAACCTCACCGGCACCGTGATCCACACCAACCTCGGCCGCGCGCTGCTGGCCGATACCGCGCTGCAGCGGCTGCTGGCGGTGATGACCTCGCCCAACAACCTCGAGTACGACCTGGCCACCGGCAGCCGCGGCGACCGCGACTCGCTGGTCGAAGAGCTGCTGTGCAGCATCACCGGTGCGCAGGCCGCCACGGTGGTCAACAACAACGCGGCCGCCGTGCTGCTGACCATCGCGGCGCTGGCGCGCGACCGAGAAGTCATCGTCTCGCGCGGCGAGCTGGTCGAGATCGGTGGCGCCTTCCGCATGCCCGACGTGATGGCCAGCGCCGGTGCCCGCATGGTCGAGGTCGGCACCACCAACCGCACACACCCGCAGGACTACGAGCGCGCCATCAACGAACACACCGCGCTGGTGATGAAGGTGCACACCAGCAACTACGCGGTGCAGGGCTTCACGGCCGCGGTCGACGAGGCCACGCTCGCAGGCATCGCGCATGCGCGCGGCGTGCCGCTGGCCACCGACCTGGGCAGCGGCTCGCTGGTCGACCTGGCGCACTACGGCCTGCCGCGCGAGCCGCTGCCGCAGGAGATGCTGGCGGCCGGCTGCGACGTGGTCACCTTCTCGGGCGACAAGCTGCTGGGCGGACCGCAGGCCGGGCTCATCGTCGGCAGCAAGGAGGCCGTGGGCAGCATCCGCAAGTTCCCGATGAAGCGCGCGCTGCGCATGAGCAAGCTGCCGCTGGCCGCGCTGGAAGCCACGCTGTCGCTGTACCTGCGGCCCGAGCGGCTCGCGCAGGACCTGCCCACGCTGCGGCTGCTGACGCGGCCGGCCGAGGCGATCCGCGAGATGGCCGAGGCGCTTCTTCCTGCCGTGCAGGCCGCCGTGTCGCCGCGCTTCACCGTGGCGGTGGTGCCGCTGCTCGGGCAGATCGGCTCCGGCTCGTTGCCCGTCGAACGCCTGCTTTCGGCGGGCCTGGCGCTCGCACCGGCCGGCACGTCGAAGAAGGGCCTGGGCACGGCGCTCGACGCGCTCGCCACCGCCTTGCGCGGCCTGCCGCTGCCGGTGATCGGCCGCATCGCGGAAGACCGACTGCTGCTCGACCTGCGCTGCCTGGAAGACAGCGCCCCCTTTCTGGCCCAGCTCGACGACCTGCGCGAGCGGCTGACCTAGCGCCCTTCCCTCACCCCCTCAGGACCCAACGATGAACCCTCTCGACGTGCTCGCCGTGATCGAAACGCAAACGCTGCAGCCATTGGCCCCGCGCACCGACAGCGAGGGACGCTTTCCCCGCGAGGTGATCGACGCGATGGGCAAGGCGGGCCTGCTCGGCCTCGTGTCGGCCACCGCGGTCGGCGGCCAGGGCCTGGGCCTGAAGGAGGCCGCGCAGGTGGTCTCGCGCATCGCGCAAACGTGTCCATCAACGGCAATGGTGGTGTGCATGCACTACTGCGCGACCGCCGTGCTCGAACAGTTCGGCCCCGAGGCCACGCGCCGCGCGATCGCGCAGGGCAAGCACCTGAGCACCCTGGCGTTTTCCGAAGCCGATTCACGCAGCCATTTCTGGGCGCCCACCGGCACCGCGCGCGCAGACGGCGCGAACGTGCTGCTCGACGCCCGCAAGAGCTGGGTCACGTCCGCCTTCGAGGCCGACAGCTACGTGTGGTCGAGCAAGCCGCTCGCGGCCGAAGGCGCCAGCACGCTGTGGCTGGTCGATGCCAAGGCCGACGGCCTGAGCCAGCCCGGCCGCTTCGACGGCCTGGGGCTGCGCGGCAACGCCTCCACACCGGTCACCGCGAAGGACGTTCGCGTTGCAGCCGACGCCCGGCTCGGCGAAGACGGCAAGGGCTTCGACACCATGATGGGCGTGGTGCTGCCGTGGTTCTCGGTGCTCAGCGCCGCGTGTTCGACCGGCCTGATGGAAGGCGCCCTCAGCCGCGCCATCGGCCACGTGAGCCAGACGCGGCATGTGCACCTGGATTCGTCGCTGGCCGACCTGCCCACCATCCGCGCCTACCTGGCGCGCGCCCGCATCAAGACCGACATGGTGCAGGCGCTGCTCGACGACACCGTGGCCGCCATCGGCGCGGGCCGCGCGGACACCATGCTGCGCGTGCTCGAGGTGAAGGCCGCGGCGGCCGAGAGCGCGCTCGAAGTGACCGACATCGCCATGCGCGTGTGCGGCGGCGCGGCCTTCCGCAAAGAGGCCGGCATCGAGCGCCTGTTCCGCGACGCCCGCGCATCGAGCGTGATGGCGCCCACGTCCGACGTGCTCTACGACTTCATCGGCAAGGCCATCACCGGCCTGCCCCTGTTCTGAAAGAAAGCCCGCCATGTCCGAACCGACACTGATCATGGGCGCGGTCGCCTACGCACCCAAGGTCGTCACCATCTGGGAGGGCTTCAAGGCCTTCTTCGTGAAGAACGGCCTGCCCTTCGACTACGTGCTGTATTCCAACTACGAAAGCCAGGTGGAAGCGCAGTTCGACGGCACGCTGCACCTGGCGTGGAACTCGCCGCTGGCGTGGGTGCGGGCCGACCGCATCGCGCGCAGCCGTGGCCAACAGGTGCGGGCCGTGGCCATGCGCGACACCGACTGCGACCTGCGCTCGGCCATCGTGGTGCGCGCCGACAGCCCGGTGCACTCGCTGGCCGACCTGCGTGGCAAGACCGTGGGGCTGGGCGCGCTCGATTCGCCGCAGGCCACGCTGATTCCGCTCGACCACCTGCGCAGCGAAGGCCTGGTGCAGTCACGCGACTTCCGGGTGCGCTACTTCGACGTGCTCGGCGGCAAGCACGGCGACCACATCGGCGGCGAGCGCGACGCCGCGGTGGCGCTGATGGCGGGCGAGGTCGATGCCTGCTGCCTCATCGACGGCAACCACCTGGCGTTCGGCCTGGACGGCACGCTGCCTTCGGGCAGCACGCGCGTGCTCGCACGCACCGGTGCCTACGACCACTGCAACTTCACCACCAGCCCCGGCGCGCCCGCCGCGTCGATCGAACGCTTCGTGTCGCTGCTGATGGCGATGCGCTGGGACGACCCGCAGGTGCGCCCGCTGCTCGAACTCGAAGGCCTGCGCGAGTGGCGCGCCGGCCGCACCAGCGGCTACGCGCTGCTCGAGCGCGCGGTGGACGACGAGCACTTCTACGACGCCGATGGCCGCATCACCAACGCCGACTATCGATATTGAGTCGCTGGGCCTCGACCAGGGCGCCCTGCTGCTCATTCGCCGCGCGCTGGCCGAACGGCCGGTGGGCGGGGAGTTGCGGGTGCGCGGGCAATCGCCCGACTGGCAGATGCACCTGGAGGCCTGGTGCCGCAGCCAGGGGCATCCGCTGCGCTTCGAACCGGCGCCCGGCGAGGTGATGCAGGCCTGCATCACGCGGGGGCCACATGCCGAGGGCCGCTGGCTCGGCGCGCAGTCGACCGGCACGGCGCAGGGCGACGCCCGTGGCGCGCCCGCCGAGAACGCCGAGCCCGGCTGGGGCCTGGCGGCGCGCGGCGCCACGGTGGAGGCCGGCAGCCCGCCCTTCTTCTTCGCCCTGCACCGCCGCGACGAGCTGTGGGCCGCCACGGCAGGCGAGCTCTACCGGCAGGCTGCGGCCGCCCAATGGGACCCGGGCACGGCCATCGACTGGAGCGAACCCTTCGACCTGCCAAGCGCCGTGGAAGCGGCCGTAGTGCAGGTCATGACCTACCTGATCGAGAACGAGAACGCCGCGCTGCTGGTGCCGGCGCGCCACCTGGGCCAGATTCATCCGCACTTTCGCGAGGTGCTGCAGCTGCTGGCGCTGCAATGCGCCGACGAGGCGCGGCATGTGGAGGTGTTCACGCGCCGCGCCACGCTGCGCGGCCACCAGCCCGCGTTGTCGACGGCCGGCGGGCAGGCCTCGCTGCGCACGCTGTTCGATGCGCCCGACTTCTCGGTCGCCACCTTCCTGCTGTCCGTGCTGGGCGAAGGCAGCTTCGTGAACCTGCTCAACTTTTTGCAGGCGCATGCACCCGACCCGGTGACCCGGCAGATCGCGCGGCTCACCGCGCGCGACGAGGCGCGCCACGTGGCCTTCGGCATGGCGCACCTGGAATACCGGCTGTCGGTGCAGCCCGACTACCAGGTGCGGCTGCGCAATGCCATCGAGGTGCGCTACGACGCGTTGGCCGGCACGGCGGGCCTCAACGAGGAAGTGTTCGACGCGCTGGTGCTGCTGGCGGCGGGCGAGCTGTCGCCCGCGGCCATCGCGCGCGGCCACGCGGCCGTGCAGCAGCTGATGCGCGACATGGCCGCCGGCCGCCGCGCCCGGCTCGCGCGGCTGGGCTTCGACCGCGCCGAGGCGCAACGGCTGTCCGACCTGCACACGCGCAACTTCATGTGACGCCGCAACGACCATGATCATCGGCACCGCAGGCCACATCGACCACGGCAAGACCACGCTGGTGCGCGCGCTCACCGGCGTGGACACCGATCGGCTGCCGGAAGAAAAACGCCGCGGCATCTCCATCGAGCTGGGTTACGCCTACCTGCACGCGCCCGACGGCGTGTCGCTCGGCTTCGTCGACGTGCCGGGCCACGAGCGGCTGCTGCACACCATGCTGGCCGGTGCCACCGGCATCGACCATGCGCTGCTGGTGGTGGCGGCCGACGACGGCGTGATGCCGCAGACGCGCGAGCATCTGGCGGTGGTCGCGCTGCTGGGTGTGCGCGAGGCGACCGTCGCACTCACCAAGATCGACCGCATCGACGAAGCGGTGCGCGACGCAAGGCTCGACGAGGTGCGTGCGGAAATCGACGCCTTGCTCGCGCCCACGGCGCTTTCCAACGCGCCGGTGCTCGCGGTGTCCGCCACCACGGGGGAAGGCATCGACGCATTGCGCACGCGACTGCTCGATGTCGCACGCGAAGCGCACGCGCGCGAAGACGACCTCGCGTTCCGCCTTGCGGTGGACCGTGCCTTCACGTTGGCAGGTGTGGGCACCGTCGTCACCGGTACCGTCTTCAGTGGCACGGTGCGCATCGGCGACGAGCTGCGCGTGGCGCCCGGCGAGCGCACGGTGCGGGTGCGCGGCATTCACGCCCAGAACAAGCAGGCCGAATCTGCGCACGCGGGGCAACGCTGCGCGCTCGCATTGGCCGGCGTGACGAAGGACGAAGTGCACCGCGGCGACTGGGTCTGCACATACACATCTCCG